>OJKA01000032.1_pt1 | contig 106343 bp, 95 predicted proteins | sample 1596451 | NCBI WGS metagenome assembly OJKA01 (sample SAMEA4350155, study PRJEB24818) | metagenome | biome: human; feature: gut; material: faeces | place: Denmark | collected 2013-09 | reverse complement strand
CCCTTCACGCTGCGCGGCGCGTACATCGAAAGCGCGATGGATCGTAACTCGCCGGATAAGAAACGCTTCCAGACCAACAGCGGACAGTACATTAACCATATCGCCAGCGGCGATATTCTGTGGCAAAGCGAGCACCTGAACATGCAGTACGGCTATGGTGAAAGCGACAACTATCTGCGCCGCCATATTCTGTTTACCAATATTAAGCCGATAAAAGCGCTGAACATCGGTACTCAGGTCTACGCCACTCACGCGCTGGACGAGTATAAAGCGATGCCGGCAAATAAGCGTGACTTTGACGATGATGCCTGGCACATCGCCATGGATGTGAAGTGGCAGGCGGACAACTGGAGCACCAAGTGGGGTCTGGGCTATACCGATGCGAATAAGGCCAATGAAGTGGGCTTCTACCCGCGCCATATGAGTAAAAACTCGCGCGGGACCTTTATCTCAATGGCTTACGCCGGCAACGACTATATGCGCGACGGTGAACTGGTTCTCTCTAATATGTCGGACTATAACCTGACGCCGGAGCTGGCTATCGGTCTCGCCGGCAACATCGCCCAGTTTAACTACCGCGGCAACCACGTCCGTACCGGGGAAATTAACGCCTTCAGCCGCTGGGTGCCGACGCACCCGAGACTGAAAAATCTCACCGTCTGGGCGATGTTCGGGCCGGGCTGGTCCTATAAGATGAATGGCAAAACGCCGGTGCTTACCGACGGCCATTACAGCCGGGCCAACTCGCTCTCTTCGGAAGTGATTATCGAATATAAATTTAATCTGTTCTGATACGCCCGCCCCGCCGGTCATGGCGGGGCAACCCTCCCCGGCTACTTCTTCACCTCATTAAGCTCATCGTTATAGCTTTCCCGCGTCACGCAGACGCACAGGATGGTAATTAGCGCCATGCAGGCGAGAAACAGCGAGATGGGCCACGATGCGCCACCGGACCACACCAGCAGTAAGGTACCGATCATCGGCGTTAAGCCGCCGACGATATTCGCCAACTGGAAGCCGAGCGACACGCCGGTGTAGCGCACGCTGGTGTCAAAAAGCTCCGAAAAGAAGGCGGGCTGGACGCTGAACATCATGCCCAGCCCCACGGAATAGCAGAAGGTGGTGGCGAACATAAACATCTTCACCGAGCCGGAGTCGATCATCCAGAACAGCGGGAAGGCAAAGATCAGCGTGATCGCGGCGCCGGCCAGATAGACCGGTCGGCGGCCAATTTTATCGGACAGCCAGCCGAAGAAAGGAAAGGTAAAAATGCCGACAAAACTGGCCAGCAGCAGCCCGTTCAGCGCCGTTTCGCGAGTAAAGTTGAGTTCCCGGGTCACGTAGGACATAAAGAACGCCACCGTCAGCCAGCCCAGAACAATCTCCCCCATGCGCATACCCATCGCCAGGAATACCGCTTTACGGTGATGTTTGAGCACGGTGAGAACAGGAAACTTCTGCTCGGCCGTTTTCGGCGCGTTCTGCTGCTGCTTCTGATTCTCCTGAAACACCGGCGTCTCTTCGATCCTTGAGCGGATAAACATCCCGACGAACAGCAGCGCGATGCTTAACAGGAAAGGCACGCGCCAGCCCCAGGACATCAGGTCATCCTCCGGCAGCATCACCACCAGCGCAAAAACGCCGGTGGCGATAAACAGGCCAAGCACGTTGCCCAACTGAACAAAGGTGCCAAAAAAGCCCCGGCGATGGCGCGGCGCATACTCGGTGATCAGCGTCGTCGCCCCGCCCCATTCGCCGCCGATGGCAAAGCCCTGGCAGAGGCGCAAAAAGATAAGTATCAACGGCGCGGCGTTGCCTATGGTGTCGTAGCTGGGGATTAACCCTATGAAAAACGTCGAAATCCCCATAATCATCAGCGACAGAACCAGCGATTTCTTGCGGCCGATCTTATCGCCATAGTGACCAAATACGATGGCACCGATGGGCCGGCTAACGAAGGTAATCGACAGCGTCAGGAAGGATACCAGCAGCGCCATCAGCGGCGAGAGGTTAGGAAAAAACAGCGACGGAAACACCAGCGCGGCGGCGGTGCCGTAGATAAAAAAGTCATAGAACTCAATCGTTGTGCCAGAAAGACCGGAGCCCAGCACGGTGAGCAGCTTTCTTCTTTCATGGGTTTGTTGCGATGTTTGTTCATTTTTTGCAGGGGCAATGGCGGGCGAGGTAAGCAGGGTCATCATTAAATCCTCTGTCCTGAATCATTATTGTTTAGTCGGGCAGCGCCTGGCTAACATCGTTGGCGAGGGAAAATCACCAACAAGCTAACTCGAATTAGCTAATTATAACAAGATACAGAAATTCACAACGTAAATGCTAAAAGAGTGTGACCAGGATCGGTTAAATTTTAACACTCCTGTCAATCACCCCAGACAAAATGCTCAAACGGAAAAATAAATAATTCAATAATTTCAATTCATTAAATATCAAACCTGAATTTACCGTCCTCGCTGCGCTTCCCGCCCGCCTTTCTGCCCGCCTTTAAACCGCCTCAGCAAACTTTCCTCGTCACTTCACCCCACCTTTTAAAATAATGTTTTTAAAATTAATTAGTTAAAAATTTCACATTGATAGCCATCACAAATCCCCGGCAAAGGGTTTGTCCCTGTCTTTTTTTTATCCTAATTTGCTAATTCGAGTTAGCCATAGAAATCAGTCTGCCTGAAGCGGCTGATGCGGCGCTAATCCCTGCGCAGAACGATCAACGATAACTAAGCGACCTACCCCCTACAGGAGAAATTCACATGTTGAATTTAACGTTACCCGCCGAAGCCGGGCTTATTACCCCACAGCCAGGCGAAGTCTTGATGGTCACCAATGCGGATCTCCGCGAACCGGCTAACGTCACCTGCTGGCCCACGCAGAAGCTGTTTGAACAGCGTCTGGAAACGGCGCTGGAAACATTAGGCTACCGCCTGCGCCGCGCCCATCCGGTCAACGAACGCCGCGGCCACGGGTTTATCAGCAGCCAGAAAGAGGGTAGCGAGCTGTTCGCCGGGATCGATCCGGATGCGCCGATTATTGTCCTGCTTACCGCCTGGCAATACTCCCATCACCTTGCGCCTTCGCTGGTACATCATCGCGGCCCTATTTTGCTGCTCGCCAATTTTGACGGCACCTGGCCGGGCCTCGTCGGCATGCTCTGTATGGCAGGCTGCCTCACCAGCCTGGAGCGCAACTACTCGCGGCTGTGGTCGGAAACCTTCGCCGACGAGGCGTTTATTCGTGGCCTGGACACCTGGCTGCGCGACGGCCATCTCAGCCATAAGCTCGGCTATCTGCATCCGGTTGCGCCCAGCGCGCCGCTGCTGGCCAGCGAAGCCGGACAGATCGGCGTGAAGGTTGGGCAGTCGATCCTCAAACACAAGGCCATTGTCGGCCTGTTCGATACCTTCTGTATGGGGATGATCAACGGCGTGTTCCCGCAAAAAGCGATGATCGACGTAGGGATTCCGGTGGAGTCGCTGTCGCAATCGGCGCTGCTGGTTGAAATGAACAAAGTGCCGACCGACCTGCGCGAAGCCTGTCTCGACTGGTATGAGACCCGCGGCATGCGCTTCCGGTTCGGCGCCGACGGGACGAAGGAACTGACCCGGGAGCAGGTGCTGGAACAGTGCGCGATGATGATCGCCATGGCGCGCTTCGTGAAGCGCTTCGGCCTGACGGCGGTGGGCGTGCAGTATCAGCAGGGGCTCAAAGACAGCTGCGCCGCCTCGGATTTTGCCGAAGGCGCCATCGGCAACGCGGAACGTTTCCCGATCCCGGATGAGAACGGCGAGATCGTCTGCCCGGACGCGCCGATCCCCTGCATCAACGAGGTGGATATGGGCAGCGCCATCCCACAGGTGATGCTGGCGAAGCTGCTCGGCGCACTGGGCATGGCGAGCGAAACCACCCTTCACGATATCCGCTGGGGTAGCGAATACAACGGCACGTTCTACTGGGATCTGGAGATCTCCGGCGCGGTGCCGTTCGCCCATCTGAAGGGCGGGATCGCCGGGGCCACCGGCTATCGCCAGCCGGCGATGTTCTTCCCCTACGGCGGCTCGACCATTGCCGGTCAGGGCAAAGCCGGACGCTTTATCTGGGCGCGAGCGCATTACGAAGGTACCCAGGTGATCCTGCATATCGGCACCGGCACCGCCGTCGAACTGCCGCATGACGAATTCGAACGCCGCCGCCGGGCAACCAACTACGAGTGGCCATTACTCAACGCCGTTCTCGACGGGGTTTCGCGCGACGATTTAATGGCGGGCCACCAGAGCAACCATCTCAGTCTGGCTTATGTAGAAGAGGAGGTATTATCCGAAGTGCTGAACGCCTTTATTGCCCAGGCGCTGACGCAAAATATGAAAGTCTTTATCGCAGGCGATGCGCATTTATTAATGAAATAACAACTGATTCGCTTATGTAATTTTTACGTTGTTAGCGATCCTGGCAAACATCCGCTTCATTCGTCTCTTTATCGCCCATAAAGAGCGGATTAACGCGCATCTGTCCGGGCGGGCCCTCCGCCTGCCCGGATAAGAGAGGATTATATGTATCAGCAGCAACATATTGAATTTATTATCCAGAAGGCAAAGAAACGGCTCGATCAGCAGGAGGCCCCCGGCTGCACCAAAGCGGGATGGCTAATGATCACCGCATTATTAATTGAGTCATGGGATATTTATTCCATGGCGTTTATTTTATTCGCCCTGAAAGATATTTATGAGCCCAGCAGCTGGCTGCTTGGTTTTACCGCCGCCGGCACCCAGCTTGGCGCGGTGGTCGGCGCGCTGCTCGGCGGCTGGCTGACCGATAAGCTCGGACGGCGTAAAATTTTCCTCTGGTCGATGATCCTGTTCGCGATCTTCGCCGTTCTTCAGGGCCTGGCGCCCAATATGTACTGGCTGGCGATTATTCGCTGCCTCGCCGGGATCCCGGTGGGCGCGGACGTGGCTAACGGCTTTACCTACATCATGGAGGTGATGCCGAAGGGCAAGCGCGAAGTGATGGCTAACCGCTGGCAGTTTATGTTCGCGCTGGGGATTATCGCCGCCATTCTGCTGGTCACCACGCTGGTGGCGCTTGATGTTCACCCGGATATGATTTGGCGCATCGTGCTGGCGGTCCCGGCGATCCCGGCCTGCCTGCTGCTGTTTATGCGTCGGGAGCTGCCGGAGACGCCGGCGTGGTTCGTCGAACGCGGCCGCTTTATCGAAGCGAAACAAGCCTCCCGTGACTATTACGGCGAACAGGATGGCCGTCTGCTGGACGACATTCTGCCCAACGAAAACGTCACCATCGCCGACCCGACGCTCAAAGAGACGCTGCACGATCTGTTCCGTCGTCCCTTTACCCGCCGCACCACCCTGTTCGGCTGGTTCTCCTGCGCCGTACAGTCGTTTGAAAACTACGCCTTCTCCTTCTTCCTGCCGCTGATCCTCGTCACCATCGGGATTTCCGGGCAGATCCAGAATAACCTCGCCCTGCTGGCGGTGAACTGTATCGCCGCGCTCTCGGCGTTTGTCGGCCCGCTGCTGTTGCCGAAGCTCGGGCATAAGGGGCTGAGCAAATACGGCTTCCTGCTGGTCACCATCGGCATCTCAATTTCGGCGTGGGGCGTCTACAGCAGCAGCTTTGGTTTTATCATTTTCGGCGCGGCGCTGATGCTGTGGGGCCATTACTGGGATTCCGAAAGCGGCATGACGGTGATCTCGCTGGTGGCAAAACCGCGCTATCGCGGCGTGGCCTCCGGCATCGGCTACACCATCGTCAAAGTCACCGCCTTCGTCACCACCCTGGTCTTCCCGGCCCTGTTTGAAGCGGTCGGCGTACCGGTCGCCTCAATGATTATCGCGATCGCGCCGTTCTGCGCCTTCCTCGCCTCGATCTTCCTGCTGCCGGAAGTCTTCGGTCATGCGGTGGGCGACGAGAACGATCGAGAACATGACGCCAGCCCGGCAATCGCCCTGGAGGGGCATGAATCCCCGGCCTCCAAACATTAACCGCCCGGGCCGCAGGGGCGGCCCCCGCTGAACCCATAAAGGAAGGAATCAGATGAACAGCACAAAAATGCCCGTGATTGAAAATATCGAACTGATGACCGCCCGCGTTCCGCTGCCGGAAGGCCCGTGGGGAGATCAAATTCACCACGTCACCGATATCGAAGTGGCGATAGTTGACGTCTACGGTTCTAACGGCCACGTCGGCACCGGCTTTAGCCACACTTCCGGCTGGTGCGGGAAAACCATCTCTGCGTTGATTGCCGAGATTATCCCTGACGTTATTGGCCAGCCGCTCTCCCCGCGCGGCCTGTGGCATCGCTCGTATAAACACGTACACGACGTCGGCGGCGCGGGCGTCACCACCCATGCCCTGGCGGCGCTGGATATTGCCTACTGGGATCTGTTAGGTAAAACCCTCAACGCGCCGATTATCGACATTCTTGGCCGCGTGCGCGATCGCGTTCCGCTGTACGGCAGCGGCATCAACCTACATCTGTCCATTGAGGAAGTGATCGACCAGGTCAAGCGCTGGAAAAGCACCGGCTATCTGGCGGCGAAAGTGAAAGTGGGCAAACCGACGCTGGAAGAGGACGTGGAGCGGCTGCGTAAGATTCAGGAGGCGGTGCCGGGCTTCCCGCTGGCGGTGGACGCCAACCAGGGCTGGAACTTCCCGCAGGCGCTGCGCGCGTTCAAGCTGTTCGAACCGCTTAACCTGCTGTGGATTGAGGAGCCGCTGCCCTCCGACGATATCGCCGGCCACCTGCGGCTGCGCGAACGCAGCGCCACGCCTATCGCGCTGGGAGAAAACGTCTATAACTTAAACCAGTTTACGCAGTACATCGAGAGCGGCAGCGCGGATTACATCCAGGCAGATCTCGGCCGCGTCGGCGGGATCACCGGCTATCTGGATATCGCCGCCGTCGCCCGCGCGCACAACCTGCCGATGACGCCGCATTTTGTCATGGAGCTCAGCGCCAGCCTGCTGGCTACGGTGCCGAATATCTCATACGCCGAGATGACCGACGGCGGGCGCTGGAAAGATCTGCGCATCATCGCCGAAGCGGGCGAAGAGGTGGACGGCTACTACGTGCCGAGCGAAAGGCCGGGCCACGGCATTATTCTCGATCGTGATTACCTCGCAACCCACAAAATCTAACCACGCAGTGAGGGGAAAGGACAATGGAAGACACGTTATTCTCGGTTAAAGACAAGGTCATCATTGTGACCGGCGGCCTTGGACAGCTGGGGGCGCAGTACGTGAAGACGTTACACGAACGCGGCGCGAAGGTGGCGGCGCTGGCTACCCGCGTCGATGCCGCGCGCGTCGACCGCGTGCTGGGGGCGATTAAGGACTCCGACCGCCTGCTGTGCGCGGAAGTGAATATTACCGATAAAGCCAGCATTAACCGGGTGCTGGACAGCATTGAAGCGAAGTGGGGCGTGCCGGATGGCCTGGTCAACAACGCGGGCGTCGATACCCAGCCCAGCGCGCCGCCGGAAGTCTCCGGGCCGTTTGAGGAGTTCCCGGAAGAGGTGTTCCGCGAGGTGGTGGAAGTGAACCTGGTCGGCACCTTCCTGATGACCCAGCAGGTCGGCAAACGCATGAAGCAGGCCGGCAAAGGCGGCTCGATCATCAACGTCGGTTCGATCTACGGCGTGGTCTCTCCGGTGCAGGATATCTACAGCTACAAAAAAGAGGACACCGGCATTCCGTTCGTCAAACCGGTGGCCTATTCGGCGGCAAAGTCCGGGCTGTATAACTTTACCCGCTACTGCGCCACCTACTGGGGGCGCGACGGCATTCGCGTCAATACCCTGACCCTCTCCGGCGTCGAGCGCAGCGATCAGGACCCGCGCTTTCAGAAAAACTACACCCACCGTATTCCCATCGGGCGGATGGCGAAAGCCCACGAGTACAACGGCGCGGTGGTGTTTTTGCTCTCCGACGCCTCGGTCTATATGACCGGTTCCAACGTGGTGGTGGATGGAGGCTGGACCGCATGGTAAGCGATAAATGGCAGCGTTTTCGCGGCATTATCTCCGCGGTGGTAACGCCGATGCACGCCGATGAGTCGGTGAACTACGCGGCGCTGGACGCGCTCGCCCGCGCCCAGCTGGCGCGCGGGGTTGAAGGCTTTTACTGCTGCGGCTCCTCCGGGGAGGGACCGTTGCTGCGTTTCGATGAGCGCAGGCAGGTGCTGGCGACGCTGGTGCAGTCGGCGGGCGGTCAGGTGCCGGTGATCGCCCACGTCGGGACGCCACGCACCCGGGACGCCGTCGAGCTGGCGAAGCACGCCGAGCAGGACGGCGCCAGCGCGGTGTCGCTGGTGCCGCCCTACTACTACAAATATAGCCGCGAGGAGATTATCGCCTACTACCGTCGGGTGCTGGACGCCATTTCGATTCCGGTGATTTTGTATAATATTCCGCAGTTTACCGGCGTCGAGCTGGATGCCCAGAGCGCCGACGCGCTGCTCGGCGAAGAGCAGGTTCTGGGGGTGAAGCATACTTCGCATAACCTCTATTCGCTGGAACGCATGATCGCCCGCTACCCGGAGAAAGTCTTTTTTAACGGTTTCGATGAGATCTTCCTTTCCAGCCTCGCGGCGGGCGCGACGGCCACGGTTGGCACCACGGTTAACCTGCAGCCGGAGCTGTTTCTCGCCCTGCGCAGCGCTTTCCAGCAGGGCGACATCGCCCGGGCGCAGCGCCTGCAGCAGCAGATCAACGAGGTGGTGGAGCAGCTGGTCGCGCGCGGCGTGTTCCAGTCGGCGAAATATCTTGCCGCGAAAGAGACCGTCGATACCGGCCCCACCCGCGAGCCGTTTGTGGCGCTGACTGCGGCGCAGAAAGGCGAGCTGGATGACCTCTATCTGCGCTTACGGAGGTATATCGCCGATGCCGGACAATGACGCGTTCTGTCCCCAGGTCCGTCTGAACGATAGCGTTGTATGCCAGCAGGTCGCGCAGTTTTTACAGGAGACGGAAAGCGATGCGCGAACCCGGGGGCTGGCAGTGGCGGTTGTCGGGCCGGAGGGCGAGCTCATCGCCTTTGGTGCGCACGCTCGCTGCCCGCCGCTACCGCGCCAGCTGGCGCAGCGCAAGGCCTGGAGCGCCCTGCGCTTTCGCCGTCCGACGGCAACTCTGGCGCAAGAGGTCAGCTCCGGTACCCTGCAGCTGGCGGTATTTAACGACCCGCAGCTGCTGGCGATGCCGGGCGGCGAGCCGGTGATCGTCGACGGGCTGGCCATTGGCGGCGTCGGGATCAGCGGCCTGCCGCCGGAGTTGGACGCCGGGCTGGCGGCTCGGTTTGTTCAGCGATTGACTTGATGAGGGATCGTTAAGGGTTCCCGGATTGCGGCGCCCGCGCCTTATCCGGGCTACCTGCGCGCGCAGGATGCGGTATTTGTAGCCCCGGCCAGCATAGCGCAGCCGGGGATTGACGTGTTCACACAAGCCGTGTCATTTACTGGCTCCGCTGCTTCTCCACCGACAGCGGACGATGAATCAGGGTCATCGGCACGGTGATCTTCACATCGGCATTTTCCCCCTGCAGCTTCTGCTGCATCAGATGAAACGCGTGCTGCGCCCAGGCGTCCTCATCCTGGCGCATCGACCACACCGCGTTCGGCAGAAATCCCAGCATCTGGTGTTCATCGAAGGTGCCGATGGGAATATCCGACGGAATAAAGCCGTAGGTTTCCCGCAGCGCGCTCAGCGTCCCTTCCAGAATGGGCAGGGAGGAGGCGATAAACGCCTTCGGCGGCTCGCGGTGCTGACGGAGAAAATCGAGCATCAGCTGTTTGCCCTCTTCCTGACGGTTATGGCTGGCGGACAATATCCACTCCTTGCCGGCGGGCAGCTCGCTCAGGTAGCCCTGCAGACGACGCTGGATCGACGGCTGCTGGGTATCCCCGGCGATAAAAAAAATCGGCGAGACGTCCACCGCCTGGGTCATCGCCTGCACCAGCTTTTTGCTGCCATTGTAGTTATCGCTCACCACCAGCGACACGTCGCTCTCGCCAAAATCGCGGTCGAGCAGCACCAGCGGCCGCTTGCGCGCTACCTTCTGGTGATGCAGCTGCGTTTCCCGGGTAGAGGGCACCACGAAGAGCCCGTCAACGTTGCGCGCCAGCAGTCCTTCAACCAGACTGTTTTCATGCTCGCTGTCGCTGTAGGTGCAGGCAATCATTAGCTGATACCCCGCCTGACGGCAGCAGGCTTCGAGCTTTTCCGCCAGGGTGGAGAAAAACAGGTTGGATAAACGCGGGATCACCAGCCCTAAGGTCTCGGTTTTATTGAGCTTCAGGCTGCGGGCGATATGGTTAACGACCAGCCCGTTCTCGGCGATGTAATCATTAATACGCTGCTGCGTTTTGGCGCTGATGCGATACTGCTCAGCTTTGCCACCCAGCACCAGGCGCACGGTGGTAATCGAGATTTCCAGCGCCCTGGCGACTTGCTCAACGGTTTTGGCCATAAACTCATTTTCCATAACGAACAGAACGGCTTAATCATAAACTAATTCGAGTTAGCAATACATTAGCCGCGCTGTTATTTTGAACAAGGCGTCAGTTTTCTGCCGCCTCTGCCGCTCTCGATCGCGATCCCGCTACGCTGGCGATCGTTAAGATCCTTCTCCGCCCTCTCTGTCGACGTGTGTGCCGGGAGAGATTCTGGCCGTGCTATTTCACTTTACCGGTTTAACCTCGGTCACCCAGGTGGGGAGATCCCATGTCCCGCCGAGGCGAAGATAGCGGCACATCCCGGTGGTCGCTTCACGGCTTTTACGGAACATTGTGCCATCCCAGAGCCAGCTTGCCGTCCCCCAGCAATCGCCGAGCCCTCGCCCTTTCTGGCTCATAAAAATCTCGCCGTCGCCATACTCAGAACCGGAAACCGTAATAAGTGCTGGATTACCCTCAAGTTTACTATCCACAACCCAATAGCCGTATCCCTCGTTATAGGCCGCCCGCCAGCACAAGGTCGAAATCAGGGAATGGGCGTGATCCAGCGGCGTCAGGCTAATAGTTTCAGCCTTCTCACCCTCCTCAGGCTGGAGGCGATCGCACCAATCATCGTTCTTTAGCGTGGCCAGAAGCTTCGGCTTGAGCACCGCCAGCTCAGGCGCGGTTAACGCTCTCTCCTGCGTTTTCTCAGGCATGACCCGGTGAATAACCGGGGCGGGAATCGCTGCCCGGACGCTATTTTCCGGTCTGTCGCCTTTTTTGGTCAACGCGCCCGGCGTGCCGATTCGCCCCTGAACATCGTCCATTTTCAGCAGTACCGCGTAAGCGCCTTCGCCGGAAAGCACAAACGGCGCCTCCGCGCCTGTAAATTCGACCTTCCCGCTGCCTTTGATGGCGTTAACGATCGCCCGGGCCTGTTTCTCCGACAGCGGCCAGCTCTCTTTTACGGGCTTCACATCTACGGGCTTCACATCGCCTGCCGGCTGGCCGTTGATCCACAGCGTCAGTTTGCCCGGCAGAACGTCGCCGTCGGTCACCTCCGCCAGCATCAGCTCTCCCGAGACGGCAGTGCCCGCTCCGGCCTGGCGGGTCAGCAGCACCGAACCTCCGCTTCCTTCTTCAGCGCTGTATCCCGCCGCCCGGCAGGTCAGCGTGTTATCACACACCACTTCCCAGTCTTTGTGGCTGAATGAAACGCCTGTTTCCGCCAGCGCAGGGAGACTAAGTATGGCCAGTGCCAGCACGCCTCTCCAGCGTTCCTTTTTCATAACTTCTCTCCTTAATCGGTCATTCGTGTAGTCTGAGTAATCCACCTCGCCGAGAGAAGCGTTTTCCCCTGCCGCGACATTTTTTCAGACAACGACATGGATGCCGCACCGCTTTACGCTTCGCTGGACATATTCCCGCCCGTTCAGCCAGCTGAAAATAGCGGGCAGCGAGTCTGATTACCTCATTCAACATCATTTCTGGGATCACAAAATAACATCCGCCGTGATGTTAAATCATCTTGTGATATTCCGCGCGGCTGCGACCGGCTAACTCTTTTTACGCTCTCACTTCATCTTTGCGATTCATAGGTGAATTCCGCTCTGATTATTCAGGGGGTTCTTTTATGCATCGATTCATCTTCTCTGTGATGTCATCAACAACATGAAGCTATTCAGAATATTCAGCGTATTACCGTCGTTATTTTTTACCGCCGCGTGCGCTGCCGGGTTATCCCACGTAGATAATTGTGAAGTGGGCTGTCCGACCGGTGGAAGCGACCAGACGCTGGTTCGCGAAGCCTATACGCTCAATAACAACAGCCACCGCAAATTCGCCAATTGGGTGGCGTATAAAATCACCAAAGCCAGCCTGGCCAGCGGGCGTTCGCGCAGCTGGAAGCGCGATCCGGATTTACCCGCGGCGGATACCCTTGCCCCCGCGGCATACAAAGGGGCCAGCGCAGCATTGGCGGTCGATCGCGGGCATCAGGCGCCGCTCGCCGGGCTCGGCGCCAGCGCAGACTGGCAGGCGTTAAACTATCTTTCCAATATCACCCCGCAGGCCTCCGCCCTGAATCAGGGGGCGTGGGCGCGGCTGGAGGATAAGGAGCGCGCCCTCGCCGAGCGCAGCGACGTGGCGGCGGTGTGGTCCGTTACCGGGCCGCTGTTCGAACGGCATATCGCCACCCTGCCCGCCGCGCCCGAGGTGGAGCTTCCCAGCGGCTACTGGAAGATTATTTTTATCGGCTCCAGTCCGGATAAGGGCGAATACGCGGCGTTTTTGCTGGATCAGGCGACGCCCAAAAGCGCCAGTTTTTGTGATTATCAAGTGACGGTGGAGGAGATTGAGCGGCGGACTCATCCGGCGCTCTCGTTCTGGTCCACCCTGCCGGCAGGTATCGCCCGCCGCCTGAAGTCCCGGAAGGGGACGCTGGCAAAAGAGATGGGGTGCCCGTAATTAGGTATGGGCATCCTGTTGCGTGCATTATCTCGCTTTTATTTTTTGAATCTGCTTTACGGTTATTTCAGCAATATCAGGAAAGTCATTTTCAACAGGCGCTAATTAATAGCATCACGTATTCTGTTAATTCTTAATTTGCGGTTAAAGGCGTTTATTATGTCCGATTAAAGTCTGGACTTTATTTTTATTACTGGTTAGGTTTACAGGTGTTATTTAGCGCGGTGCGAATGTGCGCCAACACACCCGCACCGCTGATCACAATTACTATTTCGCGAGAATAGCAACCATGACTAGTGCTGATTGTATTGTAGATTCTTTTGATCCAGAAGTGTCGCCGAAAAATAAGCGTCAGTTGACGGTGAGTTATGTGAGACATTTGCCAGATCGTCGTCTTATTCCGGCGCTGATCATGAAGGGCGAGTGGCTGGCGGCGGCAGGGTTTTCGACCGGCACCCGGGTGGAGGTGCGGGTGATGGAGGGCTGTATTGTGCTGACGGCGGTTGAGCCGGAACCGGAGCTGGAAGCCGCGATGCGTAGTGTGGAGAAGCTGTCGGCCAGGAAGCAGAAGCAGGTCAGAGAGTTTATCGGGGTGATTGGGGGACGAGGTTGAGGGGTCAGGATTGCGGTGACAGACTGGATTTGTATGTCATGCTCTGTTGACTGAGATTCATCGTCATCCCGGGCCTGTACTCATCCATCAAATCCGTACAACGTTCCTTTTAGATAACGGATAAATACCTGTTAATACGACTGAATGAGGAAACCATCATGGAGACTTACCGATTACATCGCGGCAGGCTTATCGACCATATCCAGCTTGTGGTAAATGATTTCGAGGCCAGCAAAGCGTTTTATACAGCCGTGCTGGCGGTCCTTGAGATCCCTGTCGTGAATACCTACGATGATTATTTTTGGGCTGATGAGCTTGTTGTTTCATCCATTAATAGCCCCGGTTCCACAGGTAAGCCGACAGGACGGCATCACCTGGCGTTCCAGGCCAGGGATCGTGAGACGGTGGATGCTTTTTACCAGGCGGCGCTGGCACACGGCGGCAGTGATAACGGCGCCCCCGGTGAGCGAACTTATCACCCGGGGTACTACGCGGCCTTTGTACTCGATCCCGATGGTAACAATATCGAAGCGGTTTACCATGGCGAGGGGGAACGCAGTGCGGCATCGGTGGAGATTGGCTTCAGTCTTTAAGTATAACGGCCTCCGGGCAGGGGCCGTATTGGGCGGTTGGCATTAAGTCAGACCAGGAATTAGCCATATCGAAGCCCTCATAATAATGAGGGCTACATAAAATAAATTCAGTGTTGTAAATTCATTGCGTATTCATTTTATAAAGGAATAACGATGGGAGCTATTAACGAGATAGATATTGCAAAGCTGGTTTTGCTACCCGCGATTTTATATGTGGCTAAAAAGATCATCGACTGGGCGGGAAAAGTGATGTCCAGCCCGCAAACGAAGCGAAAAATTCGCTTTGAAAAGGTACCTATTGAAACCAAAATAGAGGTGCTGAATAAAATCGCTGAGATAGCGAACGCTGACATACCCGACACCAAACTCTCGAGGACGCATCAGACCGTACAAATAAAGTTTTTGTATGAGCAGATCGGGATTACCCTCCCTGTCTGGCACGCCCATCAGCTGATCGCTTTTATCGCTGATAAAAATATCGGCTCATATGATGTACGATTAATGAGTTTCCTTAAAAACCCATCCTTTTATCGTTGTGAAGAAAATCATTTTTCTGTAGATGCTAAAAAAATTAAAAATTTTCACATCGTTAGCGGGGGGTTCTGGCTAATTTCAATCGTCATTTTTGCCTGCGCCTGGTGGACAACAATACAATCGTTACTGGCCAGCGGGGGCGTAAATTCGGTTATCGCATTTTCACTGTTTTACTTTATTTCCGCTATTGTGGTCACTGGCTATTTCATTAGTCAGGTAGAAGAAACCTGGCAAAGCGCCAGATTCGCCAGGCTGTTTGAAAGGTGGTGTGAGGATGAAGCGGGGGTGGAAAGTGGGGAGAGTGCTGTGCTAGCCGCATCGGAGCCAGAAGAACAGAGGCCTCAACAGGAGGTTTTCAAATGATGAAATGCAGATACAAAAAAGTATTTTAGTGGACTGATTGGGGGGGGGGTGCGAAGGCCGGACTCGAACCGGCACGTATTTCTACGGTTGATTTTGAATCAAAAACAAGCAGATAAGATAACTAATTCATAAGTCAGCGTTTTTCATTAAGGCCTTTTGAAGTCAACAAGAAAGGCACTGGTTATGAAACACGCAAATCCCCCTGTTTTACCCACGCTCATCGCCGCGATCCTCTCTACCAAAGGCGGCGTAGCGAAAACCACTGATACCGCCAACCTTGGCGGCTGGCTCGCCGATCAGGGACTAAAAGTCCTGATGATTGACGCCGATATCCGTCAGCCAACCCTCAGCAGCTACTACCCTCTCGACTACGAGGCTCCCGGCGGGATCTACGAGCTTATTGCGCATAATGAACTGGATCCCGCGATGATCGTCTCGCACACCGCCATTCCCGACCTGGATATCATCATCTCCAACGATCCGCGCGGCGAACTGATGAGCCTGCTTCAGGCCGCGCCGGACGGCGTGATCCGTCTGCGCCATCTGGTACGCCAGATCCCCGGCTACGACATCATCCTGATCGATACCATCGGCGCACGCACTATCGCGCTGGAAATGGTCCTGCTGGCAAGCGATCTGGTAGTCTCTCCGGTGCTGCCGGAAATGCTCTCCGCGCGCGAGTTCCTGCGCGGTACGCTGCAAATGTATCAGGATCTCCAGCCCTTTACCCGCTACGGCATCCCATTACCGCCACTGAAGGCCGTGATTAATAAACTCGACCACACCAACGATGCCCGCGAGATCCACCACAACCTGCTACAGGTATTGCAGCATAAACAACAGGAGCAGGAGCTGCTGGTTCCTACCGACATCCTGATGACCCCGGTTTACGCTAGCGTGGCTTACCGTCGGGCGGCATCGCTGGGAATGCCGGTGCATCGGCTGGATGCCGCCAGACCGAAAGGACGCACAACCCCCTGCGCTGCTGAAACCATGCGCTCGCTGGCCGAGGAGCTGTTTCCGCAGCTTATCGCTCTGCCTTCCCGCAATATGGAGGGCATCGCATGAAACGGAAAATCTGGCGGGCATTTTGCTCTTATTACGCCCAACGCCCCTTTGAGAAAGATGACGAAGTACTCGTGTTCTTTGAAGCCGCCGATCGTGAAGAGGCGCGGGAAACCCTGCCGGTGTTAATGTCGCTACTCTGGCATATCCCACCGGAAAAAGTGGACTGCTACAACCTGGAGGATGAAGACGAGCTGCGTGATAGCTCTGGCTCGGAGACTGCCCCAAGAGACTGGCCGCTGTTTGAAATCGGCTGGTCCCGCAATAAACCGCTCTACTCCAGCGATTTACCGCTATTGCTGCTGCCACCGCATCAGCAAACCCGACTGTGGGAAGCCTTTCTGGCTTGTCAGGAGGGAAATAGCGATGACTAAGCGTAAACGGCCACAACCGCCCCACTCCGTCGAAGCGGAACAATCGGTGCTCGGAGGACTGATGCTGGACAACAATCGCTGGGATGACGTCGCCACGCAGATTTCCGCGCAGGACTTCTTTATCTCCGCGCACCGCACTATCTATAGCCATATGCAAACCCTGATCGAACAGGGAAACCCTATCGATCTGATCACCCTGAGCGAATCGCTGGAACAGCAGGAACGGCTCGAACAGGTAGGCGGCTTCGCCTATCTGGCAGAGCTGTCAAAAAACACGCCAAGCGCCGCCAATATCATTCCCTACACACAATACATCGCCAGCTACGGTGAACTGCGCCAGCTTCTGCTTCTGGGCAATGAGTTGAGCGATATGGCAGGTCAGCCGCGCAACAATGTGGCCGATGTGCTGGCCTTCGCCGAGCAAAAGCTGTTTGCCATTGCCCAGTCGCATCAGGACGGTGGCCTGACCGATATCAGCGCCTGCTTTGACAACGTGCTGGCAGGCATCGCTCAACGCTATGAGGCTGAACGCGGTAGCCTCAGCGGCACGCCGTCCGGGCTGGAACAGCTCGACGCCCTGACCTGCGGTTTCCAGCCTGCCGATCTGATTATCGCCGCAGCTCGCCCCTCAGTCGGCAAAACCGCCTTCGCCCTGACGCTGTGCGTCAACGCGCTGATGCGACTCCCCACGCAGCCGGTGCAAATCTACAGTATGGAAATGTCGGCGGAACAGCTACTACTCCGACTGGTTTCGCTGCTCGGACGCGTCTCGCAAACACGACTACGCAGCGGCGATCTGAGTGATGATGACTGGCAACAGATCGGCATCAGCGCCAACGTTCTGATGACAGAATGGAAAGATCGCTTACTGATCGACGACTCCGGGATCCTCACGCCTTCCATTCTGCGCAGTCGCGCCAGACGATCGCTGCGCCAGTATGGGCTACCTTCGCTGATCGTCATCGACTACCTGCAACTGATGCGCAGCGGCGGCGCAGAAAACCGCAATCAGGAGATATCGACGATCTCCCGTTCACTTAAAGCGCTGGCGAAAGAGTTGAGTTGCCCGGTACTGGCGCTGTCGCAGCTTAACCGGGCGCTGGAGTCACGCCTTAACAAGCGTCCCTGCAATGCCGATCTGCGTGATTCCGGCTCTATCGAACAGGATGCCGACGTGATCTTATTCCTCTACCGCGATGAGCTGTACGATCCCAACACGCTGGATCGGGGCATTGCTGAAGTTATCGTCAGTAAACAGCGCAATGGCCCGGTCGGCACGGTGCGCACGCGATTTATCAGCGATCAGACTCGCTTTGAATCGCTCGCCCTGCGGGGAGGCGCGTCATGAACTCGAAACTGACGTCGCTGGAGCTTCAGTCCCGTCTGCTGCAGGGCAATTTTGATCGGGAACGCTCGCCTGACGAGCGCTTTGCCGAACCGCTGACGGAAACCGCAATGGTCGTGACTCTGGAGCAGCTCCGTCCTTACGATCTCAATCCCCGACTGATGCGCAACCCTAATTATGACGACATCAAAGCCTCGATCCGCCAGCGCGGACTGGACACGCCGCCGCCGATCACCCGTCGTCCCGATCAGGACTACTACATCATCGCCAACGGCGGGAATACACGTCTGTCGATCCTCAATGAGCTGTGGCGTGAAACACATGACGAGCGGTTCTGGCGCATTCATTGCTTGTTCAAGCCGTGGGGTGGAACGTCCGAACAGCCAGTGCTGGGCGAGCTGCGTTGCCTGATCGGCCACCTGGCGGAGAACGATCTGCACGGCAAACTCAGCTTTATCGAGCGAGCGCTGGGGATCAATAAAGCGCGGGAGCTGTACCAGCAGGTGGAAGAGTGCCAGCTTTCACAGCGGGAACTGGCAGAGCACCTGAGAAACGACGGCTACCCGATCCACCAGTCACATATCAGCCGGATGGAGCAGACGCTGGAGTATCTGCTGCCCTGCATTCCTGAAGTGCTGTACGCCGGAATGGGTCGTCCGCAGGTGGAAAAACTGCTGTCCCTGCGGGCAGCGGCGCTGCAAATCTGGCAACGCCATGCTACCGGGGATACAGGTTCCTTTGAGAGTCTCTTTTCCTCTGCGCTGTCGCTGTTCAACGATCAGCCTGAAGACTTCTTTATAGAACGGGTACAGGATGAGCTGCTGGGGCTGATGAGTCAGGCGCTGAATGTTGATTACAACCTGTTGTTGCTGGACGTCGATCCTTCAGAGCAGAAGCGCCAGGCCGTACTCGGCCCCACGCCGGAGCCGCCGCCTTATATCCCTCCCGATGAACCCGAACCGCGCCCTGCTGCGCGCAGGCGTAAGCCAGACGAAGGCGAAATGCGTGGGGGAACGGTTATTCCACCGCCGGAGTCAATGCCAGATGCCTCGCCGCTGTGCGAAGGCAATGAACCCATTACGGATATCTGGCGTATTTCACCGCTCTTTGACTCAACCGAAGCCTTGCAGTCGATAAGCGATCGGCTGGCATGGGATCTGGCGGAGTGTTGCGGTATCGAAGATCGGGTGATCGCGGATAACGATGAAGTTGGCGTTGGCTACCGACTCAATACGCTTGCTTCTGATCACCCTATGTATTCCCGGCCACAGTCCCGCGCCTGCTGGGCGCTGCTGGCGTCACTCAATGATATCCCACTGACAGAAGATCTGTCCGCCGCACTGACACCCGCCCTGTTTATTCAACGCGATACGGGCTGTTTCTTCTTCAGCGATCTGTTTCTTATTAAAGCATTCCGGCTGATCCGTATTGTCCGCCGGATCAGAGAATTACAGCAGGAGGCACAACATGCTGCCGACGATTAACCAGGCCGTTTTGTCACAGGTGATACAGGCTTTGAAGGACGGCAATGTGCGCTATTGCGAAGCGCTGGGCTTTGACCGCGAGGAGTTGAACGAACTGAACGCCCTGACTTTTGAAGAGCTGATGCATCTGGGCAACACCTCAGCGCAGTTTCTGAAAATCACCATCAACCATGACGTACTGCGCAAAATGCTGGTCCAGGTACGACAGGAGCAAAAATTTCAGCAGATTGTCGGCCAGGCGGTACAGCTGGGCGGTTCCATCGCCCTGATTAGCCACTATTTCGGCATCTCGACCGCTGAAATCAGCGCCCGCCGTCGATTACTGGGGATCCATGTTCGTCAGGGACGCAACCAGGTTCCCAGCGAAGAGGAAGAAGCCGCGCTCTGGAACCGCTGGCAGGAGGTCAAAGTGGATAACCTGGACTCCATACAGGCGCTGGAAGCTATGATGCTGCTGGCTCAGGAATGTTCGCTCTCGCTGACCGTGGTCTGGAACCTGATCCGACAATGGGAAACGAGCTGAGTAACCGATGGGGAACATCATGACACCGTACATTCAGGCGCTGATCGACACGACCGGCGACAGGCTTCAGCAGCGAATGCAGAAGGATCCGTCCTCAACCTCCGACAGCCTGCTGTTTATGGGTAACGCGCATGACACGGTTCCGCGTCGCTTATTGCAGGATCCGCTGTTATCGCCCAGAGATAAATTTGCCTGGCAGGTGATCCGGATGCAGGCACAGGAGAACGGCGGTGCGGTGTTCCCCTCCTACAGCGAACTGCAGGTGCAGCTTTCTAACCGCCCTCTGGATGAAAAAGCTTCCCGCAGCACCGTCAGCCGGGCATTGCTGATGCTGCGCCTGACGCGCTGGCTAAGCCTGTGCCACAAAGCGCGGGACCGCGTTTCCGGGCGTATTCTGGGCAATATCTACGCTCTGCACGATGAACCGCTCACCGTCCTGGATGCTGTGCGTTTTGATGCCAGCTATCTGCATTTGCTGGAGCAATGCTCGCGGCACGAGAACAAAACCATCCGCGCCACTGCGCAGGGCATTCTGTATGACATTCGCCAGGATACCAGCCTGCGCTACTTATCATCGCGCATTGATCTGCTGGAAGAACGTGCCCGTTGGCAACAGCGCCAGTCCTCTGAGGAGACTAAGCCCAAAACGCCCGGTCTCAATACGGTACCAGGTGAAATTTTACCTGGTACCGAATCGGGACTAAGCCGGAAGCCGGGGCCTGGCGGCTTAGTCTCAAATCAGGACCAGGCTTCTGTACGTACTGTATCTACAGATATTTGTAATAGTACTACCGCGCGCGCGAACGACTCACCGCCTAACTGGCCGCCAGAAATCCCGCTGACGCATCCCGAAAAACAGCTTGTCCTGCAGGCCATGAAGAACATGCCATCCACGTTGCGCCAGGACGTGCTCGATGATGCAGCCCGGCGCATCGCTCGCGGCGGCGTACAAAACCCGCTCGCCTACCTGCTGGCTACGCTGCGCAAAGCGCAGGACGGCGAGTTCAATCAGTATCGACGGGATAAACCTACGGTGCCGGAGTTTGTGCCGCCAGTGGTTCCCGAGCCAGAAGAACCGGTACAGCCGCGCAAAAAGCGGGATATCAGTAAGTTGGTTGCGGAGATCCGGGCGCAGTGTCTGGGGAGTGGCTGATGTTGTGATGGCTTTATCGATTTCTGCCCATATGTTTATAAAAACCGTTTTTATCGACATATGGTCAGAACATGTCGACGCCATAAACATATTTCGGCTATATGTTTAAAAAAAAGTATTTTATCGACATATTTCCAGATGCTTAATTTGGGATGCCCGGCGTTGCCAGTATGAATTAATGGATAAGCAGTACCCCATTTTTGATGTTTTTACAGCTTGCAGGCTGTTTTTAGACATTACACCCTACAGGCTGTAAAAGCCGATGCCTTTATGCTTTTCAGCTGCATAGTTTAAAAAAATGACAATACAGGTACTTTTAGTACCTAAAAACGAAATAATTTAAACTATCCAGGTACACGACATCGATATGGAAACCGTGTTGATGCCAGTGGCATCACACCAACGCCTATCAATTTACCACCAATCAATAGGTAAAAGGGTGATGCCACTCCATAAAAACGGTTCCCCAGCCTGGATGGGATGGCGAACCATGGCAGCATTAAGGCGTCACGCCGAAGTGCAGTATCTTCAGCTCGCCATATCAATCAGCGCGGACAACAATGCGTTGAAGTTGGTATGTGACTCAATAACATAATCCGTAGATGCTTTATCGTGGATCTCAAAACAGTCATCTTTGAGACTGTAGGCAAATACGGACATACCATCTTCGCCAATCAGTACCTTGTCAGAAAGGTTCGGATCGACATAGATCTCGTTGTCACGTGTTTCAAAGTTGCGGATGTAGATATTCGACCATACAGGCTCACCGTTTTCCTCTTGCGCCATGCTGTACAGAGTCAAACCGTTGTACTCAAATCCATCCATGATTTGGAACATATCAGAGTAATCCAGCCGTTTAATCATCAGGCGCTGGATATCCTCATAAACCCTTCTCTTCTGAGCATCCCATTCAGCAGGGGCAGCTTTGCGCATCAGGTCCGCCATTACATCTGGGGCTACTGGGTTGGCTACCGTGTAATTACTGTCAACCATCAGCGTTTTGAGGATGCCGGGAGTGAAATAACTCTTTAGCTGAGCGGGTAGCAAAGCAGGCATTGCTATTGTTCTTCCTTCCTCGTCGCAAAACTCGACAAGATAGCCCAATGTCGGGGTATCGAAAACCATAACAATCGTACCAACAGCCCCTTTTACCAGTCCTTCATTCGGTAAATCCTCGCCTAAAACCACAACGTCTAATTCGGCTCTTTTCATTTTATTTTCTCATTTAACGAATATGGTTGTCAGGCGAGGAACTAACGCGTCTGTTTCATACATCCAGCCTGTACGCACAATCGCTGTTTCACCGTTGACGCCTAAAATGGGCATATCGACAGCCATTGTTTGACCATAATTATTTGCCTGCAACACTTTTGCTGGGGCCGATAATACGCCTTCCTGAATTCTTGCTGCTAAAACATCCGCATTAGTTGGGTTGTATCCCAGTGCTGACTCAAACACCCGGGCTTTGTGCCCCCCTGTAGGATGTGTTGAATCTAAAGCATAAGCCGCGAGTTTTTTCGGGTCGATAACGGCGTGTTCGGCGTTCACTAACGTACCGCTCTCAGATGTGAAACCTTTTACATATGGGCTTTCAAAAGTTGGTATTTTACTGAGACTCGATATTTCATCTAGTTCGCTGAGAGGGTTTAACCTGCCCATTGTCAATCCTGCCGCAACGGAGGCACCCGCAATGATTAGACCTTTGTTATTCATGACTTGATCGTAACCCGCTGGAGCATCCCCACCAAGCTGCTGCGCGATTTCATGAAACCCTTCAATATTACCGTTATACACACCGCCAGCGGCCAGCAGTCGGCCAACAGCTTTACTGTTCAGCGTCTTTCCCGCAGGTACGGTTGTTGGACCGTAATAATCGTGGTGTATCCGTTGAGTGGGGGCAGGCTTCCTGCCTTGCCGATCGGCAATTGCGTGCCGGTAGGCGCTCGTGATTTCATCCTTATACCATTCATGCCATGATGAGGCTGTAGGGGTGAAAATCAGATCGCCGTTATCGTCGATGTAAAACGGGTTCCGGTCGCTGCTCCAGCGCCTGGAGGTATCCACACCAACAAGCCAGCCAATTTGCAGCTCGTGCTCTACCTCATCATAGATGGGATCTGCGTAGCTGCGATGCCTTCGCTCATACGGTCTTTCATGTGGAGATAAACTGTACTTTTCTTTGGGAAGACCAAAAGAGAGACTGTGGCCGTTCGCTTCATAAGACAGGTCGTAATGTATACACGTCTCTCTCAGCGAGCCTGCTGGCGTGAGAATGTATTGAAAATCTTCAGGGTCTAATTGCCGAGCTAAATCATGTGACCGGTAAAGTCGAAACATGTGGAATCCTTATCCTTCCATTTTATAAGGATTCTCTGTTCCGATAGATTAAAAATCAACCGATGAAAGTTCTGAAAATATAATAACTCATTACTGATGACTGGAACCGCCAAGACGCCAGACGAAACCAAGCTGGTTGTTGACCTTATGCTGAGATGAGGAAACCGCTTTGATGCCACTGACATCATATTAAGACCGATCAATCTCCACCAACTAATAGGCAATGATAACGACTCAACGCAGATGTACGATCGCCTCTGAAGTACCTTCAAAAATAAACGGGTTGAGGAACACTCGCCCCCACAAGAAGTTGCGATCCACTTCGCTCAATGAAGCCTCACGACATACCTCTTCCCAGTTCTGGTGAACCGTCCGGATACAGTGTGTGATAACGTCAATAGCTTCCTGTTCGCTCAGCAGAAATTTAGCCGCTGCTGACAGACAAACCGCAAGATTGCTCATTCGGTTTTCACCAATAATCAGCATTGCCTGCGTTGCTTCATTACCAGAACGGCCCTGAGGACAAATATCATAAGCGGGCGTCAGGCTCAGTTTTTTACCATCCCAAAATGCTGCATGATTTCTGGCGTGATCGTCTGTGTTACCGCAAATAATATTAAAAACCAGACGCCCGAACAGCTCTCGTAATGTCTCTTTAGGTGCATCGAAGCGCTGGCGAATAATATCCGTCAAATCCTCATAGCTCGCATACCTTGCCATCATCTCATCAAGACCAAAAATGGTCAGCGCAGAGACCATCAGGCGGCGCTGCCACCCTGCATGGCTTTGTATACGGTCAAAGCGTTGAATAAGTATGACGTCTTTACCTGCTGTATGGCGGAGAAGAACAGGTGCAACATTTAGCCCAGCGCAGGCCGCCAGTCGCATAGCGATATATTCAGCTTTAACAACATTATAGGTATCTGTGGAGGAGGAGAATTTTGCGATAAACTTACGCTCCCCGGACTCAATCATTGCCTTTGGTCGTGCGCCACCTAATGAACTACCGTGAAAAAGCGCTTGTTCCAGCTCCGGAGTTAGCGGTACGCCACTTTCAACCATTGATGCGGCCTGCATTAATTCTTCAAGAGATGCGCTTTGGGACTCACGCGGCACATACTCCGTTGCGGATCGCTGGAAGTCGAGTCCTCCAATTCGGTCCGAGCCGGACTCAAGTAAATATGTCAGTTCATCCAGTCTGTCAGGGTCAGCATCCCTGCCCTGAGCCCCCATCAGCCGGTTCAGAATAACACGACGCCCCCAGGCATCCGGGGCAGCATCACGTAATGCACTCGCCTGCTGTAGACCTGGCGCGGGAAAAATCGCCCCCCGAACCAACGGAAGTTCCGGCTCATAGACAGGGATAGCATCCTCCCGTTCCAGGTAACTGCGCCCGTAGTTGAAGATGAACCTGTTGCCATCACGAGTTAGCGCACCTGCAACAATCGGTTGAGTTGCACCAGGCAACCAGATCCATACATATGCCAGATCGGGACTGTTATCAGAAGTCATCGTTTATCACCTTTTTGGAGTGATACACTGAGCGTGGCATCAGCGATAAAGTTTTCTCTGCATTCGCGGTATGTAACGTCATCGATGCCTGATCAGGTGTAAAAAGTGGAACACCGACAATGGTAGCCAGTTCAAATACCGCGCCAATTGCACACCCCATATCCCCTTCTTCAGCACGATAAACGAGTCCACGCGATACACCTGCACGTTCAGCCAGTTCTTCAACGGTCAATTTACGTTCAATACGAGCAGTACGAATCATCAGCCCCAGCAGTCGCGCAGCATCACGGCTATAACGAGAGTAGGTTCGAGTAGATGGTTTTGCCATTACACGCCTCTTTGTTCCATAAATAGAGCATTTTGCGTAAGTATATACTTTTTATAGAACAATAAAAATTATTCACTTCAGTACCCCATTAGATTTGTTCCATAAACAGGTTCTTGTCTCACACTATGCTCCATTAATGGAACACACAAATCTCGCGGGCCTGATGCCAGCTATTGGGTATCGCAACTTGCATCGGGCGTCTGAGATTAGCTAACAGCTAAACAAATACGCTCACCGACGTGTTACAGAACAGACGGCTATGGTGGCGACACAGTTGAAGAGGTTGTCGGACTCCTGCTCATATGTTTATAAAAATCGTTTTTATCGACATATGACAGGAATGTGTCGATGCCATAAACATATTTCGGCCATATCTTTAAAAAAAGAATTTTTATCGACATATCCTAAGATATTCAACATCAGCTATCACAAAAACACCATCACCACTTTTCTCGTCTGGCAGGAGAATCTCTATATTTATCAGTTAACTTATCTGAATTTATGGTTGATGAAGCCAACGGAGAAGAAAGTTCTATTTCAACGCCCAACACAGTAAACACTTTGAACAACCGCTCAATACTGGCGCTGCCTGGGTTCGCTTCCAATCGAGCATAGGTTTGCTGTGTTACGCCAAGCCTCTCTGCAACATCCTTTTGGGTCAGCCCATTCACTTTACGAAAGCCAATCAGAAGAGGGCGTAGCTGATTTATGGTCTTCAACGGATAAAGAGTATTCATAAGGTATGCGCCATTTTTAGAGGGTTTAACAACCTAAAAGCTGTTTTAAAGCAATACACCCTACAGGCTGTAAAAAGACTTCTTTATCCAGTGAACTCCGCTTACTCGCCGAGCTGCGACGCGAAATCATTAGATCTCTCCCCAATTCAAGTTTTTCGCGCGAAAAACCTGAAAAAATGGTGTGAATGAATTCTAACGCCAGACATTTAGGCTAAGAGCGACAAATGAGATAAATGGCAAAAATACGCTTCGATGCCAGTGACATCACATAAATGCCTATCAATTCATCAACAATTAATAGATATTATGATAATTTCAGTACTTTCAGACTTCATTTGTTATCGTATCAAGGTTTAAAAAAATTATTATTTAGTACCCTGAGTACCGAAAAAGCATCAAACATAAACTTCTTGTTAAACATGTACCACCGGTATGCTCGGTTCCATAGTTTGATTAAGGTATAAATGCAGCTCCAGTTGGCTGACACAGCGCAGAATATGAATAGAATGGAACTGCTGACATTGTTTTACAGGCTGTTAAAGGCGGGGAAGAGCTGTTAGGGAAGTCCAACGGACAGAAAAACCAGAAAAAATCATGCCGTGATAACAGAAAAATATCGTGGTCACAGCATGCTGTCGCTACAAAAGAAGAACCCCACACAAAAATGTGAGGTTCGTCAGCAATCTGAGAGGAAAGGGGCCCATCCTCTTTCTATTCAATTAGAAACGCTGTGCGATCCTTGCAACTTGGATACCATTAGCAAGTTTCGTGTTGTCCGCATCACGCCAATAAACATTATCACCAACAGAAGATATATCTTGCTGTGGTGGGACAGTTATAATTAATAATCCTAGCCCATAGAAATCATTAAAATCCATAGTAGAAAGCACTTGTCCTTTTAGCGGTTCACTAAGCTCTGAATTTCTTATCGCTGTAGCCCATTTTGCAAAGTAATCTTCTAAGCTGAGACCCATTCTAGTTGCTTCTCTTTTAACTCCAACAACATATCTTGAGCCAATTTTTAACGGTTCAATTCGATCTAGTTGCGAAATTAAAGTCGCATGCTGCTCTTGATCAGTAACTCCAATGATTATTTTTCCAGTACTTCCTTTTCCATTATTAGCCATGGCGCAAATTGTATTTATAATTTTTTCCGTAACTTGTAAATTTTCTTCTCTTTGTCCATTTAGCTGTAAAACCCCCTGTTTTAACTCATAAGAAGCCAATTCAATTTCGGAGCGTCTAATTACACTCTCAATGTCAATAGTTGAATGGTTATTGTAAATAGGAAGTGGATCCTCACTCACAACAAAGCAATCACCTATCACCCCTTTAACTGCATTGATATTTGTTCGCCGTCCTGTAGATGAACTTGCTCTTCTACCAACAGTAATTCGGCTTACGATATTATAAAGGTTTTGTTTTAACTCTGCATAGTTGCTAATTTTTTTATTATCTTTAACTATTAGCTCAAAGAACGCTATAAATAGAATAGTAAATACAGCAGGAAATCCGTTTGTGTTGGTTTCTTCGAATATCTGATCGCGTAATTTTACAAACTCGCCTTCATTACAGGTTTTCAATATTTCATCTAGACAATATTTGAATTCCTCAGTGAATTTTTTGGAGTCGTATACATCCAATGCAGCGTTAATTCTTATGCTTTCGTCATGGCTGCTTTCATAAATTTTGTCTAAGGCATCTTTAGAACGTTCAATTAAGGAACCACCAACAACGCAAGCAGCTATATCCGCGATACATTGTTCATCCATACTATCTCTTAAATCGGTTGAGCGTAATATGCCATGTTTAACCCAAAAGGTTTCTTCTGCTTGAATCTCATAGCCGTGCTTCATAGACGGTAAATCTATACTGATGGCGGGCATTTCTCCTAATAGAATATTATCTTTGGAAACATCACCCCGAATTGAGCAGGCAATATTTCTTACCATATTGGAGAAGTTGTTTTCTACCCCAGCCTGCCTTCTCTCCTGATCACTCAACCGATGTCCATAGGAGTTAATCCTATCAAAAACATCATTTATTTCACCTTCGCTTGCATTTCGCATAATAGATAATGCTAGGGTGTAGTCTAAAATTGTACCCACTTCTCTTTGAGATAATTTCGCTTCTGCCTCGCCTGGTGTAAATCCACCTTCATCAGCTCTGGTTTGAGCAGTCGGAAAAAATTGTAAATTAAACAAGGAACCATCAATTGTAGTATATCTTGTTTCTATAAATGACATAATGGCATGCAGTCTTTGTAAGCCATCGATAATTTCATATGTACCTGGTTCTGCTTCTCTTTCTGCAATTAAAATGGCAGGAATTGGATACTTCCGCAATAACGAATCAATAAGCTTTTGTTTTTCCTCTAAGGTCCAAACTAGCTTTCTCTGATAACGTCTGTTGACGTATAGTTTTCCTTCAATGAACCAGTTATAGATCGATTGAATTGGTGTTGGTTGTGATGCTAACTCAGCCATGACTTCTCCTTGCTCATGAGATATTTCTTCAGCATATTACTTGCTCATAAAATTAGCAATTTCCATAAAGGAATCTTTTATGTAGAGATACAAGTACGCTTTGATGCCAGTAACATCATATCAACTCCCATCGATTCACCAACAATCAATAGGCAAAAGGGCGATGTCACTGGCAGCAATGCCCCCTTATTCAGCTAAAACTTCCCTGCCCCATATACAAAACAGCCTGTTCCCCTCTCAGGTATCTCCCCAAACTTCCGCAAAGTCTCTTTCGGAAGCTCCCAATGAAACTCGCCCCTTACCTGATAACACTGACACTGCCGTTTATCTCGTTATCTGCCCGAGCGGATTACCATACCCAGATTAATGCCGGAAATACCGTTTCTGGCGAGGTCGTGGATGGTTCAAAAGGTGACCAGCATGTCTATGGCACGCTGGCTGACTCCATCATTACAGGCCCCTATACCTGGAGCTATGTTGGCGATGGCGGACAAACCAATATCATCATGGTTACCGATCGCGGTGAACTGTTTCTGGAACTGGGCAGCAGCGCTTATAGCACTCAGATACCCTAGCGCGTGAAAATCTCTTAACTGAGATATCAGAAAATGACCAGAAAACGGTTTATAAGATTTCTCGCGATTTGAGCTAAATCCTGGGACAAAGAACCACCGCTGATAAATCAGCGCAATTTTATGGGGCTTGATGCCATTGGCATCACATTAACGCCTATCAATTTCCCATAAACCAATAGGCAAAAGGGTGATGCCAGTGGCATCAACATCACCGTCAGAAAACTTCCCGCCCGCATTTTCGTTTTCCCGTTGCTCACATATCCTCACGCCGCCACCCTGCGTATACCACCACCCGCAACAGGAAACAGTGTATGTCGGACTACACCTTCAACATGGGTCCCCTGCGTAGTGCGATCCATATTCAGCTTCACACCCATAACGCCACCCGACTGTGGACCGGGCGACGGGCGACCGAGAACGGCCCTGCGCCAATCATCGGCATGCCGCGCTTTATCGAAATCCTCAACCAGATACGCATCGCTTCAGAGCATGACGATCCCTACGCCGACCTGTGGATGCTGCGTATAGAGGAAAAGCTCGCGCAGTCGCGCAAAATAATGCAAATGATGCTGGAGCAGGCGAAAGCGCTGTTCAACGAATTACCGGAAGGCATCGATATTGAAAGTTGCCTCAACGTACAACCTGCCCGTTTCCCGCTATTTATCAACGCACCGCTGGCATACCAGGGCGTCTATCTGCTGACCGATTTCGACCAGCTCGCCCGCCAGCTTCTGCTGGCTTCGCATATCGCCGTACTGTCGCGCCGGGATATGCACCACTGGTTGAACCGGGGCGCATCGGTGATCCGCAGTGCCTTCAGCCTGGCGCAGAAATATCAGATTTCCGGTCTGAAGCGCAGGGATTTTATCGACGATACGCCGCAGGCCAGGGCTGTCATTACCCGCTGCGGCCCACTGCCGGAGGCGGTACTGAGCGGCAAACTGCGCTCCTCATACTCACCTCCGTTATCCTCTGCCGCCCAGAACACCACATCGGGAGCCTCCCATGATGAATAACCCGACAACCGGCTACCAGCCGCTGGCTGATGACGACTATAAAATGCAGGTTTACGTCTCCTCGCTAAAAGGCCTTTTAAAGCCTTTTAAGAGTAAGGGGGAGCTTGAGCTGCTGGAAAGCAACGCCAGAGCCGCCCGTGAGATGATGGAACCGCTGATGCGACGCTTGATCCAGAGCGCCCGGCGATACCCCGTGCGCCAGCTTCCGCTGATCTTCACCATCGGCCCGGCTCCTTCCGGCGCAAATTTTCTGCGCTGGCGTAACCAGCAGAATAATAAAACCGGTACTCCGGCATTCTGTCACCTGATCGGCGACCCGAAAGTGCCGCAACGCGCCAGAGATACCCTGCTGGAAATCGAGAAAGATCGCATCGTGTTCAACATGCAGATGTCAGTGCTGACTTTTATCATCCGCCAGGCGCGGGAGTGCCAGGAGAAAGTCGAGCAGGCGGAAAGATTGCACATGGGATTGCTCACCCTGCCGGAAAATAATGGACGCGGGAGATAAATTTCGCCACGACGACATCCCTGTTCCACGCTTATGCTCAACGGGCATTCCTCCCAATGGTGCGTCCCGCTTTATAAACACGCACCCGCAGCAGATCGGTCCCGCTGTGTAAAGCTGCCTGCACTGCCATTGATATACTCCCTTCCGGGCGGATAGCGAGACGACAGCCGTCTCGCTATCCGCCCGGACTCCCTCATCGTTCCGGCGCCCACCGGATAACAATGGGATCCGTTTGTGCGCAAGCGCCAGTTATGACGATTTACACTGCTATCAGAAATCGCGCGTGATGCCACGCGAACAGTGCCTCTTCAGCTCCTGCACCTTAATACACGCCGTGCGGAACACGATTTTTAAGGTGCAGCAAACAGAATATCGCCTCGCAATTCCCCTCACCCACCGCTTAAATCACCGTTGCTGATCCGGTAGCCGGAACCTGCAAGCTACCCGCCGAATGGCGAGGTTCCTGACACACAATCATTCTGGCTGTATCAAGGCGGCAACTGAGCGAATCTCCGGGAGCTTACAAAAGTAAGTGACCGGAGTGAGTGAAGGAAGCCAACGCAGAGACAGCCTGAAGGATGAAGTGTCAATCCTTTTAATTGCGCAGCATCACACAGGCGCATCCCTTTCCCCCGATGCATTCTGCATATCACCAGCACCGCGATTACGACGCGGGAGGATCCTATGAACGAGAAAACCTACTTCAACCTGTACACCTGCGGCCTGGGCTACGTTAACCGTGTCCGCACCGTGACCCCCAAACGCGGCGAGCCTTTTTTATGCTGTGACATTGCGGCGTTATGCGGGGCAAGCGATGCGGTGGAATATGTCCGCTTTGACTGCAAAGTCACCGGTAACGAAGCGCGGAAACTGATTGCCCGCTGCGAGCAGGCGGTCAATGAAAAGCGCAAAGTGCTGATTCACTTCCGGCTGGGCGATTTATATGTCGATATGTTCACCTACAGCAAAGGTGAGCGTAAAGGCGAAACCGGTGTCAGCCTGAAAGCCCGGCTGCTTTATATCGGTCTTGTCAAAATCGACGGTGAAGTCGTCTGGCAGGCCAGCAATCAGGAAGCAGAAGAAAATGCCGCCTGACCCTTAACAGTGACGCCCGTACCGGGCGTCATACTCATTAATTATTCAGAATGAGAAAACAATTTCATAATGTAAAGTCTTGCTTATCTTCATAAGGTATCCCGCGAGTTAACCAGCTTATTAATCAAGCGGAGATACTGGAAAATGGATTTTATTCATCACACCGTCTTCTTATCCTGCCTGCGCGTATTTATAAGCCTGCTTCTCTGTACCGGCGGGAAATTGCGTCTTTCCCATACTTAATAATGATCAAGGTTTTGTTATGAACAGAAAAAAGCTCTTTTTTCTGCTGCCTGTTCTTTTGCTCGCATTTCAGCAATCAGCGCAGGCCGCACATGTCGATTATGAAAATAAAGACTTCCCATTATCCAAATGCGATTCTCTGGCAGAAACGCAGAAGAAAACCGATTGCTATACTGATTACGCCGTAAGTCACCATTATTTCTACTGGGGAAAATTCGTTTACGGCGTTAATGGCTCCGGTCCGATTGAGGATGGTTTCGCCAAAGCCTGGCAGTCCGCTCCGGATAATGAGCAGATTGCCAACTCCTATGCCGCCGCCCAGATTCGCAATAAACACGTTAAGGAAGGCATTGCCCTCTATCAGGCGAATTTCAAAAAGTTTGGTGATTTTGACTCCGGCTATAACGCACTGTCCTACCTGCGCGCTTTCGCCAAAACGCCTCAGGAACGCCAGCAGGCAACAACCGCTCTCCATCAACAGCTACAGCAGCGCTTCCCGACTAAAACAGCAAAATACGACGCTATCCTCGATGACGCAGACAAGGTACTCCAGGATCCCAATATCATCCATTTCACTATGCCGCAGGTGGCGCATCCGGGGCGCTATCATGCCATTGTCGTGCTGGGCTATCAGCTTGATAAAGAGGGCAATCCGCAGGAACCGCTGAAAGGCATCATGGCGCAGGCGCTGAAAGTCGCCAAACAGTACCCTGAATCAAAACTCATCGTGACTGGCGGCGTACCGCGTAATAACCGCGTCGAAGCAGAAGTAATGTGGAAGTATTTCACCGATAACGGCGTGGCGCCCTCACGCATCATCCCCGAGGTGCTCTCTTACGACACCGTACAGAACGCCAATTACACGGCGATGATTATGCGTAATTTCAACATTCGGGAAGCCACTATCGTGACCCGCGCAGGCCATATCCGCCGGGGTACGGTACTGATGAAAAACGCGCTGAAACTGTATGTTCCCTGGCAGGTAGAACTCACCTCACTGGCATGGAAAGACAGCAATTTCGCCACTGAAGACGACGCGAAAAAACCGCCAAAACCCGGCAGCGGTGATTACCGCTCCACCTATCGGGATGTATTACGCATCTATCGGCAGGAATATCCAGGCTTTATTAATTAACGGGGAATACGGTTATGAAAAAACGTATACTGCTCAGTATTATTGCCGGAACTGCAATGATGAGCGCTCAGGCAAGCAATGTTTATGACAATAAAGAGAAAGGTGCGAAGGTCGATATTACAGGCTCATTACGTCTGATGTTAGAAAATTCATCGAAACGCGGAAGAACCGACGGCGACAGTGATTCAAAATTGAAAGATGAGGGTTCCCGCGTCGGCGTTAAATACGTACAAAGACTAACACAGGAAATCGATGCCATAGGTTATTTTGAATATGGTGGTGATACGCAAAAAGCTGATGACAATTTTACCTTTAACAATCGCCAGTCTTATGGTGGTCTGAAATTCAAAAACATCGGAGAGCTTGATTTTGGTCGGGTGACATCTCCTTTTGATTATGTACACCGCTCAGATTACAGCTATGAGTACGGCAACAGTGGCGCTCTCTATTATGGTGGAGGAAAAATAGCACGCGTCGGTGGTGGTGACAATAACTATATAAAGCGTGTATCTAATACAATAAAATTTATGAGTCAGTCATGGAATGGCTTACAGGCAGGTGCAACTTATACCATGCAGACTGGCACCAATGTTAACGATGTTAAGGACGCCTGGACTATGGGAATATTTTATAAATCCCCATGGAACCTGCAGATAAATGCCGGTATCGGCCATCAGACAACGAATGGCTCCACGGACGCCAACGCAAAATATGGTTATTCAGATGTGAAATCGGCAAAAGAAGATATCTGGGGGATTGGCATGAGATATGACATCCCGGAAATCAATCTCTCTGTGGGGCTGGATTATGGCGGTTATCAGATCAAGGATGGTAACGAGGGTGAGGATGACGACTATGCGCCTTATCCCGATAAAATCAAAGCAAAATTATACGGAGTTGGTGCAAAATGGACTTACGGCCAATGGGGCTTTTATGGCGTTTACGGCCTGCGCGATGGTGATAAAGCAGCAGATAACTATCAGGAAACACGTACTATTTTCGGTTCAGATTATGCCTTCAACAAACTGTTTAAACTCTGGCTCGAATATACCAACCTGACGGCTTCTTCCGACGATCCTGACGACCGGGTCAGTGATGATAAGGTCGCTTTAGGTCTTCGTTATTACTTCTGATTGTCTGCCCACACTTGTCGAGAATCTTATGAAAAAATCAACCGTATTACTCTACGGGCTGTTTGCAACAAGTTTTATTCTTGCCCCCCAATATGCGACAGCCAGAACGGATGGATTAGTGTTAGATAAAGTCGTTACTGTCACTCGTCATGGAATTCGCTCTCAAACCAACAGCGCCAGCGTACAGGCTAATTCGCCAAAACCTATCGCTATATTTAGTGCAAAAGATGGTGAACTCACTATGCATGGTTACGCCGCTGCGACATTAATGGGGGATTATATTCGGCGTTATCTCATGATGGATAACTTTATTTCTCAAGGGCGCTGCCCTGATGTAAAAAGTATCTTTATTCGTAGCAGCTCATACCAGCGCACAAAGATGACGGCCCGCGCACTGGCTGACACCTTATTTCCGGGGTGTGCTGTGCCAGTTCATGCTCCGAAAAGCAAAACCGAAGATACTCTCTTTGAGCCCATCGTCAGTGGAATAGCACCGCTAAATGTTGAAAAGGCCACGCAAAGTGTAATGTCGGCATTAGGTGGTAGTTTTAGTGCAGCCCAACAACGTTACGCTACGCAAATTATGGCGATGCAAAAGGTCGTTGATCCTGAATGTCAGTTAGCTGAATGCACTTTTACTAATTATAAATGGGAAATAAAACCTGATAAACAGAACATCAATATCTCACTGAAAGGTCCTGTCGCAAAAGGAACAGAGCTGGGCGAAACATTTCGTTTACAGTATGCCGAAGGATTGCCGATAGCGACTGTTGCATTCGGCCATGTTAACCAGGCCAGCGACATCGCCCCCCTGATGGCGCTACGGCAAATCAAAACTGGCCTGATCGAGCGTAACCCTTATATCGCCGCACGAGGGGGATCGCAGTTAATGAGCCAGATACTCTATGCACTGGAAAAAAATGCAGGTTATCAAGATCCTCACGCTGACCCGAGAATAAGCGCCTCCGCACCGGACTCCCGCATGGTGATGTATGTTGCTCACGATACTAATCTTAGCTACCTACAGCCGCTGCTAAACGTCACCTGGCAACTGGAGGGCTATCAGAAAGACGATACGCCGCCCGGCAGTACGCTGATGTTTGAACGTTTTCAGAATAACAAAACTCATCAAACGTATATCGGCCTTACCTTTATGACGCAAAGTCTGGATCAAATGCGCCGACTGGAGCCGCTAAATGCGAAAAATCCACCGCTGCAACAAAAGCTGAACCTGAACTGTAAAAACAGCCCGGATGGCTGGCTGTGCCCGATAGATGAGTTTGCCGCGCAGGTTAACAGTCGTCTCGATAAGACTGCGATGATTGCGCAGAACTACGCGGAATAGATTTCTCCTAAGTGGTCATTACCAGAATAGCCACTGCTTTTCTTTTTGTTGGAATTATATTGGCCTGCATGCAGGCCTTTTTTTCAACGCTGGTAATGAGTTCTGCGTTGTTTCCCACTCTGTCATTGCGCACTCTCCGGGCATGATCCATCTGACACTGAAACGATGATACGAACAACGGGAATGGTTATCACACTGCTGATGCTGGGCGGCTGCACCGCGCCCCGTCAACCTGTTGCGCCTGCGCCAAAACCCGCAACACCGCCCGCGCCTGAAGTGGTGCGCTATGACCGTTATCTGCTGATCAACACCCGCCCCGACGAAGCCCAGCGCAACCCGCTGCACCAAATCGTCAACATCAATCTACCGCTGAACCTGAAGCTCACCGTTGGCGACGCCCTCTCCTGGCTGCTGAAACAGAGCGGCTACAGCCTGTGCATCGATGACCATCCAACGCAGTTTCTGGCAGGTAAACCGCTGCCACTTTCGCAATACCGGCTCGGCCCGATGCGGCTGAAAGAGGCACTGAAAACGCTGGCCGGGCCAGGCTGGCTGATGCAGACCGATGTACTGAACCGCGAAGTCTGTTTTCACCTGAACACACCAGGAACGGGAGACCATCATGCTTAAACGTCTGGCTTACCTGATAGCAGGCAGCGCTATCCTGCTGCTGGCGGCGGCAACGTTCTGGTGCGTCAACCGCCTGAACACCCTGACGCTGGCACAGCAACGGACACAACGCCAGATAACACAGTGGCGCGACCAGCCACAACACAACAATGATTACCACGAGTTACAGGCTGCCGTAAAAAATATTACCGGACGCACGGAAACCCTTACCAGGCAGCTTAGCAATGCCACCAGCGCTCAGGCCGAACAACTTCAACCCATTAACGAACAGATCAAGGAGCTGGAGAGACAGGTCCAGACCCTGAGCACCAGTTATCAACACCTGCAACAACAGTCCGCCACGCGCAGCCGCGCAAAGGCAAAAAGCCCCATCCCATCTCCGCTTTGGGCCGCAAAGGCCCCTTTTTCTCTTATCAGCAGCGAGTTTCGAGCCGGGCGGCAGTTCGCCGTCATCGCTCCATCCGGCTATCGCTCGCTCTCACAGCTTCAGCTTGTTGCCCCCGGTGACAGCGTGCAGAGCTGGCAACTGCTGCAACTGGACGGCAGTCACGCCACTTTCCGTAAAAACGGGCAGCAGCTGACGCTGAACGCCGGAGAGTAAAACCGATGCGCAGATATCTGTTGCTGTGCCTTTTGCTACTGCCGCTGTTTGCCAGCCCGCAGCAAACCCGTATTGAAGAACAGGCCATCACTCACACGCAGGCGCAGCAGTGGGGGCTGACCGACAGCGAATGGCAGCGCTACCAGCAACTGCGTCAGAGCGAGCGCGGCATCTGGTCGCCAGGGCTCGATCCTCTGACCACCCTCGGCGTGGAAGCCAACAGCGACGCCGAACGCCAGCGCTTCGCCGAGCTGCTGGCCCGTAAAGAGCATCAGCGGGTGGAGAAAGAGCTGGCGTTCCAGCGCGCCTACGACCAGGCGTGGAAACGGCTTTACCCGACGCTGACACCCATCCGCAGCGTTGTCCAGCCACGTATGGCGCTGTTCGTCAGCGAGAAATGCCCGGCCTGCGAGACGCTGGCGCAGAAGCTTATCAACGATGACCGCCCGCTGGACATCTGGCTGGTCAGCAGCCGTAACGACGATGCCAGCCTGCAACGCTGGGCGCAGCGCCAGCATATTGATATGCGCAAAGTCGAACGCGGGCAGATAACGCTTAATCACGATAACGGGCGCTGGCAACGCCTCGGCGGCGGAAAACTGCCGTTATTGCTGGAACAACAGGGGGAGCAATGGCGTCCCGTCTCTGCCCCCTGATAGTCGGCCTGCTTATCAGCGCCCACGCCTGCGCCGTGCCGCCACTGTATGCGCAAATCGCCCGCCAGCAGCAGGTTCCGGCGGAACTGCTCTACGCGGTGGCACGCGCGGAAAGCGGCACCCGGCTGGCGCAGGGGCTACATCCGTGGCCGTGGACGCTGAATATTGCCGGAACCGGCTACCGCTACCCCAGCCGTTCTTCAGCCTGCCGGGCTTTGCTGGACTTCGCCCGTACCCGCAGCCTGAAACGCATCGATGCTGGGCTGGGACAGATTAATCTCGGCTGGAACGGGCAATGGTTCCCCTCGCTGTGCGCCAGTTTTGATCCGGCGGACAATCTCACCGTCACCGCCCTGCTGCTGCGTCAGCACTACAATGCCTCCCCCGGAAGCTGGCTGGACGCTGCCGCCCACTACCACCATCCAGCCGGAGGCAAGCCCGCCGCCGTCTACCGCCAGAAAATCAGCCAGCAAATCCGGCTGCTCTCCGCATCAGGGACCTCGCCATGAAACACCTTATTCCAGCCATGCTGTTGTTTACTGCCGCCGCGATTGCCGGGCCTGCCGTTCCCATGCAGGCGCTGGATGAAGCCCGGTTGCTGCCGGTCGTCACCCGCAATCTGCATCCCGGTCAGCAACCCCGTCTGGCGCTCAGCCTGCCGGGAATGACGCCGCTGTTTTTAATCGGCGACGATCCGCTGTCCACAGAATGGCTGCGCCAGCACCAGGACGCATTAAAAACCCTGCACGCCACCGGACTGGTCGTGAACGTCACCACGCTGGCGCGGTTGAATGCCCTGCGGGCCATCGCACCCAAACTGACGCTGCTGCCCGTCAGCGCCGACGATATGGCAAAACATCTGCCCATCACCGTGTATCCGGTGCTGATCACCGACAAGGGGCTGGAACAGTGAGGCTCGATTTTATCCTGCGCCCGGCGGTGGAGCTTTACAGCGCCAGCGCGGCCCTGCTGGCGGCAGTATGGTGCGTGGCGGCACCACAAACGCTGCTGCTGACGCCCTATTGCGGATGGCTATTGGCACTGGCATTGCTTTCACTGTCTGCCCTGCGGCTAAAACAGGGAGTGCGCATCCTGCGCTTTCGCCGCCGCGTGCGTCATCTGCCGCTCTGGACGCTCTCCGCCAGCCGCATCCCATCACTACCCGATGCCCTGTTTCTCGGGCGCGGCTTTCGCTGGCTGCCTACACATACCCAGCGGCTGTATCTGTGTCGCCTGCCGCAGTGTGAACACTGGCTGCGGACAGACCGTCCTTCCGCCAGTGGTGGAGATCCGTTGCTGCACGGCGTGGAGTTGCACGAAAGCCGCGTCACGCTGCCGCTGCGCGACCGACCGGGGCATACGCTGGTCCTCGGCACTACCCGCGTCGGTAAAACCCGGCTGGCGGAACTGCTGATTGCCCAGGATATTCGCCGTGGCGACACGGTGATTGTTTTCGATCCGAAGGGTGATGCCGACCTGCTGCGCCGCGTGTGGGCGGAGGCGCACCGCGCCGGGAGGGAAAGCGTCTTCTGGCTGTTTCATCTCGGCTGGCCCGAGATCTCCGCCCGCTACAACGCCGTCGGGCGCTTTGGCCGCATCTCAGAAGTCGCCAGCCGCATCGCCGGACAGCTCTCCACCGAAGGCAACTCCGCCGCCTTCCGCGAGTTCGCGTGGCGCTTCGTCAACATCATCACCCGCGCCCTGGTAGCGCTGGGCCAACGCCCGGATTATTCCCGTATCGCCCGTCACGTTATCAACATCGACGAGCTGTTTATCTACTACGCCCGCGTCTTTCTGCCCGGCCACGACCGCCAGGCATGGGACAACGTGGTGCGGATTGCCGGTGGCATCACTGAGAAAAATACGCCGCGTAATCTTCAGGGACGGGACAGCTACGTCGTCGCACTGGAGCAGTACCTTTCCACCACCCGGCTGCATGACCCGATCCTCAACGGCCTGCGTTCCGCCGTGCGCTACGACAAAACCTATTTCGATAAGATCGTCGCCTCGCTGCTGCCGCTGCTGGAAAAGCTGACTACCGGAAAAATTGCCCAACTGCTGGCCCCGGACTACGGCGATCTCAACGACCCGCGCCCGGTGTTCGACTGGCAGCAGGCCATTCGCCAGCGGGCGATTGTCTATGTCGGGCTGGATGCGCTGTCCGATGCCGAGATTGCCGCCGCCGTGGGCAATTCGATGTTTGCCGATCTGGTCAGTGTCGCCGGGCATATCTACAAGCACGGCGTGATGGATGGCCTGCCGCAGACGGAAGAGAAAGCGGCAATCAACCTGCACTGCGATGAGTTCAGCGAGCTGATGGGCGACGAATTTATTCCGCTGATCAACAAAGGCGGCGGCGCAGGTGTACAGGTCACGGCCTACACCCAGACGCTCTCCGATATCGAAGCCCGCATCGGCGACCACGCCAAAGCGGGTCAGGTGGTCGGCAACTTCAACAGTCTGATCATGATGCGGGTACGGGAGACCGCCACCGCCGAACTGCTGACCAGACAACTGCCGCGGGTGGATGTGCTCAGCAACAGCGTCAGCTCCGGCGTCACCGACAGCGCCGATGCTCAGGGCAATATCGGATTTTCCAGCAACACCCAGGATCGGGTAAGCAGCGTACAGGTGCCGCTACTGGAACCCGCCTCACTGGTACAGCTACCCAAAGGCCAGGCGTTTGCCCTGCTGGAAGGCGGTCAGCTCTGGAAATTACGTATCCCGTTACCGGACGCAACGCACGATCCGCTGATGCCGGAAAACATCGCGCAAATCGCCCGCTATATGGAAAAACAGTACGACAGCGCACCCGTATGGTGGAACCGCCCGGAGACAGTTGTAACGACGAAAAATGACCCTATTTTATGGCTGAACGACAGCGAAACCACGGAGAAACTGACCGATGACACCCCGGACACACCGCCAGCTCGTGAGCGTTGAAGTGATGTGGCCTGCGCAAACGCTGCCTCTTCCCCTGCAACAGGCGGTGGAAGCGCTGACGCAGGGAGAAACGCCCGACCAGATTATCGCCCGGATGAATTTGCAGGGCTTTCAGGCATGGCGTGAAGCTACGTCGCCGCAGTGCGAACACGACATTTTTCAGATACGACTGGATGAGGCGCACGAGGCACGGTTCCTCTGCCGCTATATCACCCTGCCGCTGCACTGATGCCCGAATATGCGCCACAACCCATGCGCCGTCCTGGACTGCTCGGCTGGCTCGCATTGCTGCCCGGCGTGCTGATTGGCTTTTGCCTCGGCGCGTGGATGCTGGCGATAGCGCTGGAGTGGCTGGGTGAGGCGTTTTTATGGCGGAATACCTGCGCCAGCCACAGTGAACAGGTATTGCAGGCCACATGGCAGTGGTGGCGAGGTTCCGCTGGCGCAACGGTGTGGTTAGTTGAAGATCTGGCAATTGTCAGCGATACGTTGCAACAAGGGATTGCGGCGCTGATTGCTTCACTCAACGGGCAAAACGGGTTGTTCTGGACAGAGACGGTCACCTCGGTGATCCGCTGCGCGTTACTGTCTGCAGGTAACGTCACCCTCACCTTTTTGCTGCGGCTGGCGATTCTGTTGCAGGCACTGCCGCTGTTTGCGCTAACCATCACCATTGGCCTTATCGACGGACTGGTACGCCGCGACTTACGGCGATTCGGCGCAGGCCATGAGTCCGGGTTTGTTTATCATCACGCCAGGCGTATGATCGGCTCTAGCCTGGCGGGAACGGGATTGGTGTGGTTGACGGTGCCAGTTTTTCTGGAACCAAGATATATTGTAATACCTGGGGTGATGCTGATTGGTTTCGCGGGTTCAGTAGCGACGGGAGCATTCAAAAAGCATTTGTAATGCAATTTAGATCGTACTTATTCACCCACCCATGAAATTCAAGACTGATATTACCAAAGCACTGGGCGTTGATAACTGTTTTTTTGTGAAAAATCGGTTAATTTACACACTGGTCAAAAGCATATGTTTTTGTAGTAAAATCAACACAATTTTACTCCTAAAAAGATATAATGCCTGTTCGTTTTTACCTAATAAGTTACTCAAATTATTTTCAGTGGAGTGGATATTCATTAAATGAGCTTACCTGAGGAAAAAATAGCTAAACGAGCACTGAAAGCCATTGAATTTATTTGTCGACAGCTCTCGCGATTTGCAAAAATGCCCCCCGTTGAGCTTATGGCTTACTTACGAAAGAATCCAAAAGATGCCTTTTGTGATATTCCCCATCCAAAAGGAAATGGACATATCCATTGTGGTTCTCTTGCCTGGAACAAGCTGAATGAGCTTGCAGACCTCACTATCGAATTGGATCACGGTCTTGGGCGACGAGTAGGCCGCAGACTCGCAAAGGAAGCCGTAATAAATGCTTTTGTTAAAAGAGTATTACAGGAGGCACGTGGAGTTGATCAGGAAACCGCAATGCTGCTTCTTAAAGACGCTTTAACGATTTTGAGAGAAAAGCTTGTAATTATCGAACACTACCTACCGTGTGTGCTTTTCCCTGGGGATACACCTGCTGAATTCAGCGTTGGCCCTGTCACATTCATCCGTCGTTCCAAGTTCTTCGATGATAAAAAATCAGTACTAAAACATAGTATTCATGTTAACACGAAGGCGCATATTGAGTGCGTAGAGGCAGCGATTGCTCAAGGTTTCCCACAAGAACGCACGCACACTAAAGATGAATCAAGACAACTAGTGCGAGAATTACAATCCCGAGCAGTCAAAACCTACAAAGACTATCCATGGATTGCTTGTGTGAAAGTGAGTGATTGTGATGAAGCAATCTCTAAAGAACGAGCGATCCAAGCTACAGAGATGGCGCTTCACATCATCCGTATCCTCTTGGGAGCTAAACCGACACGGAAAATTAGGCTAGCATGGTCACGAAGCGGAGCTCTGCGCTCGGCACATTTGCACGCTGATGTACATGGTGTGATTCACGCAAGTCTCTGCGCTGATTCTTTAGAACCGGTTGGTGTAATAAACTGGCATGAAGCATTGATAAGGGCAGATTTAGAATTAGACATCCTCGGTTCTGCTTTGATACCCATAGTCAATCCAGTAGAAACTACTCACCTTCACCAGCGCCTTATTGACGCTATCAATTGGTTTGGGGACGCGGTTACAGATCCAAATGCACATTCGAGTATAGTGAAATACGTTTCTGCAATTGAGCGGTTGTTCTTCGGTAAATTCGAAGCAGGGCGTACAAAATTGTTTGCCGGTCGGGTTAGGGATGTGTTGAAAGCATTCAGTTGTGATGAAGGGGATCGTGTTTATTCTCAAGCTCTAGAACTATACAAAACTCGTTCGACTTTGGTACATGGAGAACAATTTCGCACTGAAGATGAATCCTTTAACATTATTAATCTTGCATCGGAGTTAAGTAGGATGTGCCTTCTATGCTCTGCACAGCTTTACTCCATGATGCTACAAGCATTCGAAAATCCTGATAGTGCAAAATTAGAAGAAATCATGAAGCGCATAAACGATGAAGGGTTGAATTGGCTGGCAGAGGCTGCAGCATTAGGCAGTGCAAAAAACTCCCCACTCAGTTAAATCATGAACTTTATCAGAAGCGGGCGTTCAAAAGCATATTTGATCGCCCTATCATCGATAAATCATTCAGATGAATCATTATATTGGGTCTGTAGTATCTTATTCAGTAAATTACATTCTTCAGGCCGAGGTATCATTTTCCCAAAAGCAATAAAGAACAGAAACATAACTACAGCAACTGAATATAAAATTAAATGTCCCCAAGCAGGGATTTGTTCATGCCTGTAAATAGATAATATTAGTGATAAGGCAGCGATCAACAGAAAATGAAGCGAGAAAAAAGCATACATACCGTTCTCGAACCAGAAAGAAAATCCTTTCTTGAACACAAGAACTCCATCTTTAATCAGCAAAAACGTTCTAAATTTCTTGAAGAAACCGACAGATACTGAATCTCTATTTTCTACAAATAGACGCAGAATAATTTTTTGACTAGCGACATCAGAAATTCCGGTCATGCGATAGCTAGTTATTCTCTTGATATCCTCTTTGATGCAGATACTAACCTCATCCGATAGCTCGTGGCTATCCAGAAGACGCTGCAACTCATTTAATTTAGAGTTCCTGACCTCATTAACAAATGCGATAATCCCTCGTATTTTCCAGATAACAAGAGCCATCGGCCCCGCAATAAAAATAAAGAGAAGAACCTGCTTCATCTGCAATGCTCCGCTTGACACAGCTGCAGTGATCCATCCATTCACGATATCCAGTATTTTATCCATAGCCTATTCCCCAAAAAATGAAATCGTATATGAGGATAAAACAGCACCACATAAATCTGGTAATCGAATTTTCAATTTTTGGCTGAAATCTTCTTGTGGATCGTTGCATGGTACTCAATAAACCAGAACGAAAGAAAAGACGCTTATGCAAACCATCATAACAATTGCTATCAGCCTGTTTATAACCAGTTCCGCTCTCGCCGCCCCCCTAACCGAGCGCGAAGAACTAACCCTGTCCCTTAACCAGCTTAGCCAAATCGAAGCCTCGCTTCATCGCGCCCAGCAAAGCGCCAGAACCGGTATCAACGAGCGCTACTACTTCGACTATCCGCGCATTCACAGCGATATCACCACTCTACGTAGCGGGATTGAACATTACCTCACCCCTGCCCGCGCCCAACCGCGAGATACGGCGACGCTGGTCGGACAATACCGTGAGGAGAAAACCACGCCATGACCCCCGAACAAATCAGCGCCTTCCAGGCAGCCAGTCTGGTGAAACCCGATGCCGTCAGCCTGGTGATGCTCGGTCTGTTCAGCGCCTTCCTGCTGCTGTGGGTGGTCTGGGTACTGAATGATGCCTACCGGGGCGTGGCAACGGCGCGGGTGAGCTGGCGGGCGCTGGGCAGCATCAGCGGGCGAACCATCTTACTGCTACTGGTCAGCTTCTGGCTGGTACTGAGCTAGTGGATTGCAGGAGACAAAATGAAAAAATGGCTATTCAGACTGCTGCTGTGGCTCCCGGCCCTGCCCGTCTGGGCCGATCTGCCAGAGATGGAAGATCCTTCGCGCGGTCAGGGTGACGGCATAATGGAGACGTTACAGAACTACGGCTATGACATCGTGATCCTGATGACGCTGGGCATCTGCGCCGTGGGTTTTCTGGTAGTCGCCAACAACTGCATCGCCACCTACTCCGAAATTCAGGGTGGGCGTAAGCAGTGGAAGGACTTGGGGGCCATGGCGGGCGTCGGCGCGGTTCTGCTGGTGATCACCATCTGGTTGCTCAACCAAGCCTCGGACATTCTGTAAGCCATGAGCACCATCCCCTTTCTCCCGGAACGACTGAATCGCGAACCTGCGGTGTTTCGCGGTCTGACAGTCAGCGAGCTGCTGATAGCACTGCTGGTCGGGCTGGCTACTGGCGCAATTGCTGGAGCCATTCCGGCAGTACTATTGCGAAACTGGAGCCTTATCCCCGGCAGCGCCCTGCCCGGCGGTGCGCTGGCGATCCTCTGCGGCGGACGCTGGCTGGCGCGGCTAAAACGCGGACGCCCGGAGAGCTGGCTGTACCGGGCGCTGGAGCTAAAACTGGCCCGTTTCGGCATCGTCACTCAGCGTTTTGTCCTGCACGATGGCGTCTGGGCCATTCGCCGGAGCCGACGATGAGCGCCTTTAAGCACGCGCTGGCCGCGCGGGATGCGCATATCCGCACCCTGCATATTGCGCTGTTTGCGTTATTCCTGCTGGCATCAGGCATGGGATTCGGCTGGTACAGCGCCCCACGCCAGCTCACGGTGTACCTGCCGCCGGATCTCCGCGCCGCCAGTCAGCGTCCGTGGTGGGAAGTGCCGCCCGCCACGGTGTACGCCTTCGCATTTTCGGTATTTCAGCAGATTAACCGCTGGCCAACCAACGGCGAGGCCGATTATCCCCGCAACCTCAGCGCCCTGCGGGCTTACCTCACTCCCGGCTGCTTCAGCCAGATTGACCGCGAATTTCACCAGCGCCTGCAAAACGGCGAGCTGCGCGACCGGGTACGCGGCGTGTATGAAATCCCCGGACGGGGATTCAGCGATAAGCGGGTGCAGATCCTCGACCGAGACAACTGGATTGTGACGCTGGATCTGACCGTTGATGAGTATTTCCACTCCGAACCCGTTAAGCGGGCAATGGTGCGTTACCCCATCAGGGTACTGCGATACAACATCGATCAGCAGAAAAACCCTTGGGGGCTGGCGCTGGACTGCTTCTCATCACCACCGCAGAAGCTGGAGGCGGCCAAACCATGAATACCCGCCCACTGCTGATCCTGCTGGTTGCCCTGCCCCTGCACGCTGTCGAACTGGTGAAATGGGAGCGCATCCCGCTGCCGGTAGGGCTGAACATCGGGCAGGAGAGGATCGTCTTTGTCGATCGTAATGTCCGCGTGGGCTATCCCGCCGCGCTCGAAGGCAAGCTGCGCATTCAGAGCAGCAACGGCACGCTGTACCTGCTCGCCAGCCAGCCGTTTGCCGCCACCCGTCTACAACTTCAGGACACAGAGAACGGCGAGCTAATTTTGCTGGACGTCTCAGCCAGCAAGGGTGAGCACATCCGGGAGCCGATGCATATTGTCCGCGAAGAGAAAAAAGCGACTGACGCGAAGCCTGATGCAGTTCCAGAACCCTTACCCTCCACGCCGCTGCCGGTAGCGCTCACCCGCTATGCCGCGCAGATGTTGTATGCACCGTTACGCACCGTCGAGCCTTTGCCGGGCGTGCAGCCTGAAGGCGTGCGGCTGGCAAAAACCATCACCACTTTGCTACCCACGCTCCCCGTCAACGCCATACCGATCGGCGGCTGGAAGCTGGATCCTTACCACCTGGCGGCGATCCGACTGCAGAATAAGAGCACCACCCGGCTGGAACTCGATCCGCGCCAGCTTCAGGGGCGGTTTTATGCCGCATCCTTCCAGCATCGCTGGCTGGGGCCTGCGGGCAGCGCCGAAGACACCACCGTGCTCTATCTCATTACCCGCAATCAGCGCCCTGAGCAGGCGATTCTGCCGGAGCCTGCGCCGGAGAAGAAAAAATGAAGCTCCAGGCCAATATCCTGTTGCGTGTTCTGACGCCGCTCATCCTGCTGGCGGGCAGCGTCATGCTGTTTCATGCCTGTCAGGACCGCAAAACCACACCGTCAAAATCCTCTGCGCCTGCAACGCCCCTCAGCCACGACGAGCTGAAAGCGCTGGGGATTGAGGGCGACACGCCCGCCGATACCGTCGCCACGCTGGTCGGCCAGATGAAACTCTGGCGCAAGGAGCTGGAAACGGTAAAGGCCAGTAACGCCGCACTATTGCAGGAAAATCAGCGCCTGCGTGAGCGCGAGCAGAATACCGACAGCCGCATCAACGAGACCATTAACCGCCAGCAGACCAGCGCCTCGCAGCAGCAGAACGAATTACTCAGCTCGTTACAGACGCAGATCCAACAGCTTAAGGGAAACAGGACAACGGACGACTCGCTGGCCGGGCTGGGGATTGATGAACCGGAAACGGTCTCCGGCGAACCACTGCGCTGGATAGCCCCCGCCGATGCCCTGCCACCCGATAAAAATGGTCGTCCGCTGCAACCTGCGCTGGCCTTTCCTTCCACGATGCAGAACACCGCACCACAGCCCGAAACACCACCGCCCGCCGCCGTCAAACCGGTCTACACTCTGCCGCAGAACAGCACGTTAATCGGCTCGGTGGCGATGACCGCGCTGCTGGGGCGCATTCCGCTTAACGGCAGCGTCACCGATCCTTACCCCTTCAAAGTGCTGATTGGTCGCGATAACCTCACCGCCAACGGTATCGAGTTGCCCGATATTGAAGGCGCGGTGATCTCCGGCAGCGCCACCGGCGACTGGACGCTCTCCTGCGTGCGCGGCAGCTTAACGTCAATCACCTTTGTCTTTCGCGACGGTACGGTACGCACGCTCCCCGCCGCAGGTGATAAAACCGGAAACGGCACAGAAGGCAATATTGGCTGGCTGTCCGACCCTCACGGCCTGCCCTGCATCCCCGGCGAACGTAAATCCAATGCTGCCGAATATATCGGCTCACAATTCCTGCTGGCCGGATCGTCCGCCGCCGCGCAGGCGCTGGCGAACAACCAGACCACCTCCACCGTGGAGGATGGCTCCATCACCACCGCGCTGACAGGCGACAGCGGGCAGTACGTACTCGGCCAGGCACTGGGCGGCGGCCTGAAGGAGAGCGCCGACTGGTTTAAACAACGCTACGGCCAGATGTTCGACGCCATTTACGTGCCGCCCGGCCAGGCCGTTGCTATCCACATCACTCGCCAGTTAGCCATCGACTACGAACCTGACGGACGGCGGGTGAACTACCGCACGACGGGCAAGCGCACTGGAGACCTGGACTGATGCGTATCCTGATTTCGCTGTTATCGCTGCTGCTGACCGCCTGTAATACCGACCAGAAAACACTGCTGCCGGTGGATGAAAACACCACCATGCTGAACATCTGGGGCCGACAGAATAATGATGCGCAGGCGCTGTATGACGCGCGGTCGGTTCTGCGTCGCCCGCTGAATGACGCCACGCTGACCGCGCAACAGCAGCAGGCCACACGCAGCGACGACAATGCCACGGAGGCGCTGTTCCGGCGGCTGCCGAACCCGGATCTGGAGATGTATATCTTTCCCCATCTGGCAGGCAGCGAAGGCGTCCCGGTGCCGGGCTATACCACCGTCTTCCCTTTCTATAACCGGGTGCAGTACGCCCTGCCCGGCGAGCGGACCGATCCGCTGTGATAATGCGCAGCGGCACCCTGACCGAACGGACCGTGGACAGCCTGTACCAGAAAGGCGCGTCGTTCGTCGATTTTCTGCCATGGGTGGAGTACCAGCCGGAAAGCAAAACGCTGCTGCTGGATGACGGGCGCTCGGTCGGCGCGGTGTATGACATCACGCCGTTCGGCACCGAAGGCCGCTCTCCGGCACGGCTGGAAGAATTACGCGATATCCTGAAGGACGCGCTCCAGGACAGCTTCACGGAATATGACCGCCATCCGTGGGTGGTGCAGTTTTACTGTCAGGATGAGGACGACACCGCAAGCTGGCTGGCCGCACTGCGTGATTACGCCGTACCGGAAGCGAAGGACTCTGACTTTACTCGTGCCTGGCTGAAAGAGATGGAGCGCCATCTGCACGCGGTTTCCCGCCCGGAAGGCTACTTCCTGGACGATGCCGTCAGCCATACCCGCTGGCGTGCTCAGCAGCGCCACACCCGGATGGTGGTCTACCGCTGGCTACCCAATAAATCCCGCGATCCGCTGGAAGAATCCCCGGAAGAGGCGCTGAACACCGTTTGCGAGCGAATGGTCTCCGCGCTGGCGGGGGCGGGTATTCACGCCCGCAGGCTGGAATGTGAAGCCATTCGCCACTGGCTGCTGCGCTGGTTTAATCCCGCCCCGCAGATGGCCGACTCACCCCAGCAGTTCTGGCAACAGATGGCGCAGCAGGATGACACGCCGGAGCTGCACGATTTTGCCGAGAGCCTGCTGTGCAGTGAACCCCGCTCACAGGCCGTGCAGGGGACATGGCTGTTCGACCAGCGTCCGCATAAGGTCATCGTGCTGGACAGACTGCGTAAACCGCCCACCGTCGGCCATATGACCGGAGAAGCCGCACGCGGCGACGGCATTAACGCACTGTTCGACCTGCTGCCGGAAGGGGTGATTATGGCACAGACCATCGTCGTCTGGCCGCAGGACCGGCTGGAGGAACATTTAAGTCGCCTCAGCGACCGCGCCATCGGCGAGAACGTCGAATCGGAGTACACTAAAAAAGACTGTCAGGAGGTGCGCCACTGGCTGAAGGACGGCCACAAGCTCTACTGCAGCGCGCTGGCGTTTTATCTTTCCGCCCCGGATAACGGCGAACTGACCAAGCGCGTGCGCAGCCTGAACAGCCTGCTGCTGAATGCCGGTATGGTCCCGGTACAGGAAAATGACGAACTCGCTCCACTCAGTTCGTGGCTGCGCTGGCTGCCGATGTGCTTCGATCCGGCGCGGGACAAGCGCCAGCTCTACACCCGATTCAGCTTCGTGCAGCACCTTGCCAACCTGCTGCCGCTGTTTGGCCGCGAGAGCGGCTCCGGGCATCCGGGCGTCAGCTACTTTAACCGGGGAGGCGGGATGCTGTGCTGGGACCCGCTTAACCGCGAGGACCGCGCCCAGAACGGCCACCTGCTGCTGCTCGGCCCGACCGGTGCAGGCAAATCAGCCACGCTGAACGCGAAAATCGCGCAACTGATGGCGCTACATCGCCCGCGCCTGTTTATCGTCGAAGCGGGCAACTCCTTCGGGCTGATGGCCGATTACGCCCGCGAGCATGGCCTGACGGTGAATAAAATCAGCCTGAAACCCGGTTCCGGCATCACGCTGCCGCTATTTGCTGACGCCTGGAAACTGGCAGAAAGCGATGCACCTTCAGCAGAACCCGATGATGACGGTCCCGAAGATACCGACAACGAACAGCGCGATCTGTTGGGCGAGATGGAGATCACGGCCCGTCTGATGATCACTGGCGGCGAGCTGAAAGAAGACGCGCGCCTGACACGCTCCGACCGGGCATTAATTCGCGAAGCGATTCTCCATGCCGCCCGGCTCACCGCCTGCGAGCAGAGACAGACGCTGACGCAGGATATCCGCGACGCACTATTCACACTGGCGCAGAATGCGACGCTACCGGAATCTCGCCGTAACCGGCTGTGGGAAATGGGCGAAGCGATGAATATGTTCTGCTCCGGGTTTGAAGGGGAATTATTCAACCGCGAAGGCGAAGCGTGGCCGGAAGCGGATATCACACTGGTGGATCTGGCGATGTTTGCCCGCGAAGGGTACGAAGCGCAACTGGCGATCGCCTATATTTCGCTGATTAACCATATCAACAACCTTGGCGAGCGTGACCAGCACCTGGCGCGGCCCGTCGTCAATATTACCGATGAGGCGCATATCATCACCGTCAACCCGCTGCTGGCACGGTTTCTGACCAAGGGTTCGAAGATGTGGCGCAAGCTGGGCATCTGGCTGTGGCTGGCAACGCAGAACCTGAGCGACTTCCCGGATGATGCGAAGAAACTGCTCAATATGATCGAGTGGTGGGAACTGCTGGTGATGCCACCCGAGGAGGTGGAGCAGGTCAGCCGCTTTAAATCCCTGACGCCGGAACAGCGTCAGTTCCTGCTCAGCGCCACCAAAGCGCCGGGGAAATATACCGAAGGCGTGGTGCTTTCGCCGCGCGTGGAAGCACTGTTCCGCGTGGTCTCCCCTGCCCTGTGGCTGGCGCTGGGGATGACGGAGAAACATGAGAAGGCAGAACGAATGCGGATTATGCGGGAGTTTGGGTGTAGTGAGCTGGAGGCTGCGATGAGGGTGGCAAAAGCCCATGCTATTACCAGCGACGTCACAACATGATGTTGTCGATGTGTTCACATAAATCGCCCGTTCATGAATCATGAACCAGTTTCTGCCATGAACAAACCCGAGCAAATACATATAATTTAATAATGTTAATATTCAAATTTCTGCGTATCCAATCACTAATCGGATACTTACATTCACTTTATTATTTATTCAATTAATACATTTCACATCAAGAAAATTTGTTATAATAATGTACCATAAACCCATACACAATGATGTTTTAGGTCTTATTGAAGACAGTTGGTCAAAACAATTTTATAATATAATTTGTAACAATTAGCTTATTGTAACACTTACCAAAGTGTCTATTCTCTTATAAATTACCATCGGTTATTTTTCTGCAAAAATGATGTGAATTTATATAGGATAACTATATGGCAGACATAGAAGGGATAGCTCGGAGGATATACGATATCGTTGTTTCTCCTGATACAGTTACAGGACTTATCAATGGTGGGTTATCTGTTCCTTTAGATTATGGTTATCTGATTTACGGTATCTTTGATACGGATACAAGATATGAACGAGAAACCGAAAGAATCCGTATGATGACCGCTATAAGACACGATATCCTTAACTATGAAAACATCATTAATGCAGTTAAATTAATCTTTCAATTATTCAATAAGTACTTATCCGAATCAGAACAAGATAAAATATACAGAAGTGTAGTTACCTCTATTGTAGGCAGAATCTCCACGAATATTATCGCATCTAACATCGCTAAAGCCGTTATAGAAAAGACTTCATTTACCTATGTAGTATTTAAGGGAAAAGGTAATCCAATAGCCTTTTTAAGTACAATTCTCTTATTTGGTGGGATGGCAGAGCGTTCCATCAGGACGTCTGATAGTCTCAGTAATGAAGCACCTGAGGTATACGAGTTATTAAGACCCCGCGATTACGATCTACTTTATTTCTTATTTGCCGATGCGGTACAACCTTTTGTTGATGCCATTCATGCAGGATACACTGAGGGCAAACCCGTGTTCGACAGGATTATGAAGAGAGTAGAAGAACGTTTAAATTCGAGCGCTAAGGCTGGGTGATATGAAAAAACTTATCGCTCCGATCATTAATATAATTCTCTGCGCCTATATTATTACTATATGCTTAATTTGCTTGGTTGAGTTTGATAACTGGCAAAATAAAATAGTCGCAGTTACGATTACAATCGGCAGTGCTTATATCATCACCATTGTATTAAATAGATTACTGAGCACGAAGATACGTATATTAGGCGGAGTTTTTGATTTACTATCAGGCCCATTATTAATTATAGGTACTATTGCTTGCATAGCCTTACTTGACCCTTGGCCTATTAAGATTGTTGGTGTGTTTTTATGGGTCGTTATAATGTTTTGCTTACCTTCATTTATAAACAGAGATAAGGAATAACCATGTCAAATCCAGCATATCTTTGGCTAACCGATGCGAATGGCTCCCCTATAATTGGTAGTTCTTTAGTTACAGGGCGTATTGGTGCCATTGAATTAAAAGCGGTAACTCATCACTTATCCATTCCTGTGGATGGAAACACCGGGAGATTAACAGGAACCCGAGTACATACGCCTATTACTGTACAGAAAGATTTTGATAAAACAACGCCCCTTTTGTACAAAGCGCTGAGTGAGAACCAGACATTAAAGTCAGCAACTATAAAAATGTATCAGATCCTTGATGCCGGTGTTGAAAGCGAATACTTTAATATTATTTTAGAGAATGTGAAAGTAACTGGAATTACCCCCAATTTATTTCCCGGTTCTGGTACGGGCACACATAGCGAAACTATTCAGCTAAGGTACGAGGCCATTACCTGGAAACATTGCGATGGCAATATCATTTACAAAGATTCCTGGAATCACAGGGCAACAGCATAATTGTTCTTTGGGCTAAAGGCCATTCAAGATAGTGGCCTTGTCTACCTTCAACTGATTATTTAAACCACCATCGCCAAACAAGCCCCCTAATGCAACCGCATGATTCCCTAACTAATCATGTTAAATTTCCCTTGCTGTCCTAAATTTCTATACAACTTCCTGTCATCAACTCTTGCCTGTCGAGGTTGGGAAAATATTCTTGCCAACTGCCCGGAACCAATTGCTGGCTATCCAGACAAAAGGGAACGGCCCAGACACTCAAGGTATTCGAGTAGTAGAAGGGAGGTAATGATTGATTAAAAGATAAATGTTTGGGATAAATCAACATCATATGCCCCTGCCCATTTTGATAATTATGCCCATATGCAAACATTTGATAAAGATCAGATTGGGAAATGTTATATTTTTTATCTGTTTGCCAAGAAGTCTGATCAATGAGTTTCCATTTCGTATCCAGAGTCTGGGTGCCATTCGAACCTCTCAGTAAAAGATCTGGTTTAAGCAGGAACATAGCTTGTGGCTTATCACTATTGCCTACCGTATGCTCAAGCAAATATTGAGAGCTGGCTTGTGATACAAGTTGGCATCCTCTGCGTATGCGTGACCTAAGTGAGACCTCAACATATTTTTCAAATAACTGTTCCATCGGGAAAAGGAGCGATACACCTTTATGGCTGCCTTGCTGAAAATTCGGGTTCATTTTCTCAAGAATTAACTCACACCAAGGGCGTACATCATTGTAGATCTGCATCAGCTTGCTATTGTTCCAAAAACGCAGTTCGCGTTGCGGCTTTGCCTGTAAAGGGATTTCAGCCATACGATGTGAGAGCTCATTCGCCAATCGCCAATTTTCACTGTTCTGGCAAGTTGCCAACACATAATTGAGTGCGGTTTTCAACAGGCGATTTTCCAGACGGTTTGGCGAATAAATGTCATGACTGATATGGAAAAGATGTTGACGTGCCGGAGATTGCCTTTGCTGACGCTGGATTTGTAGTTGTCCACGTATGAAGCGGCTTTCTTCATCTACACGGCGATAATCAAAACACAACCCTCTGGTGACTAAGACCTGCAACTCAGATAGGAACTGTCGAAAAATCCATTCATGTAAAGGAACATTCATCCACATTAGTTCCGCTGGCCCAGCGACCCGTGGCCGAATATTTAAAGCAGCCAGGAGCATGCGCTGTAAGATCTTCCTTGTTTGCTGAGGGTTATCCTGCCCAAAGTTTGTCTTGGGTAAAATTTCAATCCCTTCTCCATCCGGACTTTGCAAGTATCCGATATAGCTACCTAATTTAAATACGTGATAGCCATCAGACAATAGCAATGGTTCCTCACCTTTCCATTCTGAGGCCAGTTTCTGCACCCATTCTAACGTCTCACGTTTTACTACTGCACAATCCAAAGATGGTGTTGCGCGTTCATCTGTGGTCAGCCGGGCGTACTCACGCACTTGAATCATCAGTTGGCAGCCCCCTCATTGGGCAAAATCCCTTGGTAAGCGGCTGCATTTGAGAAAGCACTTTGATTAATCCGGTATCTGCGATCATTTAATTGGCTCGCAATAGACTCGGGGAATAAGCTTTTAATTCCATGTTCTATAATATCTGTCTGGATAAATCTGTTTTCAGGTGCTTTTTCGCTATCATTGAGTACCCAACCGATACGTTCCCAGTCTGCAAAAAAATACTCTTGCAGTAGCGGAATGATACGTTTCGCAAAAATATCAGCTATCAGTTTGCACTTTTCATCCTCAGTTGTGGCAGTCTTCAGCGGCCAGAAGTATGCGTGCCCTAGGGTATGATCACGGTCGAGTAAGACTTCGATGCGTTGATTCATTACAGTCAGCAGATCACCAATATTAACGCCAAATACTGAGAGGTCGGACAGTAAAGCTGGCTGCGGCATGATTTCTACAAACTCAAAGCGACGACGTAATGCCAGATCAAGTTGAGCCAATGATTTATCTGCCGTGTTCATAGTACCAATGACATACAGGTTGTCAGGAACAGAGAACAATTCTTTAGAATAAGGCAGAATAACTGAGCGCTCATCATAGCCTCCCAATCGCTTATCCGGTTCCAGCAATGTAATCAACTCCCCAAAAATACGGGAAATATTGCCGCGATTAACTTCATCAATAATCAAAATATAATTCTGGCGTTCTCTGATGTTGCTGGCCTTATGAAATGAGGCTGGCAGGGGAATGTGTTGTTTATCTAATTCAGCAATCAAAGCATGCCAACTGATTCGATAAAGTGGATACAATGTCTGCTGAACCATTTTTGTACTGCCATTAAGCGCAAGGATATTCAGTTCAATATCCTTTAATACCCAATTAACCTTGCGCATATGCGCGTACTCATCCGAAGTAGCGGCGTCTTCATCAAATGAATAGTCTGAAGTAACAATTCCAACTGCCTGAACAGTTTCCGCATTTTTCAAGCACAATAGCACATCCCCAACCTTTACATCATGTGAAAAGGCGTTAAGAGCATTGTGGTTAGGATGACTCAAGGAGTTCCAGTAATCCTGCTGTTCCTGTGTCTTCTGTTCAAAGGTCTGGGACAAATCCCCCGTGTTATTCCAACCAATACGAGCTTCACCTGCATTGATGTAGCGATTTCGCATTTCTTTTTCATGGGCACGACCAATAGAGATTTTCCAGATATCAGGAGCTTGAGAGAGTCCTATCTCTTTAGCTGCAACTGCCTTAGCAGCACGGTCAGCAATATCTTTGAAAATACCGTTCTCTATCTTGTATTTTATGCCCTGATTTTCCTCAGCTACCTCAGCACGGATCCCCTCAATGAAATCCTCATACGAAAAACTCTGATGGAAAGTGGTAAACGCGATGCGTTTGTCTGCACACAGCGTATCATATTTGTTTTTGACCGCTTGCCGATGCTTCTCAGCACTAAGATTCTGACTTTCCAGATCGCTATACCATGAAGGTTCTGCCAACAAAACTGCACGTTCCAGTGTTGAATAGGTTTTACCAGTACCAGGGGGACCAAAAAGAATCTGATTCAGTGATGTGTGATTTTTTACTGATTTCTCTTTATTTTCCATGGCAGGTAGGTCCTTCGCTAGATGGGGTGCATACCAATCACACAGTGTAATTAATTGATCAAGCGTACTAATCTCAACAGCCCATGCTGCATTCTCCTGAGCAAGGGTTGGAGCGTGTGTTGCGAGGTGGTGGTTGCGGCTCTTGCCGCTCTCATAGGCAGTAACTTGGGAAAGAACTGGATCGGTAGGCTGCTCATCAACAAAGATTTTAATCTTCTTCTTTTTCTCCGGGGTCTTACCTGGGTCAAATGCCAACTCCCTCATTGCATTCGTTTTATAAGCAATCAGATGTATGGTTGACGACCGACACTCAGGGAAGCGGTTACTTAAGTATTCGTCTGCAATTACCGAGGTGAACGAACCACTCTGATTTTCAAACCAAGCTTCATACGATATTTCATAATATGATTTTGACTGTGTACTATCGAGCCATGACAACAACTCCTGGTAGGATTGCCAGTTCTCTTTAGGTAATTCACGCCCTTTTTTCTTGAGCCAGTGCTTCGTCTGGGCATCTACAGGGAAATATTCTTCCGGTGATAAATAAAACAAACACTCAGTAAGTTTGGCGAAACCGGTATGAGGAATTTTCAGAATTTCATCGAACAATTCACCATCAATTTTCCCTGCACGCATCTGATGAAACAGTGCCCAAAGGCTGGGTACCATATCATCAGAACGTTCTTTTTCATAAGGAAAGAGCCAGACTTTGAGTGGCTGTGCATTTGGAACGCCGTTGAAATCACTGGGTGCGGAAATTGGTAAATTTGCTCTTTTAAGCAGAGCAGCAAAGAGCTCAGTACGTTTGACCACGCCATACTTCATAAAAGTAGCAAAAAAAGTGAACGGGTCTATCACTTTCAGCGACTCTCTACTTCCATCAGAAAGTTCGTCCTCCAGACCTTTATCAACGCCTATTTCACATAGAATTTGGACCAATTCTTGCTGTTTATTCTCGTAGTCAGCAATCCAGCTACAAACGCTTTTAAATACAGGGATCCAACTATACTCAGACACAGACGTTCTCCTAGATGAATACTATCCATTTGGCGGTTTGATGCTGCTGCAGCGTGGTTGTTTTATTGACCAGACACTTCTTCGCAACAGCTGTTGCTCTGCCCCAAACCCGTGCGAGTAAAGGGACTTTATTAATACCTTCCTGATAGGTAGGTCACTCCAAATTAAACATTTTAGAATCGATTTATTAGCTAACGATATATCGAGATTCCATTGTCACATATCTGCCATCGTGGTGGGGAAAATTCTTCCTACGTAAATGCCTAAACACGTTAGCGAAATACATAGCCCATTATTTAGTCTGCAAAGTACTCCGAAGGCTCATCAGTACTACTCATAGCATTGTTGTCGCTGTCCCAAAAGACCAAGCCTGCTCCTCGTTGCTCAAAACATCATTATTTAAACAATGCATTGCGAACTTCCTCTATTCCTTGCCCAACATCTCCTGTGGCATTTGCCACTTCAGCAATCGCTCAACTGCCGTATCCACTGATAAGAGCTGACGGGCCAGTTGCAAACGCTCCATTACCTGTATCTTCTGCTGTTCTCCAAGCATAGCTGCATCCGATGCAGCCTCACGAAAAAACTGCTCTATACGCTTATCTTCTGCCCACTGCACCATAATAGCTTTCAGCTCGGCCAAGCTGGCATCATATGCCTCTTTTTCCCTTCTGATTCGCTCCTTTTCCCGATATCTCTTTTCATCCAGTTCCCACTGGACTCGCCGTTCTTCTGCTTTAATTCTGGCTTCTTCCTGCTGCTTCTTTATCAACGGAACAGCATCATGCATCGCAGAAATGATCTTCGGGATCTGGCTTACAAGCCCACATTGCTTTGTCTGTCGAAATTGCACCTGCCAGTTTGTTGACGAATACGGCGAGTAGAGCTGTAGCAGAAATCGTCCTGTAGGTAAGTTATGTTTAATGACATAGCGAAACGGCTGTTCATGCTTTCCTCGCATCCAGCGGACCATGGTTTCATCACGAATGTATCGACCATTAATTTCTTTTGCTGGAACATATTCCGTCATTTCAGCCAGATTAAAGGCGAACAGCATATCCCCAACGCAAATAATACTGGCTGAACAAGGGCGCCATAAACTGTCGTAGCGTAAACCTCCCTCTTTTGGATCTTCTTTGATATCTATGCCCTGACAATGAAGTCCCTCATTGCCCTCAGCTAATCGTACCCAATACCCTTGCTTTCCTAGTGCAGCAAAGAACCGACTCAGAAAATCGATAGCGCTATCGAACCCCGTTTCTGAAACGTTGAGATCGAGTAGCTTCTTTTTCGTTGGTTTGTAGTAGCCGTCTTTTGTGACGGAAGAGACGAGAAGGTAAGTTTTGAGATCATCGATCAGTGCATAGCCACTACCCGCTGTCCTTGCTCGCTTTCGCGGTGCTGGCACTGCTAGTTTAAATGGTACTTTGGTGGGTGGCGGAACGGCCAAACTAGCTTTGCTTGAAGCTTTTTCTACCTTGCCCTTCTTCAAAGCAGGCAATGCTGGCACTGCAGGTGCAGTCCCTTTCGCCAGCGCTTTCCAGTAACCCGCAAGCGGCCTGGGTATCCGCATTTCTGTACATCGTCTTGCCAGTAACGTTGTACTGATGCCATATTGCGCGGCTATGCGCTCCGCAGGCTCCCTCCAGACAAGATGGTAGAGTGTTTCCCGATCCTGGGGTAAGGCACCGCGTGGATTGATATCTGACATTGGTCTCCCCCTCCTTTGGCCGACATTATCAGAAATCGTTGTCTGCGGGTGATTAACAGAAATCACTTTCCACCCCATTAGATTGTAAGCATTTACAAAAAAATGTTCTGTTGGACATAAAGAGTTCCCCCACGCCATTTTTTCCGCCCTGTGGTAAAGCCTCAACTGATGATATCGGCTCAGGAACATCACCATGACTCTCCACCGGACATTACTTTGCTTACTGATAATGATGCCGTGCGCAGGTAAAGCCATCACCACACCCGAAATCGCCGCCTCAGCCCTGTCGCCGACGTGCGTAAAATATCAGGTAGTCGGTGTCTGCTACTGGCTGTTCTGCACACCGTTTGGCTGCTCAGTGCGTACCTCGGTAAAAGTACGCCATTTTCGCCCAGACCTGGTGGTATCAGCCTACAGCGTGACCGGGCAAAACCCGTGGGCCGAGATGTCGCTACTTAGCCCACCGCTGCCCGGTATCGCTGAAGCCGGTGGCGATACCAATCCCCGAACTGTCGGGCAGCACAGCAAAGTCCGCTTTAAAAATGCTGATGCGATTGGCTTCCCTGCCGGTGATGCGCTGGCGAACTTCTTCGCCCAGTTTGGCTACGTCTGCGCGCCATCGTCACAACCTTTTCTCCCCTATTTTCTCAGCACCCTGGATGCACTCGCCTGGCGCAGCGGTGTGCCAGAGATGTTTTACCCGGAGGCGTTAACCCCCGGACTGCGTGAAGTCAGCAAAGACGGTGATATGTGGGGCAATGTCTACCCACGAGCCGGGGCGCTCAGCCAGACGCATGACTATAAGGCCGGGGCAGTCATAGCCCAACGCACCGCCGATCTGGTAACGCGCAGTGGTCAGCCGCATGTTTATATTCCGCTGACGGCCACCGCACACGACGGCTACTGGCCTCCAGATCCAGTTACAGAAGGCGACAGCAATAACCACCAGTGGCAGATGCTGGTTCCCATAAAATCTGCCTCCTGCGCGATCTTCCCGGATGGCTCCACCACCGACTCTTACGCCGATAAACTGGCGGAGGATGGCGCATATGTCTGGACGCTGTGGCGGCCCTATAAATGCTGCCCGCGTCGTGGGCAGACCTTTCTTGGCAGCAGTGGAGGTTAACGATGCGCTCAGCCTGGTGTCTTCTGTTCGTCGCCTTTCTCGCCCCGGCAGCCGACAAATATCAATACAAGCAACAGGGGGCAATCAGCGACTGGATGTATTACCGCATCGGTGGCGGTGCGGCCATCTCTCCACCTCCAACCCGGCGTAACACCTTCCCGCTGACGGCAGGCGTAAGCTGGAACAGCGATATGATGTGCGGCAATTTTGATATCGACACCACGGTGCGTAATCAGCTCAACGGCGTGACAAACGGCTTCCAACAACTAATGGGCGAGGTTATCGAAAGCGCGACCAGCGCAGTCGCCAGCCTGCCCGCAATGGTGATCCAGCGCGCTAATCCTCAGCTCTACGATCTGCTGACCAACGGCGTGCTTCAGGGACGGCTCGACTTCGATAAATCGCTGTTAAGCTGCCAGAAGATGGCAGGCAAGATGACCGATTACGCGCTCGGTCCGGCATGGACACAGAGTGCTCAGGCGGAGAACTATCAGGGAATTGCGGCCAGCGAAAAAGACGCCGTTCGCGCCGACCAGCGAGCGGCCCAAGAAGCGGCAGAGAATGGTAAACGCTGGGTTGGTGGCGAGCATCGCGGCGGTAAAGGCCAGCCCCCCATCAAACTGGTACGCGATACAACGGTTGCAGGCTACAACATCCTCAATAATCGCAGCGCAACCAGCACCAGTTCGGTATCCAGCAACGACTGTCAGGGGGAACTTTGCCAGGTATGGAGCAAACCCGACGACGCCGCGCAATGGCTCACACGGGTGGTTGGCGAACAGACTATTAACGTCGCCCCGGATAACGATCAATCCGGCGATACGAGCCAGCAAAGCGGCGCGCAATCCGGCGTCGGGCTGACGCCTCTGATTCAGGAAGAGCAGGATAAGATCCAGCCGCTGATTATCAATATGGTGAATCGCAGCCAGCCCGTTAACGATGACACGCTGGCGCAGGCCAGCGGTGGCGAGCTGCATCTGACGCGCGGCGTGATTGAGGCGCTACGCGACGATCCCGATGCAGCGGTACTTATCCAGCGGCTCTCCGGCGAACTGGCGCTCTCCCGCGTGATGGAACAGGCACTGATGGCCCGGCGCACGCTGCTTGCAGGAATGCGCGAACCCAATATCTCCGGTGAGAAAGAGGCGCAAACCGCGCTGACCCAGACCACCGCCCAGCTCGACCAGGAACTGTCACAGCTTAAACTGGAGCTGGATATGCGTCAGGCGCTGGCGGATAACGCGGCACTGACCATCCTTGAACGCCAGACGATGCGGGCAAAGACCAAAGGCCAGGCTGTCGGCGTAGAAGACGATACCGACAAACGGGTGGGCGATCTCAGCAAACCCACTGGCGGGGATACGCAATGAAACGGCTGATACTGTCCAGCTCCCTGCTTCTGGTTTGCATGGCAGTGATGTTTTATCTGGCTGCTGACAATACACCGCAGATTAACCGCAGTGACCTGCTGCCCTGGCGCATAACGCTGTACGCTGCGATTTCCGGTGTGGGCTGGCATCTGTATGACCGCTTGCCGCCACATCGTCCAGCAATCCGCCGTATCGCGCTGATATTTATCATACTGATTGTGCTCAACGAAATCGGGCCGGAGGTGTTCCAGTGACAACCAACAGCTATCTGGAATACTTTCTGACACTGCTCGGCTGGGTGGTCAATAATGGGCTGTGGAATGCGATCAGCGCGACCGGATTATTCGCCCTGCCGCTGCTGATTAAGCAGCTGGCGCTGTGGTTACAGGCCAGAAGTCAGGGAGCGGATGAAGGCAACAAAGCTGCGCTGTCCCTGATATGGACCGAGCACCTGATGTACACCTCGTTGCTGGTCATCATGTTCACCTGCGTGCCAATGTTGAACATCGACCTCGATACCATTAAATATGACACCACTCGCTCGAAGCAGTGCGGAATGTCGGTACCACAACCCGCCGATACCGGCTATCAGCCGATTATTAACTCACTGGGCGGCAAAACCGCCGCCGTCCCGGTCTGGTGGTACTTTATTCATGTGATCAGCAAAGGCATCACCAGCGCAACGATTGCCACCCTGCCCTGCCAGCCTGACCTGCGTCAGATCCGCTTTGAGGTGCAGCACACCCGGATTAAGGATCCAGCGCTAGCACAGGAACTGCGGGATTTCATTGAGGAATGTTACGCCCCTTCCCGCGCCCGTCTGAAATTCCGTGCCGGAGAGCTGGACGATGACACCAGTGACGATACGGCCTGGGTGGGATCATCGTATTTTCTCAACACGGCTGGTTACTACGATACCGACCATGCGCTTTCACCACACAGTGCCTGGCAGTACAGTGCATCACGAGACGCCGGGCTGGCCGATACGGGCGCGGGCGGCTACCCCACCTGTAAACAGTGGTGGACCGATGACAACGTTGGGCTGAAAGCCCGACTCCTGCAACTCCCGGCCCCGGATATCTGGACAGCATTTAAAAAGATCGGTCAGTCGCAGGCTGTTTATGAAGAAGTCGTGCTGCGTTCGCTGGTCAGTGAACGCAATATGCAGGTATCACAAAACGGACGTGTTTATCCCGGTTATGGCGGCAACGTTGATGGTACTGTCGCCAATGCCGCCACCCGCCTAGCCTCCAGCGCCGGAAATATCCTCGGCAGCATAGCGGCGTTCCCGGCGTTTGACAGTGTGCGCCAGGCACTACCGATGGTGCAGGCACTGCTGCAAATGGCGCTGGTGATCTGTATTCCGCTGATTACGCTCTGCTCAGCGTGGGATGTGAAGGTGGTGATGATACTAACGTTTGTGCAGTTCGCTCTGTTCTTCCTCACCTTCTGGTGGGAACTTGCGCGCTGGCTTGATAGCTGGCTGCTGGATGTGCTCTATAACAGTGATACCCACAGTAGCTGGAATCTGGCCGGCATCCAGAATACGCAGGATGACGTGATTATAAATCTGGTGATGGGGTCGATGTTTCTGGTGCTGCCAACGTTCTGGCTGGGGGCGATGACGTGGGCTGGTGTGAGGGTTGGCGTAGCGGTGAATGGCGCGCTGGCAGGAGGGGTTAAGGTGGCGCAGGATAGTGGGGGGAAGGCTGGGGGGCGGTTGTTGTAACAAAATAAATAATGCAACATTTGCCTAAAACAGCAGACATAAAGTGAGTTACAACTACCGCATTGCTAATTAGTAAAGATGATTTAATTACATGACATTTACTTCAGATCTTTTCCTCGCTAGCAGATGGCGAGACGCAGCCTCAAGTACCACACATGGTTATCATTCATTAAAATGTAACTTTCAGGAACTGGCGGAGGCTTATCATGGGGAAACATCAGAAGTACTTTCGAATATGATGAATTTTTTCGCAAGCCTCTGCTCTATGGCACTGACACCAGAAAGCCCCAACGAACCTTACAGACCATTTATAATTTCTTCAAATAGCAGGAGTATGATTCCAGACGATCTTACCGAAGAAGATCTTATATTTATAGAATCTATTTTGGTTCATATCGATTTTCCATTACTTAAAGCACGTTTGGCAGATTTATTATGGTTGTGTAAACGTCCGAGAAGTGTTGAACATGCCAGAATTGTTATTTCATTATACTTAGCACTTCCAATAACCAATGAGGAATGGACAACAGGTGGGCAGCTATGTTGGGAAAGGGCTATAGCACTTAGTTTTCAAATAAAAGACTTTACATCAATTGAAATAATAAAGCAGCGTTTCACTGAAGCATTGACATTGAGCTATGAAGCTTTTCCACTAATGCGATACCGCATAGGTGAATCAATCATTAGAACGAATTTATTCGGGAATGATACAGATGCAATTGCCCAAACCCTTTTTGAAATAGGGGATGAGATCACAGTACCTGAAACCATATCATTAGCCTTTCATATCAAGCGGTCATATTTTAAAGTATCAGAGAAGTTATTTAGAAAAGCAAAAGAGTACAATCGAGCTATCACCTGCCAGGTAAGAATCGCTGAAACATTCGTCAAGGAAGCTGAGCAGCGACTTTCTGGTGAAAATCCGAATCCCGGTGTTGCGAACAGCTTTTATGAAGACGCTTTGCAAGCCTATCGCAAAGTTCCACAAGCCGATAGAGCTGAATATAATGTAGAGCGTAAATTAGAAGAAATCGAACAAGCCATTCTCAGAACTGGAGCCGAGGCGCTTGAGAATATGTATGAGATTCGAACAGATGGTATTGATTTATCAACCCAAGCTGAGCAAGCTATTGCTCATGTTACAAACAAACATCCACTGGAGATGGCGATTTTATATTTTACTGGTTTTATTACAGAAAGTTATACGACGTTAAGAGAGCAGGCTATTGCCAGTTTAGCTGAACCAAGTTTTCTAAATACCATTGGAACAACCATAGTATCACAAGATGGACGCACGATCGCCAGAACTCCGGGCATATCAAATAATAATAGTGCATCAGATGATGAACTGATCATCTTTAGTAAAATTATGGAGATATTTAACTTCAATCTGAGTCTCATTGTTAATGGGACTCTTATTCCGGCCCTCGATCAAATTATAATGGAACACCGTATAACTAAAGATGACATGGAAGTATTGTGCTTTTATTCATCAATAATACCACAAAGCTATAACAGCTCTGTTGCCAACGCATTATGGTATGGTTTTGAACGTGACTTTCGAACGGCTATATATTTATTATGTCCACAAATCGAGAATATTATACGTCAAAGATTAAAAAGTGCGGAAGTAAACACAACTATTACAGATGAGAATGGGATTACTCAGGAAGTTGGTATGGGAACATTACTTAATTTTGGTTCAGCTATAGATTTATTGGGAGAGAATATTGTTTTCGAATTGAAGGCTATTTTCACTGACGCACTTGGACCTAATTTAAGGAATAATATTGCTCACGGCTTACTGGATGATGATAGTTCAAATTCTGAGACATGTGTTTATGCCTGGTGGCTAGTTTTAAAAATGATTATGCAATAATAGAAGACTAATTATTATCAACATCTAATAATTATAAAAAATAGAGGATATGGATAGTTACATACTATCTGTATCCTTTTCAACCGCAACTATCACCGCCGTTCCTGTCTGCAAAAAATCATGTATCAATGAAGCAATAGTACTGCTTTGATTGCAATTGGTGCCAATCCATCCTCGATTTACAAAATCTGAAAACTCTGTATTGGTAAGATATCTTGGCGAATTTTTGAAAGAAATAAACCTGCCACCTCTTTTGCCTTTTGGACCATTAGGACCAAGTAAAAATTGCATATACTCTCTAGTTATATACATTCCAGAGATCAGTTTTTCAGATGCAGCCTGAAGCCCTTTACAAGGTACTAATTTGAAAAGAAAACCATCTTGGTTCAGACGATACTCATGGTGACTCGAAAAGTCTTTTGATAAAGTTATTTTATCATGAAAATCATTCATCCGAGCAATCTCCTTATCAAGCTGCTTATCTGGCCGGTAGAAAAAACCATCAGAATCATTCTCCTCCTTCATTATTTTATATTGAACCAAAACAAATGATTGATAAGATCTATTATAATAAATCAAATCAACGCCTAATGTATGTTCCAATGAGTTTTTATTCGCATATACAACTTCCAGGATGCGATTTCCTTTTTTAAAAGAAGCCCCTCCCATACTAGTATCACCTGCCTTCTCATTCTCCCAGTTATACAGGTCATGCTGTAATGCGGATTCTTCTTGTATGTGTCTTTGAGGTATTCCAGATATGAAAGAGAAAGGTCTATTCTCAGGTATTGATAGATTCGCCTCCATAGTTAAATCGTTATAGTTGTTTACATCATCCAGTTTGGGGGCCCAAGACTTAAGGACTTCTTTTCTGAGATCATTATTACCACTAAAAATATCAAGAGCAGCCCCAAAAGCCTCCCTCTCCAAAGCTAGTATTTCCGCAGCGTCACCAGTCAGTCTATATTGGGATACAGCTTTGAGCGACATTAATCTATCAATGTCATTAGACACGTCTGGTCTAATATTTTTCAATACATTAATCACATCAGACCAAGTTTTCTTAGGTATCTTTCCCCCTCGACCAGTCGAGCTTCTTATAAAATGCAGTTTCGTTTTTGATGATAAACGCGCTTCTACCTCAATCAAAGGAATACGATTTAAATTAATTAAATCTGTAAATTCCACTCGCGATTTGGCAGTAACAACTCTGTTTCCCTTTGTGGCTAAACAGATAAAATCAATTGTTGCTCCGGTAAATGAAAGCAATACTACTTGTGTTTTTTTTATATCCCAATCAGGAACACTAAGAGCATCAGTGAAAGAAGCCCCATAATAGCCTTCATTAATATAATAACTACGCTCATCCTCATCGAAATGAATTATAAATCCCTCTGAGCCCAACATATCACAACCTCCTCTGTAATATTTAAAACTGTACATTTATACCACATTTCAGAAACACATGGTATTCAGAGTTTCATCATTCCGATGCTTTTACTTGCTGATATACAGCCCTCATTAAATGACCAGACGCAATATCTCTAAATGACTCATCATTCATCAAGCGCATAAATATTTCTTCGTTCCCATCCATACGTTCAATGAATAAGTTTTCGAGCATTTTGTTAAATACAGGTTCGAAGTTATCAATACTATTGGCTTTAACCGCCTGCCGTAACTGTTCATTCGCCACAGCTGTTTCACGCACCTGATCAAAAAATAACTGATCAGCTGGGGTAAATTCCGTACCAAAGCGCTCATTCAAGCGTCCGACTAAGGTTGAAAGCTGCACATCTTCGTCTGCCTGGCCGGTACCCACATCCGTAGGACCATATAATGCTTCTGGTTCACCCGCTTTAAGATCGATTGCCCCTTCGCTAATCTTTTGTAACCGATAATATTTAAGTTCAATATCATCATCAATCTGAACGGTGCGGCTATCAATAGTATGTGGTAATTTGGTCAGCAGGAATCGAGCATAAGTATATAGCTTCTCAAGTTCAGAGTCCTGATACGGGATAATTTGAGAAACAAAACTATAGAGATTGCGGAAGCTAACAAGTTGTCCTTTAAATAGATTCTGATCTTCTTCACTAAGTGTTTTGAAACGCTCAATGGCAAGATCAAGTATTCCATTTAATTTTTTATGTTCACCACCCGTTGGGTTCAATCTATTACGAAACCAGATCTCACACCAAGCGTTAACCTCCTCGGTAGTAAACACCTTCCAGCCCGCAAGAGCATAGGCAAGCGTGTTTAACTGCTGCGGATCGGTATCATCTCCCTTCGAAGTAAACTCATAATAGGGTTTAAAGGCGGTGTAGATATCTTCGGGCTCATTAACAAAATCCAGCACAAAGGTATCTGATTTACCTCGTGTTGTCCGATTCAGTCGCGAGAGAGTTTGTACTGCCTGTATACCTGACAATCGTTTATCAACATACATACTATGCAGTAATGGTTGATCAAATCCCGTCTGATATTTCTCCGCAACTAATAAAACCTGATATTCCTCGGTATTGAATTTTTCCGGTAATTCGGTCTCTTTAATACCATTATTCATAGTCACTTCAGTAAACTTTTTATCACTGAATTCTTTAAGCGTAATCTCACCAGAAAAAGCGACTAAAGACTTAACGTCGTTATAACCCCGATCTTTGATATATTTATCAAAACCCAACTTGTAGCGCACCGCGTGCTCACGTGAGCCTGTAACTACCATCGCTTTGGCGCGACCGCCAATTTTATGACGGGTATGTGTACGGAAATGCTCAACGATAACCTCAACTTTTTGCGCAATTTCATAATCATGAAACTCGACAAAGCGGGCCAGAGCGCGAGCAGCCTTTCGGCGCGGCACTTCAGGATCGACCTCAACTTTCTGAAGCAAACGGTAGTAACGCTTATAACAGGTATAGTTCTTCAATACATCGTGGATAAACCCTTCTTCGATAGCCTGACGCATACTGTAATGATGGAAAGGTGCTTTCCCATTCGCGCCAGGCTCATTGAAAACAGCTAAGGTTTTAAACTTAGGTGTTGCTGTGAAGGCAAAAAAGCTAAGATTAGGCTGTTTAGTTCGTTTTAATTGCTCACGTAATAAAGCTTTTTTAGCCTCCTCGCTAAGTACCTCATCGTCCATATCCAGTAACTGCTCAGCAATAGCAGCCTCGATGCCTTCTTTATTAAGGATTTTTCGCAGTTCCATAGCTGTTTCACCACTTTGTGAGCTATGGGCTTCATCGACAATCACTGCAAACCGTTTACCGGCAGTAGAGATCTGAACTCCCTTCCCATTCGCCTCCATTGTTCGGATAGCTTGCGTAATAAAGGGGAACTTTTGGATCGTAGAGATAATAATCGGCACACCATCAGCCAACGCTTTAGCTAACTGCTGAGTATTCTCATCTATTTTCTGCACAACACCGAGCTTGTGTTCGAACTGAAAAATAGTATTTTGTAACTGCTGATCGAGCACACGTCGGTCGGTAATTACTACTACTGAGTGAAAAATTTTCTCATTATTAACATCATGCAAACAAGACAAACGATGCGCCAGCCAGGCGATTGAGTTTGATTTACCGGAGCCGGCAGAATGCTGAATTAAATAATTATGGCCGGAACCATTTACTTGAGCATGATCAATACATGCTCTCACCGCATCCAATTGATGATAACGTGGGAAAATCAGAGTTTCTTTATAGTGACGCTTAATCCCTTTTTCAGTAGCTATCGTTTTTTCTTCGATATTGAGATGAATAAATCGCGCCAGAATATCCATTAGGGAATCGCGGGTTAATACATTTTTCCACAAATAACTGGTGCGTACATCCCCATCAAGGGGAGGATTGCCAGCCCCATAGTTATACCCCAGATTAAACGGTAGAAAGAAAGTATCTTTTCCTTCTAACTTTGTCGTCATAAAGACTAATTCGGTATCCACAGCAAAATGCACCAGACAACGCTTTTTGAACGCGAAAAGAAGCTCTTTGGGATCACGTTCAAATCGATATTGCTGTTTAGCATTTTCTACATTCCACTGTGTGGCTGACATCGAGTTTTTCAGCTCCATTGTCGCCACGGGTAAGCCATTAACTACCAGTAAAATATCAGGGATCGCTCCACTCTTAGTGTTTACCTGACGTACGATGGTTAAACGGTTATCTGCGTAACGCTCCGTCGCGGAGGGATCGAGCCCAGTATTTGGTGAAAAGTAGGCTAAGCGTACAGTTTTACCAACACATTTAAACCCTTCACGCAGGACGGCCAGCGAGCCTTTAACTGCCAGTTCCTTGACCAGGCTATCCAGTAACATAGTGGGCGCTTTATGCGCATCCAGCATAGTTAAGCGAGCCCAAATTTTAGGTTGAGTATGCTGCACAAAGGCGACGACATCAGCCGGAAAAAGTGCATTTTCCGCATCGTAGGCATGAGGATCTCCCTTCTCATAGCCGCCATTACTGATTAGTTCGTGCTCGATCTCGTTCTCAAAATCGATTTCTTTGTGCATGATTGTTCCTTTTATCTAAATAACTACCTAGCGAATTATTTCAATATTGTTATTGTCAAGTTCACTCAATAACATTCCATTGATATCACTGTACAAATAGTGTCGTATTGTGTGATCGCGAACTAGATACTTTTTTTCTCCATCGAGATAAGCATCTGGGTTTTTATGTGCGCTTAATACATACTTAGTCACATTGAGCCTAAATTTATGGCCGGTATATGCATTAAGAGTTGCATGTAGTGCTTTTAACCAATCCACACTTGCCTTCAGTTGATCTTTAACATCATGAGGAATACCCTCTGATTTAAACTCCAGACAATAAACAAATAGTTTATTTTTCCGGAGATTAAAAACCACGAAATCACACCTTTTTGACCATGGCTTAGCATTATCATCTAAAAAATGAAATAAGGGCAGAGAATTACCTTTCTTTTTAGCATCTAATTTGATGACAAGTACGTCTCCTGCAGTTTTAAATGAGACCTTATATTCAATAGGAGTACTGCCACTAGGTCCAAAAATCTTTTCGCTTAATGAAATCTCATTATCCTTATACTGTGGCTCACCATAATGGTTTGTATTTAGATAAGATTTTAGACAATTAAAGTACCCTTGTGCTGTTAGCGCCATTCGCTCACCCCTCATTCGCCAAATTATGCACATCTATTTTTCCTGTGATGGCATTAGTTATTAGCGAAGCACGGTACTCAGTTAATTTATCTATTAGAGATGTGATTTTTTCCTCTGTAAGGGAGATTTCGACAAACTTCTTCTCCAAATGCTTTAGGATAGTAACCTGTTCATCCTTGGGTGGTAACGGAATCGGCAAATCTTTTAAAGTATCTTGTCCAATATTTTGCATTGACCCACTAGTTCCTGTTGCATTTCTTTCATAGTGAAAACGTGCGATCGTTGACCTCATGAAGCGCACTAAGTAGCCAGGTTCAATAAGTGAGTTAGACTTGATTCGATAAAGTTTGTCACAGAGCAATAATTTAGAGCGAACCTGATTTACAAGAGCTGCACCACCTAGTAGCTCTTTTGTATTAGCTCGGCTAACCAAGATATCCCCTGACTGTATTTCATACTGCAATTTGGGTTCTAAATCATCAGGTAGTGACTTATTTTCTTTTGGTTCAAACGCTTCTCCGTTTACACAGCCAACTTTCAACACCCCCCATTGTTCTTCAGATGCTGGTTGGTTATTACACTGAGGAGACCAGCCTTGTTCAATACATGTGGTCACAAACCGTAAACGAGTTATAGTCCAATGTTTAGGAACTTCCCCTAGCAACTCCTCCCCCGAGTCTTTCATAGAAACAGATGGATCAAGCCCCTTCGTGACAGCATAGCTAATTAAAACAGTCCGTTTTTCAGCCAATTTGTCAAGCAAGACCTTCTGCTTACAGATTAGCGCATCTATCTGCGCAGTTTTGAAATCTAGAAACCTAGCGATGGAAATTTGTGTACGAATAGGGGGGACGGGTAATTTTACCGACGCAAGGCTTTGCCTCGGAAGCTCCATAAAGGTGGTACCTTGTCCACGGCTTACCAAAATAGGTTTAACTGCAGTAGACGCGTAATACCAGTAATCAGAATTCCCTTCTTTTAACTCCAACAATCGACAGCCTTGATTCACACAAGATGGAATCGCCGTTTTTGCCAAATGCCCAATTGGTGCTCTTATGGAAACTGCAATACTTCCAGCTGGTGCGAGAGACACTCCAGAGTTGGTATACCCTTCAGCAGTAATTTTTCTTCGACTCTCAACAATTTCTTTCCCGTTATTGTTCCCTAAATCCTCAGGTGTTATCCAATTAATATCGCCGTTCCAATATTCACTCTCACCACTCTTTGGTGTTGCTCCATTATGGATACGAAAAATATGACGAATTTGTTTTAAGCTCCACCCTTCTGGCAGCGTGGTAATCCAGTTCTCTGTCATCACACCACCTCCCGTAACATCGCCACAATCTCTTTCTCAAGTTCGCTAATTTCGTTCGCGATTTCATCCAACGGGCGCGGCGGCTGGTAAACATAGAAGTGACGAGTTAGTGGAATTTCATAGCCTACTTTGGTTTTATCGTAATCAATCCACGCATCAGCAACATGTGGTAAAACCTCGGCTTTAAGATAGTCCTCACAATGAGTTTTCACTAAAGTCAGCAGCTTATTCAGGCCCGTTTCGTTGTCATAGCCTAAAGGTAGTGGTAAAGCGATACCTTTTGGCAAAGATACAACTTCGGTCTCGCGTAAATCGGTATCGGGTTCAGGCGCCCCTTTTGCATCCAGACAAATATCGGCTTCTGGATCTCGCTCGGATAAGGCAACCATAATTGCCTTTTTAACTGGCGCAGCAACCTTAATATCGGCAGCTTTCAATACATTGTTTAACGCTTTCTCAAACTCAGATCGATTACGATAGAGTTTATCGCCATCCATGCTTTGTAACGCACTCTGAATAGAGAGCTGTATATTTTCACCTTCAGCTATTTCAGCAAGGTACTGTGCTTCGTCTTTACGTTTTTTACTGGAGGCGAGGTTAGCGAAAGCTTTCTGATCGACCAACCTTGCAATGCGTTCAGCGCTAACCTGAAAATTAAGACGTAACGGGCGCTCGACGGTAATTTTCAGGAAACCAAAATCCTGATTATCAAACAATTTACTACAAATTCGAGACTCAACTTTACCATCAGCCATGACATCACTCCGCGCGTCGTGCCCATGTTCAGCATACAAACGCACTAACTCTTTGATATGTTCATCAGAAAGCTCGTTGCGCTTGTTCCCTAAACTCTTATCCATTTTGCGGAAATGACGCGTACCATCAATGAGCTGAACTTTTCCTTTACGGTGTGCTGGCTTCTTATTCGTCACGATCCAGACATAGGTATAAATACCGGTGTTATAGAACATCTGATCAGGCAAAGCGACGACTACATCTAACATGTCCTGCTCGATGATCCAACGGCGAATATTGCTTTCACCACTACCTGCATCGCCGGTAAACAGAGGTGAACCGTTAAACACGATAGCTATCTTGGAGCCATCGCCCCCAATGTTTTCACCCAGTTCATTATACTGCGGCGGGTTGTGCATCTTAGAGATCATGTGTTGAAGGAATAACAATGATCCATCGTTGATACGAGGTAGACCTGCTCCGAAACGCCCAGAAAAGCCGAGATCTTCGTATTCCTCACGCACAAATGCTTCTTCCGGTTTCCACTCAACGCCAAAAGGAGGATTCGCTAACATGTAATGAAACTTCTTGTTACGATGCCCATCATGAGGAACAAAACCATTGGTTTTGTTTTTGGCATCTTTTACACCCAGTGTGTCGCCATAAATAAGGTTAGTGATAGGCTCATCTTTAATTAACAAATCAGAACAACAGATTGCATAAGATTCGGGGTTATATTCCTGACCGAACAATTCAATATTGGCATCAGGGTTTAGTCCTTTGGTAACACCATCACCACAGATATGCTTTTCGGATTCTGAAAGCATCCCACCCGTACCCGCTGTGGGGTCGTAAATACTACGGTAGATACCTTTTTCGTAGATGCCGTCCTCACCGGTAAAGATCAGCTGCACCATCAGACGAATTACTTCACGGGGAGTAAAGTGGTCTCCAGCTTCTTCGTTCGCCTGCTCATTGAACTTGCGAACAAGCTCCTCAAACAAATACCCCATCTGTAAATTACTGATACGCTTCGGGGACAAATCTATTTGTGATGAACAGAATTCCTGCATAACCAGAAATAACCGATTTGCTTCATCTAGCTTTGCGATCTCGGCTTCAAACTCGAACTTGTCGAAAATGTCACGTGCACGCGGTGAAAAACCTTGTATATAGGCAATTAAGTTACCAGCAATATTAGGTGCATCGCCGATCAGTTTCTCAAAAGTAAACCCGCTGGTATTGTAAAGTTCCTGTTTGCGGCCATCAGTGGCAATGCGCGATAGCGCCTTGGACAACGCAGGTCCGGTGATGCCTTTCTCTTCCAGCCTCTTTTTCTCATCCAGTACTTTCTGCTTGTTTTCCGCCAGCACTAGATCGAAGCGACGTAATACAATCAAAGGCAGCATGACTCGCCGGTACTGCGGCGGGCGATAGGGACCGCGCAGTTTGTTTGCAATGTTCCAGATAAACCCAACAAGGTTTTGATGCTGACTGTTTTGCATGAATAATTCCTGAATGCTTATGCTCATCCTGTAAAAAACTTACAGGGAAAATGTATGATTTATTTGTTCCACAATGACTTGTGGATTTTTCCGGTCTGGTGGTACTCCCCCACCAGCTCAATAAAATCTTTAAAATCCCGATTCTCTTCCACCAGACGGTTCACTGACTGCCAGTCCACGCTGGTACGTTCACGCGCTGGGATCAACGTCTGGCTATTAGAGAAATCATGTGGATCCAGGAGGATCACACCGATACCGTGCAACGCACAGAGCATCTGAAGTTCACGCTCCACACTACGTTGTTTATCTTCGTTAATTTCAGTCGCCACCAGATAGCCGAAATGCGCCCAACTGGAATTGCTGACCGCCTGGAAGAAACATTCACGCACATTGCTGCGATTGAGCTGTTTTTTCACCTCAAAAGACCACAGCCGAGTCAAACGCCCTTCACTATGGCGAACACAGTTTTGAACCACATCGTCCCACTCTTTATCAAGAGGCTCCAATGCGACAATATCGGGATAAAGCCAATGGTTGCCACCCAGTCCTCTATTGTTGCTTGAGCGCTTTTCGTCAATACGACGGCACAACAGACCTTCTTCCTGAGAGAGATAATCAACCAGGATCGGATACAACGAATGCTCGGTAAAGCTAACAGTTTCAACCGTTGGTTCGGGGGCTACATTAGCATCCGCCTGTTCAACCACAGACTCCCCCCAATAAAACAATCGTGGCCTTGGCTTATCACGCGTCATCACCTGCGGACACATAGCTTTCGCTTTAACAGTCCGACTGCCACCAACTTCAGCGGTAATTTGGCTTAAAAAAGCCTCATCGCTGGCAAAACGTGGATTTTTACGTTTTTCAGCCAGTTCTGCGCTGTAGTGCTCAATGATTTTCTGCGCCAGTTGGCGTGCAGTAAACTGCTGGCCGGGATTAGCCTGTAACACGTTGATTATCATCTGGGGACGACTAGTCATATGCCTTCCTGCGTTTGTACGCACGGCTTTGCGTATCGGCTTTTAAGCGATGCGTGGTTTACAACTCCTGTGAATGGGCCCAGTTTACCTTTCAGAGTTACATACTTAAAGCATCGATTTCTCTCTCATGAACGTGACGAGCAACAATTGAATTTCAACGCTTTTGCGAGCATGATCGCAATAACATCAGCCTGTTACCCGGTTCATTCCTATGATATCTGTCGAAACGCTGCAATCAGCCATCTCCAACGTTTCTGTGTGGCGCCAAGGGGACATATGCGCGCCGCACAAGCCGTTGCTGCTGTTGTATGTGTTATCGCAGTACAAAGCAGGCCACCCACGCCTGTTTAACTACGGCCTGGAGATCCACGAACCGCTTACCCGCCTGCTGAAAGAGTTCGGCCCCAAGCGGCGTACTGACTATCCCAATATGCCTTTCTGGCGGCTCAGAACTGACGACTTCTGGGAAATTGCCAATGCAGAAGGCTGCAAACCCCGTAGAGGCAACACCCAGCCGACAAAGAAAGAGCTGATTGATAACCAGGTAGCGGGCGGCTTTGATGAAGCCGCTTACCAACAGTTACTTGCACACCCTGAAGTAATCGACCAACTGGCCCAGCAAATCCTGATGGACCGCTTCCCCGAAAGCATTCAGAGGATCCTCGCCAACCAACTGGGTCTGGATTTTATAGACCGTTCGAAGAACCGCGATCCGCGTTTCAGGGATATCGTGCTCAGGGCTTACCATTCGCGATGTGCTTTCTGCGGTTACGATCTACGGCTGGATGGTGCGCTGGTTGGTATTGAAGCAGCCCATATCCACTGGAAAACCTATGGCGGGCCGTGTGTGGTAAACAACGGTCTAGCGCTGTGTTCGCTGCACCATGATGCTTTTGATATGGGCGCATTCGGGCTGGATGAAAACCTGACTATCCGCATCTCCGGCGGCGTCAGCCGTAGCCCGGTGGTGGATAACCTGTTCTGGCAACGGAACGGCCAGCAGTTGCATCTTCCTCATGACACATCGCTGTGGCCCACTGAACAATACGTTGGCTGGCATCGTAAGCAGATCTTCAAAGCCTGAGACCGTGAGCTTCGCAGGTATCATCGACTGCCCAATATGCTTTATCCCCTAAAGAGGATAAATTGCCTTTACCCCCTATAGCGGATAAATCACACACTGGACTAGCTCTTGATTATTATTAATCCCGTATTAATCTGTACGAAGTTTGTACCCGCAACCAGAGCCTTCAGGTTGCCACCTTCCCGGTGAGGCTCGCCTTTTCGTCCGCTCCGTATCATCCTCGCGGACAGCGCTCAGCGCCTGATACATCCTCTACCCCACCATGCAGGGAACCCTCCCTGCCGGGCGGTATTTCTCTGCTTTCATCACTGGAGAAATACTATGCCTACTTCATCTTGCCCTGAAGCAAAATCCTTATCGCTGTCTGTCTCAACTGAGGCCTGGGAAAAGGTAGTCAGTTTTCCACTCGATCCCTCTCAGGAAGACGACCGTCTCGAAAACCTGATTGTCGCCACTATGCTGACATTCAAAAGCGCAGGCCCGGACCGTAAGAGCATTAATTTCGGTCTGTACTGTTTGCCTTCTGACGGCAGCAGCAATGTACCGCTGATGACGCCGCTGCGCTTAACGCTTGAAGATAACCATCTGTTGGTTACTGCCCTTCATACCAGCTGATTCCCTCAGCATCCTTTACTCCCCGTGCCGGGCGACTCCCGACCGGGAGCGCTGTACCCGGCTTCTTTATCATGAGGTTACGCTTATGAATAGAAGCAACGATCTTTACCAGAAAGTCACCGATGAAATTATCGCCGCGCTGGAGAAAGGCGTGATCCCCTGGGTTCGCCCGTGGCGGGAAGGGGAACCGGTGGTGCCGATGAATGCCTTATCCGGGCGGTTGTATCACGGCATCAATATTCCTCTGCTCTGGAACAGCGCTGAGCGACAGGGATATGAAAGCGATCGCTGGCTGACCTTTACACAAATTCGCAATACGGGCGGTAACGTTCGTAAAGGCGAAAAATCTACACTGGCCGTGTTCTATCTGCCCCAACAGCGCGAGGTTGTGGACAGCAACGGGAACACAGTTCTTGATGCTGACGGCAATCCTAAAGTGGCGTCTTATGCCGTGGTACGCGAGTTCCGGCTGTTCAACCTTCAGCAATGTGAAGGACTGCCGGAGGCGTTTTCACAGCCTGTCGTGATGGTCGATGACCCTATCGCCGCCGCTGAACAGGTTGCCCGGCAAAGCGCGGTAGTGATCACTCACCGACGCCAGAACCGGGCGTATTACTCGCCTGGACGCGACTGCATCATCATGCCGCATCCTGAGCAGTTCGCTTCGCGTGAAGGTTACTATGGCACGCTGCTGCATGAACTGACACACGCAACCGGACACGCTTCGCGGCTGAACCGGGAGGGTATCACCGCAGGAAATCACACCTTCGGCGATCCGACGTACAGTTTTGAGGAACTCGTCGCCGAAATGGGATCTGCATTTCTCTGCGCCCATGTCGGCATTCAGGCGAAGCTACAGCATGACAGCTACATCGCATCGTGGCTGAAGGTGTTACAGCAGGACAAAAAAGCGATTTTCCGCGCCAGCGGATTAGCGCGTAATGCCTGCGAGTATCTGCTTGAACGGGCGCAGCAGCCGTTAGCGCTGAGCGCATAACTTCATATTCACGGCAGGGTTCTACTCTGCCGTTCTCCCCTGCTCTTCCTCGTTATTGATATACCCCGCATCTATCGCACCTTTGAGCAGATCAAGCTGGTCGGAAAGGATAAACGTCAGTACATCCCGCACTCCTGATTGTTTCGCGGCAATAATTTCCCGAACCAGTATCTGGCAGCGGATCACCAGTTCTTCGGCGGATGGCGGCGGTAAGAAGTGAGCCTGCATAAGCGCGTCCTGAACAATTAAACTATTGCTATCATCACGGAGTGCGCGACCCTTTGTACACGGCATTTACGACCAATCAGCGTCCGGGCACCGGTAATTTCTGCCCCCGGACAAAGCGTTCAATCCATCGTCCTCGTTCATCAAAGTACCGGCTGGGCCAGATCTCTGCCGGGTGCTTACCAAGGCGCGATGCAATCAACCATTCCCCCTTCGGCCAGGGTCTATCGAGCGTGTTGGAGAGAGTGGAAGAACTCAGCCCGGCGCTGCGGGAGAGCGCAGCAAGGCTGGTGCCACGTTTGTGCAGTTCTGCAATGATATCCGCCCGATGCCAGTCATCCTTTGGTTTCATAGCCCACTCCACGAGATCCTGAAAGGTTATTTGAATCACCAATACTAAGGATAACTTAGTAATATTTACGCTAGCAAGGCTGAAAATTTCCCCAAATATCAGAAATGACGCGGGGATCTCATGCTGCCACATCGTCTGAAAGAGGCGCGACTCAGAGCGAAGCTGTCACAGGAACGGCTGGGGATCCTTGCGGGTATTGATGAAGCAACGGCCAGCGCCCGGATGAACCAGTATGAGCGCGGCACCCACTCTCCCGATTTTTCTCTGGCGTGTAAGTTCGCTGAAGTACTAAAAATCCCTGCTTGTTACCTTTACACCGTCGAAGATGATCTGGCAGAAATCGTCCTGCATTACGCTGAACAGCACCGCACCTAGTCTCTGCCTACTGAACGCCAATTATCCCGTTTTGGGATAATTCATTAAAGCACGGATATTCGATTTTGGGATTTCAATCGGATTTCTGTGCGATGACTTCAGTTTATTCAGATGATTACCAGTCTGTGATTTCGGCCCTGAAACAAGCCAGAGTCAGGCAAAACATCACTCAAACCGCGATAGCGACCGCATTAGGGCGGCCACAGTCATTTATTGCGAAGGTCGAAAATGGGGAAAGGCGTCTGGATGTGGTGGAGTTTATCCGTCTGGCACAACTCCTGGGCATGGACTGGCAAAGCGAGCTACAAAGCATAGCCCGCAAATATGACTCTTTGTAACTCAATCTTCATTAATCACCTGATACAACGGAATCATCGCCGCGCCGCGTGACGCACTCTGCGCCCCCATCGAAGACGCGGCCAGCTTCACTTTCGGGCGGTTGGGGTCGAGCCGGGTTTCCAGCCGTTGATTCAGCTCCTGCACCAGACGGCTGATAATCGGTTTCGGCATCGCGCCGCCAAGTACAATGATTTGCGGATCCACCCACTGCACGCAGCCAAGCACCGTCTGCTCCACCTGACCGCAACAGCGTTCAAACCAGCTCTCCAGCAACGGATGCTGTCCGGCAATTAGCTCCGGAAGCTGACTTTCACTGAACCCGTCACGCTCCAGCGTGGCAAGCAGATCCTTATACGACGGGCGCGGCGTGCCGGACGGAAACGCCATCCCGACTTCACCGGCATTGCTGAACCCGCCGCGCAGCATTTTATGCCCGGAGAGAATCCCCGCACCGATACCGTAGCCGAGGTCGATAAAAGTCAGATCGCTGTAGGCATTCCATTCGCCGCTGTACAGCTCGCCCACCGCCGAGGCGTTGGCATTGTTCTCCACCCACGTCGGCCACGGCAGGTTGTTGGCAAACGCCTGCTGTAAATCCACCTCGCGCCAGCTCTCCAGCCACGGCACGCTGTGGCGTTTGCGCCCGTCCGCTTTCAGAAATCCCGGCACCGCATAGCCAATACCGAGGATACGCGCGTGCTGGAGCTGTCGCTTTTTCAGCGTCTGCTCCACCAGGGTTTTAATCTGCACAAGGGTCGCCGCCAGCGGCTGATTTTCTTGATGCGCTTCGGAAAGTGACAATAACTGGCGACCGCTGAGATCGACCACCGTCATATCGATAAAACCGGGGCTGAACGACAACCCGATAGCGCAGCCGCCGCCGGGGTTAAGGCGCAGCGGCAGTGACGGCTGGCCGCGCTGCCCGGTATTGCGCTCCCCTTCCACCACCAGGCCGGAGAACATCAGCTCCCGGCACTGCTGGGTGATCGCCCCCGCCGTCAGCCCCGACAGCCGCGCCAGTTCGGCTCGCGTCACCGGGGCGTGGCGGCGGATCAGTTCCAGCAGCAGGCGCTGCGAACCGCGCAGTTCAAGGCGTTCAGAGTGGGCGTTCATGGTGTCCTTAATTTTTTATCTAATCCCAGCGCAGGCCTGCTTCTTCAATCAGTCCCTGCAAATACGGAATATCATCGTGGCTGAGCATATCAATCAGCCCCGCCTGCATCCAGCCGATAATCACCGAACGACTGTCGCAACCGAATTTATAGTCGTACTGCTCCAGCGGCGTCATGCCGTTTTTCATTTCATGCAGATACATCCGTACGCCCAGCCCGGCGTTTTTGTAGGCCCGCAGGTCGTCGATATGGGCGAATTCGAACTCAAAGCAGACGCATCCGGCATTGGACTGCTGCACCGCCGCCAGCTGGTTATTGTAGCGCTCCAGCGTCACCACCTGTAACGCCAGTTGCGGAATTTGCGCCTTCACCCGGTTGATCAGCACATGGTTGAAGCCCAGCAACTGGATATGGCCGATGGCCTCCGGCTGCTCACGCAGTAGTGCGATCAGCGCCGCCACAAACTCGTCATGGCGGTTGCGCTGTTTGACCTCAACAATCAGCCCCATGCCGTTTTCCACCGCCCAGCGCAGCACGTCCGCCAGCAAGGGGATGCGCGTTCCGGCAAACGACGGATGGTATTTCACGCCAAAGTCACACGCCAGCAGCTGCGGGTACGTCAGCAGCTCAACAAATCCGTGTCCGGTGGACACCCTGTCGATACGGTGATCGTGCGTGACGACCAGCTGGTTATCCGCCGTCAGGTGGATATCGATTTCGATACAGTGGGTTCCTGCCAGGCGGGCGGCTTCAAAGGCCGGAAAGGTGTTTTCCGGCGCGCAGCTGGAATAACCCCGGTGGCTGTTGGCCAGCACAATCCCCTCTGCCGCCCGGTGAAAGTTAAACGCCATCTTCTTTTCCTCTCGAATGTAAGATGGTAATTAACTTTACTACTTAAATTTAAATATGAAAGATGTTTTTATCATTTTATGGTTAATTCATTGTTTTATATGTTTTTAATTTGATATTCAGATCATTTTTTAGCTTTAAGGATCTGTGTCACATAAATTTAATGTTTAGTATGTAAATTTAATAATCATCTTTTTAATCGATGGAAGACAGACTCATGTCAAAACTGGTTCTGGAACAGGTGACCAAAACGTTCGGCGAATTCTATGCCGCCAGGGAAATCTCGTTCTGCGCCGAAGAGGGGGAGTTCGTCACCCTGCTCGGACCGAGCGGCTGCGGTAAAACCACCCTGCTGAAAATGATCGGCGGTTTTCACCAGCCGGACAGCGGACGCATTCTGATTGGCGATAAACCGGTGAACGCCCTGCCGCCGGAAAAGCGCAACACCGCCATGTGCTTCCAGTCCTATGCGCTGTTCCCGCACCTCAACGTGGCGCACAACATCTGTTTTGGCCTGAAGCAGAAAAAAGTCGCCATCAGTGAACAGCAGGCCCGGCTGGCGGAGGCGCTGAAGCAGGTGGGGCTGGAGAGCCAGCGACTGAAGATGCCCGCCCAGCTCTCCGGCGGCCAGCAGCAGCGCGTGGCGCTGGCGCGGGCGATGATCACCCGCCCGGACGTGATCCTGTTCGATGAACCGCTCTCCAACCTCGATGCCAAACTGCGCGAAAGCGTGCGTTTTGAGATTAAGGAGCTGCAGCGGCAATACCAGCTCACCTCTATCTACGTCACCCACGACCAGGCGGAAGCGCTGGCGATGTCGGATAAAATCGTGGTGCTGAACGCCGGAAACGTCGAGCAGATCGGCAAGCCGGAGGAGATCTATTACCGCCCGGCCAACCGCTTTGTGGCGGACTTTATCGGCGCAGCCAATATTGACACCGCGCAGGTCACGCCCGCAGAGCAGCCGGGTTATTACCGGGTACGCTGCGCCCTCGGCGAGTTTTATGTGCATTCCGTACAGCCGCCACGCGCGGAGCACTGCTATATCTGCTGGCGACCAGAAGACGCGCAGTATGTCAGCCAGCCGCAGGCAGGCGACAACCACTTCACCCTGACGCTCGACAAAATGGCCTTTATGGGCAACCTCACCGAAGCCTGGGGCCACAACGACGCCGGGCTGTCGGTCCGTTTACAGCTAATCAAAAAGCCGCCCGTCGCCCCCGGCGAGCGCGCCTGCTTCCGTCTGGCGGAAAACGCCATCCATTTTCTGGAGCCGGTATTATGAAAAACTGGCGCAATGATGCGGTCGCCTGGCTGCTGATGCTCAGCGGGCTGGGCACCATTCTGCTGCTGATGGGATCGACGTTTTACGTGGTGATCGTCCAGAGTCTGGGCTGGTTCAACCTCGAAGGCGACAGCCATTTCTCGCTGGAATACTGGCGCAACATGCTGCATGACGAGGTGCTGCAAAGCGCCCTGTTCTACTCGGTGAAAGTGTCGCTGCTGGGGGCGTTCGGCTCGGTGATTTTCGCGTATCCGCTGGCGCTGTGGCTGCGTAAACCGATGGCCGGTAAAGAGGGCATTATCGCGGTGCTGCGCGCGCCGATGTTTATCCCCGGCCTGGTGGCGGCATTTCTGTTCGTCAATATCGTCGCTTACCACGGCATTATCAACGAGCTGCTGCTGGCGCTGGGGATTATCAGCGAGCCGCTGCGGATGCAGAACGACGATTTCGGCTGGGGCGTGGTGATCCTGCAAATCTGGAAGAACCTGCCCTTCGCCCTGATCCTGGTCGGCGGTGCGGTCAACGCCATCCGTAATGACGTACTGGACGCCGCCAGCAATCTCGGGGCCAGCCGCTGGCGCAGCTTTACCGGCGTGGTGGTGCCACTGACGCTGCCCGCCGTGCAGGTGACGCTGATTCTGGTGTTTATCGGCGCACTGGGCGACTTCGCCTTCTTCTCGGTGGCCGGGCCGCGCAACACCTACTCGCTGGCGCGGCTGATGCAGGCCACCGCCATGGAGTACGGCGAGTGGAATAACGCGGCGGTGATTGCGGTGATCATTATGGTCACGGCGGCCATCTGCACGTTGCTGATTGCCACACTGATTACCCCGTTCGCCACCCGCAAAGGAGAGGTCAAATGAGCCACACTGCCAACGGTCGCCGGGTGGTGACGATTTCGCTGATCTTCTTCGTGGTCGCCAATCTGATCTGGCTGGGCATGCCGTTCGGCATGGCGATCCTCTGGTCGCTGGTTGACCCGGCCCATCCGTGGAGCTACCCGGATATCTTCCCGCCCGTGCTGTCGTTCAGCCGCTGGCTGCTGGTATGGGAAAAGACTTCGCTTTCCGAGGCGCTGTTCAACAGCTACACCATTGCGCCTGCGGTAGCGGTCGCCAGCCTGCTGCTGTCGCTACCCACCGCGTATGCCTTCGGGCGCATGACCTTTCGCGGTAAGGCGGTGGCGGAGATGCTGACGCTGATCCCGCTGGTGATGCCGGGGATGCTGATCGGGATTTTTTTCAGCGCCATGCTGATTAACCTCAATATCGACAACGCCTTTATCAGCATTGTTATCGGCCATACGGTGCTGACGCTGCCCTATTCGATTCGCATTATGTCAGCGGGGTTTAAGGCGGTGCCGCAGGATCTGATCGACGCCAGCCGTGACTTAGGCTCCGGCGCGTGGGGCACCTTCTGCAACGCCTACCTGCCGCTGCTCAAACCAAGCTTTCTGGCGGCGCTGATTTTTTGTCTGGTACGAAGTCTGGAAGAGTTCAGCATCTCATACGTGCTGGGCGCGCCGGACTTTATCACCGTCCCGACCATTCTTTACTCTTTCCTCGGCTACTCCTTCGTCCGCCCGGATGCGGCGGTGGTGTCGATGATTCTGGTGATCCCCAACGTCATCCTGATGGTCATCATCGAGAAGTTGCTGAAGGGGAACTATCTGTCGCAATCCACGGGGAAAGCCTGACCTTTTACAGGAGATAATGTGATGAAAAAAACAGTGATGATTCTGGCGGGCGGCCTGCTGTGCAGCTCGCTGGCAACGGCGGCGGATAACCCCGACCTGATTGCCCGGGCGAAAAAAGAGGGCAGCGTGACCTTTAACGTCTGGTACTTACAGCCGCAATGGCGCAGCTTTGTGAAGGACTTTGAGCAGCAGTACGGCGTTAAGGTGCGCATCCCGGAAGGCAGTATCGACGGCAATATGAACAAGCTGCTGGCGGAAGCGGGCAAAGCGAAGGGCAAAATTGACGTTATCGCCCTGTCCGTGGCGCAACTGCCGGTAACAACGGGGGCGAAAGCGCTGGCGAAGGTGGATGACCTGCCCGGCTATGGTGATGCCATTCACCAGATTCAGAATGCCGATACTCAGGGCTATGCCGTGGCGTTCTGGGGCAATCAGACCGGATTTGCTTACGACCCGCAGCAGATAGGCGACCGGGCGCTGCCGCAGACGCTGGAGCAGTTGCAGAGCTTTATCGACGCCAACCCGAAGAAGTTTGGTTATAACGACCCGAACAACGGTGGCGCAGGAGAAGCCTTTATTCAGCGTATCGTCACCACTCAGGGTGGCACGTTTAACAGCGAAGCGGAGAGAGTTGACCCGGCGGTGGTGAAAAACTGGCAGAAAGGCTGGCAGTGGTTTGCCGCCAATAATGACAAAATCACCCGCACCGCCTCCGGCGCTGACAGCCTGACGCGCCTGAACGACGGCGAGCTGATGCTGACGCCCGCCTGGGAAGACCATCTGGCCGGGCTGCAAAAAACCGGAGCCATCACCTCACGGCTGAAATTTTACGTGCCGGAGTTTGGTATGCCCGGCGGCGGCAACATCGCGGCGATTGCCGCCAACAGCCCGCATCCGGCGGCGTCACGGCTGTTTCTTAACTGGCTGATCCTGCCCGAAACGCAAAAAGCGCTGAATAAGGCGTTTGGTTCAACGCCCATGATCAAACAGGCCAGCCCGGACGTTCAGCGCCCGGACGCCACGGTGCAGTTTTACGGCAAGGCGTACAGTACGCAGCTCAGGAAAGAGTTTGTGCGTGAAGTCATGATGCAGTAAGCCTCAATTTGCGTGCAGCCATAAACAATTTCCCCCAGAACCTGACCACGCGAAAAGGCAGAATGCAAAAGGTTCAGGGGAAGGGGTTGAAGGGATAACGGGCTTACCCGGAAAAGGAACCCCCTTCGTCTTTCGGGTTGCAGTCCCGCGACCCGAAATCCATTGGGTATAAAGGGCCATTATGCGGATATGGCTGGCACGCAAAAAACCAGACACCACCCCATCCACCGACGAGACAAACGCCACGGAGGGCTGGCTGCAACCTGAATCCGCCGAAATCCTGCTGGCGAAACCATCCCGCCAGCAGCTGATCCAGTTTATCCGTCAGAGCACTGCGCTCCCCGCCCCGCTATTCGAACGCTTCTGGCTGACGCCGCTCCATCGTTTTGCGGAACTGGCGCAGTCGTTTCCCGCCTCGGAAAACCATCATCACGCCCACGCGGGCAGTCTGCTCGATCACAGCCTGGAAGCCGCCTGCTACGCCGCACGGCTGCGGCAGAGTTATCTTTTCCCGCCTGATGCAGCGCCGGAAGATCAGGCCGCGCAGTCCGAACGCTGGACGACGGTTATCATCTACGCCGCGCTGCTGCACGACCTTGGCAAACTTGTCACGGATGTTGAGGTGGAGGATGCCAGCGGGCAACGCTGGTTTCCGTGGCATGGCCCGCTGACCCAGCCTTATCGGTTTCGCTATCTGCCGCAACGTGATTACCTGCGCCATCCGGCTGCGGCAGTTCTTCTGCTCACCCAACTGCTCCCCCCGGAATGCCTCGACTGGCTCGCCGCCGACGCCGCTGCGTTATCCACTCTCATTCACTGCCTGAACGGCCAGTATCAGTACGCCGGGCTTGCCGGAGAACTGGTGCAGAAAGCCGACCGGGCGTCGGTGGCGTTTAATCTCGGCGGCGATCCGGTTAAGGCCATTCATCGTCCGCAAACCTCGCTGCCACAGCAAATTATTACCGCCCTGCGCGACCTGCTGACGCAGGAGTTCCGACTAAATAACCCGAACGGCGGCTCGGATGGCTGGCTGACGGAAGAGGCGCTGTGGCTGGTCAGTAAGAACGCCGCCGATGCCGTGCGCGGCTGGCTGCTGCGCCAGGGGATTGACGCCGTACCACAGCATAACGTGCGGTTGTTCGACGAGATGCAGGCGCACCAGTTGCTTATCCCCTGCGAAGATAAAGCCATCTGGCATTGTCGGATTGAGGCCAACGGCGGCTGGAGCAGTGAGCTGACCCTGCTGCGCTTTTCACCGTCGCTTATCTGGGAAAACCAGCAACAGCGGCCTGAAGTTTTTCAGGGAACGGTAACGCCCATCGAGCCAGAACCGGATAAACCCTGCGTTGCCAGTGATCCTGAGTCTGAACCTGTTCCCGCCACACCGCTGGATGAAGAACCGCTATCCGGCGAAGCTTTCTGGCTGTGGCTGACCCAAAACGTCCAGGCGCAACGTCTGGAAATCAACGTACCCAACGCCCGAATCCACACCGTCGCCGGAACCGCGTTTCTGGTCACGCCGGGCATTTTTAAGCTCTGGCTGAACACCTGCGGCAGAGATATCCCGGCAGAACGCTGGCGGGAGGTACAGAAAGCGTTTCAGGACCTGAATCTGCACCGCAAACGCAAAAACGGCCTCAACATCTGGAACTGCGCCGTTGTTGGCCCACGCCGCAGTTCGCGTTTAAAGGGGTATCTGCTCCACGATCCCACGCTGCTGTTCGGCGATGACGTCCCCTTTAATAACCCGCATCTCTTGCTGAATGAAGGAGAGAATGATCATGACCTTTGAAAAACTCCTGGAGGAGTACTTTTTCGCCCGCCTGCTGCGACCAGCGACCCAGGATTGTTACCGCACGGCGGTGGAGCAGTTCACTCACTGGCGCAACGTACTGCCCGCCGAAGTGACGCCGCATATGGCGCTGGAATGGCGCGGCTATCTGCTGAACGAGCGCGATATCAAGCCGGTGAGCTGGAATCACTACATGCGCCACCTGCGGGCGCTGTATAACTTCGCCATCCGCCAGGGGCTGCTGACGCAGTTCGTAAACCCGTTTATGAACATCACGCTGCGCGAATCGCGCCGCCGGAAGAAAACCCTGACTCATGAACAGATAGTTCTCTCACGCGAAGTGCTACATCACTACATCGAGCAGGAGAAGACGCAGTACGGCTACCGTTCACCGTTTTACCCCGCCTGGTTCTGGCTGGCGGCGATAGAGACGTTCAACTACACCGCCATCCGGCTGAACCAGCTTCTGCATCTGCGCAGCCGCGATATCGACCTGCTGCATAACACCCTGTTTATTCAGAGTGAGGGCAGTAAAAGCCACGATGAGCATGTGGTGCCCATCTCCTCCCGACTGCGGCCACATCTGGAAACGTTGCTGTATGAAGCGCGAAAACGGGGGATCGCCTCCGGCGAGCAGTTATTTAATATCAACTGCTTCAACCAGCGGACGCTGCGCCAGGGTAAACCGATGACAGAAAATCAGGTCAGCTACTTCTTTGCCAAACTGAGCGACGCCTGTCACAGTCGTTTTTCCTCACACCGCTACCGCCACACCGTGGCGACCGAACTGATGAAGAAACCGGAGCAAAATTTATACGTCACGCAGAAGCTGCTGGGGCACAGGGATATTAAAGTGACGCTCAGCTATATCGAACATAATGTCGAGATGCTCAGAAGTTGCGTGGAGAGAGATTGACAAAGCGGAAGGTGAGTGGAAAGATCCCGAACTGAGGCTTTATAAACAAAAAAGCCAGAAACACGGCCTCTTGTGGTTGCCGTTAATTTCCGGTCTTAATGAATAACGCATTGACTGCTTTAGCTTTTCCGCCTGCTTTTTAATTCTTGGTGCCGAAGGCCGGACTCGAACCGGCACGTATTTCTACGGTTGATTTTGAATCAACTGCGTCTACCGATTTCGCCACTCCGGCACGGAAAGGATACGGAAAACGTTCTGGATTATACCTGTCATACGCTGCCATGCAAGCAACGTTGCATTCACCTGCCACCAAGTGATGAATTTTTCATCGGCTCAGTGTGTTAGCCTCTTCAGGGCACATTTTCCCTCCTCTATACCCCTCCTTCCCCCCTCCTTCTGCCAAGCGTCCCCTCGCCCCATGCTCTACACTTCCTTCTTAACTACGCCAAACCCAAGGAAACTGTCATGAGCACTATTAAAAGTTACGCCGCCAAAGAAGCGGGCGCCGATCTGTCGCTGTGGGAGTACGATGCCGGCGACCTTAAGCCGGAAGATGTCGAAGTGCAGGTGGAGTACTGCGGGATCTGCCACTCTGACCTGTCGATGATCGACAACGAATGGGGCATGTCGAGCTATCCGCTGGTGGCTGGTCACGAGGTGATTGGCCGGGTGGCGGCCCTGGGTAGCGCGGCGCAGGATAAAGGGCTGAAGGTTGGCCAGAAGGTCGGCATTGGCTGGACGGCGCGCAGCTGCGGCCACTGCGACGCCTGTATCAGCGGCAACCACGTGAACTGTCTGGAAGGCTCGGTGCCCACCATCATCAACCGCGGCGGCTTCGCCGATAAGCTGCGCGCCGACTGGCAATGGGTGATCCCGCTGCCGGAAAACGTCGATCTCGAATCCGCCGGGCCGATGCTCTGCGGCGGCATCACGGTCTTCAAACCGCTGCTGATGCATCACGTCACGGCGAACAGCCGCGTCGGCGTCATCGGCATTGGCGGCCTCGGCCATATCGCCATCAAGCTGCTGCACGCGATGGGCGCGGAAGTCACCGCCTTTAGCTCTAACCCGGCGAAAGAGCAGGAAGTGCTGGCAATGGGCGCCGATCGCGTGGTGAACAGCCGCGATCCCGAAGCCTTAAAGGCGCTGGCCGGCCAGTTCGACCTGATTATCAACACCGTCGCCGTCGACCTCGACTGGCAGCCGTACTTTGAAGCGCTGGCGTACGGCGGCAACTTCCACACCGTCGGGGCAGTGATGAAGCCGTTCCCGGTCCCCGCTTTTACCCTGATTGGCGGCGACCGCAGCATCTCCGGCTCGGCCACCGGCAACCCGTCCGAGCTGCGCAAGCTGATGAAATTCGCCGGACGCAGCAAAGTCGCGCCGACCACCGAGCTGTTCCCGATGTCGCAGATCAACGAGGCGCTGAAGCACGTTCGCGAGGGCAAGGCCCGCTACCGCGTGGTGCTGAAAGCCGACTTCTGATCGTTCCTCGTCATGCTTCAGGCCGCAGCCGCGCGGCCTGAACGCCACTGACCGGGGTGATGCCGGGCGGCCCGTCTGCCCGGCGCTTGTTTCCCCTGGTCATTAAACCGTCATCTCCCCGCCATACGTTTGCAGTCAATCCTTCTCACAATCCGGGCTTCTACAAACGCCTGAATGAGACGTCCGCCACCATGAGAAAAACCTGGCTTCCCTGGCTGATACTGTCGCCTTCCCTGCTGTTTTTATTGCTGTTTACCTGGTTTCCCCTCGGGCGATCGATTTATGACAGCCTGTTCGATACCCGCATGGTCAGCGACGGCGGCCAGTATGTCGGGCTGGAGAACTTTAGTCGTCTGTTCGCCGACAACGTCTTCTGGCAGTCGCTGGTGAATAACCTGCTTTATATCCTGCTGACGGTGGTACCGGGCGTGACCCTCGCCCTGCTGCTGGCGGTCGCCCTGACCGAGAATCACCGCGTCAACCGCTGGCTGCGCACCGCCTTCTTCTTCCCGATGATTATCCCGATGGTCAGCGCCGCCGCGCTGTGGCTGTTTATCTTTATGCCGGGCCTTGGCCTGCTCGACCACTATCTGGCGAAGCTGTTCGGCCCGATGAACAACAACTGGCTGGGGCGCAGCAATAGCGCGCTGCTGGCGCTGGCGCTGATTGGCGTGTGGAAGTTCGCCGGTTATTACATGCTGTTTTTCCTCGCCGGGCTGCAAAGCATTCCGGCCTCCACGCGCGAAGCGGCGATCATGGAAGGCGCCACCCGCACGCAGGTATTCTTTAAGGTCACGCTGCCGCTGCTGCGCCCGACCCTGAGCTTTGTGATAACCACGGCGCTGATTTACTCCATCACCCAGATCGACCACGTGGCAGTGATGACCCGCGGCGGGCCGGATAACGCCACGACAGTGCTGCTCTACTACATCCAGAACCTCACCTGGGACACCCATGATTTAGGTAAAGCTTCCGCCGCCACCTTCCTGACGCTGGCCGGGCTGTTTGCCTTCTCGCTGATTAACCTCAAACTGCTGGAGAAAGGAGCGCACTATGAGCGCTGAAATCTCGCCGCTGGCGCTGCGATCGCACAGCGCATCGCGCCCGCTCTGGCTGCGCCTGCGCCGCTCGCAGCCCTTTACGCTCACGGTATTAATGTGCTGCCTGGCGCTGCTGTGGATGAGCCCGTTTTTATGGATGCTGGCGACCTCGTTCAGCGCCACGACCTTCGGCGAGGATATGGCCTCGCTGCTGCCCCGTATGCCGCTGACGCTGGATAACTTCCGCGATGCCTGGGCCAGCGCCGACTGGCTGAGCCTCTACGCCAACACCCTTATCTTCACCTTCGGCACCTTCTTCGTGCAGCTGTTGACCATCACCACCGCCGGCTACGTCTTCGCCTGCCACGAGTTTCGCGGCAAGAAGACGCTGTTCCTGATGTTCCTCGTCCAGCTGATGATCATGCCGGTGGTGATGATGGTGCCGAACATGCTGACCCTGAAAACCTTCGGCCTGCTCAACACCCTCACCGGGGTGATGATGCCCTACTTCACCTCGGCGTTCGGCGTGTTCCTGATGCGTCAGGCGTTTCTGGCCATACCCAAAGAGCTGGAAGAGGCGGCGCTGATGGAGGGCTGTCGCTGGTGGCAGGTGCTGTTCCGCGTGCTGCTGCCGATGTCCTGGCCGTCGGTGCTGGCCTTCGCCACCGTCAGCATTACCTACCACTGGAACGAGTATCTGTGGCCGCTGATGATGCTGAACGACCCGGACAAACAGGTGCTGACCGTGGGGCTGGTCTCGTTCGCCATGGGCGCCGAATCCGGCGGTCAGTGGGGCATCATCGGCGCCGGCACGCTGATGGTCTGCCTGCCGCTGATGCTGGCGTTTATCCTCTTCCAGAAACAGTTCCTGCGAAGCTTCGGCTTCTCCGGGATCAAATAAGGAGCTCTTCATGCTGTTAGCGCAAATTTCCGATACCCATTTCCGCAGCCGCAGCCAGAAGCTGTACGGCTTTATTGACGTCAACGCCGCCAATGCCGACGTCGTCTCCCAGTTGAACGCCCTGCAGGAGCGTCCGGACGCGGTGGTGGTGAGCGGCGATATCGTCAACTGCGGCCGCCCGGAAGAGTATGAGGTCGCCCGCCAGATCCTCGGCAGCCTGAACTATCCGCTGTATCTCATTCCCGGCAACCACGACGATAAAGCGCTGTTTCTGGAGTACCTGCATCCGCTGTGCCCGCAGCTCGGCCGCGACGCGCAAAACATGCACTACGCGGTAGACGATTTTGCCACTCGCCTGCTGTTTATCGACTCCAGCCGGGCGGGTACGTCGAAAGGCTGGCTGACCGAGGAAACCATCAAATGGCTGGAAGCCCAGCTGTTTGATGGCGGCGATAAACCGGCGACGGTATTTATGCATCATCCGCCGCTGCCGCTGGGCAATGCGCAGATGGATCCTATCGCCTGCGAAAACGGCCATCGTCTGCTGGCGCTGGTTGAGCGTTTCCCGTCGCTGACGCGCATTTTCTGCGGCCATAACCACAGCCTGACCATGACCCAGTATCGCCAGGCCATCATCTCCACCATCCCGGGAACCGTCCACCAGGTACCCTACTTTTATGAAGATACCCGACCGTATTACGACCTCTCTCCGGCGTCGTGCCTGATGCATCGCCAGGTCGACGAGCAGTGGGTGAGCTATCAGCATCCTCTGACCCACTACGCCGGCCCCTGGATGTACGACGAAAATATCAGCTGCCCAACGGAAGATTGCTAAACGCCATGCTTAGTCTGCAAAACATCAGTAAACAGTTTGACGGTAAATCGGCCCTCAGCGCCCTGTCGCTGGATATTCGCGAAGGGGAATTCGTGGTGCTGGTGGGCCCGTCCGGCTGCGGTAAAAGCACCCTGCTGCGCCTGCTCGCCGGGCTGGAGCCGGTCAGCGAGGGGGAGATCTGGCTGCACGATGAGAACATCACCGAGATGTCGCCCAGAGAGCGTAATTTCGCGATGATCTTCCAGAACTATGCGCTGTTTCCGCACCTGTCGGTGCGCGACAACATCACCTTCGGCATGAAGGTGCGCAAAGAGGAGAAGACCAGCTGGCAGCCGCGGGTGGATAAAGTCGCGCAAATGCTGCAGCTGGATACCCTGCTCGATCGCAAACCGGCGAAGCTCTCCGGCGGCCAGCGGCAGCGGGTGGCGATGGCGCGGGCGATTGTGCGCAATCCCCGCCTGTTCCTGATGGATGAGCCGCTCTCCAACCTCGACGCCCGCCTGCGTAGCGAAGTGCGCGACAGCATTATGGATCTCCACCAGCAGCTCAGAACCAGTACCGTCTACGTCACCCATGACCAGACGGAAGCGATGTCGATGGCCGACCGCATCGTGGTGATGAACAGCGGCCACGTACAGCAGGTCGGGCGACCGGAGTATCTGTACGCCAACCCGGCCAACCTGTTTGTCGCCGGGTTTATCGGATCTCCGGCGATGAATCTGCTCTCACTGCCCTGCGCTGATGGTGAGGTATTACTGGGTGAGCTGCGCTATCCGCTGCCGCCGCGCTACCGTGAAGAATCCCGAGTGTGGTTAGGCATTCGCCCGGAACATATCAGCGACCGCGTGGAGGAGAACCATCTGCGCTTGCCCGCCACCGTGCTGCAACGAGAACTGATGGGAGCCGATTATTTGCTCCACGTCAGCACCCCCATCGGCACCTTACGCTTTAGCCGTCGCCATCGCGGCGCGGTACCGGAGAAAGGCGATTCGCTGATCCTCGGCTTTTCACCTGCCGATGTGCATCTTTTTCATGCTGAGAAACAGCATAATTTACTGATGGAGACAGACCATGTTTAAACCTCTCACCGCTCTCGCGGTTGGGCTCAGCCTTGCCCTGAGCGGCGCGGCGCTGGCGAAAGAGAAGATCGACTTCATGTTTCCGGCGCCGGTGGACGGCAAGCTGACCATGGAGATGACCCGCGTCATTAAGCAATTCAACGAGTCGCAGCAGGATGTCGAAGTGCGCGGGATCTTTACCGGCAACTACGACACCACCAAGATCAAAGCCGAATCAGCGCAGAAAGCCGGGCAGCCGCCCGCGCTGGTGATTATGTCCGCCAACTTCACCACCGATCTGGCGCTGAAAGATGAGATCCTGCCCATGGACGAACTGTTCCAGTATGGCGATCAAAAAGCGGGGGAATTTCTGGTGAAGGCGTTCTGGCCCGCCATGCATAAAAACGCCCAGGTGATGGGCACCACCTATGCGATCCCGTTCCATAACTCGACGCCGATCCTTTACTACAACAAAACGATGTTCGATCGGGCCGGGATCAAACAGCCACCGCAAACCTGGGCCGAGCTGCTGGCGGACGCCAGAAAGCTGACCGACGAAAGCAAAGGCAAGTGGGGGATCATGCTGCCGTCGACCAACGATGATTACGGCGGCTGGATCTTCTCGGCGCTGGTGCGCGCCAACGGCGGAAAATACTTTAACGAGGACTATCCGGGCGAAGTCTATTACAACACGCCAACCACCATCGGCGCCCTGCGCTTCTGGCAGAACCTGGTCTATAAAGACAAAGTGATGCCTTCCGGGGTGTTAAATTCGAAACAGATCGGCGCCAGCTTCTTCTCCGGCAAAGTCGGAATGGCGATGCTGAGCACCGGCGCGCTGGGCTTTATGCGCGAGAACAGCAAAGATTTTGAGCTGGGCGTGGCGATGCTGCCGGCTAAAGAGCAGCGGGCGGTACCGATAGGCGGCGCCAGCCTGGTCAGCTTCAAGGGCATCAACGACGCGCAGAAAAAAGCGGCGTATCAGTTCCTGACGTATCTGGTGAGCCCCCAGGTCAACGGCGCCTGGAGTCGCTTTACCGGCTACTTCTCCCCGCGTAAGGCCGCCTACGATACGCCGGAAATGAAGGCGTATCTGCAGCAGGATCCGCGCGCGGCTATCGCCCTCGAACAGCTGAAGTATGCCCATCCGTGGTACTCCACCTGGGAGACCGTTGCCGTGCGTAAGGCGATGGAAAACCAGCTGGCCGCGGTGGTCAATGATGCCAATGTTACCCCGGAAGCCGCGGTGCAGGCGGCGCAGAAGGAAGCCGATGCGTTGATGAAGCCCTACGTCGATAAGACCGCGCTGGCGGAAGTGAAGTAGCTCTTTCCCTCGCTATCCCCGTCGATAGTTGAGGTATCTTCTGTCATACCGTACGGAAGCAGTGTACCCCCTCCCCCTGTTTCAAGGGGGAGGGGATCGTTCGATACGGCTCATCAGCCCGGTCCGTACAGACCGCTGAGTACCACTCCAGCATCGCAGATACCGCTCAGCGTTACACTTTATTCGCCTGCGATTCAGCCATTATTCGCCGGGCCCTGGCGGCCTGCCCTTCTTCACTGGTGTCCAGCTTATCCCGCAGATAGTGCTCGATTTGTTCAAGACTACGGTGTCGGGTTTCCGGTACGCATTTAATGACGAATATCGCGCCAAATACGCCAATACCGGCGAAGATAAAAAAGGTGCCTGAAAGCCCTAACCACGCCAGCAGTATCGGGAAGAACAGGGAGATCAGGAAGTTGGCAATCCACATTGAAAATACCGCCCCCCCCATAAAAATACCGCGCAGACGGGTTGGGAAAATTTCCGACATAAGCAGCCAGGTCACCGGCGACAGCGCCCCCTGCTGAAAGCTCAGAAACAGTAACATCCCTGCCAGAACCATATAGGCACGCAGCGCATCAGGCTGGCCGTTAACCGTCTCCGGCAACAGATAGCTGACCGCACCGATAAAGACCAGGCAGGCGGTGCAGCCGAACTGACCAATCATGGTCATTGGGCGACGGCCAATTTTGCCAAGCATCCAGATGCCAACGAATGTCATCAATACTGAGACTACGCCGTTGGCGATAGTGGCAAACAGCGCGGAATTATCAGTCATACCAACCGAGGTCAGTACCGTGGGGGCATAGTACATAATGGTATTTACACCGGTAAGCTGCTGAATAACCGCTATACCAATACCGATCATAAACAGCTTGAACAACCACGGGGTCATAATCTCGCTGAACCGGGGCTTACCGAGATTGCGCTGTTCATCCAGCGTTTCGGTGATTTCCAGCAGCTCCCACTCAACATCATCTTTATGCCGGGTGCGCTCAAGCACGCGACGGGCTTCCGCCAGGCGCCCTTTCATCGCGTACCAGCGCGGTGAATCCGGCATAAACATCATGCCAAACCAGAGCAGCACGGCGGGTAGCGTCGCCACCGCCAGCATCCAGCGCCAGGTGCTTTCCCCGCCCCAGACTTCATGGAACGTGGCATTAGAAATATAGGCCAGCAGTTGACCGGATACGATCATCAGTTCCTGCAAAGTAACCAGCTGTCCGCGCTTATTCGCGGGAGCTATCTCGGCAATATAGACCGGAACGGTAGCCGCCGCCCCGCCGACCGCGACGCCGAGAATAAGACGAAAGAAAATCATCCAGTTAACGTCCGGCGCCATAGAGGTACCTATCGCGCCGATGGCAAAAAGCACCGCCAGCCACAGAATAATTTTCTTTCTGCCCGCCGCATTCGCCAGATTGCCAGATAGCAGTGCGCCAAAGGCGGCACCGAACAGCAACGAGCTGGTGACCAGGCCGGTGGTAAAGGGAGTGAGATGAAGCTCGGTGCCCATAAAGAGTAAGGCACCGGAAATCACCCCGGTATCATAGCCAAAAAGTAAACCGCCAAGCGTCGCGATCAGGGCGACAACTTTTACAAAGGGCGTTGTCGGGGTATCGCTATTCGGTCCCGACGCTTTATTGAGTGTAAGATATTGTTCCTTAGACATAATAGACTCCAGTAACCCGCCTTGTTTGAGGGAAGATTTGCTCTAGTCTGAATGCAGAGGCCGAGGCCTCACCGACGTGTTGTTTTCGTTCTACGTCTTGAGCTACTGCTGAGTGATGGGGCAAAAAAAGCAGGCCATACGGCGTATGGCCTGAAAATGAAACAACGATTAGATTCCTGCCGTCTCGCGGATGTATTTGCGCGCTTTTACGGCGTATTCGAATGGGTTAGCCAGCGCCGGATCCTGCTCGGCCTCAACCACCATCCAGCCTTTATAGCCATGCTCGTCCAGCAGTTTAAACACCGGACGGAAATCAATGACGCCGTCGCCCGGCACGGTGAAGGTCCCCTTCTTCACGCCATCCAGGAAGGAGAGCCCTTCGCGGCGCACCTGCTCGATCACCGGCGGACGTACGTCTTTCAGGTGGACATGGTTAATGCGCGGCAGATATTTTTTCAGAATCGCCAGCATCGGCTCTTCGCCGCCTTCGGAATACCAGGCGTGTCCGGTGTCGTAGAGCAGGAAGACCTTGTCATCCACCAGCGACATAAACTTGTCGATCTCTGCCGTCGTCTGAATACCGGTACCCATATGGTGGTGCAGACAGACCTGCATGCCCTTTTCCGCCGCCAGGCGACCGAGGGTGTTATAGCCTTCCGCCACCCGCTGCCACTCTTCTTCGCTAAAGCACGGTTTCTCATTCTCCAGGATAGGCTTTTCCAGCCCCTGAATACTGCCGCTCTGCTCCGAGCAGCCGATCACTTTCGCGCCCATAGCATGCAGGAAATTCATGTGGTTAACGAATTCATCAATGGTTTTTTCCCGCTGGCCGTTAGCAAAAAAGGTGCTGAACCAGGCGTTGCAAATCTGAATGCCGCGGATATCCAGCATCGGCTTGAGAACCGCCGGATCGCGTGGATATTTGCTGCCGACTTCGCTGCCGGTAAAACCCGCCAGCGCCATTTCGCTGACGATTTGCTGAAAAGTATTCTCGCTGCCCAGCTCCGGCATATCGTCGTTAGTCCAGCCAATCGGGGCGATAGCCAGTTTTACGTTATCTTTGTTCATAGTAGGGGGCTCCTGCCGCTGCGCCTACCGGCGCAGCAATTCACGTTCGATGAGTTCACGGGTTTCCACTGCCTGGTATTTCATTTTTTCCGGGTAGCCGAACAGCGAGGTGGCCACGATAGGCTCACCGCCGACCTTGAAGGTCTGCTCGGCAAATTTCATATCGCGCAGGGTGCGGAACAGCGCGTCGAAATCAACATCCCCTTCCCCGACGCCCACGTGCTGGTGAACGACGGCATCTACGCCCGGTGGGTTAACGATATAGCGGCAGTGTTTTGTATGGTTGCGGGTATCCGCGATCAGCACATGGGAGAGATCGCTTCCCGCGTAGCGCAGCATCTTCTCAACGTCACCCACGCCTTTGTCATAGAAGAAGGTGTGCGGGACGCTGTAAACGTACTTAACGTTATCGCTGCGGAACGACTTCACGATATCGACGGTTTCGTTGTTCTCTTCGCAGAAGTCCCACGGATGCGCCTGAATTTCAACGCGGATGCCTTCGCGCTCAAAAATCGGCAGCAGCTCTTCCATGGAGCGATAGAACATCTCATCGCAAATCTCCGGCTGGTTAGGATCGCCGGAGAACTCGGTGTTGATCACCTGTACACCCATTTCAACCGCGATTTCGATCAGCCGTTTCCAGTTTTTTACTGCTGCCTGACGGCGCAGCTCATCCGGACCGGACCAGCGGTAGACGCAGATAAACGAGGAGAGCTCCACACCGGTATCGCGCAGCGCCTGCTTGTACTCAGCCATAATTTCCCGGCTGGCTCGCGGGTGCTTGTAGAACGGGTTGATCTGCGGGTGCGGCGATTGCTCAATGTACTTGTAGCCCCACTCCGCCACCTGATGGACCATTCGGGTTACCCCGAGGTCTTTAATGACATCAACGTCAAAAGCAATTTTCATCGTCGTTACCTGTGCAAAGAAGTTCCGTCAGCAAAGCGGGATTAGCGTTTGTAGAAATCAGGGCACTCAGGCAGCGTCACCTCAACCGGCTCGCTGGTGCCCTGGGCTTTGATACAGGCGTCGGCTGCAACGGATGCCGCGTAGCCATCCCATGCCGATGGGCCGTGCAGCTGACCGGCCTGAACATCATTGATAAAGGCCTGCAGCTCAACGTCATACGCTTTGATAAAGCGATCCTTCCAGTCGGTCAGGATAGCGGTCGACAGGTTAGCGGCTTTGCGCATCTGCACAGCCGACGGCTCAGGCAGGCGGGCAATACCGGTTTCCCCCACCACTTCACACTGGATGTCATAGCCGTACTGACAGTTCACAAAGACTTCCACGTCGATCAGCGTGCCTTTTTTCGTTTCAAACGACACGATCTGCGGGTCTTTCAGGCGCGCATGGGTGTGGGAAGTGGAGCGAGGAAAGCGCACCTGCACGGAAACATAGTCGTCATTCAGCAGCCAGCGCAGTACATCCAGCTCGTGAATCAGGGTGTTGGTGATCGCCATGTTGGTGATGTAATCCTCACCTACCGACTGGTTGCGGTGCGCGCAGCGCAGCATCAGCGGCGCGCCGATATCGCCGTCATCGATCACTTTTTTCAGCGCCAGATAGCCTTCGTCATAAGGACGCATAAATCCGACCTGCACCAGGCGGCGACCGGCTTTCATTTCCGCATCAACGATGCGGCGGCAGCCTTCCGCGCTCATCGCCAGCGGCTTCTCGCAGAACACCGGCTTCCCGGCGGCGATGGCGGCCAGCGTGTACTCTTCGTGGGTGGGGTCCCATGAGGTGACCAGAATGGCATCCACATCGCTGGCCTTAATCACGTCATGACCGTCGGCGTACACTTCGGCATGCACGCCCGGCAGCGCAACCGCGGCGCGCGCGTTCTCTTCGTTGATATCCGAAACCGCCACTACCGTGGCTCCCTGCAGTACCTGAGTGCAACGACGGATATGTTCTTTACCGATAGCGCCGGCACCGATGACACCTAATTTGAGTGACATAGTTGGTTTTCTCCCGAGATTTGTAGGGTTCAGGGTTTGTGTTCTGTTTTAGTAATCCCGCGCCTGAGCGCGTTTTTCATTGATCATTTGCGCAACCTTACGGATCCGCTCGGAGAGCGCAGACTGCGCGACGCCGACGTTCCACCAGCTGCCATATTTGTGCACCATGGTTTTCGGCAGCACTTTAATGTCTATCAGGGTGCTGACGGTTTCGCGGCGCGCGGCGTCCAGCGCGTGGCGTAGTTCTTCTAGCGTCGTGACGCGCCAGGTTTTGCAGCCGTAGCCGGCAGCGACGGTGGCGAAATCTACCGGTACCAGGCCGCCCTGCAGCTGGCCCGATTCGGCGCAGCGGAAGCGGAACTCGGTGCCGAAGCTGTCCATACCGTGTTCCATCTGCAGGTTGTTGATACAGCCGTTGGCCATGTTGTCGAACAGTACGATGTTGATCTTCGCGCGCTCCTGCAGGGAGGTCACCAGCTCGGAGTGCAGCATCATGAATGAGCCGTCGCCGACCAGCGAATAGACCTCGCTTTGCGGTTGGGCTAACTTCACGCCCAGCGCGGCGCTGACTTCATACCCCATGCAGGAGTAGCCGTATTCAACGTGATAGGTGTTGGTGGCCCGGTTGCGCCAGACGCGCTGCAGGTCTCCCGGCAGGCTCCCCGCCGCCGCTACAATCACCGCATCCACCGGCAGCGTTTCGTTGAGTACGCCAAGGACGCTGCTTTGCGTCAGGGTGGAGTCGGTTATCTGGCGAAATTCGCGATATACCGATTCCCGATCCAGATGATCGTCGATTTCCGGGACGAAAGCGGTTTCCTGCCATACCGCCTGGTAAACGCGCTGGGTCTCTTTCAGCTGGCGGCTCTGCACGCTTTCAATCTGCTCGCCCCAGCCTGCTTGCCAGGATTCGCCGGACAGGGCGTCATCGAGGGCGGTGAGGGCTTCGCGGGCATCCGCCAGCATCGGAATCCCATCCAGCTTCCAGGCATCGAAGTTGCTGACGTTAATATTGAGGAAGCGCACGCCCGGGTGCTGGAAAATCCATTTTGACGAGGTGGTGAAATCGCTGAAACGCGTGCCGAGACCGATGACTAAGTCCGCCTCTTTCGCCAGCAGGTTCGCTGCCAGGCAGCCGGTTTCGCCGACGCCGCCCACGTTATACGGATGCGAAGAGACAACGCTGCCTTTACCCGCCTGGGTTTCGGCAAACGGTACGCCGTAGCGTTCGGCAAAATGGGTCAACGCTTCGCCGGCGCCGGAGTATTTCACCCCGCCGCCGCAGACGATCAGCGGCTTACGGCTGGCTTTAATCGCCGCCACCGCATCCGCCAGCTGTGCGGCGCTGGCCGGACGGCGGTCAAGGCGGTGTACCCGACGGGTAAAGAAGGACTGCGGATAATCCCAGGCTTCGCCCTGGACATCCTGCGGCAGACAGAGCGTGACCGCACCGGTTTCCGCCGGGTCGGTCAACACGCGCATGGCGTTGATGCAGGCGCTCATCAGCTGTTCCGGACGGGTGATGCGATCCCAGTATTTACTCACCGCGCGAAACGCATCATTAGTGGTAATGCTGAGATCGTGGCTCTGCTCAATTTGCTGTAACACCGGGTCAGGCTGGCGGGTCGCAAACACATCTCCCGGCAGCAGCAGCAGAGGGATGCGGTTGGCGGTCGCGGTGGCGGCAGCGGTAATCATGTTTGCCGCGCCGGGGCCAATGGAGGAGGTGCAGGCAATAATCTGACGACGCAGGGACTGTCTGGCAAAACCGGTGGCGACATGCGCCATCCCTTGCTCGTTACGCCCCTGATAGACCCGCATTTCACCGCTATCTTGTTCAAGAGCCTGGCCCATTCCCAGCACGTTGCCGTGGCCAAAGATAGCAAAGATGCCTTTAACGAACTTATGCTCTTCGCCATCGACTTCCAGGTACTGGTTATCCAGGAACTTCACCAGCGCCTGCGCCATTGTCAGTCTCAGTTTGCCCATGTTGCCCAATCCTTATTGTTCAGTATTTGCGTGTAGGTCAGCGTTTTACCCCGCCCAGCGTGACAAGCGATGGGCCAGGAAAATCGTTAACGCCACTGGAATACTTCTGGATTATAGGCAAACATTTTTTTCATTAAATAGAAATACAGAAGAAATATTTCATTTTGCGAGAGGGATCAAACTCTCTATGCATTTCACCCGTTTCATTCACATCCTGTATCCGGGATGACACGCAATTTACGCGGTACTGCTCTTAATATCCCCTTAAAAATCATAGGTAAAGAGTGATAGTAAATGGCCGGTAGTTCAGCTTTACCTCGGCGCGCAGGATCTGAGGCAGAATGGGGCTCGGCGCGGCAGAGTGGTATATCCCTCACATTTTTGGTTTTTTAATTTCGATCTAGTTTGCAAATGAAATATTTATTTCTCAAACTAGGGATAACCAATAACCCTCAGGCTGTTTTCGGAGACGCTGTCGGCATCCCGACTCTTCCGTACAGCAGAAATGCAAAAGGAAACCCTAGCTATGAATGCAGCAGTAAAGCGACTCGACGTCATCTGTATTGGCCGGGTGGCAGTCGATCTCTATGCCCAGCAGATTGGCGCGAGGCTGGAAGATGTTGCCAGTTTTTCTAAGTACCTGGGTGGCTCTTCCGGCAACGTCGCCTTCGGCACCGCTATACAGGGATTAAAATCGGCGATGCTTGCCCGCGTGGGCGATGAGCACAATGGTCGTTTTTTACGCGAAACGCTCAGCCGCGCCGGCGTCGATACCGAATATCTGATCACCGATAAGCAGCGCCTGACGGCGTTAGTGATGCTGGGGATTAAAGATCAGGAGACATTTCCACTCATTTTTTACCGCGATAACTGCGCCGATATGGCCCTTTCGCCAGAAGACATTAAGGAAGAGTACATCGCCTCCTCCCGGGCGCTGGCGGTAACCGGTACCCACCTTTCGCACGCCAACACGCGTGAAGCGGTGCTGAAGGCGCTGGAGTACGCCCGCCGTCACGGCCTGCGTACGGCGCTGGATATCGACTATCGTCCGGTGCTTTGGGGGTTAACCTCTTTAGGCGACGGCGAAACGCGTTTCATTGAGTCCGGTCAGGTGACCAGCCAGCTGCAGGAAGTCCTGCATCTGTTCGATTTAGTGGTGGGGACTGAAGAGGAGTTTCATATTGCCGGCGGCAGTACCGATACTCTGATCGCGCTGAAAAACGTGCGTAACGCTACGAAAGCGACGCTGGTTTGCAAACGCGGTCCGATGGGCTGCGTGGTGCTGGAAGGCGACATTCCCGACAGCTGGGATAGCGTGCCGCTGCAGCAGGGCGTGCGCGTAGACGTGCTTAACGTCCTCGGCGCTGGCGATGCCTTTATGTCCGGCCTGCTGCGCGGCTGGCTTAACGACGAAGGCTGGGAGCAGGCCTGTCGCTACGCTAACGCCTGCGGCGCGCTGGTGGTTTCACGTCACGGCTGCGCGCCCGCGATGCCAACCAAAGCCGAACTTGACGACTATCTGTCGCGAGCAGAATCTGTCCCGCGTCCGGATATCGACGCTCGCCTCAACCATCTCCATCGCGTCACCAGCCGCCGCCAGGCGTGGCCGGAGCTGTGCATTTTCGCCTTTGACCACCGTAAGCAGCTGGCAGACCTGGCGCTGGAAACCGGGCGTGATGAATCCTGTATTCCGCAGCTGAAGCTGCTGCTGCTGGCGGCCGCGGAAGCCGCCGCAGACGAAGCCGGTCTTGACGGCCGCAGCGGCATTCTCGCCGATGGCACCTACGGCCAGCGCTCGCTCAATGCCATCACCGGCAAGGGCTGGTGGATTGGCCGGCCGATTGAAATGCCAAGCTCGCGCCCGCTGCGCCTGGAACATGGCAACATCGGTTCCCAGCTTATCGACTGGCCGCTGGAGCACGTCGTGAAATGCCTGGTCTTCTACCACCCGGCCGACCCTGCCGAACTGCGCGCTGAACAGGATGCGCTGCTGCTGGAAGTCTGGCAGGCGTGCAACAAGTCCGGGCATGAGCTGCTGCTGGAAATTATTCTGCCGGAAAACGGCCCGGATAAAGATGAACGCCACTACCACGACATGCTGGAGCACTTCTATCAGCTGGGCATCCAGCCGGACTGGTGGAAGCTGCCGCCGCTGTCGAGCGCGGAATGGGAAAGGATTGGCAAACTGATCGCGCGCGAAGATAGCTGGTGCCGCGGGATCTTAATCCTCGGCCTGGACGCCCCTTCGGACCGTCTGCGCGCCGGTTTTGCCGAAGCGGCGAAGCATCCGATGATCAAAGGTTTTGCCGTAGGACGCACCATTTTTGGCCAGCCTTCACGGCGCTGGATGCAGGGAGAGCTCAGCGACGAGGCGCTGATTAACGAAGTGAAACGCAACTACCTCACGCTCATCGGCTACTGGCGAGAAGCCCGCGGCTGATACTAACCAGGCCCACATCCTTTCCCCAAGATGCGGGCTTTTTTCTGGATCTTCGTGAAATGAATCGCGTATTTCATCGTAGTAAATGAAAAATTCGCTTCATTTGATACACTGGAAATTATATTCCTTTCATTTTCTCAGAGCGCAATCTATGGCCAATAATCCGACCCAACTTACCATCTTGCAGGATGAAATCAGGCGTCGCTACGATACGTTAAGCAAACGCCTGAAACAGGTAGCCCGCTATATTCTCGATAACAGCAATAGCGTGGCTTTCGATACCGTGGCCTCTATCGCGCAACAAGCTGACGTCCCCCCTTCCACGCTGATCCGCTTCGCTAACGCCTTTGGTTTTAGCGGTTTCAACGAAATGAAGCAGATGTTCAAGCAGCACCTGATGGAAGAGACCGCTAACTATACCGAGCGCGCGCGTCTGTTCCGCCAGACCACCACGGATGACGCAACCCCGCCGGAAACGCCGACCGAAATCCTGAATATGTTCACTATGGTTAATACTCAGGCGCTGCAGCAGCTGGCGATGCAGACCTCCGGCGACGATCTGCAGCGTGCGGTCGCGCTGTTGGCGGAAGCGGAAAATATCTACGTTATCGGCCTGCGCCGCTCTTTTAGCGTCGCCTCCTATCTGACCTACGCCCTGCGCCATCTGGACCGTAAAGCGTTCCTGATTGACGGTCTGGGCGGCATGTTTACCGAACAGCTCAGCCTGGTCGGGCCGAAAGATGTCGTCGTGGCGGTGAGCTTCTCTCCGTATGCGCGGGAAGTGGTTGAACTGGTGGAGCTCGGCGCGCAGCGTAAAGCACGTCAGATAGCGATTACCGACAGCCAGGTCAGCCCGCTGGCGGCCTTCAGCGACGTCTGCTTTGTCGTGCGCGAGGCGCAGGTTGATGGTTTCCGCTCGCAGGTGGCCTCCCTGTGTCTGGCTCAGACGCTGGCGGTCTCGCTGGCGCTGAACAGCAGCAAGGATGCAGAAACGAAGCAGCTGGCTTAAATTTTTCATTATTCCCGGATTGCGGCGTAAACGTCTTATCCGGGCGACTTGTCCGCAGACGACGGTAAACCCGTAGCCCGGCTAAGCGCAGCGCTAGCCGGGGGTGTGGCAGAATTGCGACGACGATCTTATTCGGGCTACAGGATCAAAAAGGCTGGCTAGCATGGCTAACCGGCCTTTTTGTCTTCAACTGTTGTTAATCGTGGCGGGGATAATCAGGGCTGTTGATCCACGCGTGATCCTCTTCCCAGGTAAACATCCATTTGCGATCCGGACCGGCCATCACGTTCAGGTAGTAGCTGTCATACCCGGCTATCGCCGCTACCGGATGGTAGCCGCGCGGTACCATGACCACATCGTGGTTGTAGGGAGCCATACAGGCATCAAGGCTACGGTCATCGGTATAGACGCGCTGGAAGGCAAAACCCTGCGGCGGATCGAAACGGTGGTAGTAGGTCTCTTCCAGCTGAGTTTCCTGACCCGGCAGCGCCGTGTCGTGCTTGTGCGACGGCCATGAGCTGGTCGCTCCTTCGTCAGTGTAAACCTCTACCACCAGCAGGCAGTCCGCCTGCGCGCTATCCGGCAGAATATTGTGCACCAGCCGCTGGTTACGCCCTTTACCGCGATGCTCTACGCCCACGTCCTGCGGGGAGATAACTCGAGCCGGTAAAGTTCCTTTACCCGGGGCGCTGCATACCGCCAGCTCAAGGTCAGAATCTGCCGTCACTTCGACTTTATCCTGCGGCGGCACGTAAACTGACCAGGGCGGGGTCCGCTCAAACGGCGACATACGCTGGCCCAGATTCGGAAAATCGGCCTGCGAGGTTTTTACCGAAGCCAGCCCGGCGACCAGCACCAGGCACAGCTCGCGATCGCCGCTTTCCAGGGTAACGGTTTGCCCTTTCTTTAACATCCAGACATCAAAACCAATGTACTTCCACCCCGCGCTCTGCGGGGTGATGTGCTGAATCTGCCCTTCTTTTTTTGCTTTAGCCAGTAAAGACATGGCATTCTCCTTCGCCGATTAGCCTAACGTCGGCATGCTGAATTCAGATACGGTTTGCTGACCCTGCGGCCAGCGGACGGTGGCGGTTTTCATACGCGTATAGAAACGCACGCCATCCGGCCCATGCACGTTCAGTGCGCCAAATACGGAGCGTTTCCAGCCGCCAAAGCTATGGAAGGCCATTGGAACGGGTACCGGCACGTTGACCCCAACCATTCCGGCCTGGACATCATGTACAAACTCACGCGCGGTGTGGCCGTTGCTGGTAAAGACGGCGCTGCCGTTGCCGAACTCATGGCTGTTTACCAGCTCCAGCGCGCTGTGGTAGTCCGCCACGCGGACAATACCCAGTACCGGGCCAAAAATCTCTTCGCGCCAGATAGTCATTTCCGGCGTCACGTTGTCGAACAGCGTTCCGCCAACGTAGTAACCCTCTTCGAAACCGGCAACTCGCAGCTTGCGCCCGTCAACCACCAGCGTCGCCCCTTCGCTGACGCCTTTATCAATATATCCCAGCACTTTTTTCTGATGCGCCTCTGAGACGACCGGACCCATTTCGTTCTCTTCTTTTCCGCGCATACAGCCCGGGCCGACCTTCAGGGACTCCACCAGCGGCTTGAGGCGCGCAATGAGTTTATCTGCCGTTTCATCGCCCACAGCGACGACCACCGGCAGCGCCATGCAGCGCTCGCCCGCAGAGCCGAACGCGCCGCCCATTATCGCATTCACGGTGGCATCAAGATCGGCATCCGGCATCACAATCGCGTGGTTTTTCGCCGCGCCAAATGCCTGAACGCGCTTACCATAAGCGCTGGCGGTTTTATAAATATGCTCCGCCACGCCGGAAGATCCCACAAAGCTTACCGCCGCAATACGCGGATCCTTGTACAGCTGCTCAGCATCTTCATTGCTGCAGTGCACCACGTTAAAGACGCCGTCCGGTAGCCCCGCTTCTTTCAGCAACTCCGCCAGGCGCAACGCAGCGCCAGGGGCCAGCGCTGGCGGCTTAAGGACAAAGCTGTTGCCGCAGGCCAGCGCCAGCGGGAACATCCACATCGGAACCATCGCCGGGAAGTTGAACGGCGTAATGCCCGCCACTACGCCCAGCGGCTGCATCAGAGAATAGCTATCGACGCCGGTGCCGACATCCGATGAGAACTCGCCTTTGATCAGGTGCGGAATCCCGCAGGCAAACTCAACGACTTCCATGCCGCGCGTCAGTTCGCCCATCGCATCGGAAAAGACTTTACCGTGTTCGCTGACGATAATCCCCGCCAGCTCTTCAGCGTGCTGTTCAAGTAACATTTTAAAATTAAACAGCACGCGGGCCCGGCGCAGCGGCGTGGTACGCGACCAGCCATCAAAAGCATCATGCGCCACCTGAATCGCATCGGAGACTTCCTGCGCGGTCGATAACGTGACTTCGCGGACCACTTTGCCCGTCGCGGGGTCGAAAACCGGCATTGTATTGTTGCTGCCGCTGGTAACGGTCTTCCCGCCAATAAAGTTTCCTGTGATAGTCATGCTCTCGCCTCATATGTATGGGGTATCGGGG
>OJKA01000031.1_pt1 | contig 106991 bp, 129 predicted proteins | sample 1596451 | NCBI WGS metagenome assembly OJKA01 (sample SAMEA4350155, study PRJEB24818) | metagenome | biome: human; feature: gut; material: faeces | place: Denmark | collected 2013-09 | reverse complement strand
TGATACCTACTTTGATAGTCATATATTCCACCAGCTATTTGTTAGTGAATAAAAGGTTGCCTGTAAAATTACAAAAACCTTACGCAGCGTCAAGCGGAATCGTGTCAATCATTGCGACAAATCAATCTGCTGCCTAAGCTTTGCGCAACTGACTCGCCTCACTCTTCCTTTGGGCTTGAAACCACATGGGGTCGGCGGCCCGAATTTTAAAGGGCAATCAAGATAAAAACGTGATTCTGATCACGAATTGCAGGCTGCCATTTCGCAAGGATCAAGTTTAGAACAAAAGTTCGCACTCCGGTGTTAATGTTTTGTTAGAATCTGTCTCGCGATGTGAGTTTAGATAAAGCGAGATGTGAGCAAATGGCTAATCAACCTTCTCCAGAAGAACTGAAAAAAAATTTAACCGAAATGCAGTTCTACGTGACGCAGAATCACGGGACAGAACCGCCATTTACCGGGCGTTTGCTGCATAACAAGCGAGACGGCATCTACCACTGTCTGATCTGCGATAAACCGCTATTTCGTTCCGAGACAAAATATGACTCTGGCTGCGGCTGGCCCAGCTTTTACGAGCCTGTCAGCGATGAGGCTATCCATTACATAAAAGATACGTCACACGGCATGCAGCGCATAGAAATCCGCTGCGGAAACTGTGATGCGCACCTGGGACACGTCTTCCCGGATGGGCCGAAACCTACCGGTGAACGGTACTGCGTTAACTCAGCGTCTTTGAACTTCACTGATAGTGAAAACGGTGAGCAAACCAAGGGTTGAAGAAACGATTCAGCAAATTATTCTACGGAGAGTGGATTTAACATGAATCTTGATGAGATGATCAACAGTATGACGCCGGAAGTTTATCAGCGCTTATCGACTGCCGTTGAGCTCGGAAAATGGCCGGATGGGGTAGCGCTAACAGCAGAACAAAAAGAGAATAGCTTACAGTTGGTGATGTTATGGCAGGCGCGTAACAATATTGACGCGCAGCATATGACGATTGATACCAACGGTGAGATGGTGATGAAGAGCAAGCAGCAGTTGAAGGTTGAGTTTGGTATTACGCCCGAACCGATTGCGACGTTTAAATCCTGATTACCCAGGCCCGGCAGACATCGATGTCGGGCCTGCAGTTGATGTTATTTCTTATTCATCATCGCTTTCAGATCGGCGAACGGGTTGTATTTCGCTTCGCCTACGGCCTTTTGCGCATCTTCTCCTGCAACCACCGTTGAACCATACTGGTCCGCTTCCGTATATTTGGAATGCTCGTGATCGTGGCAGTACAGGCACAACATTTCCCAGTTGCTACCATCTTCTGGGTTATTCGAGTGATCGTGATCGATATGGTGTACCGTCAACTCGCGCAAATTTGAATACACGAACTCACGGGAACAGCGTCCACAGACCCAGGGAAAGAGTTTAAGCGCCTTTTCCCGGTAACCGACTTCAAGACGGGCGTAATTTTTAGGGATAAAAGCCATAAAGCTCATGCCTCCAGTAGAAAATGAAGAGCTGCGCCAAAAGCTGGCGCAGCAGAATGTGCTAATCATAACCTATTGTGTCAGGCGTTGGGATCAGTGTTTGATGCCTAACGAATCGGCTAACTGCTTCGCCAACTGATTATTGTCATCTGCGCCGTACTCCCAGAACATGGCGCCTCCCAACCCTTTGCTTTTGATGTAGTCGGCTTTGATCGCCACCGAACGCGGATTTTCATAGGAGAGGGCAAAGAGTGTTTTTCCATCCGCAGACTGCACCGACAGCCACGGTACTTTCGCTTCATCATCCCAATGTTGGCTAAAGCGCTTTTGCGGATCGTTGATCAACTTCGCCACGATATCGTTGTACTTCACGTAGGTATCTTTGCTCAGGTCGACGCCCAGTGATTTGAACAACTCAATTTGAGCTGACTCGAAATAGGGCTGGGTAGCCGGGTTTTTCTGCGCGTCAGGTTTGCTCCAGTCAATACCTGGCTCAACGGCGCGTTTTGGTACGCGTCCATAAAAGCCAATGCCCAGATTCATTTGGCTCGGTTTCAGACCGGCTGCGAGATAGTTACTGACCACAAAATCGGCGCTGTATTTATCCGCCGCGGCGACCGTCGGCCATTGCGTCGAATCATACAGGTTCGAGTTAAAATACTGGGTGCCGTAAGCCATGTCATAGGTCATCAGGTTGATGTAGTCGAGCGATGGTGCAATGGCTTTTACATCCACCCAGCTTTTCGGACTTTCTGCATTTGCGCCCACGGCGATGGTCAGCAGTTTTTTATGCCCCAATGCGGTCCGCAGTTCTGTTAGCAGCGCGGTAAAGTTAGCGCGGTCAGCCGGTTGGCTTTCGACCAGTCCCCAGGCTCCGTTAACCGGATATTCCCAGTCGAGGTCGATGCCATCCAGACCATATTTCGCAATTATCTCTTGCGCAGACTGAATAAACACTGCGCGCGTATCCTTCGTTGCCGCCGCACCAGAGAATCCACGCGCTCCCCAACCGCCGACGGAAAGTAACACTTTCAGGTTTGGATTTTGTTTACGCAGCTGTGGAATTTTCAGCAAATCATCCTGCACTTTCTGTGAAAGCCAAATTTGATGCAGTTTGCTGGCGTCTTTTAAGGCGTCATTGGTCTCGTCTTTTTCGTTGTTGTAGACAAGGCCAAACGAATAGTTGAGATGAGTTATCTGGCGAACATCCAGTTTATTGATGTCGCCGCCAGGACCGGCAGTGACGTCGCCACCGCCATTAAAGTAGCCAACTGACATCAGTGAATTGGCGGAAACAACGCTGGCGCAGAGCAAGGGTAATGCTGCCAACAAAGGCAATAGTTTCATCGGTGTTCCTCTTTGACATTTAAACAAGTAAACACGCCACGGAAATGGCGTGGCGAAAAAAACAGCACCCGCAGGTTAACAGTTTCATAACAGGAAAAATGCGAAGGGGTTCACGCCATTTTAGCGAAGCGGCTGCCAGGTTCACTTGGTTTTCAATTCATCTTTGCACTTATTTTTTGTGATCTTGGTTGTGAAATGCAGATAATAATCTGTGTTTTAAAGATTTGATGTTGACCTCAAAAATTATATGGATAAGTATGATTGTCACTGATGCAAAACTGAACACAAAGGAAAATTCAATGAAAGCACTGGCAAGATTTGGCAAGGCCTTTGGCGGCTATAAGATGATTGATGTACCGGAACCAGTTTGTGGCCCGGATGACATCGTGATTGAAATCAAAGCGGCGGCTATCTGCGGCGCGGACATGAAACACTACAATGTTGATAGCGGATCTGATCAATTTAACTCCATCCGCGGCCATGAGTTCGCCGGTAAAATTGTCCGCGTTGGCGACAAAGTTAAGGACTGGAAAGTCGGTCAGCGGGTGGTTTCTGACAATAGTGGACATGTCTGCGGTGTTTGCCCGGCCTGCGAACAAGGCGATTTTCTGTGTTGTACAGAAAAAGTGAACTTAGGTCTCGACAACAACACATGGGGCGGAGGGTTCTCTAAATATTGCCTGGTGCCGGGAGAAATCCTCAAAATTCACCGCCATGCGCTGTGGGAAATCCCACAAGGCGTTGATTATGAAGAAGCGGCGGTGCTGGATCCTATCTGTAACGCCTACAAATCTATTGCTCAGCAATCCAAATTCCTTCCCGGCCAGGATGTCGTGGTTTTCGGCACCGGCCCATTAGGGCTCTTTTCCGTGCAAATGGCGCGCATTATGGGGGCCGTTAATATTGTGATGGTCGGGCTGGAAGAGGATGTTGCCGTACGCTTCCCCATCGCCAAAGACCTGGGCGCGACAGCTGTCGTTAACGGTTCGACCGAAGATGTGGTTGCACGTTGCCAGGAAATCTGCGGTAAAGACAATCTGGGGCTAGTCATTGAATGCTCTGGTGCCAATATAGCTCTGAAACAATCGATCGAAATGCTGCGCCCGAATGGTGAAGTCGTTCGCGTCGGCATGGGCTTTAAACCTCTCGATTTCTCCATCAACGACATCACCGCGTGGAACAAAAGCATCATTGGCCATATGGCCTACGATTCTACATCCTGGCGCAACGCCATACGCCTGCTGGCCAGCGGAGCGATCAAGGTCAAACCGATGATCACTCACCGTATCGGCCTATCGCAATGGCGCGAAGGATTTGACGCCATGGTCAATAAAACCGCGATTAAAGTCATCATGACTTACGACTTTGATGAATAACATGTTTATTAAAAGGACGTTATCGCATGGAACAAATAGCAAAACCGCACTGCGGCGCCAGACTGGACAGGCTACCTGACTGTCGCTGGCATACGTCAATGTTTGCGATGGTTGCCTTCGGATTACTGGTTTGCTGGAGTAATGCCGTCGGCGGATTAATTCTCGCGCAGTTAAAAGAACTTGGCTGGACTGATAATTCCACCACCGCCACGTTCTCTGCCATTACGACGGCAGGAATGTTTCTCGGCGCGCTCGGTGGGGGAATTATTGGCGATAAAATCGGGCGTAAAAACGCATTTATTCTATATGAAGCGATTCATATTATTTCTATGATCGTGGGTGCGTTTTCACCCAATATGACCTTTCTGATCGCCTGCCGTTTTGTAATGGGAGTTGGATTAGGCGCGCTGTTAGTGACCTTATTTGCCGGGTTTACCGAATATATGCCTGGTAGAAATCGTGGTACATGGTCGAGTCGGGTCTCGTTTATCGGCAACTGGTCTTATCCACTCTGTTCGCTGATTGCGATGGGGCTGACGCCACTTATCAGCACGGAATGGAACTGGCGCGTACAGTTGTTGATTCCTGCGGTGCTGTCGCTCATAGCAACGGTTATTGCCTGGCGCAGTTTCCCTGAGTCGCCTCGCTGGCTGGAGTCTCGCGGGCGCTACCAGGAAGCCGAAAAGGTGATGCGGGCAATTGAGGAAGGTGTCATTCGACAGACCGGTAAGCCGCTGCCACCAGTCGTAATAGATGATGATGGCAAACAACCGTGTTCTGTTCCGTACTCCGCATTATTAACAGGGGTGTTACTGAAGCGGGTTATTTTGGGTTCCTTTGTTCTGATTGCTATGAACGTCGTCCAGTACACCTTAATTAATTGGCTACCGACAATATTTATGACACAGGGCATTAATCTGAAAGACTCCATTGTCTTAAATACCATGAGTATGTTCGGCGCGCCGTTTGGGATTTTTATCGCCATGCTGGTAATGGATAAAATTCCGAGAAAGACCATGGGTGTGGGGTTATTAGTGTTAATTGCCGTGCTGGGATATATCTATTCACTGCAAACCAGCATGCTGCTGATTACGCTAATTGGTTTCTTCCTGATTACTTTTGTCTATATGTACGTTTGCTACGCCTCGGCAGTCTATGTTCCGGAAATATGGCCAACCGAAGCGAAACTCCGCGGTTCTGGTCTGGCGAATGCGGTAGGACGTATCAGTGGTATCGCTGCGCCTTATGCGGTCGCGGTATTGCTTAATGGTTATGGAGTGACGGGTGTATTTGTACTGCTGGGTGCGGTCTCCATTATTGTCGCTGTCGCCATTGCTACCATCGGAATTGAAACCAAAGGCGTCTCTGTCGAAAGTCTCGGTATTGATGCAGTTACCAGCAAATAATATTGATGGGAAATAAAATGAAAAATTCAAAAGCGATATTAAAAACGCCGGGCACGATGAAAATTATTGCCGCCGATATCCCGGTGCCAAAAGAGCACGAAGTGCTGATTAAAGTGGAATACGTTGGAATTTGTGGATCAGATGTTCATGGTTTTGAATCAGGTCCTTTTATTCCGCCGAAAGATCCCAATCAGGAAATTGGTCTGGGGCATGAATGCGCCGGTAGGGTGGTGGCAGTAGGGAACCGTGTGACTGAATTTAAACCCGGCGACCAGGTGAATATCGAACCGGGCGTGCCGTGCGGTCACTGCCGCTTCTGTCTGGAAGGGAAATACAACATCTGCCCTGATGTTGACTTTATGGCCACGCAACCTAATTATCGCGGCGCGCTAACCCACTATCTGTGCCATCCGGAGAGCTTCACTTACAAGTTGCCCGATAATATGGACACCATGGAAGGCGCGCTGGTAGAGCCCGCGGCGGTAGGGATGCATGCCGCAATGCTGGCGGACGTTAAACCGGGCAAGAAAATCGTCATTCTGGGGGCGGGCTGTATTGGTTTAATGACCCTGCAAGCCTGTAAATGTTTGGGTGCTACCGACATTGCGGTGGTTGATGTCCTGGAAAAGCGTCTGACCATGGCCGAGCAACTTGGTGCGACGACCGTGATCAACGGGGCGAAAGAGGACACCGTTGTCCGCTGCCAGCAGTTCTCCGGCGATATGGGGGCCGATATTGTTTTTGAAACCGCAGGTTCAGCGATCACTGTTAAGCAGGCTCCATATCTGGTAATGCGCGGCGGGAAAATCATGATCGTGGGTACTGTACCTGGTGATTCAGCGATTAATTTCCTCAAAATTAACCGTGAAGTGTCTATTCAGACCGTTTTCCGTTATGCCAACCGCTACCCGGTCACGATTGAAGCCATCTCCTCAGGGCGTTTTGATGTGAAGTCGATGGTGACGCATATTTACGATTATGAAGATGTTCAGCGCGCGTTTGATGAATCCGTTAATAACAAATGTGAAATTATCAAAGGCGTTATTAAAGTAAATTATTAATCTATTGAAAAGGGAGAAATAACCATGCTGGCAGATATTAAATATTGGGAAAATGATGCTCAAAATAAACATTATGCGATTGCCCACTTTAACGTGTGGAATGCGGAAATGCTAATGGGAGTGATTGATGCGGCGGAAGAATCTAAATCGCCGGTAATTATCTCCTTCGGTACCGGCTTTGTGGGTAATACCTCGTTTGAAGATTTTTCGCATATGATGGTTTCTATGGCGAAAAAAGCCTCGGTGCCGGTTATTACCCACTGGGATCACGGACGCAGCATGGAGATAATCCATAACGCATGGGCCCACGGCATGAATTCACTGATGCGTGATGCTTCCGCTTTTGATTTCGAGGAGAATATTCGCCTGACCAAAGAGGCGGTCGATTTCTTCCACCCGCTGGGTATTCCGGTCGAAGCAGAGCTGGGCCATGTGGGTAATGAAACGGTCTACGAAGAGGCGCTGGCGGGTTATCACTACACTGACCCAAGCCAGGCGGCTGAGTTTGTCGAGCGTACCGGCTGTGACTCGCTGGCGGTAGCGATTGGTAACCAGCACGGCGTCTACACCTCCGAACCGAAACTGAACTTTGACGTGGTTAAACGAGTGCGTCAGGCGGTATCCGTTCCGCTGGTGCTGCACGGCGCGTCCGGCATTAGCGACGCGGATATCAAAAAAGCCATTTCATTAGGCATTTCGAAAATCAATATTCACACCGAACTGTGCCAGGCCGCAATGGTGGCGGTGCAGGAGAACCAGGACCAGCCGTTCCTGCACGTTGAACGTGAAGTACGTAAAGCCGTAAAAGCGCGCGCGCTGGAGAAAATCAAATTGTTTGGTTCAGACGGTAAAGCGGAATGACAATATGGATAATATCGAGGTTATTTGTATAGGGGCGGCAATTGTTGATATTCCCTTGCAACCAGTGAGTAAAAATATCTTTGATGTTGACTCTTATCCATTAGAACGAATAGCTATGACCACGGGAGGTGACGCTATTAATGAGGCGACGATTATTTCTCGCCTCGGCCATCGCACGGCGTTAATAGGCCGGATAGGTGACGATGCTGCGGGGCATTTTATTGTCGACCACTGCCGTCGGGAGAATATTGATATTAAAAGCCTGAAGCAGGATGCTGATATTGATACTTCCATTAACGTGGGTTTAGTCACCGCTGATGGTGAACGCACCTTTGTGACTAACCGTAACGGCAGCTTATGGAAACTGAATATAAACGATGTTGATTTTGACCGTTTCTCTCAAGCAAAGCTGCTGTCGCTGGCGAGTATTTTTAATAGCCCGTTGTTGGATGGTGATGCACTGACGGCAATTTTCACTCAGGCGAAAGCGCATAAGCTCATTATCTGCGCGGATATGATTAAACCGCGACTGAATGAAACGCTGGACGATATCCGTGAAGCGCTGAGCTACGTGGATTATCTGTTTCCCAATTTTGAAGAGGCAAAACTGCTCACTGGGAAAGAGACGCTGGATGAGATTGCCGACAGTTTTCTGAACTGTGGCGTGAAAACCGTCGTGATTAAGACCGGCAAGAGAGGCTGTTTTATCAAGCGTGTTGACATGAAAATGGAGGTCCCGGCGGTGTCAGGAATTACCGCCATCGACACCATCGGCGCGGGGGATAACTTTGCTTCAGGATTTATCTCCGCGCTGCTAGAAGGCAAACCGCTTCGCGACTGCGCGCTGTTTGCTAATGCAACGGCGGCAATATCGGTACTGAGCGTGGGTGCCACGACGGGTGTGAAGAACAGAAAGCTGGTTGAACAACTTCTTGACGAATACGAAGGGTAATAGCGGCAGATGAAAATGATTCCTTTAGGAAGTACGGATATTACGCTTTCCCGCATGGGATTAGGCACATGGGCTATTGGCGGTGGTCCGGCATGGAATGGCGATCTCGATCTGCAGATTTGTATCGATACCATTGTTGAGGCGCATCGCTGCGGTATCAATCTGATTGATACCGCGCCAGGCTACAACTTTGGCAACAGTGAAGTGATTGTCGGTCAGGCGCTGAAAAAGCTGCCGCGCAGCGAGGTAGTGGTTGAAACCAAATGCGGCATCGTCTGGGAGCGAACAGGCAGCCTGTTTAACAAAGTGGGCGATCGCCAGCTGTATAAAAACCTCACGCCTGAGTCTATTCGCGAAGAGGTTGATGCCAGCCTGCAAAGATTGGGTATCGACAGTATTGATATCTATATGACCCACTGGCAGTCGGTCGAACCCTGTTTTACGCCGATTTCGGAAACCGTAGACACGCTGAACGCACTGAAAAAAGAGGGGAAAATCCGTTCGATTGGTGCGGCAAACGTCAATGCCGGGCATATCAGGGAGTATCTCAAACACGGTGAGCTGGATATTATCCAGGCCAAGTACAGCATTCTTGACCGGGCGCTGGAAGCTGAACTGCTGCCGCTATGTCAGCAGAATGGCATCATCGTGCAGGTATATTCACCGCTTGAGCAGGGGTTGTTGACCGGTACTATCGCCCGAGATTATGTTCCTGGCGGCGCGCGGGCTAACAAGGTCTGGTTTCAGCGGGAAAATATGTTGCGGGTGATTGATATGCTTGGGCAGTGGCAGCCGCTTTGTGAAAAATACCGCTGCACAATCCCCGCACTAGCTCTGGCGTGGATTTTAAAGCAAAGCGATTTGATCACCTTACTGAGTGGCGCAACCGCACCTGAACAGGTTCGCGAGAATGTCGAGGCGTTAACCATTCCCCTGACAGATGATGATTCATTATTGATGAGGCGAATGGCGGAAGCGTTGGATATAAATTAATTCAGATAGGATTGACCTCTGTTTCTGTGTAAAAGAGTATTAAAATCTGTGATTCAGACATGTTCTTTTGAAAATAAATATAGCCTGTGAGATACTAGGGTCTTATTATTACTTTGCAGGAAACAGAGGTATCATCGTGGCGGCAAAAGACAGGATTCAGGCCATTAAGCAAATGGTGGCTAACGATAAGAAAGTGGTGGTATCTAATTTAAGTTCAATCTTTCAGGTGACTGAGGAAACGATTCGCCGCGATCTTGAAAAACTGGAAGATGAAGGTTTTTTGACCCGAACATATGGCGGTGCAGTGCTCAATACCACTGCGTTGTCCGACAATATTCATTTTTATAAGCGTGCAAAATCTTTCTTCGAAGAAAAGCAGATCATTGCACGTAATGCATTACCGTTTATTAAAAATAAGACCACAATGGCTGCCGACTCCAGCAGTACCGCGATGGAATTATTAAAGCTGTTGAAGGAAAGAAACGATCTGACGTTGCTTACCAATTCGGCTGAAGCATTTCATGAGCTGGCGCAGTCAGAAATTAACGTGGTCTCTACTGGCGGTGAGCTGAATAAGAATACGCTGTCGCTGCAGGGAAGAATCACCAAGGAGATTATCAGCCGCTATCATGTTGATATCATGGTGATGAGCTGCAAAGGTTTGGATATGCAGAGTGGGGCGCTTGATTCTAATGAAGCGGAAGCGGAAATCAAAAAAACCATGATCCGCCAGGCGACTGAGGTGGCATTGTTAGTTGATCACTCAAAGTTTGATCGTAAAGCTTTCGTTCAGCTAGTGGACTTTAGCCATATTAATTACCTAATAACCAATAAGGCACCGGGTGCAGAGTGGATTGCATTTTGCAAAGAGAATAATATTCAACTCGTTTATTAACTATAGCGAGGGTTGTGTCGATATTATTTTAGTTTGCACCTGGGAAATGCCATAAGAATCTAATGATGATGGATGGCGCGGCAAAATTGCTTCTGCCGCGATCGCCATACTTTCTATTTAGCTGAATTTGAGGCATCCAGATGGAACAATGTGACCCTATCGGCGCAAGATTAGATCGCTTACCTTTATCTCGATTTCATTTTCGTATTTTCGGTATTATTAGTTTTAGTTTGTTAATAACCGGTTTTCTCAGCTATTCCGGGAATGTGGTATTAGCAAAATTAGTCAACACTGGCTGGTCAAACAATTATCTAAATGCCGCGTTTACCTCAGCGCTGATGTTCGGCTACTTTATCGGTTCACTAGCCGGCGGCTTTATTGGTGATTATCTCGGTCGACGCAAAGCGTTCCGTATCAATTTGTTAATCGTCGGGGCCTCAGCCTGCGCTGCAACGTTTGTGCCCAACATGTACTGGCTTATCTTCTTCCGCTGTCTGATGGGGATTGGAATGGGGGCGCTAATTATGGTGGGCTATGCCTCATTTACAGAATTCATTCCACCCGCGGTACGTGGGAAATGGTCTGCCCGTCTGTCATTTGTCGGCAACTGGGCACCAATGCTATCTGCGGCAATTGGCGTCGTGATCATTGCACTTTTAAGCTGGCGGGTGATGTTTCTGCTCGGTGGCATGGCAATGCTGTTGGCCTGGTATCTGTCAGGAAAATACTATATTGAATCCCCACGTTGGCTGGCTGGTAAAGGGAAGAGAAGCGAAGCTGAAAAACATCTTATGCAGGTTGAATCGCAAATTGAGCTAGAAAAAAACATCACTTTACCATCCTGCCGGAACGAATGCCCGTCGGCGGATTTAAGCACGGCAAGTGGTTCATTTTGGCTATTGTTTAAGGGGCCAATGTTGCGCTGTACACTGGTGGCGATCACGGTGCTTATCGCAATGAATATTTCGCTCTACACCATTACGGTATGGATCCCGACTATATTTGTTAATTCGGGAATCGATGTAACGAAATCCATATTTATGACTGCGATAATTATGATTGGCGCGCCAGTTGGGATATTTATTGCCGCGTTAATTATCGATCGCTTTCCACGGCGATTGTTTGGCTCATTCTTGTTGATTATTATCGCATTGCTCGGGTATTTCTATTCACTTCAAACTGAAGAGTGGGCCATTCTGAGCTACGGGCTGGTGATGATTTTTTTTCTGTATATGTATGTCTGCTTTGCCTCTGCAGTTTATGTCCCAGAACTATGGCCCACGCACCTAAGATTGAGAGGATCAGGTTTTGTTAATGCGGTGGGAAGGATTGTCGCTGTGTTTACGCCCTATGGCGTCGCTATTTTGTTGACCCGCTATGGCTCCGTTACGGTCTTTATCGTGTTAGGAGTAATGTTGGTTCTATGCGCGCTGATTCTTTTTTGTTTTGGCATCGAAACACGCAAAGTATCGCTGGAAGAGATTTCAGCGCTGGCCTGAGATAACGCGCCGACAGGAGTGACCCTGTCGGCATCGCTTACGGTTGGGTTTCCAGCCAGTCGTCCAACGTATACAGCGTTGCACCCGCCGCCGCCATTTCTATAAAGGCGTTTGCACTGTCCTGGGGTTGAATATTAACCCCACGGCAGCCGTCGGTAATAACGCTGACGGTGTAGCCAAGATCGAGCGCATCCAGTACGGTGAATTTAACGCAATAGTCGGTTGCCAGACCCATGATGATGAGCTCGGCAATGCGGCGTTCGAGTAGCCATGCATTCAGCGCGGTAGCCTGACGACGACCGTTATCAAAAAACGCACTATAGCTGTCGACCAGCGGGTTCTCACCTTTAGTGAACGTTTGAGTTATCGCACGCTGGTTCAGCAGCGGATGCAGGGCTGCACCTGCGCTGTTTTGTACGCAATGATCGGGCCAGAATGTCTGCGCCAGTCCATCGAGTTGTCCCTGGCTGTAGGGCTCGACCTGATGCTGGCTGGCAAAACTGCCGTGATTAGCCGGGTGCCAGTCCAGACTGGCAACGACCATGTCGCCGCGTAAGGCACACCAGTCAATCAGACGGTTGGCAATATCGATTGTGCTGTCACCTTGTGGGACCGCGAGGGCACCACCGGCACAAAAGTCATTTTGTAAATCGACCAACAGTAAGGCTCGGGCCATGGGCATAGACTCCTTTAATCGTCAGGCGTGAGCTCACCACGCAGATTTTGCGTCATCGCTTCACGGATAGTCTGCGTATCCAGTCCCTGACTCAGCAAATAGTGCAGTTTGGTGAGTGTGGCTTCGACGGTCATATCCGCGCCGCCAATCACGCCAGCATGCGCTAGCGCATTGCCTGTCGCGTAGCCCCCCATGTTCACCTTGCCGGACATACACTGCGTAAGGTTCACCACCACAATGCCACGCGAACTCGCATCTTCAAGTTCTTTCAGGAACTCTTTATTCTGCGGCGCATTCCCCACGCCGTAGGAGCGCAAAATTAATGCTTTTACAGGTTGGCGCAGGAAGTTGCGTACTACATCAGCGGAGATCCCAGGATAAATGGTGACCACGCCAATCGGTTGCGGAGTGATAGGATGCACAATCAACTCACCTGTACCGTGAGGTGCGGGCGGAGTTCCCAGCCGACGAATGTGGATCCCGGCTTCCAGCAGTGGTGCAAGGTTGGGTGAGGCAAACGCGTCAAAACCATCAGCATGCGCTTTAGTGGTCCGGTTGCCGCGAAACAATCGATTGTTGAAAAACAGGGTAACTTCATTGATCGGGTAATTTGCTGCAACGTACAACGCATTCAGCAAATTGATTTGTCCGTCAGAACGTAGTTCTGCTAATGGGATTTGTGACCCTGTCACAATGACCGGCTTGCCCAGATTCTCCAGCATAAAAGAGAGCGCCGAAGCCGTAAACGCCATGGTGTCAGTGCCGTGCAGAATGACAAAACCATCGTAATCGTCGTAGTGCGCTTTAATGTCTTCCGCAATATGCTGCCAGTCTTCCGGCGTCATATCGGAGGAATCCATCAGCGGGGCGTATTCGTGGATGGTGAAGTCTGGCATCTCCGGACGGTGGAATTCAGGCATCAATGCCAGCTGGCGCTGCAGATGACCGGAAACGGGAATATAACCCTGTTCTGAGCGCTGCATACCAATGGTACCGCCGGTATAGGCAACGTAAATTGATTTTTTCTGCATGACTTTTCTTCTGTCTCAAAGAAAACCCCTCTTCATCCCGAAGAGGGGTCAATAGTTAGCGAACGTTGGCGCAGGTCAGGCAAAACGCATAGCGGTTTTGCGGATCGTTGAATGCGGCCAGCTTATCGCTTTCGGCTTTTACTGCACTGGCCGCAGAGGCCAGCGGTGGTGGGAGCATAGCCTGAATGGCGTCAGGCAGCATGGCACGAACGGAGCCTGACATGCTGTCCATCACCATATCAACGAATGTCGGTTCGTCCTGATAATACGCAATGTGCCATTGTTTCAGTTTGGCCAGCTCAGCCGCTTTCGCCACGGCGTCATCAAAATCACCCAGACTGTCTACCAGACCGTTGGCTTTTGCATCCTGTCCGGTCCAGACGTGGCCCTGCGCGATTTTGTCAATCTGCTCAGGTGTTGTTTTACGCGCATCTGCGACCAGCGTGATAAAGCGCTTATAGCCGTTCTCGATGCTAAGTTGCATCATTTGCTGCACTTCTGGTGGTAACGCTTTGGTGATGGAGATATCCGCCAGTGGGGATGTCGCCACGCCGTCGGTGTGTACGCCAATGGAATCCAGACTATTTTCCACGGTGTTGATCACGCCAAAGATGCCGATTGAACCGGTCAGGGTGCTGGGGTTCGCCACAATGTAGCTTGCTGGGGTGGAGATCCAGTACCCACCGGATGCCGCCATGCCGCCCATGGACACCACAACCGGTTTACCCGCCGTTTTTGCCGCAGCCAGCTCAGCACGAATGACTTCGGAGGCACTGACGCTTCCGCCTGGGCTGTTCACGCGCAGAACAATTGCTTTCACTTTCGGATCAAGACGGGCTTCGCGGATCTGCGCGGCAGTCGTGTCACCGCCCACATTCCCAGGGGTTTCTTCACCGTCCATAATCGCGCCATTGGCGAAGATAACACCAATGCTGTCTCCAGTATCCGCTGGCGTTTTCAGTGAGTAATCGTAATAGCTGACAGCGCGATAATTTTTATCCGCTTTGCTCCAGCCAAACTGTTTGGTCAGCATTTTTTCGACTTCAGCGCTGGAGGCCAGTGCATCTACCAGTTTGTTGTCGAGCGCATATTTCGCGGTATCACCATCGACTTTTGTCAAACCGTCCAGCATGGCCTGTGCGCCAGGGAACACCTGCTTAGCAGGGATCTGGCGATTGGCAGCAACCGTGTCGAGATAGTTCTGCCACAGCTCGCCGATCCAGCGGCTGTCAGCTTCACGCGCGGCAGGAGACATATCATCACGGATAAACGGTTCTACGGCAGACTTATAAGTTCCGACACGGAACACGTGTGTGGAAACTTTCAGCTTGTCGAGCAGGGACTTGTAGTACAAACCGTTGGTGGCAAAGCCGTGCAGATCAATGGAACCCTGTGGAGAAAGATAAATTTTATTGGCGAAACTGGCGAGGTAGTACTGCCCCTGGCTGAAGTTATCGCCTACGGCAAAGACCGGTTTGCCGCTGTCGCGGAATTCCCGCAGCGCTTTACCGATATACTGCATGGAAGGCTGGTCGGCCCCGGCAAAATTTTTCAGATCCATCACAATGCCGGTGATGTTGCGATCATCTTTTGCCTGGCGAATAGTATTCACGATATCGAACAGGGAGTTTTCCTGCAGGCGATCGGAACTGGCACCAAACAGCTGACGACCAATAACGCTTAAGCGACTGGTGCTCGACGGCTTATCGACAATCACCCCCGAGATATCCAGCAGCAGTGCGCCTCGCTCAGCGTGTTCACTGGTATTGCTGCTGCTGACCTGCATCCAGATACCCACGCCCACCAGCACCAAGAAGATGAAGAACAGGTTAAGCACAAATTCACGGACGAAATTAAGTAATCGCCATGTCCATTTAAAAAATCCGGCAATAAATCGCCACAGGGTTCGCATGTATTCTCCCTACCGATTAACAACACGCCATCCCGAAATCCCGGAGAAAGGCGATAAGATGAGGCTATCGTAATGACCAGACAGGCACTTGTCAGCAGGAATCACCGCCTGTGCTGTAACAAAATCCGCTCACGTGTTAATTTTGTGAACAAATCTCATTGTTGGAGTTAAGCAAATGGATGCACTCGAATTACTTATCACCCGTCGTAGCGCTTCTCGTCTTGTCGAGCCGGCCCCGGCGGGAGAGCAACTGCAAAACATTCTGCGGGCGGGAATGCGCGCACCGGACCATAAAACGCTGCAACCGTGGCAATTCTATGTCATTGAGGGCGAAGGGCGTGAACGCTTTAGCACCGTACTTGAGAAAGGCGCGATTGCCGCAGGTAGCGATGAGAAAGCTCAGGAAAAAGCGCGCAACGCACCGTTTCGCGCACCGCTGATTATTACCGTGGTGGCGAAATGTGAAGAAAACGACAAGGTTCCTCTGTGGGAACAAGAAATGTCTGCCGGTTGTGCGGTGATGGCTATGCAGATGGCCGCAATTGCCCAGGGCTTTGGCGGTATCTGGCGAAGTGGTGCATTAACCGAAAGTGCGGTCGTTCGTGAAGCATTCGACTGTCGCCCGCAAGATAAAATCGTCGGTTTCCTCTATCTGGGCACACCGCAGCTAAAAGCATCCACGACGATCAACCTTGCCGATCCGAGCGCATTCGTCCGTTATTTCTGATATCAACGGCAAAACTGTCTGGATTCTGAGCAAAGACACTCGAATTCAGACAGTCACTCTTACCACATCATGGAATGAGCGCTACCATATCCGGATTGCAATGACAGGAGATGTCCATGAGCGAGCAAGCTATTCGTTTAACGCAATACAGCCACGGAGCCGGTTGCGGTTGTAAAATTTCCCCAAAAGTGCTGGAAACCATCCTGCACAGCGAGCAGGCGAAGTTTGTTGATCCGAACTTACTGGTGGGTAATGAAACTCGCGACGACGCGGCCGTATACGATTTGGGAAACGGCACCAGCGTTATCAGCACCACCGATTTCTTTATGCCGATTGTCGATAATCCGTTTGATTTTGGCCGCATCGCCGCGACTAACGCCATCAGCGATATATTCGCTATGGGCGGCAAACCGATTATGGCAATTGCTATTCTGGGCTGGCCGCTGGATAAGCTGGCGCCGGAAATCGCCCGCGAAGTCACCGAAGGCGGACGTTTTGCCTGCCGTCAGGCGGGTATTGCGCTGGCGGGCGGCCACTCTATCGATGCCCCAGAGCCTATCTTTGGCCTTGCGGTAACCGGCGTTGTGCCGACCGAACGCGTGAAGAAAAACAGCACCGCAGAGGCAGGGTGTAAGTTATTCCTGACCAAGCCTCTGGGGATTGGCGTTCTGACGACAGCAGAGAAAAAATCACTACTGAAGGAAGAACACAAAGGACTGGCGACAGAAGTGATGTGTCGGATGAACATTGCCGGTGCGGCATTCGCCGATATCGACGGCGTGAAAGCCATGACCGACGTTACCGGTTTTGGTCTGCTGGGGCATCTGAGCGAAATGTGTCAGGGCGCAGGCGTTCAGGCGCAAATTATCTACCAGGATATTCCTAAGCTGCCTGGCGTTGAAGAATACATCGCGCAGGGTGCAGTACCCGGCGGTACCCAACGTAACTTTGCCAGCTACGGACACCTGATGGGTGAAATGCCGCAATCGGTACGCGATCTGTTGTGCGATCCGCAAACTTCCGGTGGCCTACTGCTGGCGGTAACGCCGGAAGCTGAAGCCGAAGTGAAAGCGGCAGCGGCGCAGTTCGGTATCGATCTCACCGCCATTGGTGAGTTAGTGGAAGCTCGTGGCGGTCGCGCCATGGTTGAGATTCGTTAACTCGATGCGGTTGTTTATTGCCGAAAAACCAAGTCTGGCGCGTGCTATCGCCGATGTGCTGCCAAAGCCGCATCGCAAAGGCGATGGTTTTATCGAATGCGGAAATGGACAAGTGGTGACCTGGTGTATTGGTCACCTGCTTGAACAGGCGCAGCCGGATGCCTACGACAGTCGTTATGCTCGCTGGAGTCTGGTCGATCTGCCGATTGTCCCGGAAAAGTGGCAACTGCAACCGCGCCCCTCGGTGACCAAACAGCTCAACGTCATTAAGCGCTTTTTGCATGAGGCCAGCGAAGTTATTCACGCCGGTGACCCCGATCGTGAAGGGCAGTTGCTGGTGGATGAAGTGCTGGATTACCTGCAACTGGCGCCTGAAAAGCGCCAGAAGGTGCAGCGTTGCCTGATTAACGACCTCAACCCGCAGGCCGTTGAGCGGGCTATTGAGCGGCTGCGCGCCAACAGTGAGTTTATTCCGCTGTGCGTGTCGGCACTGGCGCGAGCGCGTGCGGACTGGTTGTACGGTATCAATATGACGCGCGCTTACACCATTCTCGGACGTAACGCGGGCTATCAGGGCGTACTTTCGGTCGGGCGCGTACAAACGCCGGTGCTCGGGCTGGTTGTGCGTCGTGATGAAGAGATTGAGAACTTCGTCGCCAAAGACTTCTTCGAAGTGAAAGCGCATATCGTAACGCCCGCCGATGAGCGGTTTACCGCTATCTGGCAGCCGAGTGAAGCGTGTGAGCCGTATCAGGATGAAGAAGGACGCTTGCTGAATCGCACGCTGGCTGAACACGTGGTGAACCGAATTAACGGTCAACCGGCGATAGTCACCAGCTATAACGATAAACGGGAATCAGAATCCGCGCCGTTACCGTTCTCGCTGTCGGCGTTGCAGATTGAAGCGGCGAAGCGCTTCGGTTTAAGTGCGCAAAACGTTCTGGATATCTGCCAGAAGTTGTATGAAACCCATAAGTTGATTACCTATCCGCGTTCGGATAGCCGTTATCTGCCGGAAGAGCACTTTGCCGGACGTCATGCGGTACTGAACGCGATTAGCGTCCATGCACCGGATCTGCTCCCGCAACCGGCGGTCAATCCCGATACGCGAAATCGCTGTTGGGACGACAAAAAAGTGGATGCGCACCATGCCATCATTCCTACCGCGCGCAGTTCGTCCATCAATCTGAATGACAACGAAGCGAAAATTTACAACCTGATTGCCCGTCAGTATCTGATGCAATTTTGCGCAGATGCGGTATTCAGGAAGTGCGTTATTGAGCTGGATATTGCCAAAGGCAAGTTTGTCGCTAAAGCGCGTTTTCTGGCGGAAGCCGGATGGCGCACGCTGCTTGGCAATAAAGAGCGCGACGAAGATAATGACGGGACGCCGCTGCCGGTGGTGGCAAAAGATGATGAACTGCTGTGCGAAAAAGGCGAAGTGGTTGAACGTCAGACTCAACCACCACGTCACTTTACCGATGCCACGCTGCTGTCAGCGATGACCGGTATTGCGCGATTCGTGCAGGATAAAGATCTGAAAAAGATCCTGCGCGCAACGGATGGCTTAGGTACGGAAGCGACGCGCGCCGGAATTATCGAACTGCTGTTTAAGCGTGGATTCCTGGTGAAAAAAGGGCGGTATATCCATTCGACCGACGCGGGAAAAGCGCTGTTCCACTCGTTGCCAGAAATGGCGACGCGCCCGGACATGACCGCGCACTGGGAATCTATACTGACCCAAATCAGCGAAAAGCAATGTCGCTATCAGGATTTCATGCAGCCGCTGGTGGGGACGCTGTATCAGCTTATCGATCAGGCGCGCAGCACACCGGTACGACGCTTTCGTGGAATTGCTGCAACTGGCGGTAGTGGTGGCGATAAGAAAAAGAGTGCGCCGCGTAAACGTTCGGCGAAAAAAAGCCCGCCATCTGAAGAGGCGGGTCTGTAAGTTTGTAGGCCTGATAAGCATAGCGCATCAGGCTTAGCCGGATACGGCACCCGTGCTTTATCCGGCCTACGGGCCTGCAGAGACAATATTAAATCACACCCTGACCCAACATCGCGTCGGCAACCTTTACGAAGCCTGCGATGTTGGCGCCACGTACGTAGTTGGTCTGCTTGCTTTCGCCGCCGTATTCAACGCAGGCATGGTGAATATCCAGCATGATGTGGTGCAGGCGCGCATCCACTTTCTCCGCTTTCCAGCCCAGACGAGCGGCATTTTGCGCCATTTCCAGACCGGATGTCGCTACACCACCGGCGTTGGCGGCTTTACCCGGTGCGAACAGTACACCTGCCTCGAGGAACAGATCGGTGGCCTCGATAGTGGTCGGCATGTTTGCCCCTTCGGCGACAGCTTTCACGCCGTTGGCGATCAATACGCGTGCTGCATCGACATCCAGCTCGTTCTGCGTGGCACACGGCAGGGCGATATCGACCGGAACCGACCACGGCTGTTTGCCTTCCAGGTAGGTCAGGCCAAACTCACGGGCATAATCTGCTACGCGACCGTCGCGGCTGTCTTTGATTGCGCACAGCCGCGCCAGTTTTTCTTTGGTAAATCCACTTTCGTCAACTACGGTACCGCTGGAATCGGAGGCGGTAACCACCCGCGCGCCAAACTCCATGGCTTTCTCAATGGCGAATTGCGCCACGTTACCGGAGCCAGAAACCGCTACGCGCATGCCTTCAAAGCCCAGACCATGGCGTTTGAGCATCGCTTCGGTGAAATACACCAGACCGTAGCCGGTGGCTTCCGGGCGAATCAGGCTGCCGCCGAAAGAGAGACCTTTACCGGTAAAGACGCAGGCGCTGTTGTTGGAGAGTTTTTTCATCATCCCGGCCATAAAGCCGACTTCACGGCCGCCCACACCGATATCGCCCGCCGGAACGTCGGTATCGGGACCTAAATGGCGGAACAGTTCGGTCATCAGCGCCTGGCAGAAACGCATGATTTCGCCTTCGCTTTTCCCTTTTGGATCGAAATCGCTCCCGCCTTTACCCCCGCCCATTGGTAGCGTGGTGAGGGCATTCTTAAACGTCTGCTCGAAGCCAAGGAATTTCAGGATCGACAGGTTCACGGAAGGGTGGAAACGCATACCGCCTTTGTATGGGCCAATGGCAGAGCTAAACTGCACGCGCCATGCGCGGTTGACCTGCACCTGATTGCGGTCGTCCAGCCAGACTACGCGGAACTGGATCACGCGCTCCGGTTCAACCAGACGTTCCAGCAATGACATCTGGCGATAACGCGGGTTTTGCTCAAGGAAAGGCCACAGCGTGGTCATTACCTCACGAACGGCTTGCGCGAACTCGGTTTGATTCGGGTCGCGCTTTTGCACATGGTTAAGGAATGACTCCAGAGAACATGTCTGATCCATAGATATAAGAACCTCTTATGTATTGATATGGTTATATTTTTGATTTTTGTGTTAAGTGTTGTGCAGTTTTTGACTATACCATCAGCACTGTGACGCGACGCAAGAAAAAATTAACCCCGCTAAGTAAATTAATATTGCGTCGTGGGTCATAACCAAAAACGATGATCGAAGAGGCTAAAGTTTCTGCCGATTTATACCGTTATACTGAGCATAATTGTCAGTTAAAAAGGAAAGAATATGCGCCGTTTAATCGTGGCAGGCGTGTTGGCCCTGGTGTCCGGCGCGACGCTGGCAAATCAGCCTTATCGCCCGGATGTGCAGGTTAACGTACCGCCGGAAGTGTTCAGTTCCAGCGGTCAGCGGGCGCAGCCCTGTAGCCAGTGCTGTATTTATCAGGATCAAAACTATTCAGAAGGGGCAGTGATTAAAGCTGACGGCGTCTTGCTTCAGTGCCAACGCGATGAGAAAACGATCAGCACAAATCCGCTGGTCTGGCGTCGCGTAAAAGAATAAACGCTTCCAGTAGTGGGATATCGGCAGGCGCCAGCGGATAACGCAGCGCCTCTTCGGGTGAACACCAGACGATATCCTGATGTTCATACGCCTTCAGTTCCCCCTGATATGACGGTACATGCCAGGCATGTAAGTGAATCAGTCGGCCCGAAATCTCGCGTTGATGGCTGGCAATGTAGCGCCCCACGACTGCCTCAATGCCCAACTCTTCACGCAGTTCACGGAACAGCGCCTCGGGCTGACTTTCGCCCGATTCAACCTTACCGCCGGCAAACTCCCACATGCCTGACTGATCCGCATGTAGCGGACGCTGAGCCAGTAAAATTTTGCCATCACGTTCAATGATAGCGGCGACCACGTCGAGGGTTTTCATTATATTCATCAAGATCTAACAGCAGAAAATGACATACTATCGTTATCTTTGTTTTATCTAAAGTATTCAGGAGCCACCGTTGAACGAACCTCAGTCGTGGGTAAAGCCGTTAACGCGTATCCCTTCCAGTCTAAAACCGCTCGTTGCTACGCAGAAAAAACATTATGGCGATGTGCTGCATCCCACGCGCTGGTGGGGGCGGATGCCGTTTCTGTTCTGGCTGGTGGCGCTGTTTGTCGGGTTTCTGGAGCGTAAAAAGGCGCGTTTAACGCCGGTGATGCGCGCGCTGTTGATGACCCGCGTTTCTCAGGTGTGCCACTGCGCTTTCTGCGTTGATGCCAACAGTTTACGGTTGGCTGAACGCTGTGGCGCGCTGGATAAAGTCTTACAGGTTGCCAACTGGCAAGAATCGGCGCTATTTAGCGCAGAAGAGCAAGTAGCTCTGGCCTATGCCGATGCGGTGACCGCAACGCCTCCACAGGTTGATGATGCGCTGAAAGCGCAGATGAAGCAGCATTTTACCGATGATGCCATTACGGAAATGACCGCGCTGATTGCGTTTCAAAATCTCTCTGCGCGTTTTAATGCTGCTCTCGATATTCCTTCCCAGGGGCTGTGCGACAGCTTTAAAGGACGCCCGCATGCTTGATCGTCATATTCATCCGCGATTAAAACCGCTTTTGCATCGCTGCGTAAGCATTATTGATAAACCGGCGATTACCCCGGACGGGCTTACGCTGGTCGGTTTTGCCATTGGCGTGTTGGCCTTGCCATTTCTGGCGTTAGGCTGGTATCTGGCAGCGCTGGCGGTCATTGTGCTCAATCGGCTTTTTGATGGGCTGGATGGGGCTCTGGCGCGGCGCAGAGGGCTAACCGACGCAGGCGGATTTCTTGATATCTCGCTCGATTTTCTGTTTTACGCCTTAGTGCCATTCGGTTTTATGCTCGCCGATCCGGCGGCTAACTCGCTGGCTGGCGGCTGGCTGCTGTTCGCCTTTATGGGAACCGGCAGCAGCTTTCTGGCCTTTGCCGCGCTGGCGGCGAAACATCAAATTGATAACCCGGGCTACGCGCATAAATCGTTTTATTATCTGGGGGGACTGACCGAAGGTACTGAGACGATTTTGCTATTTGTGTTGGGGTGTCTGTTCCCGGAATATTTTGCCGTGATGGCGTGGGTCTTTGGCGCGCTGTGCTGGATGACGACGTTTACCCGGATCTGGAGCGGATACCTGACACTGAAAGCGGTCCAGCGTCAGGCGTAGCGTATTGCGTTGCCGGATATGCTTATCCGGCAATAATGACAATCTTACTTACTGGCGTCCGGGCCCCGTTCACCGCTGGCAACCGGATTTTTTGGATTGCTGCTCCACTCATACCAGCCGCCGTCGTAGACGGAGACGTTTTTCCAGCCCATCGCGCGGGCATACATAAACGTTTCTGAAGCGCGCCAGCCGGTGCCGCAATAGAAAGAGACCTGTTGATTCGGCAGGATATTCCATTGCTTCCACATGGCGGCGATGTCATCCGCGCTGCGCATGGTGCCATCCGGGTTATGAAAATCTTCCATATGCGTGGAGTCGCTGCCAGCGTGGCCCCAACGTGCACCTGCAATCTCACCTTTTGGCTTAATGTAGCTATAGCCACTGGTGGTACCGACAAATTCTGGCCATGAACGAATGCTCACCAAAGACGCATCCTGGCGATGCAGCAGACCGCGAGCCTGTTCCATATCGAGCATCAACTGCGGCTGGGCTGGGATTTTCACGCCGAAATCAGGTTCTGGTTTCACCGTTGGCGGAGTGCCGCGTTCGACCGGTAAACCTGAGTCGGACCAGGTTTGCCAACCGCCGTCGAGAAGACGAACATCTTTCACGCCTGCGTACAGCATAATTTGCGCCACGCGAGCGGCGGCATAGACATCGCGACCGTATAAAATCACCGTGGTGTCGTGGCGGATACCGTGTTTCGCCAGCATCGCTTTGAGCTGCGCGTCGGAAACTTTATTCCAAAGCGGTTCGCTTTCAACTTCGTTGGTATCAATGTAGCCCGCACCAGGGATGTGGCTGAGCAGATACAACTTCGGCGCGCCCCAGGCGGCCTCAATCACTTTCCAGTCACCCGCCGGTTTAGCGGTTACGTTTTTACCCTGCTGCAGGTCGTGCAGCCACTGTGGGTACACCAGCTGTTCGAAGTGCGGCAGACGTTGCAGGCGGGCAGGGTCCGTAAGCGCATCGCTGAGGGTGGAGATATGGTTAAAGCCAACTTTTTGCAGGCGGGCTTTGACAGCCTGTATGTCGTTATCGTTGCCATACAGCGCCACCGGCGCGTCGGTGTTGAGTTGATGTGACTTAACCCAGGCGCTGAGTTGTTCATTATTCATCTTGTCGAGCCAGGCGGCAGACAGGTTCAGTGCGGAAGGTTCGTGTCCTGAAGGACCATTAAGCGACTGCGGCCAGCCGTTGTAAAAAGCGCTCTGACGGGTATCGATCGCCGCGCCTTGCTTTTGCTGTAACTGGTTGAGGGTAAGCGTCTGTGCTGTTTCAGTAGCCCAGGAAGAAGCGCAAGCGAGCCCTAAAGCCAGTGCCAGCGCGGTCATTTGAGAAACACGTTTCATCGAATAGCCCGACGTTGAAAAAAAGAGGACGACATTCTGTGCCGCCGGTTACGTAAAAACCTTGCGTTAACGCAGCATATCGCCACATTCACGCCCAGTTTTCCATCTGAAGTACGCGGCCTGCAGGCGGAACGTCCTGCGCGTCATGGGTCACCTGAACCACCGGGATCCCTAGCTTACGCACCTCGGTGAAGACCCATTGGCGAAAGGTGTCGCGTAGCGACGCATCCAGCCGACTAAAGGGTTCATCAAGTAACAGTGCCTGGGGCTGAGCCAGTAGCGCGCGGAGCAGGGCGACACGCGAGCGTTGTCCGCCGGAGAGCGACGCCGGATCGCGAGAATAAAAACCGGCCAGGTCAGCGCGTGCGAGAGCACTTTCCACCGCATGTCGTCTGGCGGAACCCTGCAGGCTGGCAGGTAGGGCCAGCAGTAAATTCTGCCCAACGCTGAAATGGTCAAACAACAACGCATCCTGGAACAGAATGCCAATCTGGCGCTGCGCCGTAGGCAGCGCGTCAACGCGTCGTTCGTTGAGCCACAGCTCGCCTGATGCCTGAAACTGAGGCGACAACGCCCCGACCATCCACGAAAACAACGAAGACTTTCCGCTGCCGGAAGACCCCATAATCGTGACAATGTCACTTTTGTCCACCTGAAAGGTAACGTTCTTCAGCAGCGCAGTCGCCCCCTGGTACAACGAAACGTTTTGCACAATGAGCATTAGCGGAGTCCTTGTCGAAAGCGGCCAATCCACGCGGCGAGAATGGCTGCGAGTGCGAAAACGAGCAGTGGTAGAAGAAGCTGCCACAACGCTTGTGTTGCCAGAATCTCGCTGCTACCGCCGCTGCTTAATGCCACCGCTTCGGTGGTCAGAGTGGAATAGCGTCCGGCACCTAGCCACAGCGTCGGCATATACTGGGCGATACTGACCGAGAAGCCAACCGCGAAGGCAATCAATGCCGGGCGCACCAGCAGCGGGCATTTCACCAGCCAGAATATCCGCCCCTGCGACCAGCCCAGCGTTTGTGCAATCAAAATTAATCGCGGGTCAATGCGCTGCCAGGCCGGTTTAAGCACAAATAGCATCCAGGGCATCACCCACAGCAGGTGGCCCCAGATAATGGTTGTCATCAGTCCATCCTGTTCGGCATATAACGCCAGCAGATATTGTCCGGTTACCAGTGGTAGCGCAGGCAAAATGAGCGGTAGCCAGACCCAGCGGTGCCCGGTTTGTGGACCCCATTCCAGCCAGACAAAAAGTATCAGTAGCGCTAACACGCTGGAAAGGAGCCCTAGCTGCAGGCTATTGCAGAGCGCCTCGTGGTTTAGTGAGGAATAGCTCGCGATAAGCGCCAGTACAAGCGCGCATACCACACCGCTGACGGGCAAGATCTGTACCAGCGGGCGTGCGATTGTTATAGGTGAAAAATGCAGGCGTTCACCATTTACTGCCGGGATAGTACGTCGCCAGGCGCGCCACAACAGATAACTCACCAGCGCGATAATGAGGAGTAACAGCACCAGCAACAGGCTGGCGAGTGCGCCTTTCGCCTGCTGTTCGACATCGCCCTGACTGAGCCATTGCCAGCTCAATACGGCCAGTGTTGGCGGATTTCCGGGGCCGAGGACGATTGCCACATCCACAACGGAGAGTGACCAGGCAACAATCGCCAGCATAGCTTTGCCTAATGCCGGGCCGATAGCGGGCAGTACCAGCCAGTTCAGGCATTGCAGTCGGCTGTAACCCAGCGAATCCAGCACGATAACCTGCTGCGAAAGTTGTTTTTCACTCAGTAGAGCCGAGAGGATCCATAACAAAAAAGCGCTCTCTTTCACCGCCAGCGTCACGCCAAGCCCAATGCCGTAACGGTCTGGCTGTGGGCTGAGGAACGGAAGCCATTGCCAGATTTTACCGCCTTCGGCAAAAACCAACAGCACGCTGGTGGCGAAGGCAACATGCGGGATCGCCAGCAGCCACGGAAGACGGGTGCTTAGTCGCGCCCAGCCTGCACCGGGCCATAAAGCGAGGATCGCCAGCAGCGCGATGATTAGTGCGCCGCCGGCAGCCAGTCCTGTGGAAACAAGCGTCGCTAGTAACGCCTGCGGAAGTTGAGGGTCGGCAAAGAGAGCCAGCCAATGGGTTAGGCTAAGGGCTGGCGCTATCAGAGAGAAAGCCGCTGGCACCAACGGCAGATAAACTGTCGCCATGATGGCCCAGAGTAGCAAAATTAATGCGTACCGTAGCGGCGTAGCCATTCTTGTTCCAGAGCGTTTACCCAGGCAGCATGCGGTTCCGGCAGAACGGCAGGGAGTCCTTGTGGGATCCGTGCCAGCAGCGCATCACGCTGTTCGACAGGTAATTTTTGTGGATCAAGCACCGAAGGATCTCCCCAGACAGTTGAGTCGGCTTTACGCAGTTGTGCTTCGGGCGAAAGCAGGAAGTTTGCCACGACTTTTGCTGCGGCACTGGCGCGGGCATTCGCCGGAATGGCAACAAAGTGCACGTTGCCGAGCATGCCCTGTGAGAAACCAAAACTGTAGCTGCTTTTAGGCAATTCGCCGCTGGCTACTTTTTGCTGCGCGTGGGCAGGGTTAAAGGTCAATGACAAACGCAGGGTGCCGCTATTGAGCAGTACATCCATTCGTGCTGGCGTGGGCGGAAAATCTTTGCCTTCACGCCAAAGTACAGGGTGCAAGGTATCAAGATAATGCCACAATGGCGCGGTAACGTCGGCGAATGTCGCTGCATCTGGCGCAACTTTCAATGCTTGTGGTTTGGTGGTGAGCGAAATTAACAACTGCTCCAGAAACGCCGTGCCGGTAAAGTCTGGCGGGCGCGGATAGGTCACCGTGCCAGGGTGCGCCTGCGCAAATTCAAGCAGTGCCTGCGGAGATTGCGGCGGCTGTGCGGTGAGATCGCGCCGGGCAATAAAGGTGAGTTGGGCACCGCCCCACGGTGATTCAGCCCCCTCCGTTGGAACGGAGAAATCTTCGGTCACCGGTTTCTGGGTATCAACATAGCGCCAGTTAGGCAGCGTTTGCGCCCACTGAGTTTGCAGAAGCCCGGCTTCTTTCAGGGTGCGGAAGTTTTCGCCGTTAACCCACAATAAATCGACAGAACCCCCGGTTTTTCGCCCGGATGCTGCTTCTGTCTGGATACGTTTTACCGCGTCGGCGGCATCTGCGAGACGTACGATTTTCAGGTTAATTGCATAGTGCGTTTTCATCTCGCCGCTAACCCAGTCGAGATACTGGTTAACTGCATTGTCGCCACCCCAGGCGTTGAACCACACCGTCTGACCGCGGGCATCATTTTTGATTTGTTGCCAGCCGTCGTCCTGGGCAAACGTCGCCAGCGGACAGAGCATTAAACTCAGGCACAATAAGCAGTAACGCATAGTATCTCCATGGCTAAAAATGGGGGAAGTCTCAGGTTTTTTTTCGCTGATGTTCAAGATAAAGGCTTCTCGCCACTGAAATTATTACGCTCAGAGCGAACAGGATGAACAGGCCGGTTACAAACCAAAATGTACCGCCGGTTAACAGGCTACCCGCCCATGAATAGACGATAGTGGCGGGTAACTGACCGATGCCGGTGGCGATGAAAAAATGGCGAAACCGAATCGAGGTCAGGCCTGCTGCGTAGCTTACCGGATCGAACGGTACAAAAGGTAACAGGCGACAGACCAGAATGGTGTGCTTGCCATAGCGCTCGAAAAAAGCGTCCATGTTGTTCAACACCGTTTTTCCGGTCAGTTTCTCCACCGCGCCACGGCCTAAAACGCGGGCAATAAAAAAGCACAGCGCCGCGCCTGCCATTGCGCTGCACCAGGACAATATGCCGCCCCAAAATGCACCAAACAGCGAGGCGTTGGCAAAGGTGATCACAAAAGCGGGAAGCGGGGCGACGATGGCCTGCAAGATCATCAGGAAGAATGAAACGACCGCCGCCTGAGTTCCGTAAGAACGAATAAAATTCTCAATTGCATGCTGATCGAGCGTGGCAAATGCCGCCAGGCTGGCGTGGAGAAAATCGCTCACGCCAGGTATCCACGCCCACGCTATCAGCGCGAGCAGCAGCAGGATTATCACTCCTGCGCGGTAGTAATGGATGCGTCGTTTTATCATTTATCTGCGCACTCGTGAGGAGCTGATGGATCGACATGCTTATAACGGGCCCAGGCTTTGGTTGCCTGTACGAGGGCGAATAACGCCAGCCCCGCCACGCTGAGCTTACCGATAAATGCCCAGCTAATTCCTTCGCTGGCCAGTTCGTGCGACATCAGCGTATAAATAAAAATGCCTGGTAAAGTGGTTGCCGCAGATATCACGGTAAATGACCATAACGGAATGGCCGTCAGCCCATAGGCGTAATTTTGAATATTATAAGGGAACAGCGGCACGAGCCGGGTGAGGATCAGAAAGTCAACTCCGCTATGGGCAATACCTTTTTCGATAGCCTGAAACATTGTCGTATGCCCAACGTATTTCAGGAGCAGATCCCGTCCAAGCCAGCGAGCCAGCAAAAACGACAGCGCCGAGGCCACGGTTGCTGCCACTAACGAGATAAGCGTCCCCGCCACGGGGCCAAACAGCACACCGCCGACGATCACCAGGATGCTGCCGGGGATCAGACACAGCGCAGCAACAATAAACAGCAGGATATAAAGCGTATAGCCGAACATACCGCTTTGGCGGATGACGTCTTGCAAATGATGGAAATTGGTTATCAGGTCGGTCAGACCATAATGATGGAAAACTCCCGCCAGAACGCAGAACAGGACCGCGACAATCAGCAGCCGGTATTCTGCTTTATGCGAACTTCTTTTTCATGGGGGTTCTCCTGTAAAACCGAGTGCAATGGAGCATTTTCGTCAGCGAAAAGTGCGCGCGAAGATATAATAAATTCCCGGCCGCAACAATGTATTACCGTCGCTTTATTGATTTTGCACAGAATAAACAGACTCTCCAGGCCGGGCCCGGAGAGTAAAAAAACATAGAAGGTCAGACGCGGAATTTAGCCCATACCGGCGCATGGTCGGACGGTTTTTCCATACTGCGAATTTCATAGTCGATGCCGGTTTCTTCGCAGCGTTCCGCCAATGGGTTGCTCGCCAGCAGCAGATCGATACGCAGGCCACGGTTATCGTCAAAGCCTTTTGAGCGGTAATCAAACCACGAGAACTGGTCATTCTTTTCAGGATTTGCGTGACGGTAGGTATCCACCAGACCCCAGCCCAGCAGGCGTTCCATCCACTCACGCTCCTCCGGCAGGAAGGAACATTTTCCGGTACGCAGCCAGCGTTTACGGTTCTCTTCGCCAATGCCGATATCGAGATCGGTTGGGCTAATATTCATGTCGCCCATGATCAATACCGGATTGTCGCGCTTCAGCTCTGTCTCAAGATAGTTTTGCAGGTTCTGATAAAACGCGGCTTTGGCCGGGAATTTAGTTTCATGGTCACGACTTTCGCCCTGCGGGAAATAGCCGTTGATCACAGTGATGCTGCCCAGAGGGGACGGAATTTCTGCCATGATGATACGACGCTGCGCTTCTTCGTCATCGCCCGGGAAGCCACGACGTACCGCAATTGGCGTTTCTTTCGTTAACAACGCGACGCCGTAATGGCCTTTCTGGCCGTGATAAAAGACGTTGTAACCGAGCTTTGCTACCTCTTCGAGAGGGAACATATCGTCGTGGACTTTTGTCTCCTGTAAGCCAATAACATCCGGTTGGTGTTTTTCGACAATGGCTGCCAGTTGATGGGGACGGGCACGCAGGCCGTTGATATTAAAAGAGACAAATTTCATAGTCACTGCCACTTTGCAAGATGAATAGTGCAAGGATGGTAGCAGAATTTCTGCAGACTGACTGCTTCTTGTCACCTGATTCCAACAATGATTGCTAATGGTGTTAACGATGGAGCAAAAACTGCACCGTTTTGGCGCGAAGCGCGTCGGAATGGAGCAATAATTTCCGAAAAATTTCGTATACGATCACAATTCCAGAATTATATTTGGCGACTGAATAAAACTGCGTTTTTTCCTCTGTTTAGTCACCTGATGCGCAAACATATTCACTTTATATGCACGTATAGTGAATATCGTCACGTTGTAACCTGTTGATATTCCGTTCTCGCCCTCCGTTTATGCACTTTTTTCGCTGGCTGGCACGAACCCTGCAATCTACATTTACACCGCAAACACTATATTTATTAACATATAAATAACCTTTTATTTACCGTTGAGGTCGCTATGTCTCTGTCAATTACGCGTGAAAATTTTGATGAATGGATGATGCCTGTATACGCTCCGGCCCCTTTTATTCCGGTGCGGGGTGAAGGTTCACGTCTGTGGGATCAGCAGGGTAAAGAGTATATCGATTTCGCGGGAGGCATTGCGGTTAACGCACTGGGTCACGCCCATCCGGCATTGCGCGAGGCATTAAACGACCAGGCGAGCAAATTCTGGCATACCGGAAATGGCTACACCAACGAGCCGGTATTGCGTCTGGCGAAAAAGCTGATTGACGCCACCTTCGCCGAGCGCATTTTCTTCTGTAACTCCGGCGCAGAAGCCAACGAAGCGGCACTAAAACTGGCGCGTAAATATGCCCACGATCGTTTTGGCAGCCAGAAGAGCGGGATTGTGGCGTTTAAAAATGCCTTCCATGGCCGCACGCTGTTTACCGTCAGCGCCGGTGGTCAGCCCGCCTATTCACAGGATTTCGCGCCGCTGCCGCCGGATATCCGCCATGCCGTGTATAACGATCTCGATTCTGCCAGCCAACTGATTGATGACACGACCTGTGCGGTCATCGTCGAGCCTGTCCAGGGCGAAGGCGGCGTGGTGCCGGCAACAAACGCGTTTTTGCAGGGGTTGCGTGAATTATGCGATCGCCATAATGCGCTGCTGATTTTTGATGAGGTTCAGACCGGGGTTGGCCGTACTGGCGAGCTGTATGCCTATATGCATTACGGCGTTACGCCGGACCTGCTGACGACAGCTAAAGCGCTGGGCGGTGGTTTCCCCATCGGCGCACTGCTGGCGACAGAGCATTGCGCCAGTGTGATGACGGTGGGTACGCACGGTACAACGTACGGCGGCAACCCGCTGGCGACGGCGGTGGCGGGTAAACTGCTGGAAATTGTTAACACGCCGGAAGTGCTCAACGGAGTAAAACAGCGCCACGACTGGTTTGTGGAGCGTATTAACGCCATTAACGAACGTTTTGGACTGTTTAGTGAAATTCGAGGACTCGGGCTGCTGATCGGCTGCGTGCTGAACGCGGAATTTGCCGGTAAAGCGAAACTCATCTCGCAAGAAGCGGCTGTTGCCGGGGTGATGGTACTGATTGCTGGCGCTAACGTGGTGCGTTTTGCGCCAGCGCTCAATGTCAGCGAAGAAGAAGTTGCCACCGGACTGGATCGCTTTGCGCTGGCCTGCGAACGCATTAAAGCAGGAGGTTCATCATGATGGTGATTCGTCCCATTGAACGTGCTGATATCACCGCGTTGATGCAGCTTGCCGGTAAGACCGGCGGCGGATTGACCTCGCTACCGGCGAATGAAGCGACGCTAATGGCGCGTATCGAACGTTCGCTACAAACCTGGCGCGGTGAGTTGCCCAAAAGTGAGCAGGGATATGTGTTTGTGCTGGAAGACAGCGCCAGCGGAACTGTGGCCGGGATTTGCGCCATTGAGGTGGCGGTAGGACTTAACGATCCCTGGTACAACTATCGGGTCGGCACACTGGTCCACGCCTCGAAAGAGCTGAATGTGTATAACGCGCTGCCGACGTTGTTTCTGAGTAACGATCACACGGGTAGCAGCGAGCTTTGTACGCTGTTTCTCGATCCGGACTGGCGAAAAGAAGGCAACGGCTATTTGTTGTCAAAATCACGCTTTATGTTTATGGCCGCGTTTCGTGACAAGTTTAATGAGAAGGTCGTGGCTGAGATGCGCGGCGTGATTGATGAACACGGTTACTCGCCGTTTTGGCAAAGCCTCGGCAAACGCTTTTTTTCAATGGAATTCAGCCGGGCGGATTTTCTCTGCGGAACAGGGCAAAAAGCGTTTATTGCTGAATTAATGCCCAAGCATCCTATTTACACCGATTTCCTGTCTGATGAAGCACAAAGCGTGATTGGTCAGGTTCATCCGCAAACGGCGCCCGCGCGGGCGGTGCTGGAGAAAGAGGGCTTTCGCTATCGCAACTATGTCGATATTTTCGACGGCGGACCGACGCTGGAATGCGATATTGACCGGGTGCGGGCGATTCGTAAAAGCAGGCTGGTGGAAGTGGCGGAAGGTCAGCCAGCAACCGGCGATTATCCGGCCTGTCTGGTTGCCAATGAAAACTATCAAAACTTCCGCGTCATGCTGGTTCGCGCAGACCCGGATACCCAACGTCTGGTACTGACGGCGGCACAACTGGATGCCCTGAAATGCCACGCGGGCGACCATGTACGTTTTGTGCGTCTTTGTGCAGAGGAGAAAACAGCATGACACTATGGATAAACGGTGACTGGGTGACGGGACTGGGCGAGCGCCGGGTGAAAACCAACCCAGTAGGTGGTGATGTGCTGTGGCACGGCAATGATGCCGATGCCACGCAGGTGACGCAAGCGTGCCAGGCTGCGCGTGCAGCTTTTGCCGGTTGGGCTAAACAGCCCTTCAGTGAACGCCAGGCGATTGTTGAAAAGTTTGCTTCATTGCTGGAAAGCAATAAGTCCGAGCTAACCCAGATTATCGCCAGGGAAACCGGCAAACCACGCTGGGAAGCCGCGACTGAACTGACGGCGATGATCAATAAAATCGCCATCTCCGTCAAAGCTTACCATGCCCGTACCGGAGAGCAGCACAGCGAACTACCGGATGGCGCGGCAACGTTGCGCCATCGCCCACACGGCGTGCTGGCGGTTTTTGGTCCGTATAACTTCCCAGGTCATTTACCCAATGGCCATATTGTTCCGGCATTGCTGGCAGGCAATACGTTGATTTTCAAACCCAGCGAGTTGACGCCGTGGACCGGTGAAACAGTAACAAAGCTGTGGGAACAGGCGGGATTGCCGCCGGGCGTGCTGAACCTGGTGCAGGGCGGACGTGAAACAGGGCAGGCGCTGAGTGCGCTGGAAGACCTCGATGGTCTGCTGTTTACCGGCAGTGCCAATACCGGTTATCAGTTGCATCGGCAGTTATCCGGTCAACCGGAAAAAATCCTCGCCCTCGAGATGGGGGGTAATAATCCGCTGATTATTGAGAATCCGGAGGATATTGATGCCGCGGTACATCTGACCATTCAGTCCGCATTTGTCACCGCCGGACAGCGCTGTACCTGTGCCCGCCGCCTGTTAGTTAAAAAAGGCGCGCAGGGTGATGCGTTCCTGACGCGTCTGGTAGAGGTTAGTCAGCGTTTAATGCCCGGTAACTGGGATGCGGAACCGCAGCCGTTTATGGGCGGACTGATTTCCGAACAGGCCGCGCAGCATGTCTATGATGCCTGGCAGCGTCTGGCGTCGTTGGGGGGACGTACGCTGTTGGCGCCACGTCTGGTGAAAGCCGGAACGTCACTGCTGACCCCTGGAATCATTGAACTGACCGGGGCGGCGAACGTACCTGATGAAGAGGTTTTTGGGCCGCTGCTTGGCGTATGGCGTTATGACAGTTTTGATGAGGCGATTCGTGTGGCGAACAACACCCGCTTTGGACTGTCGTGTGGGTTAGTTTCGCCCGATCGCGGCCAGTTTGAACAGCTACTGCTGGAGGCACGAGCAGGGATCGTCAACTGGAATAAGCCGTTAACCGGCGCTGCGAGTACCGCACCGTTTGGCGGCGTTGGCGCTTCCGGGAACCATCGCGCCAGCGCGTGGTATGCCGCAGATTATTGCGCCTGGCCGATGGCAAGTCTGGAATCACCGGTCTTAACGCTGCCAACGGCGCTTAGCCCCGGGCTGGATTTTTCTCGCGAGGATAATCTATGAAAGCCCGTGAGGTAAATTTTGATGGCCTGGTGGGATTGACTCACCACTATGCTGGATTGTCATTTGGTAATGAGGCCTCAACCAAACATCGATTTCAGGTGTCGAACCCGCGTCTGGCGGCGAAGCAAGGTCTGCTAAAGATGAAAGCGCTGGCGGATGCGGGTTTTCCTCAGGCGGTGATCCCCCCCCACGAGCGGCCTTTCATTCCGGTTCTACGTCAGTTGGGTTTTAGCGGCAGTGACGAACAGGTGCTGGAGAAAGTGGCGCGTCAGGCACCTCACTGGCTCTCCAGTGCCAGCTCCGCATCGCCTATGTGGGTAGCGAATGCGGCAACGGTTTGCCCTTCAGCAGATTCGCTGGACGGGAAAGTGCATCTGACGGTGGCGAATCTGAATAATAAGTTCCACCGTTCGCTGGAAGCGCCTACTACCGAAGCGTTGCTACGGGCGATTTTCCGTGATGAGAATAGTTTTGCTGTCCACGGTGCGTTACCCCAGGTTGCGCTTTTCGGTGATGAAGGGGCGGCAAACCATAACCGCCTCGGTGGAGATTACGGCGATCCCGGTGTACAGCTATTTGTTTACGGTCGTGAAGAAGGCAATGCATCCCAGCCGAAGCGCTATCCGGCAAGGCAATCCCGTGAGGCCAGTGAGGCGGTCGCACGACTGAATCAGGTTAACCCGCATCAGTGTATTTTTGCTCAGCAAAATCCGGATGTCATCGATCTTGGTGTGTTTCATAACGATGTGATTGCGGTGTCGAATCACCAGGTGTTGTTTTGTCATCAGCAAGCGTTTGTCAGACAGCAGGCGTTATTAGAGCAGTTGCGTAGTCAGGTGGCAGGTTTTACCCCGCTGGAAGTCCCGACTGCGGAAGTTTCGGTGCAGGATGCGGTGACTACCTATCTGTTTAACAGTCAGTTGCTGAGTCGTGATGACGGTTCGATGATGCTGGTCCTGCCACAGGAGTGCCGGGAGCATGCTGGTGTGTGGCGGTATCTGAACCGTCTTCTCGAGGAAGACAATCCGATCGATGATCTGCGGGTATTCGATCTGCGTGAAAGTATGTCCAACGGCGGCGGTCCGGCATGCTTGCGCCTGAGAGTGGTGCTCACCTTGCAGGAACAGCAGGCGGTGAATCCGGCGGTTATCATGAACGATATGCTGTTTAACACGTTGAATAACTGGGTTGACCGTTACTATCGCGATCGTCTTACCGCTGCCGACCTTGCCGACCCACAGCTGTTGCGCGAGGGGCGTGAAGCGCTGGATACGCTGACGCAATTGCTTAACCTCGGCTCTGTGTATCCTTTCCAGTTGGAGGGGATACGCCATGGATAACTTTCTGGCTATCACGCTCGCAGGTGCCACTCCGGAGGAAACGCAAGGAACCATTCATGGTTTTGACTGGCAGTGGATCGGTCACGGAATTCTGGAACTGACGCCGCTTGCACCCGTTGAACATTCTCTGGTGCTGTCTGCGGGGATCCATGGCAATGAAACCGCGCCGGTAGAGATACTCGACTCATTGTTGTCCCGGTTATTTAGCGGCGAGTTGGCACTAACATGGCGGCTACTGGTGATTCTGGGAAACCCGCAGGCGCTTGCTGCGGGAAAACGGTATTGTCATAGCGACCTGAATCGTATGTTTGGCGGCCGGTGGCAGATTTTTACCGCGAGTGAAGAAACGCGCCGAGCCCATGAGCTTGAGCTGTGTCTGGAAGATTTTTATTCGCGGGCGAAAGAGCCAACACGCTGGCATCTGGATCTGCACACCGCGATTCGCGGTTCACTGCATCTGCGCTTTGGCGTGTTGCCACAACGCAACGTTGCCTGGGATGAGGGTTTTCTTGAATGGCTGGGAGATGCGGGACTGGAGGCGCTGGTTTTTCATCAGACGCCTGGCGGTACGTTCACCCATTTTAGCGGGGAACATTTTGGCGCACTGGCCTGTACGCTGGAACTCGGTAAAGCGCTGCCGTTTGGACAAAACGATCTGTCCCAGTTTGCGCAAACGGCAGACGCACTGGCGCAGTTGCTGCGAGGCGAGCGAGTATCGACGGGAGAAACATCTCCGCTGCGCTACCGCGTAGTGTCGCAAATCACGCGACGTAGCGATGATTTTATTCTCCATATGGATAACCAGACGCTCAACTTTACCCCTTTTAAAGAGGGAACCTTGCTGGCGCAGGACGGTGATGAACGTTTTATTGTCACCCATGATGTTGAATACGTTCTCTTTCCGAATCCCAACGTGGCCTGTGGTTTACGTGCCGGGCTGATGCTCCAAAAAATGTGATAAATATATATGCCTTGCAGGTTTATCCTTCAGGGCTTATTTTTGCGTGCTGTTTTTATTTATTACGGATTATTCCTGGTGAATTGCTTTCTTAATAAGCAGGGTTCAGGTATAGTTCTTCATAATCCTTTCAAAATCATCCTGTTGTAATTTTTTATTGCAACTCTGCGCAATTTATTCTTTTTTTCTTCATAATTGATGAAAATTTGTTTTTTATACTTTCACTGTTTTACCGTTGCTCTGATTAATTGACGCTTAAGCCGGTAAAGTTAATCTCGTCAACACGACATCACATTGCATAAGAGTCGCATGAGTGTCGTAAAAATAACTGAAAGAAAGGATAGAAATTATGCGTAAACTGACTGCTCTGTTTGTTGCCTCTACTCTGGCCCTGGGTGCTGCCAACCTGGCTCACGCCGCTGACACGACAACAGCTGCGCCAGCTGATGCCAAACCGATGATGCACCACAACGGTAAATTCGCCCCGCATCACGACATGATGTTCAAAGACCTGAACCTGACCGATGCTCAGAAACAGCAGATTCGCGAGATCATGAAAGGTCAACGCGACCAGATGAAACGTCCGCCGCTGGAAGAGCGTCGCGCGATGCACGACATTATTGCCAGCGACAGTTTCGATAAAGCGAAAGCCGAAGCGCAGATTGCGAAGATGGAAGAACAGCGCAAAGCCAACATGTTGGCGCATATGGAAACTCAGAACAAGATTTACAACATTCTGACCCCGGAACAGAAAAAGCAGTTTAATGCCAATTTTGAGAAGCGTCTGACAGAACGTGCAGCGCAGAAAGGTAAAATGCCACAAGCTGCCGAGTAATCGATCAGCGTCTACACTAAATCATTCATGCTGTGTTGCACTGATTGCCGCACAGCGTGAAACCAAACTCAAGACCGCCGCTCTTGTCCACAACACGTTTAACGATGTGGGCAGGATCGGCGGTTTTTTCTTTCCTGCCTATTGCACCGGACACACGACACGCTATTCTCCTGAAGCCCGTGAAAATTCTACCTGGATCAGCGCGTTATTCTTTTTTGCAAAACACCGGGTTCATCGCTAAGGCAAATCAACTCTGCTGCCGATAACAATAATCTGCAGGGTGAACATACCAATGATGATTTATGGCTGCCTGTTTACGGCGGGTTGCCGTGCTGCGTCTTTCTGGAGGGATGATGGAATACTTTGATATCCGCAAAATGCCGGTCAATCTGTGGCGAAATGGTGCGGGAGAAACCCGTGAGATTTGCTGTTTTCCGCCAGCAACACGAGATTTTCACTGGCGGGCGAGTATCGCCTCCATTGCAGCCAACGGAGAGTTTTCTCTCTTTCCCGGCGTAGAACGCGTGATTACTCTACTGGAAGGTGGAGAAGTGACCCTGGAAGAGTCAAACACCTTCACACATACTCTGAAACAGCATCAGCCTTTTACCTTTGCCGGTGACAAGGTGGTAAAAGCGAAGCTGACAGAAGGGCAGATGTCGATGGATTTCAATATCATGACCCGACGGGATGTCTGCCAGGCGAAAGTCAGAGTTGCCGACCGCACGTTTACGACTTTTGGTTCGCGCGGCGGCGTGGTATTTGTTATCAGCGGTGCCTGGCAACTGGGCGATAAGCTACTGACTGCCGATCAGGGTGCAAGCTGGCACGACGGTAAACACACCTTACGACTGCTGGAGCGCGAGGGAAAACTGCTGTTCAGCGAGATTAACTGGATGCCGGGCCATTCTCCGGACGCAGTTCAATAATGTCATATTGACCAGACAGAACAGGCCGACAGAGAATTTTGTAGCCATCATGGTCAAAGCCGGCCGGCATACGCGCCAGGGTAGCCGCTTCATCCAGCGTTGAAACGGCTCCCAGCCACAGCCAGTTGTTGATGATATGGTACTGTGTCATTTCAGCGCGGGTTTCCTGCAGCGCAATGGCATTGCTCCATGGCCAGCAAATCACTCTCACTCTTTCCAGCGCCTCTAACAGACGCAAATGATGGGCTTCATGACTCTCTTTCCCGCAGCACGCTCCGGCGCATCGCTTAAGCGCGGAGCGAAAACAGGCGCGCCCGCGACTCAGGGGTTCCAGCCCCAACAGGCCGTAGCACAGCTGTTGTTCATCCGCGAGGCTTTGCAACGCTTGTAGCGCTGCGCGACGATTGGCAAACAGGCCAAACAGATTGGGGGCATGGGAGAAATCAATATCTCGTGCGTAGACAACCTGAACAGTTCGGTCGGTAAGCTGCAAGGCGCAAAGCTGACGATTGCGCCGCAGTCGTTTATTAAACAACGGCTGTTGTTCTTTGATCAATCGCGCTTCCAGCAGCAGGGCACCAATTTCTCCCGCGGTACAAATCCAGCTAATGCGTTTGGCCTGACGCAGCATTGCTGCTTCGTTTGCGGTACGCAGGTGTGCCATCACGCGGCTGCGAATATTGACGCTTTTACCAATATAGAGCGGCATAGTGTCGCTTTCACTGTGAAACAGATAGACGCCTGGCACGGCGGGAAGCGCACTCAAAAATGGACGCAGGTGCTCAGGATATTCATAGATTGCCGCTGCCTCAAATGTCAGGCGCGGGGCTGATTGACGCCGTACCACTTCTCACTCCGGATGCTGGTTATCCATCCAGTGTAACAGTTTGGAACCGATTAAAAAAGCGGCATCAGATCAGGAAAAGGGACCGGACAGCGGTGATCCCAGTGCTATCCGGCAATATGTGACTAAAAGAATTACGCTTTTTTCCAGAAGTCATCAAACACCGTAATCGGTGTGCGACGTTTGTGCTCGGTCTTCAGATACCAGCCTTCAATTTTTTTCGCGACGTCGGCAGCCAGCGTTTTTCCTTCCAGATAATCGTCGATGTTGTCATAGGTGACGCCTAATGCGGCTTCATCCGGCAGAGAAGGACGATCGTCTTCGAGATCGGCGGTTGGTGCTTTCTTATATAAATGTTCCGGGCAACCCAGCGCGGCAAGCAGTTGCTTACCCTGACGCTTGTTCAAACGGAAAATAGGGTTAATGTCAGTACCGCCATCGCCGTATTTGGTGAAAAATCCGGTGATGGCTTCTGCTGCATGATCGGTTCCCACGACAACGCCGCTGGTCATGCCGGCGATACTGTACTGAGCCTTCATACGTTCACGGGCTTTTTCATTGCCACGGACAAAATCGCTCAGTTCAATACCCGCTTCACGCAGGGCCTGTTCACTGGCCAGTACCGCACCCTTAATATTGACGGTGAGTACGCGGTCCGGTTGGATAAAGGCGATGGCATCCTGACAGTCCTGTTCATCAGCCTGAACGCCATATGGCAGACGTACGGCAATAAACTGCAGCGCGTCATTCCCCGTTTCTTCGCGAAGCTCGGAAATAGCCATCTGGCATAGTTTTCCCGCGAGCGTTGAGTCCTGCCCGCCGCTAATCCCTAATACCAGTGATTTCAGAAAGGGGTAGGTCTGCAGATAAGATTTAAGGAAATCCACGCTGCGGCGAATTTCTTCTTCTGCATTGATGTGCGGTTTTGCGCCAAGCGCCTGGATTATCTCTTGCTGCAGAGTCATTTAACCCCCTATGGAAAATAAAATGATCAAAAAAATGATGTGTTAAAATTATCGCGTTGAGGCCCAAACGACAAGGGATGCGAGCATCATTTTGTTTTAATAGAATTTTCCGAAACCGCCTAAGTATCATCTGATTGCTTGAAAAATGCGTTGTTGTGCTCCAGGCTTATATAACACGCTGAAATACAAGAGGACGGAATATGAACAAGAACCTAACAGGAATTCTGAGTGCAGCGGCTGTTTTGACTATGCTGGCAGGGTGTACGGCTTACGATCGTACCAAAGACCAATTTGTTCAGCCCGTGGTGAAAGATGTGAAGAAAGGGATGAGCCGGGCGCAGGTGGCGCAGATTGCCGGTAAACCTTCTTCTGAAGTCAGCATGATTCATGCGCGAGGGACATGCCAGACCTACATCCTGGGTCAACGAGATGGTAAAGCTGAAACCTATTTTGTTGCTTTAGATGACACCGGACATGTGATTAACTCCGGTTACCAGACCTGCGCAGAGTACGACACCGACCCGCAGGCGGCGAAGAAGTAACAACTGCTTATTGCCTGAGCATTCAGACGAACCGGCCATCGTGCCGGTTTTTTTGTGCCGAACGATCTTATTTATTGCCGCGAATTATTTGCCCGAAATGTGAGGGGGGTCATAACGACAGGTCAAGGAGAGACAATTTAGTTGGTCAAGGAAATACCATCCACTGGTGCAATCCCGTATACTCATTTCAGCCACCTAAAAAAGTAATTTAGCTGACGCAAGTTACCCAGAGCATGGATGCAGGTTATGGCTTGCGGAGTGTCTGGTTGACAGATAATCGCATATGAGGATCGTTTTAATGGAAAAGAAACACATTTATCTGTTTTGTTCTGCGGGCATGTCGACTTCATTGTTGGTTTCGAAGATGCGTGCTCAGGCCGAAAAATACGAAGTGCCGGTTATTATTGAAGCGTTTCCTGAAACGCTGGCCGGAGAAAAAGGTCCAACGGCCGATGTCGTGTTATTAGGTCCACAAATTGCTTATATGTTGCCCGAAATTCAGCGTTTGTTACCCAACAAGCCTGTGGAAGTGATTGACTCGCTGCTGTATGGCAAAGTCGATGGTTTAGGCGTGCTTAAGGCTGCTGTTGCAGCAATTAAAAAAGCCGCAGCAAATTAATTATTTTATTTTAATTTTTCCCGTCAAAGAGTTATTTCATTAACATTCACCGCAATTATTAATTGCGGTATTTAAGGGTATTTTTCTATGAGTAACGCTATTGCTTCACTTGAAAAGGTACTCCTTCCTTTTGCTGTAAAAATTGGAAAGCAGCCACACGTTAATGCAATCAAGAACGGTTTTATTCGTTTAATGCCGTTAACCCTCGCAGGGGCCATGTTTGTATTAATCAATAACGTTTTCCTGAGCTTTGGGGAGGGGTCGTTTTTTTATTCAATGGGCATTCGACTTGATGCTTCAACTATTGAAACGCTGAATAGCTTGAAAGGCATTGGTGGAAACGTCTATAACGGTACGCTGGGTATCATGTCATTGATGGCACCGTTCTTTATCGGCATGGCGCTGGCAGAAGAACGTAAAGTCGACTCACTGGCTGCCGGGCTGTTATCTGTCGCCGCGTTTATGACCGTAACGCCTTATAGCGTGGGTGAAGCCTATGCCGTTGGCGCGAACTGGCTCGGCGGTGCCAATATTATTTCCGGTATCATTATCGGCCTCGCGGTCGCGGAAATGTTCACCTTTGTGGTTCGTCGCAATTGGGTCATTAAATTACCTGATAGCGTACCGACATCTGTATCGCGCTCTTTCTCTGCGCTGATTCCTGGCTTCCTTATCCTCTCCATTATGGGGATCATCGCCTGGGCATTGAACACCTGGGGTACGAACTTCCACCAGATCATTATGGATTCCATTTCAACTCCGCTGGCGTCGTTGGGCAGCGTGGTGGGCTGGGCCTACGTGATTTTTGTTCCGCTGCTGTGGTTCTTTGGTATTCACGGTTCACTGGCGCTGACTGCGCTGGACAGCGGTATCATGACGCCATGGGCGCTGGAAAACATCTCTATCTACCAACAGTTTGGTTCCGTAGATGCCGCGCTGGAAGCCGGTAAGACGTTCCACGTCTGGGCGAAACCGATGCTCGACTCCTATATTTTCCTTGGGGGTAGCGGGGCAACGCTGGGTCTGATTATCGCTATCTTCCTGGCATCGCGTCGTCCTGACTATCGTCAGGTTGCTAAACTGGCACTGCCATCAGGTCTGTTCCAGATTAACGAACCTATCCTGTTCGGTCTGCCGATCATCATGAACCCGGTGATGTTTATCCCGTTCATCCTGGTGCAACCGATACTGGCGGCGATTACGCTGGCAGCTTATTACTCAGGCATTATTCCACCGATTACCAACATTGCACCGTGGACCATGCCAACCGGTTTGGGCGCGTTCTTTAACACCAACGGTAGTGTCGCTGCTCTGCTGGTCGCGCTGTTCAACCTCGGTATCGCAACGCTGGTTTACCTGCCGTTCGTGGTGGTAGCCAACAAAGCGCAGAACGTTATTGACCAAGAAGAAAGCGAAGAAGATATCGCTAACGCATTGAAATTCTAAATTTAATCCGGCATGGCTTCACGGTCATGCCGGACTGAACCAGAGGAAAAAAGTATGTTGGATATCGAGAATATCGTCGACACGCAGTCCGAAGCAGAAGAACTTGAAGAAGTGGTGATGGGCCTCATCATCAACTCCGGTCAGGCGCGTAGCCTGGCGTACGGCGCACTTAAAATGGCCAAGCAAGGCGATTTCGAGTCGGCCAAGGCGATGATGGACCAGTCTCGTCTGGCTCTGAACGAAGCGCACCTCGTGCAAACGAAACTGATTGAAGGCGATCAGGGTGAAGGTAAAATGAAAGTTAGCCTGGTGCTGGTCCACGCGCAGGACCACCTGATGACATCAATGCTGGCGCGTGAGCTGGTGACTGAACTGATTGAACTTCACGAAAAGCTGAAATAGCGAGGAGTGCATAATGCAGCTACAGATTAACGCACCGGAAATCAAAACTGTTTATGAACAGCAACTGTTTAATGGCAAAAATTTCCATGTGTTCATCTATAACAAAACTGAGAGTATCAGCGGGCTGCATCAGCATGACTACTATGAATTTACCCTGGTTTTAACCGGGCGCTATTATCAGGAAATCAACGGTAAACGCGTACTACTCGAACGTGGAGACTTTGTCTTTATCCCGTTGGGATCGCACCACCAAAGTTTTTATGATTTTGGTGCGACAAGGATCCTTAACGTCGGCATCAGTAAACGTTTTTTTGAACAGCACTATCACCCGCTACTGCCATTTTGTTTCGTTGCATCGCAGGTCTATCGGGCGAATAACTCGTTTCTTACCTATATTGAAACGGTTATTGCATCACTTAACTTTCGCGAGAGCGGACTGGATGAATTTGTAGAAGTGGTCACCTTCTATATTATTAATCGGTTACGTCATCATCGCGAAGAGCAGGTGTTGGATGATATTCCGCAGTGGCTTAAAACCACCGTCGAGACCATGCACGACAAACGGCAGTTTAGCGAGAACGCGCTGGAAAATATGGTACACCTGTCCGCGAAATCCCAGGAGTATCTGACCCGTGCAACCCAGCGTTATTACAGCAAAACGCCGATGCAGATTATTAATGAAATCCGCATTAACTTTGCTAAAAAACAGCTGGAAATGACGAACTATTCTGTAACGGATATTGCTTACGAGTCTGGCTACAGTAGTCCAAGCCTGTTTATTAAAACGTTTAAAAAGCTGACGTCGTTTACACCGAATAGCTACCGTAAGAAATTAACTGAATTTAATCAGTAGAAATTATTTGCCAATAACCCATTTTTTATAGCTTGCCCAAAATAGCGTCGGGACAGCCACGCTATACCTGACATACGGGTTGAGCATAATACACGTCAGTGTTTTGACACTGAAGGGAGAAAGTATGAGCCAGAAATTAAAAGTCGTCACTATCGGTGGCGGGAGCAGCTACACCCCTGAATTACTTGAAGGCTTTATTAAGCGCTATCATGAATTACCGGTTTCTGAGTTGTGGCTGGTTGATGTCGACGGTGGAAAAGAGAAACTGGACATTATTTTTGACCTATGCCAGCGCATGATCGATAAAGCCGGCGTACCGATGAAGTTGTTTAAAACGCTGGATCGCCGTGAAGCACTGAAAGATGCTGATTTCGTTACCACCCAGCTGCGTGTAGGGCAACTGCAAGCCCGTGAAAAGGATGAACGCATTCCGCTGAGCCACGGGTATCTGGGGCAGGAAACCAACGGCGCTGGCGGGCTGTTCAAAGGCCTGCGTACCATTCCGGTTATCTTTGATATTGTTAAAGATGTGGAAGAATTGTGCCCGAATGCGTGGGTGATCAACTTCACTAACCCAGCCGGGATGGTGACTGAGGCGGTTTATCGCCATACGAATTTCAAGAAATTCATCGGCGTATGTAATATTCCGATCGGCATGAAAATGTTCATCAGCGACGTGCTGGCGCTGAAAGAGAGTGATGACTTATCTATCGACCTGTTTGGTCTGAATCATATGGTCTTCATTAAGGATGTTCTGGTCAACGGTGTGTCACGCTTTGATGAACTGCTGGACGGCGTTGCTTCGGGTCAGTTGAAAGCCTCTGGCGTGAAGAACATCTTCGACCTGCCGTTCAGCGAAGGGTTGATTCGTTCGCTGAAGCTGCTGCCGTGCTCGTATCTGCTGTACTACTTCAAGCCAAAAGAGATGCTGGCGATCGAAATGGGCGAGTACTATAAGGGTGGCGCACGTGCTCAGGTAGTACAAAAAGTAGAAAAACAACTGTTTGATCTCTATAAAAATCCTGAGCTAAACGTTAAACCGAAAGAGCTGGAGCAGCGCGGCGGGGCCTATTACTCCGATGCGGCCTGTGAAGTGATCAATGCCATCTACAACGACAAACAGACTGAGCACTATGTCAACATTCCACATCATGGGCATGTTGATAATATTCCTGCGGACTGGGCGGTTGAGATGACCTGTACGCTGGGGCGTAACGGTGCTACGCCGCATCCGCGAATTACCCATTTTGATGAGAAAGTGCTCGGCCTTATCTATACCATTAAAGGTTTTGAAGTGGCGGCGAGCAACGCAGCGTTGAGCGGTGAGTTGAATGATGTGCTGCTGGCGCTGAACCTGAGCCCGCTGGTGCATTCTGACAGCGATGCCGAAATTCTGGCGCGTGAGCTGATTCTGGCGCATGAAAAATGGCTGCCAAACTTCGCCGGGTGCATTGAGAAACTCAAAAGCGAACAACACTAACCGAGGTCGGCTATGGAACGCGTACTGATTGTAAATGCGGATGATTTTGGCCTGAGTAAAGGACAAAACTACGGCATTGTTGAAGCTTGTCGCAATGGTGTTGTCACCTCGACCACGGCGCTGGTTAACGGTGCGGCAATTGACCATGCGGTACAGCTGAGTCGCGACATACCTGAACTTGCCGTCGGAATGCACTTTGTTCTGACGCTGGGCAGGCCGTTGACGGCAATGCCAGGCCTTACTCGTGACGGTGTACTGGGGAAATGGATCTGGCAGATGGCGGAGGAAGACACTCTGCCGCTGGATGAAATTTCTCAGGAACTGGCCGCACAGTATCAGCGTTTTATTGACCTGTTCGGGCGGGAGCCGACGCATCTGGATAGCCATCACCATGTGCATATGTTCCCGCAAATTTTCCCTATCGTAGCAGGGTTTGCTGCCCAGAAGGGGATTGCGTTGCGTATCGATCGTCAGGCGGTATTCCAGGCGTCTGACTTACCGGAAACCTTACGGACTTCCCAGGGATTCAGCAGCGAGTTTTACGGTGAGGCGATTTCTGAAGCTCTGTTTTTGCAGATGCTTGATGCGTCAGCCGATCGCGGAGAATCCTCGCTGGAAGTGATGTGTCATCCGGCTTTTATCGATGACATTATTCGTCAAAGTGCCTACTGTTACCCCCGCTTAACTGAGCTCGACGTGCTGACGTCTTCGTCACTGAAATATGCTATTGCGGAGCGCGGTTATCGTCTTGGCAGTTTTCTAAACGTGTAATTCCTGAGTTTGCGGCGCTTGATGCGCCGCATTTTTTTAGGCCGGAATCGTGTCTATTTTTCCGGCGCGTGACCAGACGCGGTGCGCGGTCATCAGCGTCAGCAGGGTATCCATGAACTGTGTGTCTGCACTGTCCGCTTCCACCACGCCTTCTTCTCCTTCCTTTTTGATATTCAACGTTGCTTTAAACCGACGAGCATCGCCAGCCAGGGCGATAGGTTTTAAGTGTTTATACGCTTCGAGTAAGTAATATCGGGCATCTCCGTTCATTGCGATATCCGCAATATTCCCACATGGAACAATGACTGCATCGACCGTCAGGGATGGCGAACCCGCAAAGGTACCGGCGATTGTCAGAACGGAGCCATCGTCGGCAACCACATTCCCCATTCGGGAATAGAGCAGTTTGGCATGAACACCTTCGGCCTGTAGGGCTTGCATGATGGCGAGCAGATCGGCCGATTTCACCTGGTCATTAAGTAAAATGGCGACCACACGGCCCTTAATCTCACCTTGCGCACCTGCATATAAACTGAGTGACGGCGCATTTTTCAAACCGTTGACGTTGGCCGGCGGTATAATTTTGGTTTGTTCCTCAGTGAGTTCAAAACCGAGATTCCCGGCAACCGCCGTGGCGAGGGCAGTATCAATATGAGCTAACTGTTCGACCACTCTTTCTCTGATATAGGGGCGCGTAACTTTGCTAAGTTCGAAACTGAATCCGCCTATAATATGCTGCTGTTCAATTGGCGTCTGACTTAGCCAGAACAGACGAGGCTGCGCATAGTATTCGCCGAAAGAGGGGCTGCGTTCGCGGATTTTGTTTCCTTCAATCCGTTCCTGGTACGACTCAAATCCACCGCGTTTTGGCCCCGGAGGTGTTTCACGCGGCCAGTTATCATTGATGGAATTCGGTTCATAGTTGGCCGGGTTAGTATCGATGTCCATGCGATGCATGCCGTCACGCTGGAAATTATGATACGGACAGGTTGGGCGATTAATTGGGATTTCATGGAAGTTGGGCCCGCCCAGACGACTGATCTGGGTATCGGTATAGGAGAACAAGCGGCCCTGCAACAAGGGATCGTTAGTAAAATCGATGCCCGGGACGATGTGTCCGGGATGAAAAGCTACTTGCTCATTTTCGGCGAAAAAATTGTCCGGATTGCGGTTTAGCACCATTTTACCGACGAGTTGTACCGGAACCAGTTCTTCAGGTATCAATTTCGTTGGATCGAGCAGGTCAAAATCGAACTTGAATTCGTCCTCTTCAGGAATGAGCTGTAGCCCCAGTTCATATTCCGGATAATCGCCCGCTTCAATCGCCTCCCACAGATCGCGGCGATGAAAGTCGGGATCCCGACCGGTAAGTTTTTGCGCTTCATCCCATACCAGCGAAGCTTTGCCTGCCAGCGGTTTCCAGTGGAAACGGACAAAGGTGGCTTTCCCTTGCGCATTAATCAACCGAAATGTGTGAATACCAAAGCCTTCCATCGTGCGATAGCTGCGCGGAATACCCCGATCGGACATTGCCCATATGACGTTGTGCAACGTTTCAGGCTGTAATGAGACATAATCCCAGAAGGTGTCATGGGCGCTTTGGCCCTGCGGGATGGCCCAATGCGGCTCCGGTTTAACTGCATGGACGAAATCTGGGAATTTATGGGCATCCTGAATAAAGAAGATGGGAGTATTGTTTCCCACCAGGTCGAAAATGCCCTCTTCAGTGTAAAACTTGGTCGCAAATCCCCGTATATCTCTGACCGTATCCGCAGAGCCTGCGCCGCCCTGAACCGTAGAGAATCGGACAAAAACCGGGGTGATTTTATTTTCATCACTCAGAAAGTCCGCTTTCGTCGTCGCGCTGAGACTGGCATAGGGCTGAAAGTAACCGTGAGCGGCAGAACCTCGGGCATGTACGATCCTCTCCGGGATGCGTTCATGATCAAAATGGGTGATTTTTTCCCGCAGGATGAAGTCTTCCAGCAGAGTTGGCCCACGGTTTCCGGCGCGCAGAGAGTTTTGATCGTCCGCAATGCGCACGCCCTGATTGGTGGTCAGGGCAAAATCCTCGCTTCCTTTGCGAAAACTGTCCAGCGCGTTGAGTTTGTCACTTGTGACGTCAGGCGCTTTTAAGCTGCCGGATGTGGTGGGTTGCATGCCTGGTGGTGTGGGTTCAGGTGCTGGCTGATGTGAACCGTCTGCTGGCGCCAGTGAGTCAAGTCCTGGCTGGGATTCGCTGGCATCATGAACCGGCGCTGAGTGATGGAGTGGGTGCTTATCGTTCTGTGACATTAAACTCGTCTCCTGTTTTCATCGCTGAAAGGGTCGTTGTTGCTGTCAAAAACTTTAACTATAGACCACTCATTCAGCGGCGCAGGTACAGGTCGATGACGTAAAGCGCGATGAACCAGGCAAACAGCGCACGCAAGGCAGGACGTCAGGAGGCAAAATCGGCTAAGATAGCAGTTTTCTGATTTTTAGAATTTGTCTTTAGTGAAGCAACTGATTATGAAACCTCTTCGCCAACAAAATCGTCCGGTTATCAGCTATGTTCCTCGCGTGGAGCCCGCTCCACCAGAGCATGCGATTAAAATGGATGCGTTTCGTGACGTATGGATACTGCGCGGAAAATATGTCGCTTTTGTCTTAATGGGGGAGTCGTTTCAACGTTCGCCTGCATTTACGGTCCCGGAATCAGCGCAGCGCTGGGCTAATCAGGTTCGTCAGGAAAATGAACTGAGCGATTAATGGATATAAAAAAACCGCCGGATCATGATACTCCGGCGGTTTTTTGTTTTTTAGCTGACAGACTTAGCGATGCGCCAGTTCGGCGTTATCGTCGCTGTCCAGAATTGTTTTATCGGTCTGCTTCAGCCATTGACTGGTCAGCGTACCGGCAGTCATGGAACCGCTTACGTTCAACGCAGTACGCCCCATATCGATCAGCGGTTCAACGGAGATCAACAGCGCAACCAGCGTGACCGGCAGACCCATAGCAGGCAGAACGATCAGCGCGGCAAACGTTGCACCGCCACCGACACCCGCAACCCCTGCGGAACTCACGGTCACGATACCAACCAGCGTGGCAATCCACATTGGGTCCAGCGGGTTGATTCCAACGGTCGGCGCGACCATTACTGCCAGCATTGCCGGGTACAGACCCGCACAACCATTCTGGCCAATCGTGGCGCCAAAAGAGGCGGCGAAAGAGGCGATGGATTCAGGCACGCCCAGACGACGGGTTTGCGCTTCAACGTTCAGCGGAATTGAGGCTGCGCTGGAACGGCTGGTGAAGGCGAAAGTCAGCACCGGCCACACCTTACGGAAGTATTTCAGCGGGCTAACGCCGTTAATACCCAAGAGGATCCCGTGAACCACGAACATAATGCCCAGACCGAGATAAGAGGCCACGACGAAGCTACCCAGCTTAATGATGTCCTGAAGGTTGGAACCGGCAACCACTTTGGTCATCAGCGCCAGAACACCGTACGGCGTCAACTGCATCACCAGACGAACCAGCTTCATCACCCAGCTTTGCAGGGTATCGATAGCCACCAGAACGCGCTCGCCTTTTGGTGCATCATCTTTTAGCAGTTTCAGTGCGGCTACACCCAGGAATGCTGCGAAGATAACTACGCTGATAATCGACGTCGGGTTGGCGCCAGTCAGATCGGCAAACGGGTTTTTCGGAATAAACGACAGCACCAGTTGCGGAACGCTGAGGTCAGCCACTTTGCCAACATAGTTGGTTTCAATCGCGTTCAGACGGGCCGTCTCGGCACCACCTTGCACCAGACCTTCGGCGGTCAGGCCGAACAGGTTGGTCACCAGAACCCCAACCAGTGCGGCAATCAGCGTGGTAAACAGTAGCGTTCCGATGGTCAGGAAGCTGATTTTACCTAACTGAGAGGCATTGTGCAGACGCGCAACGGCGCTGAGAATAGATGCAAATACCAGCGGCATAACAATCATCTGCAGCAACTGGACATAACCGTTGCCGACAATGTTGAACCACTGTACGGAATCTTTAAGAACCTGGCTGTCGGAACCATAAATGGTGTGCAGGGCAAGGCCGAACACGACACCCATGACCAGACCGACCAGTACTTTTTTGGCCAGACTCCACTGTTTGTGCCGGGCTTGCGCCAGCACGAACAGCAGCACTATGAACACGATAATGTTCGCGATTAAAGGAAAGTTCATCCCCGTTCTCCTGATCTTATTATGCGTATCACCGTTTAAAGGTGATTCTGTTGGCGCAAGATTAGCAGAACTGTGACATGCCTCTTATATTCAAATGGAATTGTTTATACCGAAAATGACTTTTTGGCTGATTTATTAGTCAATCTGATGCGTTATGAAACGATTGAACTGCATTTGTAGCGTATTAATCATCTGCGAAGACCAGCGTACAGCGCTGTTCTCTTGTACGGTCTGCGGCATCCAGATTGCCCATGCGAACAGTGCCATGCACAGAAACCGCTCCAGTTGGTTGCCTTTTTGCGGCACGAGAATGGGCAGACGAAAACGCCAGCGGCAGGGCCAAAGCAGGGGAACGCCCGCTGGGGTCAGCATATCGGCCAGAATATGGCTGAGATAACCGAGAACCATACCTTGTAAGGCATCAGCCGGTATTATCCAGGTGTCCGGGACTTTCAGGTAAAACGTGGTCAGCAGGGCAAAGACTGCAAGCAGGCTATGCGTAAACCCGCGATGACCAAATGCCCGGGCAATGGGTTTTGATATCCACTTCAGACGCTGCCCCAGCAGGGATTTGGGATGATCAATATCCGGCAGCAGGCACGTTAAAATAGCGGAAGGAACAATATGCCACCAGTCACCCTGCGCAAGAATGGGCGTTAGCTCGGCATTCTTGGCAAATACCGCACAGGCAATAGAAAAAAGAAGGTGGCCTTCCGCCGTCATGATAAAACCCAATAAACTGTCGATTCATACAGTATAGGGGTTTTATACAGTAGGCGGAAGAGGTGACGTTGTAACCCTTTGTCACAAGTGCGCCATTACCGCGCCAGCCAACCGCCATCCACGGCTAGCGTATAGCCATGAATATAGTCAGAGGCGGAACTTGCGAGGAATACGACCGGGCCTTTCAGATCATTTGGCGTGCCCCAGCGCCCTGCGGGAATACGATCGATAATCTCCTGATTGCGCTCGCTGTCTGCGCGCAGCTGCTGGGTATTATTGGTCGCCATATAGCCGGGTGCGATAGCATTGACATTAATTCCTTTGGCCGCCCATTCATTGGCGAGCAGGCGAGTGATGCCCAGTACGCCGCTTTTTGATGCTGTATAGGAAGGGACGCGGATTCCGCCCTGAAAAGAGAGCATCGAGGCAATGTTAATAATTTTTCCGCCATTGCCCTGAGCCAGAAACTGGCGCGCCACGGCCTGTGACAGAAAGAAAACAGATTTGAGATTCAGATTCATCACGTCATCCCAATCCTTTTCACTGAAGTCCAGCGCATCCTGACGGCGTATGGTTCCCGCATTGTTGACCAGAATATCGATCCGGCCAAACGCCGACACCGATTGTGTCACGATGCTGGTGAGAGCATCTTGTTGGCTGAGGTCGGCCTGAATAGCCATAAAACGTCGACCGAGGGCGTTAATTTTCTCTGCGGTTTCATGTGGTATTTTACGATTCACGCCGACTACATCGCAGCCCGCTTCAGCCAGCGCCACTGCCATACCCTGCCCAAGGCCGGTGTCACATCCAGTGACGATGGCTACTTTACCTTCGAGACGAAAAGCTTCCTGAATCATGTTTACCTCAACTATTTATGTCATTAACGCTTGCTCTATAGGGCAAGGATAGGAGAGGTTAAACAGAAACACAATTAAAAATGAAACGATGTTTTAAAAATAAAAAATCTGAGAGGGCGGGCAATACGATCATTGCCCGTTACAGGATTAGCCGCGCAGATGAACGGCAGTAAGTTCGGTGAGCGAGGTTAGTTTAACGTCGGCAAGAACGAAGCGGGGATCGTCCTGATTCTCATGCGCTGGTACGACGATGGAACGCATACGGGCGGCTTTCGAAGCAATCATGCCGTTTACCGAGTCTTCCAGTGCTACGCAGTTTAACGGGTCAATGCCCAGTTTTGTGGCGCAATCGAGATAAACCTGCGGGTGCGGTTTGCTGTAGGGCAGTTTTTCTGCAGAAGCCAACGCGTCGAAGCTGCTGCGCAGATCAAACATGGTCAGCACTTTTTCCAGCATATGCAGCGGCGAGGCGGATGCCAGTCCTACTTTGATTCCCTGAGATTTGCACAACGCCACGGCTTCACGCACACCCGGCAGCAGTGGTTTTGTTTCTTCCACTAACGCAATGGCCCGGGTGATGATGCGCTCGGTGACCTCCTGACGTGAGGGACCGTTCCACGGTTGCTGCGCAAACCACAAATCGACCACCATATCGATGCGTAAGCCAAGGGTGTCGGGAAGTTCATGGCGGCGGGAGATATCAACGCCTAAACTTGCTATCACATCCAGTTCAGCCTGATCCCAAAGCGGTTCAGAATCGACCAGTAATCCATCCATATCGAAAATTGCAGCAAGAATTTGACGCGGGGTTGACATTACAACCTCTCCTTTACGGTGATAAAAGGGATTAAGAGCCAGTCAAAACAGGCTCTGAGCGTTCATTATGACTAATTCAGCAGTATACCGCCTTTAAAGATCAGGCGAAAACGGTTATCAACGGGTAAACTTAGGCCAAAATGACACGTCTTTATCAAGGGGAACTCATGACGTATCAACAAGCTGGACGCATTGCCGTCTTGAAAAGGCTGGCGGGATGGGTAATTTTCATTCCCGCGCTGATTTCAACACTGGTTTCTGTACTGAAGTTTATGTATGCGCACAGCGAAAAGCAGGAGGGAATTAACGCGGTCATGCTCGATTTTGCTCACGTGATGATCGATATGATGCGGGTTAATACACCTTTTCTTAACGTGTTCTGGTATAACTCGCCAACGCCCGATTTTCAAAGTGGACTGAATCTCGTTTTTTGGCTGATATTCATCCTGATTTTTATCGGTCTGGCGTTGCAAGATTCAGGCGCCAGAATGAGCCGCCAGGCACGTTTCTTACGCGAAGGCGTTGAGGATCAGCTGATTCTGGAACAGGCAAAAGGCAGTGAAGGATTATCCCGCGAGCAACTTGAGTCGCGAATTGTGGTACCGCACCATACGATCTTCTTACAAATTTTCCCGCTTTATATTTTGCCGGTGATCGTTATCGTGATCGGCTACTTCTTCTTCTCATTGCTGGGCTTTTTGTAAGTGCCGCTCTATCGGGCCTGCCATGTTGCGAAACGGCAGGCCTGATAAGCAACGCGGTACGTAGTTAAGCAGCGAGTAATCTATCCAGCGCTTTCTGCGCCACAACCAGATGCTGTCCTCCGAACAGAATTGCTCGATTCAGCAGTGTATAGAGCTGGTAGATTGGCTGCCTGTCAAGAAAGTCCAGCGGTAGTGGTGAGACAGACTGGTAACCGTCATAAATTTGCGGCGGCTGATCGATATGTAACGGCAGCATTGCCAGGTCGCACTCTCTGTCCCCCCAGTAGCAGGCAGGGTCAAAGATGTACGGACCGTTAGGACCGAGGGCGCAGTTCCCGGACCACAAATCACCGTGCAGGAGAGACGGCTGCGGCTGATGAGAAGAGAGACGTTGCTGGACATGTTCGACGATGGCATCAATATTGCCAAACGCAATGCCTTTTTCAGCGGCGAGTTCCAGTTGCCAGCCTATACGCTGCTCGGCGAAAAAGGTTGACCAGCGACGTTGCCAGGTATTGGGCTGCGGTGTGGTAGAGAGCGCGTTATCGAAGTCGAGACCAAACTGAGGCTGGTCGCTCCATTCGTGCAAATGCGCAAGCTGTTGACCGAGGATAAACGCGTTATGCGCATCAAGCGGACGGGGAGGGAGGAAATCCATCACCAGAAAGCTGTAATCTCTGTCTGCGCCTACTGCCCAGACTTTCGGTACCGATACAGTTTGACTGCGGGAAAGTAGCTCCAGCTGATCGGCTTCTGCCGTAAAGCCGGTTAACAGCTCTCTTTCATCGCATTTGACGAAAAAATCTCGCCCCGCATAGCGTAAATGCCATGCGGCGTGAATCTCTCCGCCGGGCAGTTCATTACGCAGTTCGATTTCGCCTTCACCTAATTGCTCGCTTAAAAGACGACTGATAGCCTGCCACATGATGTCTCTCCCCATGTTGTCTGCCAGATCATAAGGTTAGCGCAAGAATGCGGTTAAAAAACACGAACTGACGCACACCACGGACGCGTCATCGCTGGAAAGGCACTTAATGTTTGTCGCTCTTCTTCACCCCGTACCGTTGTGGAGACGTCTGACTGCACATGATTCACTTCTTTGTAATCACGTGATTTTTTATCATAGTCGCATAACACCCATGCTGACAGTTTTACGCGAGAATCCCCCTTTCTCTTCAAAAGAGGGACGGTGTCATTACTGAGTGAGATACGAATAAATTTTTTGCGTGTCGTCCAAAGAGCACAGGCGCGTACCCTGATTTAGCGTTGCAGCGCTACCTGCGGCGACGCCGTAACGGACAATATCCTCAAAAGGTGCATTCTCAGCCAGTTTAAGCGTCATGGCCCCGACCATACTGTCGCCCGCGCCTACGGTGCTTTGACTTTTCACCGGTGGCGGAACCACCTGAACGCAGGTATCTCGATCTACGCCCAGCGCCCCTTGCGGCCCAAGCGAGACCACAACGCGGTGCGCTTTTCCACTATGTACGATTTCCTGTGCGGCCTTGCGCACATCATCGGGCTGTGTCAGTTCTCGATTTACCAGCGCACTCAGTTCTTTGAGGTTAGGTTTGACCAGTTCGATATTGCCGATGGCTAACGCCGCCGTCAGTGCTTCACCTGAACTGTCGACAATACAGCGGATCCCCTGTTTTTGTGCGGTGGTAATCAGTCGGGTCAACTTCTCAAGCTGTACGCCGGGCGGCAAACTACCGCTGATGACCAGCAATGCACCAGATTCAATTTCCAGCACCTGATCCTGAAGTTGGTAGAACTCGTCATCGGTCAGCGCAGCGCCAGGCATGACAAAACGATACTGTTCGCCGCTGGACTCAACGTGGACATGAAGATTTTGTCGGGTCCAATCTTTGGCTTCGACAGTGGATACGGGAACATTTTCGTCGGCGAGCAATGCAATAAGATGCTCTCCGGTTGCACCCCCCGCGGGGAAAATCGCCGTTGCGGTTCCGCCAAGATGGGCAATTGCGCGAGCAACGTTGATACCGCCGCCGCCGGGTTCAAAAACTGGCGAGGTACAACGAAGCTTACCTTCCGGGTAAATTTGCGGGGTGATTGTTGCGCTATCGAGAGAGGGCGCAAGTGTTAACGTATAGATACGTACCATCTTTACCTCCTGTTAGGCTGTCCTCAGTCTGGCACTTAACCTCCCGAAAGTGAAGTAATTAACAACATGATTTTTCATATCTTTATTTAAAATTATCGTCATAAAGTTATATAAATAAAATAAAGGTTTAGGAACGCTCTTATTCAAAAAATGAAATAAGAATTTATTGCTATGTTATTCGAGTCTTTTTATAATTTGTTACCTTTCAAGGGTCTTTTGTCATTGATCCATATGAAAGTTTCCGAGACCGTAATGGTCTCTTTTTTTGTTGTACGGACTCTTAATAAATGAAGCTTTTGAAGACAGTGCCCGCAGCATTACTGCTGACGGGAGGCCTGCTTGCGTCAATGCATGCTGCCGCCGATGATTCCGTTTTTACTGTCATGGATGACCCTTCCAGCGCGAAAAAACCCTTTGAAGGTAACCTGAACGCGGGATATCTCGCCCAGTCAGGCAACACAAAAAGTTCTTCTTTAACCGCAGATACCACCATGACCTGGTACGGCCAAACGACCGCATGGTCTCTGTGGGGAAATGCCAGTAATACCTCCTCAAATGATGAGCGTTCATCGGAGAAATATGCCGTAGGTGGCCGTAGTCGTTACAACATGACCGACTATGACTATCTCTTTGGACAGGCAAGCTGGTTGACCGACCGCTACAACGGCTACCGCGAGCGTGACGTGCTGACCGCGGGTTATGGTCGTCAGTTCCTCAACGGGCCTGTGCACAGCTTCCGTTTCGAATTCGGTCCTGGCGTGCGCTATGACGAGCACACGGATGGCACCACTGAAACACAGCCGCTGGGCTATGCGTCCGGGGCCTATGCATGGCAGATGACGGACAATACCAAGTTTACTCAGGGTGTGTCGGTATTCGGCGCTGACGATACCACACTCAACTCTGAAACTGCCCTGAACGTTGCCATCAACGAACACTTTGGGTTAAAGGTGGCTTACAACGTGACCTGGAACTCTGAACCACCGGCAACAGCGCCGGAGCATACCGATCGCCGCACGACAGTTTCCCTCGGCTATCGGATGTAGTGACAAGCCGGGTCAAATAAATGGCCTGGCTTTTCTAAATTAAAGTTAAGTTTATTTAATATTTAATTTGCGTTTTATTTTTCTACCTGGCCATAACGCGCTATTTTCAGACGAATTCGATTAATCGATAAATAAACGAAACCGGAACAGCGGGTGCGCGTCATTTAGCCCCAGATCATCGCAGCCCAGCGCAGCATCAACATGGCCGCACAAATAACGAGCAGAATCACAACCATCTTCCAGTGTTTCTTCGCAAAGCGATTTGTGGGCATTGTTTTTTTCCTGCTCAGGTTAGATGACTTTGTGCAAGTGTAACAAAGATGGTTGGGTGTCAGTGAATTGATTTACATCATAGAGCGCACGTTGATTGCTGCTTTGATCGACCCGTAATGCCGTGTACACTGTCAAACGGTGTTATCAAAAAGCGGGTGTAGGTCCAGTGTGGTCTTTAAGGCGACCAGTGACATATTTCGCAGAGTGAAGCGGGAATCAGCCCACACCTTTTTGATAATTTTAAATATTGAATCTTTGTATGTGATCTTACGTGTAAGTACCATCCAGAATTTCACCTCATTCCTGTCTGTTCATACCTGTTTCACCAATTCCGCATCACACCTAACTTTATTCAATTTACCCGTTTCAATTTAGTTCATGTTGTCCGTGTTCGTGTCGTAGAATCTGTGTACCAAATCGTGTACCAATTCCGATAAAGCTGAACAGGGACAAGCATGCCTCTCAACGATACCAAGCTCAGGCGTATAGCTGGCAAGCCATATGATGGACCAGAGGAGATTGCAGACGGTGGTGGACTTTCTGCCAGGATCAGCCCAAAGGGACTTATCACCTTTCAGTACCGATATCGCTTCAACGGGAAACCGGCCAGACTAAAACTTGGCACCTACGGCAAGATGTCGATTAAAGAAGCCCGTGACGCTATGGAGGAATGCAAGGGCTGGCTGGAAGAGGGACGCGACCCGGCAATGCAGCGGAAGAAAGTCAGGGACATAGTATCCAGTTCACCGAGCATCAGCACTCTCGTTGATGAGTGGCTGGAAACACCATCAGTGAAAGAGATGGTGAAGTATGAATACTGGAAGCGGATGCTGAAGCTTCACGTTACCGACAATTACGGCCGACTGATAGCAGATGAGATGAGCCCCGTTGAATGGGAGCAGATATTCCTGCGCATAACGAAAGGTGGTTCGCCGGTTCAGGCAGGTAACGTTCTGGTGAAGATGAAGCAGGTGATCCGCTATGCGCTGCGCCGAAAACGTATAACTTCAAATTCGCTAATGTTACTCGAAATTAATGATGTCGGTAACCGCCCGGATGATGGGGAAAGATTCCTGAATGACGAAGAGATAGGCGCGTTCTGGAATGCCATCGATAAAACCAAGATGTCATGGCAAAACAAAATGCTGATCCGCCTTGTGGCGCTTACCGGATGCCGCGGTGTTGAGTTGAGATTAGCAAGGAAGGGGGACTTTGACCTGAAGGCGAGGGAGTGGGTGATACCGAAAGAGAACTCGAAAACGCGTAAGCGCTTTGTGCGTGGGATTTCTCAGCTGGCAGCCGATTATCTGCAGAAGGTTTTTGATGTGTACCCCGATCAGTCAATCGTGTTTCCACCGGCTAAGCTGCAGGTGGACAGGCCTATGTCAGCCAGTACATTGATTTCCATCGCGGGGCAGGTGGAAGAGGTAATGGGTGGGGAGCACTGGTCTCTGCACGACCTGCGAAGAACGTGCAAAACAAAGATGGCTGAGCTTGGCGTTGCGCCTCACGTATCAGAGAAGATACTCGGGCATAAGCTTACGGGGATGCTGGCTGTCTATGACCAGTATGATTACATCCCCGAGCAGCAGGCAGCAGCTGAATTGTGGGCTGAGAAGATTCAGGCGTGTGCGGCCAATAGTCCTTTATCTTTGCAGAACTGAATAACCTCTACGTAGCGGAAGAGAGCGCCGCCTTTAGGTGGGTGAATTTCTTCCACTTCCTGCGGGAATGGTGTGCCAGATTCTTCCCACTGTTTGCGCTTACGATAAAACGTGGTTCTGGAGATACCACCAAGCATCTCCTGAACGCGCTCACGGTTAACCAGAACCGGCTGAATGCTGATTGTTGTTTGCATGCTTTTCTCCAGGCAAAAAGAAGCCCGGACGAACCGGGCAAATGGGGGGATAACGTGGCAGTGCATTCGCACCCAATAGCCAGCTCATAACTGGCTATCAGTTGCGTCAGTCTTCGTCGACATCATCATCCCAATCGTCGTCGTAATATGGCGATGCGAGTAGGGGGTTGGTCGCTGTCAGCATTTCGCCTGCAGACCCCTGCCTTTGAAGGCGACGAAGTGCCTCATAAAGCTCGAATGCCTCCGTGCGCTCATCACCAATATCAAGAGAGCACGCCACCTTGTGTGCCTCTGTAACCAGGGTTGCCAGCTGGTTCCGAACATCCTGAATAGTGCTCATATCCCTCCTCATGCCGCCCGCATAGCGCGGAGGCGTTTTAAGTGTTCTGCTGTTTCGATTTCTTCGGCGATCCGCTCGGCCTGTGCTTTGGTAAGCGGCTCGAATTCTTGCTGAAAGCGGCCTATGCTGGCGATGCAGGTGCGGCCGTTGCGGGTGTAGTGAATGACTTCGTGGGTGGCGCGGATGATTTTGCAGGGCTCACCGAACATATCGGCGTACCAACTACCGGGAAGGATTATCCTGAACATTGGCTGACTCCTGCATCATGAGGAAGACGATCATCGCCGAGCGGAGAGGGTTAGTGCCATAGCATGATTTCGTGGTCGCGCTATTGAGCGCGTAAGGCATCCATTCGCCATTTTTCCATTCATGCCATTCGATATTAATTTTGCGTTCAACGATAATCGGCCATGCGTCTGCCGGGTTGTTGCAGTAGTCAGTTTGCTTGTTCACTGCCATCAATTTGGCTGTGAATCCTATGACTGACCCAACTTTTACATTTATTTCGTGGTCACTCAGCTTGCTGTAATCCATCACTTCACCCCATCAGGTTAATTTTTCGCTCAATTTCTGCTGAATCCACCTCGAACTCATCACACCACACTTCGAAATCCCTTCGATGCTCATTGAATAGGCCAATAACAGCGGAAACTTCATCTCCAGTTAAAAGGTCGTCTTTATAATCAAATGCTGCTACCGAGCAGAGCTTCCCGCTCATCCCCATAAAGTCATCAGTGAACTGGAATGGCGGTTCCTTTCCGTCCTCAAACTCGACAACAAAAGTCATTTTTCCCATCACATCCTCCGATTCCGCTTTTCTTCATCTTCCTGACAACTTACGCACTTCTTACAGCCCGGAAACGCATCTCGACGCTCAGGAATTAGCGGATCTCCGCATTCCTCACAGTGCGTTGCTGATACTGCTGAGTGGTTGAGTCTGTGAGCCTGAATAGCGTTTTCGCGCATCATCTCTTCGAGAGCGCTGGCCTGGTCGATGATTTCTGATGTCATTTGCGACTTCTCCTACGCTTTTTGGCTGCTCGGCGAACAGCTGCAATACCCGTCTTCCCGCCACCAACTGGATAACTGGCATCCATACGTAAAGCAGGAGATATTTCAGCAACGCTCCATTGTCTGACTGATGCTATTGATGAAAGAGCGATAGCAATAGCGAGTGATGACCTTTTCATCAGTGCTCCCTGAACTGTCGGTTAATTCGGTTGAAGGTGAACGTGAGAAAATAAAAAGGCCGCGATAGCGACCTGGTGATTCGTTTGGTTAGCGTCATACTGCCTCCCTGCGGGCGAGAAGTTTCGCCCCGAAAGCCATCAGCTCGTCCCGGTCCACAGTTGCGAAGTGGCAGTGTGTACGCGGGTACGGTCGCCAGATGATGAGCATACTGCCTTTATTATTTCCGCTGACTGGCTTACCGGTGACTGGGTTTATAAATGCCAGCCGCCCGGCGGTGATGAAGCGAACCTCGCTGGCGGTCTGGATAGCCTCCTTAAACCAGCCAACCGAAGTGTCAGCCGGTACCAGCATGACCGTGCCGATCTGGTTCTTGCCCTCCGCTGCAGCTTTCTTCACGAATGGCGTGATGTCGCTATAGGGTGGGTTGAGCCACGCGTAACCGGGAATGGTGAGGTAATCGCTCCACGGCGTTTCCAGCGTGTTCTGCTCGGAGGTGATGAACTTGCGACACAGCGTATTGTGCGGTGCGGCGGCCGCGTCAAGTTGAAAGCAGAATTCAGCATCCAGCGCGGCGAACAGTGCCGGTGGTGTGCGCCACAAATCACGCTGATCTGCTGGCGTGTTGCTGCCGGTATAATCGGTCATGAGGCTATTTCCTTTCGTGATAGGTTTCGCCATGAAATGCCCTCATGGGTAAGCCTCCGACCGTGTAGAAACGCATGAACGCTATGGGCGGGGATCTCCATTTTTTCAGCGATGACAGCTTGTGACAGGCCTTCTTCGTGAAGCGCAACACATAAAGAGACGTCATGATCACTGTAAATGGCATGATGATGTCTTTCGCCAATACATAGCAGGCTTAAGCCCAACAGGCTGGCTTTCCCCTTAACAGAATCGAGAGTGCGTCCAAGCTTCCCTGCAATTTGAGATGCACTCATGGTGCCCGCACACGATCTCAATATATGAAGCTCCACTGAGGTCCACCTGGTGTAACTTTCCCGAAGATTGAGGGACAGTCTCGTACTCATCGTACGTACCGCTGCGTGAGTGCGGTTAAGTTCTGACGCAATATCACGCAACGTCATTACACCGGCCATTCTACGGAGAAAAGCAATGTCTGAATCTGACCAGGGCTTACCATTTGGATAGTTATGCTGCGGCATTTTTTTCCTCCAGTGCACCGTTTCTTATTACGGACACCAACCCTTCAGCAGCCGATTTCTGAGCCGGAACGGAGGCAATGATCGTTGGCCGATCTTTTTCGGTATTGACGCAGACGCCACCCCATCGAGAAATCAGGAAGAAGTCTTCCATCTCAGAGGAGGCAGCATTGCTCGCCAAATCTTCAATCATCTGGACGATATCGACGATTGAGTGATCAGCCATCAGTCGCTGAACGGCGTAGCCGAAGGCGTTGATCATCACCGCGTGGAACTGAATGTAGTCGCGCTTGTAGTCTGCCTGACTGGTGCCGTGGCGAATCGCCTCGATCTGCGTAAGGGCCAACCAGGCTTCCCAAATGGATTCGATGTCGCCCATTTCCAACGGCTTACTGCCCGCGCTGGCAAACTTCGCTGTCGCGTCGCTCAGCGCCTTGAAGCTCACCCACAACTTACTTTTCGCCGGAACGACGTTGTGTTCGAAGTCGGTCACCTCTGAGAAGGTGTCGTGCTGAGACAGGAACGTCACCATCCCCTGGGCAACATCATTGCGCCCGTCGTAGGCCATGTTTATCGCCGCTGCCGGTTTGGAAACGTTATTGTTGATATCGGAGAAGAACTGCTGGCGTGCCTTCAACGGGAGATTATGCGTCAGCATCAGCGGGATGCTGATCGGCTCGCCATAAGTCCGGCAGAACTCAGCTAACCCGGCGGCGCGGTGCTGCCCGTCGAACAGCTTGATCACCGCATCCATTGGGAAGCGTGCGACGCCAACATTCGTATTGCCGTACTCCTCAAACTCAATAACCGCGTCGCAGTTTCCGACCAGCGGCGGGATGATGAATGGTTCTTTATTTTTGTAGGCATCGACGAGGTACTGGTAAAACTTCTTCACGCGAGCCTGATTGATTTCGCGTTGCGAGCGCTCGAGCGTGCTGCCGTGATTGTCCGAAGCAAGAATGCGTGTCAGCGCGCGGGCAGGGGCGGTGATCATGTAAGTTACCGTACCACCCTGCGTGCCGCGCGACGCCGGGAACTCAAAGAAATAATCTCCTACTTTGCTCATGAATCCTCCCGCTCGGGGTTATTTACATCCCATCCATTGCGCTCAATATTGGTTTGCAGCCGCTTATCTCCGACCTCTTCGATACTCCGACCGGTCATCTCTGCGACTTCTGCGTTTGTGTGGCGCCACAGGTATGCAACTTCTTCTGCTATCCATTCAGGCATGACTTTTCCTCCTGACGTTCTGGTCAGAGACTGTAATTTGCTGCGTATGGAGTAGATGGAGCGCCCGGTTGCTGTGGCGACTTCTTCCGGAGTAAAACGACCGAGAAGGAATAATTCGGCTTTGGTCCAGCGTCTACCGGTCATTCGACTGATGAGCTTCACATCAAGGCGATCCGCCTTCCTCTGGACTGCCTTTTCTGAGCGCTCAAGCTTTTCAGCAATTACAGATACCGGCATTGTTCCGCCAACTTCATGCAGGAAGAGGTTTTCCCACGGTTGCCATGGTGAGTTGTTCATGCCGCTTTACCATGCATCCTGATTTTCTGAATCTCCGATTCCAGATCTACAAGGAAGCTCTTAACTTCAGATTCGATTTCGCGCGCCAAGGCTTCATCGAGGTGAATGCGCTTCTTGAAATAGGCGAGGTCAGGCGGCAGACGATCATCGAAACTAACGAAATCACACCATTTCCGTCCGGTGCACATCATCTGCGCATGCATTTGCAGCATGTACTGGCGCTTTGGCTCGCCAGTTTTCAGCGTTTCAAGATGGGTCCAGGTGTTGGGGCATTTGATTTCGATAAGCCCGTCGTCGTTAACAAGTCCGTCCGGGCTGGCTGCGAATCCGGGTATGGATGGGTGATCGATGAGTCCAACTTCAGTGATTTCCGCATCGAACTCATTCAGGGCGTACATTTCGCGCGCCACTGGCTCAAGTTCAGTGCCGCGCATCATCGCGGCATTCGAAAACCCTTCCTCCAGCTTCCCGGTCAGCCGTTGGCAAATCAGCTCGGCCATGTAGTTCTGGCGGCTGGTGGAGTAGCCCGACTTAGTCCGGGCCATGACATCAGCCAGGCGACTCGCTGTGACCTTGCCGCAGCGCGCAGCAAACCATTCAGGGGTGCGTTGCTCCATCATTCAGCCTCCGTCTCTGCGACATTGACAGGTTCGGCGTTGTCGACAGCAAGACTCATGTCATACATGCGTCGCTTCTCAACTGCGCCGATCACCTGCTTCTCTTCAGCGCTCAGCGCTACCCAAAACTCCTGATACTTAACGGTTCCAAGGCGCGCGGCGGACTCACCTTTTGCGATCAGATCCGGGCGACGGCTATCTGATTCATGGCCCGCATGAACCTCTGCCGTTGTTCCTTCAATAACTCGCTCCGCCTCGTCCTGGTCGAAGATGCCAGCGAAACCAAAGGCCAGGCGCGCGCACTGGATAAGCGTCTTGTGGCGAAGCATGCGCGTAGGGTGGGACTGCCATGGCTGAGTGTTGCGCTTACACTCTCCCATGTACTCGGTGACGATAGTCGGGTGCTTACGGTCTTTGCGGTAAATCTTGCAGGTGCACGCGCCTTCCTCTTTGTCGTAAGAGAATTCCATGCCATCGAACTGAGGATGTTCGTTGATAATGCGAGCCCATCCATCCACACCAACGACCGGGACAATCCCGCCTTTATCTGGGAAGGCATAAATCTCTTTTGTCCATGGGTTCAGGCCGTACTGGTTGGCGACGATCAACAGGGCTGTAAACTGCTCGTCCGTGACGTTGCCACCTTTGAACGCTGTATTCTTCAGTGTATTCATCAGGTCTGTACCGGCATCCATGCCGAGGCGTGCGGCCAGTTTCCCGGCCATGGTGGAAAGTGCAGTGCTCATTGTTAAATCCCTCAAAAATTAAAACGGGCAGCCGGTACGGTGTTCCCAGTCGTATTCCGCCTGGGCGTAAGCAACTGCCGAAATGAATTCGTTGTAGGCCTCGCCTGCTTTATCGCTGCGAAGTCCTTCGTATGGGCTGGAGTCAATCGGGACTGAGAAGTGGAAGAGGCCGGACGGCTCTTTCGGCATCATGTCGATGATTTTCTGTGCCCGGTCGTCGATCCACTTCTCTTTCTCGTCGGTGAGCTGCTGCTCAGCCCAGCGCCGATCTTCGATGCGGTCGTAAGTGAGGTATGCGTTCATGGTTGCCTCAATATTTGATGTGCGCGTCCTGCACTTTGCCGCCAGCGAGCGCCAGCATTGCTTTCTGCGCGAATTCTTCTGGGATGCCCTGAGCTATAAGGTCGGCGATGACGCGACGGTTGACGGTGCGACGGTGCTCTTTGTCTGCGGTGCGGCGCGCTTCTTCTTCCGCTTTACGCTGCTCTTCAGCCAGGCGGGCTGCTTCTGCCTGCTTTGCCTTGAGACGCTCAGCTTCAACCGCCGCGGCCTTTTCGCGTTCCGCCCGTGCTTCCGCTTCTTGCTTTTCACGCGCCGCCCGCTGTTCCGCTTCGATGCGCTGGCGTTCCGCCAGCTCAGCGCGAGCTTTCTCTTCAGCTTCACGGCGCGCTGCGGCTTCAATCTCAGCTTTGTGTTTCGCTTCGGCATCGCGGCGGGCTTGTTCTGCCGCTTCCTGTTTCAGCCGCTCATCTCGTTCACGCTGAGCCTGTTCCGCCTGACGGCGCTGCTCTTCGCGGTCACGGTCAAACTTTTCATTCATCAGCAGAGCCATTTCATGGTCTGCTTCAAACTTGGCCGCCAGCTCCTGATCGAACTTGATGTTCATTTCCAGCGCTTCGGCGTGCAGCGCGTTCATGGCTTCTTCAGCCTTGATGCGTTCCTGCTCTGCTTCCCATTCTGTGAGTGGGCGGCGCACTTCATCTTTCAGCGCTTCCAGGCGCTCACGCACAATGCGGCGGCTTTCGTCGATCTGCTTAGGCAGGGCTTTAAGCTCGGCAACCAGATCTTTACCGGCGTTGTCGATGTAGGTTTTGGAACGGGCAACCTTGTGCGCCATGGAAGCGATAGCGTCGCGGCCTTTGCGGGTCGACACATCCGGTACCAAGCTGCGAGCTTCTTTCTCGATCGCCTCAATAATCGGGTCGAGCTGCTCTTTGGTGGTGAATACCGCCATTGCGTTCTGTTTCTCAATGACGACTAAGTCCGTTACTTCGCTCATGGATTCTCCTGAAATTTGGATGTGCAGATCCCGCCCGCAGATAGCCAGGCCGATCGGTTGAATAGGGTGGTTAATATCAGTGAACCATCGGCTCGCCGCGCTCATTCAGCAGCACAACGACGGAATCACTTTTGATGATGGTTTTTTCGAAGATGTTGAAGGCGTAAAGGCCTTTCTCAACGTTCGCAGAGGCGCGATAAGTTTTGCCGTGATGTTGCAGCATTGTGCCCGGTAAAACCTCGCTACGTGGCACTGATGCGGTGCCATAGTGCATTCCGATCATAGCTTCACCTCAACCTGTTCCAGGAGGCCAGCGATATGCATCTGCCAGCGGTTCAGCGTCAGCTTGTCGCGCGGTGCCGATACCGACGTCAGCTGCCACTCGTTATCGTTGAGCTTTTTGGCGGTGTACTGCTTGCCGTTGTGGGTGACTGTCATGATGCCTCCCGCTTTTCTTTGATGTCGGCGCGGAGGTGAATTTCTTTCCCATCAGCTGTCGGGAATATCAGGATGTCATCACGAACTGCGAGAAGATGAGCCACTGCAAATAGCGCCTCGTCTGTGACATCAAATTTCACGCCGGTGAACTCACGAACGCCGGGCGCCAATTTGCCTGGCTTTGATCGACCCGCGAAAATTCGCTTCGTCAGGCCTGAAAAACCTACTGTGATTGGGTTGCTCATAAATCCTCTTGGCCTTATCGCGGCTAACGGAACGGTTAATACAAGACTTCAACGCATTTATTCAGTGTTTCAATGGGCGGTGGATGGCCGCCGGTTGTCATAGCTAAGCCGCCTCTGCGAAGCGACTGAGGTATGAAAAAAACCCGCCGTGGCGGGTCTTCAGAAATAGACTTTGTGGTCGTGCATCGCTCGCTCGAGGATTACCTTTGCATCTTCAAAGTTGGCGGATTCAAAAGCCTCTCTTACGGCCTTAGCTAGGCAAGTTGCATCGCTTTCATAGTCGTCAGCTCTGCTTTCCCAGTTTGATGCCTCTTCTTCAGCCTCATAAAGACGATCGCCATACTCGCACTCGAGTTCCTGGCGCACTTCATCACGAAGCTTCTCCTTGATGATCTCGGAGGCTTCTTCAATCGGCATTGTTTCCAGGATCGTCTCTGGCTGATGAGTGCCATATTTCAGTGAGATATCAGTAGCAAACATGCAACCTCCAAAAAAATGCCCGCGCGCTGGCGGGCCAAGAAGACTTTTCCAATCCAACCAGAACAGGATCATCGTCTCCTGTGCGGTTGAGATGGCAGTATTACCATCACCAAGCATCGGCGCCCGGTGCTTGAGGCTGGCTCTGTCGTTACCCGCTGATGCGGGAGAAATGTTTTGGTGCTGGCTCCCCACTTTCAAGCAGCAGGGAAGGCCGTCGTCGCCTTGGTGAGCCATTACCTCACCAACTAGCTGATAACCGTCTGCCAGCCCAAAACATTCCAACTGAAGATTCCCCGATGTTCGGGAACTGAGCAGCAAACCATTCCGGTGCGGAGTCCTCTTCGTGTGCTATACCCGCCACGCGTTACACACCTGCCTCAATCCCATTGGGCGCCATTTCAATTTGCCAGGAGCGCTCCGGGTGATTTGCTGCTTGACTGAATTCTTAATGAGCAGGCGACTTGCTGTCCGCCGCTGGCTAACTTCGCTCAGCTGTCGATGTTTCGTTTCGATAGGCTGATGATGTACCAATAGTTCATTCAAGTAAAGTACCAAAAGTACATTTAATGTGAATAGAAAGTTCATGCGCCATTATCTTTATGAACTTTAAGGAGAAATATTTTTGAGTTTTTTATTGAAGGGGCGGGGAGGATTGGGGCTGATATGATTTATTAGAGGTTTGTCACATCAACAAGTCTTGTACGACCATTGAAGGTTGCGAAAAGGCCGCCGTCTGGCTCAATAACTGAAAGTTCAGCGTATCGAAGGAAGTCAGTTTTGATCACAGACATCAGGACCTCTCCAGTATCGATGTTTATTACCTCAAGTCGGTTCGCGTAAAAATCATCCTTGTTTTTGCTGCCGGCAAACGATAGGGCAATGTAGCGGCCAAATTCAGATATGGCAGAACTAATCAGGTGAGTGGAAGTTTCTATCTTGAATAGCTCTTTCCCGGTGTTATCCATGACTATGGCTGCAGCCATGTTGTTGTCTTTGCCGATATGGACAGAAAATAAAAATCGTCCGTTAACAGCTATGCATTGAGGCTTAGGAGAGAGCTTTCCGCCAAGCTTAACCATAAACATGAATTTTTCATTCTTCATAACCGCCAGAGTGTCATCTCTAAGGTTGCTTTCATCACGTTTAAAAGCCCCTAGTTGCCACCGTTTATCGTGGCTTAATTTGCAGGTTATGAAGTGGTCGCCAAGCTCGTACAAGACGCTTCCATCACTCAGCTCTGTAACCTTAATTGCTTCCATGCTTAAATTCCTCAGCTATGAAATCTGTATGCCCTTGACTGGCTTACCAGCACTTTTGCGCAGATACGGAGAGAAGAAAAATCACCATCTTCGATGTACCAGGTTTCATATTTTTTATTGTCTGATATCACAGCTAATTTTTTGTGCTGCTTTTGAAGGCGCTTTATATATAGATCATTGTCCAGAACGAAAATGTATATGCCGTCACCGTCAAAGGAGTCGATACTGACGTCGACGAAGATCTGATCTCGCGGCTCGAACGTGCCAGACATAGAATCGCCATTAACGGCAATCATTTTTATATGGTCAGCTGGGCGACCACCAAATACGGCGCGAGCCTCTTCGGTTGAATACTCAATGGATCTGATGGTTTCAATGAATTCATCTCGCACGAGAACTCCCTGCCCAGCACTAGCCTGAATATCAAAAACGTCTACACGGAAAGAATCATCCCTCATCGCCATATGCCCTTCAGATATGCCATCAGCAGCGCTATCGCCCAGCAGGAAAGACGAGGATGTGCCAATTATAGCCGCCAATTCCTGCAGCTTCCCACGTCTTGGAATAGCCTCCCCATTGAACCACTTGCTTACCGCTTTAGGCGTGAGCTTCATTCGTTTGGCTATTTCAGCCTGACGTCCATGAGCAGGTAAACCAGCTTTATCACAGGCCAGCGCTAGCCGTTGGGAAAACTCATTACGCGCTTTTTCTTCTTGAACCATAGGTTCAATCATAATATCACTTGCGTGAACTATCAGTTCCGACATAATATGTACTTACAGTTCAATTTGAGGGTTAACAAATGCAACCTAAGAACCTTGGCGACATCATCAAGCAAATCCGTGTACCGGTGGTGGCGAAGGCTTGCGGGCGCACTCCCCGCGCTATCTACAAGTGGATTAACAGCGGATGCCTGCCGCGTACCGATTACACCGGCGAAACAGGCTATGCGTCCAAAATCGCAGCTGCATCTGGTGGTCAGTTTACCGAGAACCAGATCCTTGAAATCAGTAAACCAAAAGCCGCTTAACGGCGGCCCTAACCACGAAAGGGAAAGCAATGCATTCACTTGCGTATCAACACAATACCGGAATACACCCGGGAGCGATGATAAACCGCGCTCAATCTAAGCCGCAGCCAGACCACGAAAAGATCCGCGATGCGGTCCGTGCCTGGTCGTCGGCGCTGGACAATCAGGACGTCGTTTCTGCGCTGATCATCAACGAATACCGGGAACAGGGCGGGACCACCATCAGCTTCCCGGACGACATCAGCCGGGCGCGCCAGAAGCTATTTCGCTTCCTGGATAACCGCTTCGACTCCGAGCAGTACCGCGAGAACGTGCGCCAGCTGACACCCGCAATCATGGCGGTCCTTCCTGTTGAGTTTCGTACACGACTGGTGCCACAGAACGACACTATGTCGCTTATTGCATCAGCCATGAAGGAATGTTCAGAGGCAAAGCAAGCTGTGCTGCTGGACGCTCCAGAGCATCAGAAGCTGAAAGAAGTAAGCGAGGGTATAGCTTCACTGTTCCGTCTCATGCCGGAGCAGGTAGGGCCTCTGATGACGATGGTCACATCGATGCTGGGGGTTATGTGAGAGCTACAGAAATGGCGAAAGCCGGTCTGCGCGAACAGAACCGACTTTCAAGTGCAAAAACGAGAGTAGTTGCAGGAGGAATAATGGCAAAAAAACCACGTTATTTCCATACCGCTGTACATAAAAACATTACCCGTGACCGTTTTGTCCGTTCCGTTAACCCGGAAGTGGCCGAAAAGATGCGTGCCATCCTGGAAGAACTGAAACGCAAGGAGAGCGGTCGTGGATAACCTCGCAAAAGTAATACCTTTCAGACCGTCTGTATCGGTCGTGGAGCGTCAGGTGGCAGATATCGATGATGGGTATACCCGCATCGCTAACGAGCTGCTGGAAGCGGTTATGGCTGCTGATTTAACAGCTCGCCAGCTGAAGGTCGTTCTGGCGGTGATCCGAAAAACCTATGGGTTCGGGAAAAAGTTTGACCGTATTACCAATACCCAGATTTCGGCGATGACCGGCATTCACCACACACATGTCTGCAAAGCCAAGAACGAGATGATTGCAATGAAAATCATCGTTACCAATGGCCTGGCGATCGGGGTGAACAAGGTTATTTCTGACTGGAATTTCAGCATTAGCCAACATGGCAAAACATTAGCCGAAACAGCTAATAAAACATTAGCTGGGTCAGCTAATACCCATAAGCCAACTCAGCTAAACACAAAAGAAACTATTCAAAAGAAAGAAAGAAAAGATCCCCCTAAATCCCCCAAGGGGGAATGTGGCGGGCAGGAAGAAAAACCGGTTTCACAGAAAAAACCAGCAATCGACTATCAGGCAGTGCTGTCAACATACAACTCCACCCTTGGAGACAGACTGCCGCAGGCAGAAGCCCTTAACGACAAACGTCGCCGTGGTATCAAGCGTCTGTTGTCTGAGCTGAAAGAACCAACGGTAGAAGCAGTTGAGAACTATTTTTCAGCGTTCTCCCGTACTGCAAAGCCGTTTTATTTCGGTGAAAACGACACCGGCTGGCGTGCAAGTTTTGACTATCTGCTACGTTCCGAAACGCTGGTTAAAACGCGGGAGGGTTCACTGTGAGCACTGAAATCCTGACCGTACCTCATAACCTCGAAGCAGAGCAAAGTGTCTTAGGCGGAATAATGCTGGACACCGGCAGCGAGCGTTGCCAGAAGGCCCTTGCAATGCTGAAGCCTGAGTCGTTCTATCTGCGTGCCCACCAGGTGATCTTCTCAGAGATGCGCGAGCTGGTGGCCAGACAGCGACCGGTTGACCTGATCACCCTGATTGAGTCGCTGGAATCTAAGTCGATGGAGGAGCAGGCCGGAGGTTTCGCCTACTTGGCCGAGCTATCGAAGAACACTCCCAGCGCGGCAAATATCGTTCACTACGCCATGGTGGTTCGGGAGAAGGCCATGGAACGCTACGGCATCGACATGACTACCAGGGCGACTGAACTGCTTTACGCCCGCAACGGCATGACAACCGCGGAGAAGTTTGAAGCCATCCAGAGCCTGTTTACTGAGATCAGTGATTACGCGCGAACCGGAAGAAAGACCGGGCTCCGCTCATTCTACGACGCTGTAGCTGACTGGACTGAAGAATTCGATGAGCGTATCAAGCCAGACGGTAGGGCGCGCGGACTGTCTACCGGGCTTCCTTCACTTGACGATCTACTTGGTGTTAAGCGCATTGTGCGCGGAAGTCTGTTCGTTATCGGTGCCCGTCCGAAGATGGGGAAAACAACTCTGTACACGCAGATGGCCGTTAACTGCGCCACCGTGGAGAACGAGCCCGCTCTGATGTTCTCTCTGGAAATGCCAGAAGGGCAGATGGTTGAGAAGATAACCGCCCAACAGAGCCGCCTTACACCTAACCTGTTCTACCCGGACATGACCAAAGACGATTTTGGCTACCGAGGCGACTGGGATAGCGACATCCAGAAGGCAACCGGTGTTATGAGTGCGCTAATCGACACCAACAACCTGATGATCGATGACACCCCCGGCATTGGCCTGGCACATATCGTCGCTGAGGCGCGGCGTATTAAACGCGAGCGCGGCAAGGTTGGCATGGTGCTGGTCGACTATCTGACACTGATGACCGCCGATAAAGCTGAACGCAACGACCTTGCATATGGGCTGATCACCAAAGGCCTGAAGATGCTGGCCAAGGAGCTGGACTGCGTTGTCGTGCTACTTACCCAGCTTAACCGCGATCTGGAAAAGCGAACCAATAAACGGCCGCAGCCAAGCGACTCCCGCGATACCGGGCAGATCGAACAGGACTGCGATTACTGGCTGGCCATCTACCGCGAAGGGGCCTACGACGAAACAGCAAACCAGAGCGAAACAGAGCTGCTGCTGCGCCTGAATCGCCACGGTGAAGCAGGGGTTGTTTTTTGCGAACAGCGACACGGATCAATCTATGACTGCGACCAGGAAGCTGCCAGCCAGCGTCGTCGCGATAAAGAAGCAAAACCTGCTCAGAGAGGTGAATTCTGATGAAAGGCAAACAGGCAATTCTGCGTTATCTCGAAACGCATCGTACCTTCACTGCGAAGGATGTGGCTGCCGAGTGTGGCATGACCATCAACTGCATCACAAAGAACGCTATCGAGCTGGAGAAGATCCGCAAGATTGTTCGTGTGAGCAAGGTCTGGCGAACGGTTACCTATCGCCTGGCGACGCCAGAAGAGCAGGCAGGAACAGCGCGCAACTGCACCAATGGAATATTCAACGAATGTCGAAACAGCGCGGCTATGAAGAGAATTCTGGCGTTTTACGGGAGAGCATCAGCATGAAACCAACCTACGAAGAACTGGCAGTACAGCTCGCTAACGCCGAGAGCAAGTGCAGGGAGCTGACGGCGGAGAATGCGGGGCTTAAAAATCCAGAAAACTGGCTGTCACAGAGTGATTACGGTTATGAGGCATCTGAGGTTGCCACTCAAAATGGAGCAACTGAAGATGAATCACTGAGGGCCGGGATGATCGCAATTATTAATCGAATCGGAACCCCGGCGACCGACGCTTTCCTGGCTGAAGTGCGGGCCAGTGCAATCCCTGAAGGTTACGTGCTTGTGCCTCAACAAATCTTCCTTGATCCATCCGACATTGAGTCAATTTGCTCGCAATGTGGTGACGGTCATGAATCCGGGTACGGTGATTTTACTGACGGACTACTGTGGGTTGGCAACATTCAACGTGACGACGGCAGTATTGTCCACGGCCTGCATATCTCATCAGCAGATTACACAGAGGAAGGTGGTGTAACGGTTTGCGAGTTCTCTGCCCAACTTCGCAAAGGAGACGCACTATGACTCCCGCATCAGAGTGCGCCGCTGCGAGATTGATTAATTTCTACATTAACGACGCTTCCCGTGAGTGCATCGAGGGGCGAAGAGCCTATCTATGTCAATGCCTTTTGCCCCGGCTGAAAGACGGCCTTTCTTCAATGCAAGCATGGAAAGAAAAAACTGATGACGACATAGAGCTTATTGGAATCTATCAAAAAGGCGTTGATTTTTTAACTGAGAAACTAAATTAGGTGGTGGAACAATGAACTTAACAGAGGGGCAGTTGCTTTTCCGTCTTCAGGACTTTCACGGGGCGGAACAGGAGGCTTTAGGAATCGGTGATTATGAATTTGCACAGGAAAGTGCTGATATCGCTTGTGCGCTCAGAGAGCTTCTGCAAGCACGACGAACAATTGAGGAGCTTACTGCGGTTGTTGGGCAACGCAACGGCGAATGCGTTCGGCTTCATTCGCTACTGGAAGCCGCAGAGAAGCGCATAGCAGAACTGCAAATTGCTCGAGACAAATGTTTCCTGAGCGGCCTAAAAACCGGCTGGGAATATGGCATTGCTGATGATACGGAAGGGTATAACCGTGAAATCGCTGATGCACAGGCAGTAATCGACCGCGCCGCTGGCATTGGCGTGAAGGGGGAGTGATATGGCGCTGACGAAAAAACAACGTGCAGAGCTACGCATGAAGTTTGGCGGTCGCTGCGCTTATTGCGGGTGCGAACTTCCCGAAAAGGGCTGGCATGCTGACCACGTTGAGGCGGTGCTACGCAAATCAGAGCAGTGCATGAAGGCTGAAGCGAAAGGCATCTTCAAACTGAAGGTGACGGGTGAATTCTACAGGCCAGAGGCTGAGAGGCTTGAAAACCTGTTCCCGGCATGTGCGCCATGCAATCTGCTGAAAACGTCCTATTCGCTGGAAATGTTCAGAAAGCAGGTATCTCTTCAGGTTGAGCGCGGGCGAAAGAGCAGCGTGAATTTCCGCACTGCAGAGCGTTTCGGCCTCATCGAGGCAGTGGAGAAGCCAGTGGTGTTCTGGTTTGAACAATATCAGGAAGGAGCGGCATCATGAGCACTATTACCAAAGAACGCATTGCAAACCTCATTGAGTTCAATTCTGAGGGCAGCGACTGTCAGGCCAATGCCGAGCAGTGGGAAGTTCATGAACTTGCGCGTATCGCTCTGACATCGCTCGAAGCTGAGCCTGTAGCTGATGTAGTTGCATGGTCTTCGCAAAACGAAGAGCGAACCTGTGATGTCCGCCTGCGCCGTCATGACATCAAACCGGGGATTCTATACACCGCCCCGCCAGCGCCGGTATCTGTGCCTGAATGGACAAACGAGCAGTGCCCGGAGTTCCTGTCGATCGCTTTCCGGCATGCGGAAATTAAAGGTGACCTTGAGCTGGATGATATCCGCCTGGGTGTGAAGATGGTCAATGGTAGCCGCGCCGCCATGCTTCAGGGTGCCGATGGCAAGCCTGAGTTAACTGTCTGGTATGGCTCGATGCCTGAAACGAACGGAAAAACAAACTGGACAGCAATGCTGCATCGCAAAGGTCAGCACCCGTGGGAAGGCATTACAATCGACTGTTCAGAGTATCCTGACCGCGTACGGTATGAGGCTGACCGCATGCGTCATCTGATTGGTGAGTTGGCAGATGAACCGGATATTCTGGCATACGATGCAGACGCACATAGCGGATATGTGAATCCTGGCAACTCTCCGGTAACTCCGGATGGTTGGAAGTTGGTGCCGGTTATTGCATTCCCCTCACAATGGGCCGCAGGCAAAAAGGCTTTTGATTCTGCCGGAATAAACAAAATCGATGCTGTGTATAAAGCAATGGTGGCAGCAGCACCGCAGCAGGAGGTGAATCGTGGCTAACCTTCAACTGGCAGTTAATGGTGAATACTTCGACCAGATGAAGTCGGGCGAGAAGACAGAAGAGTATCGCCTGGTTAATCCGTACTGGGGTCGCCGCATTCATGGTAAGGATTATGACCGTCTGATCATCACCCGTGGTTATCCGAAGCGCGACGATATGAGCAAGCGAATCGACATCCCGTATGACGGTTATGAAATCAAGGTAATTACTCACCCTCATTTCGGGCCAGATCCGGTTAAAGTTTTTGCTATAAAGGTGAACATTAATACTTAAATAATCTTAAACTCAGGCTCACATACAACAGTAAGCGAGGCTGGGATGAAAGCTAAGTACTTGGTCATAATCGATACAGATGATGAGCAACATGAGTTCGAAACAGTAATTGAGCGTGGTGATAAGATCAGCGATGAGGAGTTAATTGCGATTCTTACCCCAAAGGCTCTTAAGTATCTGGATTCCATAGATAATGGTACTTCATCTGGAGAGAGAAGAGGGTTCACAAAACTCTATTACAACTTTTTAGATATCATTGAATAGTGAACTATAATCCCCCTCTAAGTATCGAGGGGGATTCATCATGCCTAGTCATAACATCGCAGCAAAATCGAAAGAAGATCAGGACAAGGTTAACGTTGACCTTGCCGCCAGTGGTGTGGCGTACAAAGAGCGCCTGAATATGCCAGTTATCGCTGAACAGGTAGCCCGTGATCAGCCAGAGCATCTGCGTGAATACTTCATGGAACGAGTGCGCTTCTACCGCGAGCAGAGCCTGACGCTGCCGAAAGCATCAGACCCACGCTATCTGGATATGGCAACTCAGAATGAGAAGAAGTAATGGGGTGCTTAATTGTTGCCGGTATAAATTTTTATATGCTGGCAGAAGGTGAATCATACCCAACCCCTAACATCGGCAACAATTACTCCGTTTCTTACGTGGTTTTCCCTTACGAAGGCAAATGGGTCGCTCAGAAGCTTCGTAAAGGCGGTCGTTGGATAGATATAACAGACAAGCGATTCGACACCGAAAACGAGGCTTTCAACTTCACATACGAATACGCATTCACGCACAAAGACCGCCACAAGTTTTAATCCGCGCAACAGCAAGCAACGTTTGATTTCCCATAATCAACAAGCCATAATCATTTCATCGGAGCCTGAACAACTCCGGTGACTTCTGCGCATTTAAGGGGACTTAAATGCGACCACAATCTGAACTCTCCACTTTTTCACAGATGCAGAAATGCACCTGCGATTTTCTACATTCTGCGTTACCTCACGGAGGTGGCGTATGAAGCAGCAATTTCACCTCATCAACGACGCAATCAAGCAGAACGCTATCAACTACATCCGCCAGTTGCCTGTGGATTCGAAGCGCCCGCTGATTCTTGATATCAAAGAGATGACCCGCACGCTCCAGCAAAACAGGAAGCTTTGGCCGCTGCTGAAAGACCTCTCCGATCAGGTTCTCTGGTTCGGCAACAAATACGACTCAGACGACTGGAAAGATTTGATAACCGCAATGGTCGCCAAATCCAAGAAACAGGAGCAGAGAATGGCTCCTGGTCTGGATGGCGGCATTGTGATGTTCGGACAGCGTACCAGCAAGATGACTGTGCGTCAGATGGTAGAAGTCATCGAGGCTATCTACTGGTTCGGCACTCAGCAGAACGTCAAATTCAGCAACAAATCCCGTATTGAAATTGAATGGGCTAAGCAGTGGGGTGATCGCAATGCGTAAACCAACCCGCCGCAGCTGCAAAATCTGCAAGACCAAATTCACTGCTACCTACGACAACGTCTTGTGGTGCTGTCCTGAGCACGGCTTCGAGTACAGTCAGTTGCTGTTGGCTAAGAAGAAACTGGCAGCAGAGCGCAAACGCAAGCAGGAAACTCAACAGGAACGGCGCCCTCTCAAGGTCAGAAAGGATGCTCTCAAGTCTAAATCACAGTGGGATAAAGAAGCTCAGGCGGCGTTTAACCGTTACATCCGAATCCGTGATGAAGGAAAGCCCTGCGTCAGCTGCGGAAGCCCGCTAACAGGAAAAAGTAACTACCTGACCGGCAGCGCCATAGACGCGAGTCACTACCGTTCGCGCGGCGCGGCATCGCATCTAAAATTCAACGTTTTTAACGTCCACTCGGCCTGTACTCGCTGTAACCGACAGTTGAGTGGCAACGCTGTTGAATATCGAATCCGCCTTATTGAGCGCATTGGTCTGGAACGCGTCGAGCGACTGGAAGCAGATAACGAGCCGAGCCGGTTCGATATCCCATACCTTCAGCGCATCAAATCCATCTTCACTCGTAAAGCACGTCAACTAGAGAAGCGCCGAGTTCGTCGTCAGGAGGCCGCATGAACTACGCCGACTTCCTCCGGTATCAGGCCGAAAGCGTTAAGCGCGCCATGTTGCCGCCAGTAGCAAAGCACAGCCAGCAACAGCAAAAAACAAAACAGACCGCAGGAGAAGCCGCATGAAACGCGAAGACCAAAATATTGCATGGTCAGAATTGGCTAAGGTTCCTCGCCGTTCGTACCTTGGGAAATACCGCCGTCTCACTCCTGCGCAAAGCCGATGGGTTCGCTCACTGCTTGGCATGTGGGGACGAGAGTTTGGCGGGAGCGGAACGGAGCATCTTACTGACAGCGCTGGAATGTGGTCGATGATTCTGACTGGCTGGACTGGAGAACAACAGGAGCGGATCACTACGGTGCTGGCAGGACTGCGCAAGATGGGATATTCCGGTGACCAACTCATCACTCAGGCAAAAGCTATCATTTGGCCCAAGAAGTCACTTTCTGACCTGATGGAGAAAGCCAGTGATGAGGAAGAGGCTGAGTTCATGGAACGGGTAATCCTAAAATCCTTCGCCAAAAACAGCATCGTCTACGAGATCGGAAAGGATTATTACACCTGGCGCAAGACCATTAACGATATGGCGCGTTGGATGCAGTACCGTCACGCTCCCTTTCTGACTGAAAAGCAATGTATGGATCGCGTTCGTTGGTGCATTGATTTGTTCAATTCTGCTGTCTTCTTCACGTTAATTGCAGAACTTGGCATCGAAAATAAAGAAAATTGCAAAAAAGACTTGAAAACAAGTTTTGAAGATGCATAATTCGTATATGCTCGGACGTCGAAGGCGAAAGAGCGAGGTGATATAAAAACACCAACAGAATTCAAGCCCGAGGTTAAACGCCTTGGGCTTTTTCGTTTCCGGGCCGGAAGCTCATTTGGTATGAGCGGTCCCCTCATAAGGGAAGGGTAGACAGGTTCGAATCCTTCACGGCCCACCAAAAACCCAGCCAGGGTATCTTCAGCCGCAGAGCTGACATTGCCACACCCTCACATTCCCGCCTTGAGCGGGTTTTTTATTTCAGGCCCCGGGAATCATCATCGACATGCCTCGTTGTTAAATCCAGCCCGAGGGCCTGACTCTTTCATAACACACAGCGCCATCCGTCATTAACGGAGGTGAGGCCTATGAAAATGCCATACAAACAAGATTTCATCGCTGCGCTACTTGCCGCCAAGGAGCAGGGTATTGGCGCAATGCTGGCTTTTATCATGGCGTACCTGCGTGGTCGCTATAACGGCGGCGCGGTAACCAAAACGCTAATTGATGCGCTGATGTGCGCGATGATTGCCTGGTTCGTTCGTGACCTTCTGGACTTTATCGGCCTGAGCAGCAACCTCGCCTACATAGCCAGCGTCTTTATTGGATACATCGGCACCGATTCGATCGGCAATCTGATTAAAAAATTCGCAGCCAAAAAGGCGGGAGTTGACGATGCAAACCAGTCCTGACGGCATTGCACTGATAAAAAAATTCGAAGGTTGTCGGCTGACTGCCTATCCAGACCCGGGGACGGGTGGTGCGCCATGGACGATAGGCTATGGCTGGACTCACCCGGTAGACGGCAAACCAGTAAAGCCAGGAATGACGATTGACCAGGACACTGCTGACCGACTGCTTAAAACAGGCCTGGTGAGCTACGAAAACGACGTCCTGAAAATCGTGAAGGTGAAGCTAAAACAGGGGCAGTTTGATGCGCTGGTATCGTTCGCTTACAACGTCGGCTCGCGTGCGCTATCAACATCCACTCTGCTGAAAAAGCTCAACGCTGGCGATATCAAAGGCGCTGCCGATGAGTTCCTGCGCTGGAATAAGGCTGACGGCAAGGTATTGAATGGGCTGACACGTCGGCGTGAGGCGGAGCGTGCTCTGTTCCTGTCGTGATTTCCGCATTGGTAAGGCGTTACTGGCTGCAGCTGCTTGCGGTGGCCGTAATTGGCGTGCTGGCGCACTTCGTTAACCACTACCGCGACAACGCCATCACATACAAAGACCAACGCGATAAAGCCACTGAGAAGCTTGGCCTGGCGAAAGCCACCATTAAAGACATGCAGACTCGCCAGCGCGATGTCGCTGCACTTGATGCTAAATACACAAAGGAACTAGCCGATGCGAAAAAAACCATTAGCGATTTGCGTCGGGATGTCGATTCTGGCGCTAAGCGGCTGCGCATCTCCGCAACCTGCCCTGGAGTGCCCAAAGCCACCTCCGCCACCGGCGTGGATGATGCAGGAGCCCCCGAACTTACTCCAGACGCTCGACGGAATTATTTCGATCACCGGGACGGAATCGCAACCGCGGACAAAATGATTCGCGGTATGCAGGACTACATCAGCACTCAGTGCCTGAAATGATTTGTGTAACCCCGAAAGGATGGTGATCACATCTTGCTGACGGGTAAGCCGTAAGTGGCTAAGCACATCTGAGAAGCAGAGCAAACGCTGCGACAAGGCAAAGAGGTAATCATGTCCGACATCTACCAAATCACGCTAACCATCCAAACAGGCGAAACTTTCACGGGAAAGATGTCACGACGTCAGCCTGAGCTGGTTAACGGCTTTGTACCGCTGGCGACCGAGACAGGCGAGTGGCTGTATTTCGCTCCGGCCGATGTGAAGCGCGTGCAGTTCACGCCTGTGATAGACATGGTTGAAGAGAAGGGCGAGTGATCGCCCTATGTTTACCCACGAGCCTCTCGACCTTCCTCGTCCTCAGGAACTCGGTATCGCCAGTATTTGTCCGGCTTAACCCAAACGACGCTTTCACCGCTATCAACTCTGAATTTTTTGATTACTTCTGTTGATAGAGCTTGGTTACCATCAGCATTTTCTTTCAGATGTTGCTCGTTATCTTCTTTTATCAAGTAATCAACAACGTCTTCTTGATAAAGGCATCCATCTCTTTGAAGAGAGCTCATCATCCGATTAGAGACATCTTCAATGGAGAGCTTTATCGCGTTTGGGTTTATGGCTTTGGGTTAGTTTTGGTGAGTGACTCTTCAGGGAATTTTGCATCTGCTTCTTTACGCCCGGCAAACCATTGGCAGCGATAAGTACCGTTGAACTTCATTGTTCCATCAATATATTCTTTGACATGCTCGGCAACTGCCATAGCAGGACTGCCAACTACTAGGTACACGGTATCACCAATATTAAACTTTGGTGTGCGGTTATTATTTGACATAAATAATCCTTTTTTATAAATGAGAATAGGTTATGGCACTCACCGACAAGCAAGAAATGTTCTGTCGCGAGTACCTCATCGATTTAAACGCCACGCAAGCGGCTATTCGGGCTGGGTACAGCGTCAAAACTGCAAACCGAATCGCCGCTAAGTTGTTGTCAAAAGTTGACATCCAAAACAGAATCGCCGAACTCAAAGCGAAGCGCAACGAAGATGTGGGTGTTGATGCTGATTATGTGCTCCGTCGCTTAGTTGAGATCGACCAGATGGACGTTCTGGACATCCTGACCTCGACCGGTGAACTCAGGCCAGTGTCACAGTGGCCGAAGGTCTGGAGGACGACATTATCCGGGCTGGATGTCGTCGAGATGTCAGCCGAGGGAAACACCGCCGCACTGCTCAAGAAGATTAAGTGGCCGGATAAGGTTAAGAATCTCGAGCTGATTGGTAAGCATATCGACGTCCAGGCATTCCGTGAGCAGGTGAAAGCTGAGCATGTCGTTGAATCAATATCTGACCTGATGGATTCACTGTCTCAGGGGGCTTAATGAAACCTGAGCACCTTAAGCTGCTGTCGAATAAAGACTGGCGGCTGAACAATCTTTACTGGATCACCGATAAAGAGGGTAAGCCAACGCGGTTCAGGATGACGCCTGAGCAGCGGGAATACTTTGAGGGGATCCACACCCGCAACATCATCCTTAAAGCTCGTCAGCTCGGTTTCACCACTGAGGTGTGCATAATCCAACTCGACGCGGCCCTGTTTGAGTCGGCGAAGTGCGCGCTGATTGCCCACACGCTGAATGACGCAAAACGCCTGTTCCGAGAAAAGGTGAAGTATGCCTACGACAAGCTACCGGCCGAGATAAAGGTGGCCAATCCGGCCAGTAACGACTCATCCGGCGAGCTGGTCTTTAAGAAGGGCGGCTCGCTATACGTCAGCACGTCATTCCGTGGCGGTACGCTGCGCTATCTGCACGTTTCCGAGTTTGGGAAGATATGCGCCAAGTATCCTGACAAAGCCCGTGAGATCGTTACCGGTGCGTTTGAGGCGGTATCGACAGGCTGCTTCGCCACTATCGAGAGTACGGCGGAAGGTCGGGCGGGTTACTTCTTCGATTACTGCCAGACGGCAGAGAAAGCGCTGCTGCAGGGTAAGTCGTTATCCGTGCTGGACTGGAAGTTTTTCTTCTTCTCCTGGTGGAAGAACCCACAGTATGCAATCGACCCGGTTGAGCCGCTGCCGGTGCGCCTGGTTGAGTACTTCGCCGAGATGGAGGCGAAGCACGGCGTAGTAGTCAACGAGCGCCAGAAAGCCTGGTACTACGCCAAAGAGAAAACGCTCGGCGACGACATGAAGCGCGAATACCCGACCATTCCGGCCGAGGCATTCCAGCAGTCGGTCGAGGGTGCTTATTACGCCAAACAGTTCCGCTGGCTATACACGAACAAGCGGATCGGCCAGATTCCTGATAACTCACATCTCCCGGTGCACACGTTCTGGGATATCGGCGTGGGCGATTCTACGGCGATCTGGTTCGTTCGTGAAGTTGGGAACGAGTTCCACATTATCGACTACTACGAAAACTCTGGTGAAGGCCTGAGACACTACATGAAGGTGCTGAAAGACCGGGGATATGAGTATGGCGAGCACTGGGGGCCGCACGACATCGATAATCGTGAATTTGGCGCAGATGCAAAATCGCGGAGGGAGCTCGCCCAGGAAGGGTATGAAATCGACGGTCAGGTGTACTCGATGACATTCAACGTTGTGCCGAAAACGGGTGTCGATACTGGCATTGAGTCGGTGCGTGAAATCCTCCCGTCCTGTGTATTCGATGAGGAGAAGTGTGCCGAGGGAATATCTCACCTCGAGGGCTACCGCAAGGAGTGGGACGACAAGCGCGGCTGCTGGAAAGATAAACCGCTTCATGACTTCACATCACACGGTGCTGACAGCTTCCGCTACTTTGCTGTAGCGAAGAACAACCACAAGCAGGTCGGCGCAGTATTCTTCTAAGGAGCTCATCAGTGAGTGAACAACAAAGCGAGGTTTCATTCCTCGTTAATGCCCTTGCTGATGCTATCGGGCGGCAGCGCATGCTGTACGCGGGCCAGCCGGGAAACACCAAACGCACGAAGTTGTGGGATGAGTTCGGCTATCCGAACAGTCTCGAGTTCGACCGCTATTATCGGGCTTATGAGCGCAACGCGGTAGCTTTTGCCGCCGTTCATAAGCTTCTTGATTCGTGCTGGGTTGATAACCCGACGATCATCGACGGCGATGACGGCAAGGAGTCAACCGAGACAACGGACTGGGAGAAATCAGCCACTAAGTTGCTGAAGAAGCACTGGCCGAAAATCAAGGATGCGGATCGCCGTAACCTGGTTGGCCGGTACTCTGCTTTGCTCATTCAGTTCCGTGATGGCAGGGAATGGAGTGAACCGGTAGACAGGTCTGTGGTGGCACGTTTGAAGGACAAGGCCATTGTTAAGCTGATCCCAGCGTGGGAGTCGCAGATCAAGCCAGGAAACTTCGATACCGACACACTATCAGAAACATACGGCCAGCCAGTTTCGTACAACTTCAACGAGCAGCCAGTTGGTGATGATGGTACGTACGGTCCGGTGCGAGGCGTTACCGTACACCCCGAACGAATCATCATTCTCTGCGAAGGCTCGGAAGACGAAAATATGCTGTCTGGCGTGCCTTTCCTGCGCGCGGGCTACAACAAATTGCTCGACCTTGAAAAAGTCTCGGGCGGCAGCGCAGAAGGGTTCCTGAAGAATGCCAGCCGCCAGCTCGGGATTGCGTTCGACAAAGAAACCAGCATTGCAAATCTGACAAAAGCAGCCACAGATGCTGGCTACAAAGACCTTGGTGAAGCGCTTAACGACAAGGTCACCAAGATGAACCGTGGTACTGATGCTGCCCTGGTAATGCAGGCCGGCACGCCGTCGGTTCTCTCCGTTGCGGCAGCAGACCCGTCTCCGACCTGGACGGTGGCGGCCAACGAGTTTGCATCTTCGATTCAATGTCCGTTCACCATCCTGTTTGGACAGCAGACGGGGCGCCTTGCCTCCAATGAGGATAAAACAGACTGGGCTAAGCGCTGTAACGGCCGCCGCTGGGGATTCCAGTCGACGATTGTAGAGAGCGTGCTTGAGCGCTTCTGGACTGTAGGCGTCATTGACCCGCCATCATCCGGAGAGGTCACGCTGGCATGGTCTGATCTGCTCGCGCCGAGCGAAAAAGAGAAGATTGCCAACATGCAGGCAATGGCTGTTGTGGCGAAAGATACCCAACAGGCATTCGGCACACCGGCGGTGGATGAAAACGAAATCCGCGCAGTTGGCGAGCTCGAGCCTCGCAAAGTCGTGCAGCCACCTAACCCTGATGTAAAGCAAACCGATAAGGATCCGCTGACAGATGATGATGACAGCGCAAACCAGAATCGGGACGCCAATCGTACCGCGCAATAAAGCTGACCCTACGCAGTCCTCGCGGCAGGTCAGCCGGATGTTCAATGATATCGAAGGCCGGTATCTGAACATAAAGCGCAGGCTAAAGGCACTATTTGACCAAAGGCTTACAGGGCTGCAGCGAGAGGCGAACGCACATCAGTCGTGGATGATGTGCAACAACGAGGGATCCGACCCTTCGCTGTATCAGGTCAACGCCGGTAAGTTCATCTATGACATGACCGCCGCTGAGCTGGCCGACCTGCTGCAGGTTGTGCAGTCAATTTTGGATGATGAGCTTCTCGATGGCGGCAACCAGAACCTATGGGCGATGGACTACGTCATTGCGGAGTATGACCGCGGCACGCTAAACGCCTTCACCAACCTTTCGGTGCAGTCGCAGGTATATGCCAGCCAGACAACGCTACAGCAGCTTTTAAACAGCCCCGGTTATCTGAACCAGATAGCGGCGTCCAGGCTTACAACGTTCAGTGACTGGAAGGTCATCAGCGACACCGCCCGCGGCGACCTGACCAACATCATCACTGACGCGGTGGCGCGGGGCGTTAATCCTCGCGAGACTGCCAGCGTTATCAGTAAGCGGCTCGATGTGAGCATGTCGAAGGCCAAGACCATCGCTCAGACTGAGCAGGTCGGCGCGCTGCGCCAGGCGCAATGGAACGAAACGGACTGGTCCGCTGACCGGCTGGGGCTAAATACCGGTATGCTGTGGTTGTCAGCACTCAAGCCCACTACGCGCACCTGGCACGCCAGCCGTCATGGCAAGGTCTACACGACCGAAGAGGTGCGGGACTTCTACGCTGAGAACGGCAACAGGTACAACTGCTATTGCAGCCAGATTCCGGTGTTGCTCAACGACGACGGCAGCATATTTAACGAGGGACTGGCTGATAAGTTGACTAAAGAAAGAAGGAATTGGAAAAGTCAGGGTTCGTGATATCTTAACTTCTGATTTTTAAATGGAGGTTAATATGCCGCAAGTTCTGGTTTTTTGGGACAAAACAGATTACGAAATCGTGAATGCTTCTGACCCACGACCTTTATCAATTACGTTGACGTCAAAGCACTCAGGAGTCGCTACCAACTTTGATGTAGATATTATTGGAGTAGCGAATCAGACAAAACAGAATCATGACCAGTACTATGTGGTGATGGATTCCTCATCCAACGAACTTGGACGGAAAGACATTTTTATGGCTATCAGCCTTTCCAGAATTAGTCCAATTTAAATCGCTCTGAACAAATTGACCCAGCCATAGCGCTGGGTTTTTTATTGTCTGTAATCCACCATTGAGGACGCTATGTGGCAATTATCCTATGACCTTAACTTCCCAATCCGTGGCTGGGTCTATTCGAAGCCATTAGAAATTCGCTGGGACAATGGAAGCATTGAGAATGTCCGCTTATGTCATTTCTTCCCTGCCAGGCCAACCAAGAAGCAACTCCGCCAAGCGCGTAAAAACAAGCTCCACTAACGAGGATCCAGCATGAAACGCAACCGCGTTAACGTGCTGACCGTCGTCAACTCCGCTTCAAACATCACCACTGAAACCATCGACGGCAAGCCACATATCGTGGTTCGCGGCATCACGCCTGTCGTGGACGATATTGTGATGAACCGGAAGTTGTACCCGGCAGCAGAAATCGAAAAGGCCTACAACACGCTTGAGCGCAATCCGATGCCGCTGGGCCACCCGAAAGTGGACGGCAAGCATGTTTCGGCGCGCGATGTCCGGGCGGTAAACGAGTACCACGTCGGGGCCTGGCTGCAAAACGTCAGCCATAAAGACGGGAAGGTGACGGGCGATATGTACGTCAACCGCCAGTACGCCGAATCAAGCGACAAGGGCAAGCGCCTGATTAACCGTCTTGATGAGATGCTGGCTGGTATCAACTCCGACCCTATCCACATCTCCACAGGCCTGCTCTATTCCGGCATCGCTGCTAATGGTGAATCGAAGGGCAAGAAGTACAACGAGATCGCCACAAACATGATGTTTGACCATGTGGCGGTGTTGCTTGATGAGCCCGGCGCCGGTACGCCGGAGGAGGGGGTTGGCATCTTCGTTAACGCTGAGGGTGATGAAGTCGAAATCGAGGTCGTCAATCTCGAAGATTCTACCACCCCAGACCAGCAAGACCCCGCGTTCATAACATTTTTCAACCAGCTAAAGGCGTTTTTCGGCGCCAACAGCGATTCAACCCAGAAGGAAACAGACCCGATGAAAGAGCTCATCGTTAATGCGCTGAAGGCCAAAGGTAAATCGGTTGACGGTAAAACCGATGCCGAACTGATGGACGCATACAACCAGATGCTGGCAGAAAACGCCGACAGCAAAGAAGAAACGCCTGAAGAGAAGTCCGCACGTGAGAAGAAAGAGGCGGATGACAAGAAGGATAAAGAGCAGACCACCAACAGCGAAGAGATGCCAGCGTGGGCGAAAACACTCGCCGATCGCGTGGACGTCGTTTTCAACAGCCTGAACGCGAACGCCGACAAAGAGAAAGGCGAAAAGCGCGCGGCTGTGAAGTTGGCGATGAACATGAGCGATGAAGAAGTCGCAGATCTGGACGGCAAGGCACTCGACGCCATGTATGCCAAGTGCCAGACCTCCTTCGGCCTGAACGGTGCATTCCGCCAGGCAACCAACACCCAATCAGTCAGCGAAATGCCGGAGTAAAAAATGGCTAAAGACGGAAAACACGTAATTCACGCCGGTGGCGTATTCCCTAATCCGCTGCTCAACCGTGAAGGTGCCGCGGCGGCCGACACTAAGCCAGGTACTGTTGGCTTCTTCTCCGCCGCCAAGTTCACGGCCTCGGTTGATGGCAACGAAGAGGCGATCCTCTATGTTGCTGACTTTGACTATCTGCGCTGCCAGACGGTTGACGACTCAATCCCTGTGAATGAGTTGGTGGTTGGCATCCATCCGATGCCGGGAATGTTCCTTAACGTGCGCGCGGCTGCAGGCACCTACAAAAAGGGGCAGCCATTATCCATCGCAAACGGCCAGGTTAAAGCCCATGCCACAGGCGAGTCCATCCGCGCATATGTCGAAGAAGACACGGCGTACACCGTTGCTGCAGGCGATCTGCTGCGCGTCGTTATCAAGTAAGGAGCACCTGAATGCTTGTATTTTCTCGCTCTATCGGTGAACGCACCGGTAACCTCGAAGTGAACCAGGCACAGTTCCGTGAACTGGAGATGGCGCGCAACATGAGCGCCCAGGCCGTGGCTGACTTCATTGCCCGAGCTCGTTTTGGTGATAATGGTCACCTGGACGCAGTCAACGCCGTCGACGACATCCGCCGCATGTACCGCGCTTATGATCAGACTGTGTTGGCGCAGTTCGAACCGAACACTGAGTTCACCCTGTTTAACGACCTGATGCCGCTGTCTCGCTCTGTACGACTGGAAGAGTCCGTGTATGAATATGCACGTACTGGCGGTCGTGGCTGGGCGCACACCTCCATGTCTGGCCAGATTGGTGCTGCGCTGGATGCTCGTGCATACAGCTTCGACGGCACGATGGTGCCAGTGCACGATTCAGGTTTCAAATTCCACTGGCGTGACCCGATCTTTAACAAAGGTTCTGCACTGGCCTCCCTGTCTGACGCTCAGCGCGGCTCTGTTGATGATGTGCGCCGTAAAATCGTGGATTACATGTTCAATGGTTTCCGCGACTCGGAAGGCAACTTTGTAACTTTCGACGGCAAAACCTGGAAAGGCCTGAAGAACGATGAGCGCGTCGGTCAGGTTGATTTAGGCGCATCTGGTCTGAACATCGACTTCTCCAGCCGCACTACAACCGCAGAACAGAACCGAAATGGTGCGATCGCACTGCGCGATACGCTGAAAATCGGTAACAACCAGTACGCACCACAGACCTGGTATGTTTCCAGCGAGATCATGTCCAACTGGGAGCGCTATTACAGCGACAATTACCAGTCTGGCACCATCCTGCAGGAAATCCTGAAACTGTCTGGCATTGCTGCCGTGAAAGAAGATGCAGAACTCACCGGAAACCAGATTCTGGTGGTACCGCTGACTGCAGGCGTTATCGCTCCGATCACCGGCCAGGCCGTAGGTACTGTTGCTGACCCTCGTCAGTTCTATAACAGCGACTACATCTGGCGTACCTGGGGCGCAATGGGCCTGATGGTTAAGCAGGACATCAACCTTAAACACGGTGTGCTCTTCGCGAGCAGCTAAGGAGAAACTGAATGGCACTGGTAGAAATCACATCAGGTAACGTGTTCGCTGGTGCCAACCTCCGCAAGCTGGAGGTTGGTGCGGTATTTGAAGTAGACGATGCAACAGCAGCGCGCTGGAAAGCGACCGGTAAAGCGAAAGATACCGACAAGAAGAAGGGTGAAAAGCTCTTCGGTGAAGCGGTGTCGACAACCAAAGCGCCGTCAAGTGACCTTCTGGAGCAGCTCGCCGAGGTGACTAAATCCCGAGATGAGGCTCTGGAACAGGTGACTAAACTCACCGACCAGGCTGCTGCGGATAAGATCGCCTTTGATGAGCAGCTCGCCGAGGTGACTAAACGCGCTGACGAAGCTGAAACCGCGCTGGCAGAAGCAATCAAGAAGGCGAAATAACCATGGCGCTTCGTGAGTTCGAAAACCCGGCTAAATCCCGCGATGAGCTGGATGAGCAAACAAAAGGTAATTAACCATGGCTGACCCAATCACAGCGGCAGACGTGCAGGCGTACCTCGGTGAATTGGGTTACACCATTCCCATGGCGTTGTTGGATCCGATTCTCTGTGCGGTAAACAAGATTATTCCGTGCCTCGATGGTGCGGGATATGACGAGTGTACTGCGAAGCTGATCCTGATGTATGCCGCCGCACTTATGGCTACGTCGTCCGGGGCTCGCCGTATCAAATCACAGGGTGCGCCGTCTGGCGCGTCCCGTTCGTTTGAATATGGCGACGACAGCATCACATGGTTACGCGACTCGCTGGCCCGTCTCGATACCAGCGGCTGCACTGGCAAACTGCCGATCAGTGCCGGTAATAGCGTTGGCCTGTTCATGGTGGTCGGGGGCTGCTGATGACGTACAAATCAGTTAAGCACGGCCTACCGCGTGCGTTCACCCGCGCCTGGGTGATGACCGACACCGGGCGGGAAACTACCGGCTACGTTAAATCGGACGGCGAGTGGTTCATCAACTGCCCGCGCATCCGGGCTACTGGCGCGAAGGTGCTGAGGTGGAAAGAATGAAGCGAGGCGGGTTACTGAAAAATAGCCGACTTTATCGTGTTGGCGAAGTCGTCATGGACTCTTGCATCCCACCAAACGCCATTAAGCGAAGTGAGCAGCTTAAAGGCCAGTGTGGAAACGTGACGGTTGTCCTGCGTTGTAAGGAGGGCTGATGTCATCGGTAGCGAACTGGTCATACACAGCCACGGCGACCATCTGGCGAAAGCTGGAAGGCAATGACGAATACGGCGATCCGCGGGGCTATGCCGAGCCTGAGCAAATCCTCTGCGATTACGAGGGCGGGCTTAGCAAGAAGTTAGCCAGCCTGGGCGCTGAAATCGTTGTGAAGAATACCGTCTGGACGGAGTTCGCGCTGGCGGCCGCAGGTGATTACCTGCTAATCGGCGCATCGGACGAGCCGGATCCGGTTGTCGCCGGTGCCGACGAGGTGAGGCAGGTTATCCGTTACGCCGACACGTTCGAGCGCCTGGCGGATGATTACGCCATCCTGACGGGAGTGTAACTATGGGCATCAAAGTTAAGGGTATCAGCCAGGCGAAGAAGCACCTGAACGATGTCATCAACGACGTTAAGGGGCGCAAGGTAATTCGCGCACTACAGTCGGCGATGATGCTTATCGGTACCCGGGCGGCCTATTACACCCCGATCGACAGCTCAACGCTGATTAACAGCCAGTTTCGGGAAATCGATGCTGGCGGCGTGCTCATCACCGGGAGAGTCGGTTACTCGGCCAACTATGCCGCATACGTGCATGAGGCGTCAGGCAAACTCAAAGGTCAGCCGCGCGCTCACTTCGGCGTGACCAGTAACCGCTCTGAGTTCGGCCCGCAGAAGCCGAAAGAGTTCGGCGGCGGGACTGGAACGGGCAACTACTGGGATCCCCATGGTGAGCCGCAATTCCTGACTAAAGGCGCGAATGACGAGCGCGATAGCGTTGACGCTGTGATGCGCAAGGAGCTTTCGTTATGACACCCATGATGCACGAGCGGGTGCGCAACATGTTTGGCGATGCCGGTCTAACGACAGGTTTCACGGTGCAGCAGTTGATGTACGACGACCCGGACGACCTGTCGAAAGCGATCATGGTGTTCAGGCCTAACGGCGGGTCGAATATTCGGACTGACCTCGGCTCTGAGTACCACGTCCTGGTCGACGTAGTCGGCGCTAAAGACAAGCGCAAAGACGCACTCAATGCCGTGCAGCGCATCGTCGATTACGTCCAGGCCAACCCCATGGCTGACGAGTGCGTCGGCTACATCCAGAACATGGGCGCAATTCCCGCGCCGGTGCTCACAGAAGAAGGGCGAATAGTCTTCCGACTCCAGTTCGCCTGTACTTACGGCGAATAGCCATCCCCAACCAAATAACCCGCTCCGGCGGGTTTTCTTTTATACGTCAAAGAGGAGTTTCACATGGCTAATTGCCAGAACTCGAACGAGCGCCTGTTCGGCGGTGCGGTCGTGCTGGAAGTCGCCGATGGCTGCCCTGATGTCAAGCCACTTGAGTCTGAGTGGAAGTCACTGGCTGCAGGCACGTCTAAAGGCTTCGACTTTAATCCTAACACGGTTACCTCTGATGCGGATGACGGCGGCGGTTATGTCGAAACCATCATCACCAACAGTGATCTCACCTTCAGTTTTGAAGGTGAAGTGCGCAAAAAAGATAAGCTTGATCAGTACGGTGTCGGCAAGTTCATCAAGTATTTCTCAGGTGAGTTGAAAGCCAAGCGTCAGACGGGAATCTGGGTTCGAATGGAATATGGCCCCGTCGAATTTATTGGCTACATGAACATAACTGCGCTGAGCTCTGACGGTGGTACCAATGATATCGTCACGTTCTCTACAGAGTTCAAAGTCGGTGATGCCAGCACCATTGAGGTGAACGAGATCAGCGAGGTCGCAGTGACTGGCGTAACGGTAACCCCGGCAACCAGCACTGGCGCGGCAGGCGGTACCAGCACTTTCACGGTGAACATCGCACCAACTGGCGCTACCAACAAAGACTTCACCGTCGCATCTACCGATCCAACCAAAGCTACTGCTACGGCATCCGGTACCACCGTTACGGTGAACCGTGTCGCCACCGGCAGCGCGCAGATCATCATCAACACCGAAGACGGCAACTTTGTGGCCGTGCATACGGTTACCGTTACCTAACGGACATTCCAAAGGGCGGCGTGCTGCCCTTGATAATGACCGTTTACTGGAAGGCCTATGACTGCTTTAACCGATATTGGCGAATTCTCTGTCAGCGACAGCCGCACCGGCGGGAAAGACTACCTGCTCAGACCATCATTCGAGGCAATGACCAGAATCGGCACTCCGGAAGAGATTGTGCGGGCCTATGCCACCATCCATGGGAATGACGTCGCTCAGCTCATTGAGGTGTGCGCTGGCACGCTGGGGCGCTTCCCTGTCTGGTTATCTCCATCATTCAACCGCGCTGCTGAAAAGCTGTTATCAACTAGCATGCTGGTGCTGCAGTCGTGCTGCGATGACGACCTGACGCCAATGATCGGCGAGTGGAAAGGGTGGCGGCACTGCGTCGTCTACCGCCCGGGCCAGATGCCGAAGAACGATATCATCGTACTGGCTCAGCATCTCATGCAGCACGGTGTCGTCGGAAAGGCAAAGGTTCGCCAGCTGCAGCGGCACGAAACTGGCGAGCGCACAACAGAGTTTAAGGCATTCGACTACATCAGCGCGGCGCGTAGCCACTTCGGCATGAACCGTGTCGAAGCCTCCCAGTTAACGATGACCGAATTTCAGATGCTGCTGGCGGCGAAATATCCCGATCAGAAAGGCTTCACTCGTGAAGAGTACGACAGCATCGCTGACGAATACTTGGCTAAACAGGCCGCGCGCAGGGCAAAGGTTAGTAGTTAATACAATGAAATTTACAAAATTACCTTTTATTTTGCACCCGCCTTACTTGCAGGGTTATTGAGTAGGAGTTATAGTTCGCAACAATGATGTGGGCGGCTCGCACCCCATACAAGTGAGGTTTACCTCCGCGAGCCTAACCCACCACTCTCCCTCTAATTCCCCGTATTCGGTTAATAAAAATGGAAAGACAGTACGCAGTACTTCTTGACGCAGGTTTCTTGCGCCGAAAATTAGGTTCTCAGGCAGCACCAATGACAGCTCAAAATGTCGAGGATTTGGTTAATAAAATTAAAGGACGAAATGAGTTATTAGGGATGCGGTTGTATCGTGTGTTTTATTACGATGCTGAACCTTTCACTGGTACTAAGACACATCCTATATCCAACGCTGTTACTAACTTTGGCGCCACACAAATGGCCATTGATTGTAATACATTGTTAGATGAGCTTAAGGTCAAGCCTTTTTTTGCTGTGCGCCTAGGGGAACTCAATTTTAGAGGGTGGAAGGTTTCAGATGCTGCTCTTCAGTCTGGGGCAGGGGGGACAGCAACAATTAATGCTCATAATGTTTCTCCCAATCTTCAGCAGAAAGGTGTTGATATGAGGATCGCATTAGATATCTCATCCATGACGTTAAAGAACCAGGCAGACGTTTTTTGTCTGGTCACAGGTGACTCAGATTTTGCACCCATCATCAAATTTGCGAGATCTGAAGGAAAGCAAGTATTCACATATACTCTCGGTCATAGAGTCAAACCATCTTTACCTATTCATTCTGACCTCCATATTTCTGAAACGTACGCCAATTTGTAAATTTTAATCATTTCTTAAAACCCGCTCCGGCGGGTTTTTTTATGCCCGGAGAATGACATGGCTAGTGAGAAGAACGCCGGTAGCATCGTTTATGAAATCAGCGCCGACGTTGAGCCGCTGCTGCAGGGCGGGAAACAGGCCATTGATGCTCTGGATAAACTGGATGCTGCAGCCCAGCAGTCCGGCAAGGGAATGGATAACCTCGACCAGAGCGCATCCCAAACCGGGTCCGCGTTTACTGAACTGGCTGGTTATGCCAACTCCATGGATAACCAGTTGCGCAAGCTGAATACCAACGTCAGCGGCATTGCCCGCGCTATGGAAGAGGCCCGCAGCGGTACCGGCGGCGCTAGCAGTGAATTCAGCCGTGCAGAATCCATCATCGAGGCGCTGGGTAACCAGCTGGCTGTGCTGGACGAAGCGCAGGAGAATGGCGCACGCAGTGCTGCTGTTTTAGCGGCACAGCTTCGGGCCGGGTCAAAAGCGAGTGATGAGGAAAAGCAGAAGATCGGCGATCTGACTGGTCGCCTGTATGACATGAAGACTGGCGCTGAAGGTGGCGCCAAAGGTACCGGCGCATGGAAATCCAGCATGCAGCAGGCGGGTTACCAGGTGCAGGACTTCATCGTACAGGTTCAGGGTGGGCAGTCCGCGCTGGTGGCGTTCGCTCAGCAAGGCTCACAACTCGCTGGAGCATTCGGCCCGGGCGGCGCAGTGGTGGGGGCATTCATTGCGCTCAGTTCAGTGATTGCTGGCGTGCTGATCACCTCGCTTAATGGCGGTAAGACCGCAATGGACGCGCTGGAAGACGCAGCCGAAGCCATGGATAAGGTAATCAACGTCTCGATTAACGGCGTGGCCGCGCTGTCAGACAAATATGCGTACCTGGCGAAGACCAACGCTGAAGTCGCCACCCTGATGCGCAACCAGGCGCTTCTGGAGTACAACGAGGCGATCAATAAAATACCAAAAGCTATCAGTGATGCATCAAGCTCTCTGCTGTCATTCGGTGATAAAGCGCTGTCGGCATTTTCCGGCGGCTATGCGTCGGTGGATGGCTTTAATGACCGCCTGGCTACTCTGGAAATCACCACCGATAACTATGCCGAGGCAGTTAAGCAGGCATACGGCGCAGGCCAGGCGTTCCAGGCTACTGCGAACAGCATCGGCAATACCGTAGGGGCCGTAGCGGATAAGTTCGGCATCACCGAGCAGAAAGCCTTTGAGCTGAGCAAGCAGCTTTCAGATATAGCCAAAAACCCATCTCCCGAGGCTCTGCAGCGTCTGGCGACAGAGTTGCAGAACACGCAGAGCTCAACTGAAAAGGGGCAAACTGCGCTCACAGCGTTCATTGGTAAGTTGGTAGAGTTGTCCCGTGAGGCGGTAATTGCCAAAGGTAACGTGGCGGCGCTCAAGCAAGAGACCGATAACTTAACCAGCGGCCAGAAGAACCTGATCAAGCAGTCTGAGCGCAACCTGGCACTGTCTAAGTTGCAGGGTGAAGCTCGCGCCCGCCTGCAGGCCCAATACGCTGCCGAAGATGCAGGTTTTGCGAAGGATGATCCGCATGCCAAGCAAATGGAGGATGACGCTGCCGCTACGTACAAAAATACGCAGGCGCAGAAGACACTTCAGTCCGAGCAGAAGAAAGGCGCGTCACAGGCTGATTCTATTGCCCAGAAGCTGGCAAACCTGAAACAACAGTCAGAACTTGCTGCCGACTCTACCAATAAACTGAGCCGTGAACAGGCGATCCTGAATGCCCAGCAATCACTCGGTAAAGGTGCGACGAAGGAGCAGGTTGCTCTTGCCGGGCAGTATGCGGCAACGAAATGGGACACGGCCAATGCTATAAAAGCGCAGGCTGCAGCTGAGAAGCTTCTCCCTGGGACGCGTGAGAATGCCAGCTACAAGCAGGATGTTGAGGATCTGAATACCGCTCTGGCTGCGAAGAAAATCAGCCAGGAGCAATTCAATCAGACATCCGAGCGACTGGCAGCAACTCATCAGGCTAACCTTGCAAAAATCCAGGCTCAGCAGGCAGTGACGCCGCAGCAGGATGCAGTTGGTGGTGTTGACCCAGTGCAGCAACTGGCTAACGAAAACGCCCGCAAGTTAGCGCTAATTCAGGCATTCGAACAGCAGGGGCTTATCACTCATCAGAATGCGCTCATGCTGCGCGCTACAGCTGACAGACAGTACGAACAGGCTCGCATCGCTGCGCAGTGGGAGATCTTCCGCAACCAGAGCACAGGCAATGAAGCGCTGGCTGCGTCCTTTGATGCACTGGCCGGAAATGCGTCAAATGCCTTAACCGGCATCATCACCAGGAGCATGTCAGCTTCTGATGCTCTGCGCTCGATCGGCAATACCGTCCTGAACAGCCTTATCAACACCTTCGTCCAGATGGGCGTTGAGTGGGTGAAGTCGGCCATCATGGGGCAAGCGGCACAAACGGCTGCTATCGGCACGGTGACTGCAGTGCAGACGGCAGCAGTGGCAACACAGACTGCTACAAGCACAGCGGCGGCGGCAACGACTGCTGCGGCATGGACCCCGGCAGCGATCCTTTCCTCAATAGCCTCGATGGGTACGGCGGCGGCGATCGGTCTCGGGGCGGTGGCAGGTGTTATTGGTGCGAACCTGCTGGGCAAGCGTAAAAACGGCGGTCCTGTATCTGCTGGTGGAATGTATCAGGTTGGTGAAGGCGGCATGCCGGAGATTTACCAGGCCAGTACCGGTAAGCAGTACATGATTCCGGGCGACAACGGCAAGGTGATCAGCAATAAGGATATGAATGCTGGCGGTGGTGGTGGCGCTCCTGTTCTCAACATCTACAACTATTCATCCGCTTCTGTTGATGCTCAGGCAAAGCAGAACGGTGATGGTTCATGGACGCTTGAGGCATTTATCGCTGACATGAATAACGGTGGTCCTGCAAGCAGCGCCATTACCAGCAACATGAACGTTAAACGCACGCCAAGGGGGCAGGGCTGATGCCTATTATCGACTATCCCGACTGGCTGCCGCTGGCGCAGAAAGCCAGTAAAAACATGACGCTCGATACCGGGTTCCAGACCGATCAGCCAGCGGTAGGCCCGGCTATCTTTCAGAACCAGACCGATGACCTGAAAGTGACGTGGTCACTGACGTGGATCTTTACGTCGGCAGAGGAGCGCGCATTCCAGCAGTGGCTGCGCAGCCCTAACTACCTAAACCGTGGGCTAAATTGGTTCCGTATGAAGGTGAATCTCGGCGGCAGTGGGGTACAGTTGCAGGAACTCCACTTCACGCAGATGCCTGTTCAGACAAACATCACAAACGGCGTTGTTACATGGACTGGAACCGTGATTGCAAACCACCTCTACAACGCAGATGACGAATTCGACGACATCATTGTTGAGCTGCCGCCGCCGTGGGATTCGTGGCTGGATATCGTAGTTACTGGTTATCCGGACGGCCGCGATCCGGAATCACTACCGAGGGTGCCGTAATGCCGAGCTTCAGAGAGTACAAGCAGCAGCGGCCGACGCGCGGGCTGTACGACACCATCACGTTCTACCATCCATCATTTGGCTATGTCCGCTTGGTCGACAAGCAGTTCTTTCCGAAGGTACTAGGAGGCCAGACGTACACGCCAGCGCGCTTTGAAATCGAAGAGAGTCAGCAGAGTGGTACGCCGGTGATCGACGCGACGGTGAAGTTAGGTCGGCTGTCGTCTGACATTAAAGCGCTGATGAAGCAGTGGAAGGGCGCGGCCCGGCTGACAGCCATCACTGCCACCAGGCAGATCTTCGACAGCGGCGACGTGTCTGTGCCGATTAAGTCCTGGCAACTTTACGTCAAGACGGTGGACATCGACGCTGACTCCGCGTCAGTAACCCTGTCCGTCACCAACCCGCTGAACAACAACATCGGAAGGCTCTATGACCCAACGGAATATACCGGCCTGCTGTACCTCTGATTTTGTTCGGAAGGTGATCGGCGTGCCGTGGGCTAATCGTGCCTGTTCGTTCGAGAGGGTCGACTGCTGGGGACTGGTGGTGTTGTATTACCGTCACGTTCTCGGCATTGAGCTGCACCAGACTCCGGACTACGAAGCCGGTAAGGACTTCTTCACCTGCTATCAGGGCGACGTCGTTTTCTGGCGCCAGGACGATAAACCTGTCGAAGGCGGGATATTTGTCGGATACCGAGGCACGCAACCGGCGCACGTTGGCCTGGTGATTAACCGACAGGCTCTACACTCGCGCGGCGAGAACGGAAGTGTGCGTATGGACTCGTTGCTTGTCATTCAGCGGGCATTCACCAAAGTGGAGTTTTTCGAATATGGCGTTGATTGAGCTTCAGCGTTTCCCAGGGACGCCAAAAGAACGCTACAGGGTGCCAAACGGCGCCTTTTTTTATGACTGGCTGGCGGCCAATGATGGCACCTTTCACCGTGATCTGCTGATCGTCCGCAACGGCGTGATGTTAAATGATGATGATGAACTGGCGTTTGAACTGAGCGAACTGGACACCATCCAGATTTTCGACCAGCCAAAGGGCATTATTAGCGACATTCTAAGCCCGATCTTCAAAGTTGTAGGTGCTGTGTTTTCCTTCCTGGCTCCGAAACCTGCAATTGCTAACAACGGTGGCAACACCGTCGACTCACCGAATAACAGTCTAACCGGTCAAACGAATACCGCCAGGGTATACAAAGCGAAGCCTGATATTTACGGACAGGTCAGATCGTTTCCAGACTTGATTCAGGAGTCGATGTTTGAATATGTGCGCCAGAGTGAGAGCGACGGCGGCCTGAAATACGTCACTGAGTGGATGTGTATCGGTATCGGTAAGTATGACTATGGGTCTGTGCGTTACTCTGAGTCGAGTCTCGGATCAATGGCCGGTGCTGAGTATCAGTTTTATCAGCCTGGTGAGGTAATACCGACTATTAACGAGGGCTATTCGTTCGACGATGTCGACGGGCAGGAGATGCCAGGGCCAAACGAAAGCGATAATTTCCCTGTAGAATCAGCTACGGCAAATACCGTGGTAAGTGGTGAATATGCTGGCGGACAGATAGCGATGAAAATCGTTAAGCAGGCTGAGTTCGACTACTTCATGGGGCTCGTGCTACCACACTCCGTCACATTCACCATTAACGTCACCTATAACACAACATCAGGCAGCGTTACAGAAGATGTGCTTTTCTCAGGCACGCTGATTTCTGCGGAGCAGAGCGATGATGGTTCCGTTATAGACCCCGTTCAATGGTACACGTTCACCATGACAGATTTACAGGGGCCACCCACCGTTCCATCTACAGCCACTATTAACACGACGAAATTCATTCTCAACGATAATGAGGCGCTTGTTGTTGGGCCTTTCTTCTCGCCGGTTGAGTCAACAGAGCTTTGGTTGCATACACAGTCATCACTTGGTGGCGGTAACTGGACTGACTGGACGGTGACAATCTGGAAAATCGATGACGATTACAACCAGATCCCAGGAACACAACAGACCTTCAACTATCATCAGGGAACGCCTCATAAGTCGACCAGTGAAGTGTTTTATCGCACGGATAAAATAATCCCGGCAGGAGGATTTGGTAAGTATGCCATTAACTTCCAGCGCACAAACAACTCAAATGATGCGTCCATTCTTAAGGTTGAGGAAATACACGCGGTCAACATCAGAAGCAACGTAGTTCATCAGACTGATACATTGGTTCGCGTCAAGGTGCGGGCAACAGAGAACGCACTGGGAAGCCGTGACCGAAAATATAACGCTCTGGTGACTCGTCAGACCATCAGTTACAACCTGACGACACAGACTGTGGATTATACAGTGCGTCCTTCGCGTTCCTTTGCTGACGCGGTTGCACATACCTGGCTTGTAATGGGTGGTCAGCCAGAAAGCAGCATTGATCTGTACGGGTTGTACTCTATAGCTGATAGTCTACCTGATGAGCGTCTTGGCTACTTCGACTATACGTTTGACGACGAGAACGACTCACTGGGAGACCGCGTGCAGGCGATCTGCAATGCCGCGTCAGTGGTGGCGTACTGGGACGATGGCGTGCTGACGTTTACTCGCGATCAGAAGGTTGACTACCCGGCTGCCGTATTCAACCGGGCCAACATGAAGACGGACGAGTACAAAATGACGTACGAGGCCACTCTTCCTGGCGGTTATGACGGCGTCCAAGTGTCCTATGTTCACCCGACCACGAACAATAAGACGTACATCAACTACCGCGTGCTGAACGGCGCTATTGTTGAACAGGAAGCGGAAAACCCAAACAAGCTGGAAATAGTCGGCCTCCGTAATGAGTATCAGGCCCGGGAGCGCGCGCTGCGGGAAACCAAGCGCCTGATCTACTCGCGCGTGAAGATGAACGCCAAGGTGTTTGAGGACGGCATTATCCAGGTCGGCAGCGTCATTCAGATGCCTGACATCTACGACAGCAACCAGCAGCAGGGTTATATCACCGGGCGTACCGGAAATAACTTCGATACAAGCGAACCAATCACGTTTACCGGTTCTATGTATGTGCTGGTTACTGACAGTATGGGCAACCCGACACTGCGTTATCCGGCAACGGCCCGCAGCGACACTAAATACGGCTTCACCGCAGCAATACCAGATATTCAGCTAAACATATGGAACGGAGACACTGTCCAGCTCCCGTCTCGTTATCTCATAGCGACTGTGGCAGAACTGGACAGCCAGCTATGGACGGTCAACAGCATCAAACCAAATTCAGATAACACGGTATCTCTTACCGTCGCAGAGTACAGCGACGCCATCTACCAATGAGAACCTTCACCGACCAACAAGACCCGGCCACCGAGCCGGGTTTTTTAATGGGAAAATTATGAGCACTACACCAACTAATCTGCCAGTACCAAGCGAAAAACCGCAAGATCTGAAATTCAACGCCGGTAAGATTGACGAGTTTATCACCTCGAGGGCTCAGAAATATATCGATCGTTTTGGCGGGGAACATTACACCATTGAAGGGCTGCGCTGGTTTGCTCAGCAGGCCATCGCCGCATTTGGCTATATCACTTTAGACAGCTTCGAAGACGGAAACACACTGACACTGCCAAATCAGGTTCTGCGCCTTGAAGCCACCGGCGAATATTATCGTTGGGACGGCGTATTCCCTAAGGATGTTCCTGCTGGTTCAACGCCAGATTCAACCGGAGGGATTGGCACAGGTGCGTGGCTGGATGTCGGTGATGCAGTGTTACGATCTGAACTGGCTAAAGAAAATGGATCTTCGCTTATTGGTGTTGGGCAGTCAACTTTACAGACAGCTCTGTATTACGGATTTCCAGAGATGTACGGAGCAGTAGGTGATGGTGATACCGATGATGGCCCAGCATTGCAGGATTGTTTTAATAATCACGCCGTGTCAATTCTTTCAGAAAAGACATATGCCTCATCTACTGAATTAATCATCACCCCCGGCCACAGTGTGAAAGGTGCAGGTAAAGACAAATCGATTATTAAAAAAATCGGTAGTCCAACACAGTTTTTCGTCAAGGTTTTGGGGCAAAGCCAGGTTGGATATAGTGGGTTTAATGAAGATTTTATGGTTAATTCACAGAGGCTCGCAGATTATGGTATCTATTATGGAGGAGATAACACAACAACGATTACGAAGGCAAGGATTTCAGGCGTAAGTTCAAGAAATGCAATTCAGGCAAACATTGTTCTCGATGCCGTTCAGAATTCAACCTTCATTGATCTTGACTGTGCTAATGATTTCAACTTTTCTGGGAAAAGAGGTATGTACCTAGTAAACGGCGCAGGCAATAACCTCATAATGAATTGTGAGCTATCGGGAGGGGAAGTAGGGAGTTTTGTAACAGGCCGTGAACCAACTTTTCCATGTTGGTCGCTTAATACATTTGCAAGAATGAACGCAAATAACACCATATCACGATGCATAATGGAAAGCATATCTACAGATGATGTTCTTATGTCACGAAAGCAAGGTGTTTTTATGGAGTATGCAAACACAAATACTTTCTTTGCTTGTGATATTGTCGCGTTGAAATATAGCGATACAGCTGCATATATTAAAGATACATGCTCTTATAATACATTCCTGAATTGTTCGTTTGGTTCAAATCCTTCAAGCACTATCGCAGCATTTAAAAATGAAGGATATAATACCAGAATCCTATCAGGTAACATGGATGACTTTACTGGAATACAGCAGATAGTAACAACTCAAGAAATCACAGTTAAAGATTGCTATGCTAATGGTGGAAATCTTGCAAGGATTGTTAACTCAGCAGGTAATACCAATAAAAATATCAAAGGGGTTGTGCGATTTAGTGACACAACTGGGGATTCTTTACCAAACTTTCTTAATCCTAATGAGATTATTGGTGATAATGATGGAAGGTATTGGGCGAGTCGTGGTACCTCTTTTGATGAATCAGTTCAATTTTTTACTGGCTATCAGAGATCACAGGTATCAAATATTACCGTATCTGGAAGCACGGGAAGTGTAGGGTTTCAGTTGCCAGCGCAGGGTATTTATGAAATTGAATGCTCTTTTATGGCTGGTCCTGATAACTCTCACCGTGGGGCAGGAAAAATAAGAGCAACATACTATTCAGGAATATTAACAGTAAATAAAACATCAGTTGTTAACCCCCTTGTTACGACTGATGAAAGCATAAGCGCACTTGCCGCATCCCTTTCTGAAGGTGGTTTTTTGACTATATCAATTACGCTAACATCGTTAACTGATGGTGTTGCTAAATTAACTGTGAGACGAATGAATGATTGGACGTCTTAAGTTTAACGGCCCCTATGCGGGGCCTCACTAACAAAATCTAATCTAATCTAAATTCAGATATTGCCTTTTTATTATCTGATGATACTATCTTTATAATAATTGGCTCATTTTTTTTAGGTTTGCAACTTCCCAACTCTATATTTGAGTAGAAATAATCACCTATTTGTATTAAATCAATTCTTTTTGAAATTGCCAATGAACTATTTTGACATTTAATGGATGCTGTTATTTCTTCACCGTTCTTTAATATTTCAATAGGTGATTTTTGCAGCTTAAACTTGAGTAGTAAATTATCATTGACACTGAATTTTTTAATTTGGCTATATCTTTTCTCTCCAACGAGTGAGATATCATTTCCTAAAACTCCATATACAGGGTTGAATTCACCTCTCAAAATGTGTGAGTAATCAAATGGTATGTCATATTTTATTAGTTTATTTACATGGAAATAATCATCCATTTTCTGGTTCTGATATGTATCCAGAGCATCGCTTGGTTTAGCCAATGTGGTAAAATAAAATTCAGGAATATAAATATCTTTTGATCCATTAGCCTTTGCATTGGCAATAATGCTTTGCCTAATAATATCTTGGTTCCAATTATTTACTACTGAAGTAGTAAACCAAAAGTAAGATGGTAAAAAATAGAAAAGAAGAGCGATTGATACGATAGAAATACAATATGCTGAGTTTTTACTATTGCTTTGAGTTATCTCTGTAGCAATAAATGATGCGGCGATCAGTAAAAAGCATAACCCACCGTTCATTGATCTCTCAGGGAAGGCCGGAGATCCAAGAAATGCAGCATTTGACAACATTGCACAGACAATGAATATCAGAGAATATGATAAAAATCTGGAGCTAATTACTTTTGTAGCTGATACAAAAAGAAGCATAATTACCAGTAAGACTAGCACAATCCAGTATTCTTCTACTGATGCAGGAAATCGCTCAAAAAAATGAGTGAAGAACTTATCTTTGAATGGTGTGTTATGCCAATCTTGATAAAGAGTTGCTCTATTTTGGTTCCCTGGTGCTAGTAGTAATATTGATGCACCAATAATTGAACCAACTAGTCCTGATGTTAAAGATAATTTGTTTTTTTCAAATATAAGCAAAGTAATGCTAAGCATAACCACTACTATTGAAGTATTTTCGTTAGAGCATCCAGCAAAAACTCCAAGTAGAAGCGTCATTAATGGATATAAACGACTATCTGTTTTAGATGACATGAACATGCTGAAAATGAAAATAGCAATAAACAGATTAGTCCACAGATAATTTGCAGATCCTACAATCCAAAAAGAGGTTTCTCCCAACTTAGGATTTGAAACCCAATATGCTAAAAAGATAAAAATCACTACAAAAGGCGAGTAATGTTTTTTTTCTTTACTTACAGCTATAGGAATAATGGAAATGAAAAAGCATAACCCAAGAAATGCAAGTGAGTTTATTATTTCAACCACAGTGTGATTAAAATTGAAAAGAAGTGTTGAGCTGATAGTGTTAGCCAGTACTCTGCCAGACCATATTATATAATGATCGTATATTTCTTTTGGTGAATTACCAAGAAAATAATAAAAATAATCATCAGAATGCATAGGTATATGCATTGATGGTATAAGTATTAATACGTAAATAATCAACATTGTGATTATTATTTTTGTTTTATTTCTTACCACTTTTATTCTCCTGGTCCTTTTTAAGGATATAGCGCGGGCGCTTTTTACTTTCCAAATAAATTCTTCCGATGTACTCACCAAGGACACCAATACCTATTAACTGCACTCCTCCAAGGAAAAGTATTGAAACTAACAATGATGGATATCCAGGAACGCTATTTCCGAATAGAAGTTTGTCTAAAATCATCCACGCGCCATAAATGAAGGCCAGGCTGGCAACAACAAGCCCGATGTATGTCCACATGCGCAACGGGAATGTTGAGAAACTTGTTATACCTTCAAGTGCCAGATTCCATAGTTTCCAGCCGTTAAATTTTGAGTCACCGGCAACACGCTCAGCCCTTGAATACTCAACAACATCAATTTTCCCCCCGACCCATGACAAAACACCTTTCATGAATAGATTACGCTCAGGAAGTAGTTTTATATTTTCAACAACTTCGCGAGACATCAGGCGAAAATCACCAACGTTCTCTTCGATTTTAGGGGTGCTAATTTTGTTGTGTAGCTTGTAGAACCACTCAGCAGATTTGCGCTTTAGCCTTCCATCGGTAGAGCGGTCAGTTCTTTTAGCCAGAACCATATCAGCGCCATCAAGCCACTTAGCAATGAGGTTGGGAATGACATCGATAGGGTCTTGCAGATCAACATCGATTGGGATTACTGCTTCACCGGTAGCATTATCAAGACCTGCGAATAGGGCTGGCTCTTTACCAAAGTTTCTGGTGAACGACAGGGGTACTACTAATTTATCAGATAAAGCAAGCGCATTGATGATTGATTCCGTTGAATCGCTGCTTCCGTCGTTGATGAATACTATCTCAACTTCGTGATCTTTCAGGCCTTCAAACTCGCGTACCGTTTTATAAAATATAGGTATCGTGGCCTCTTCGTTAAAGACCGGAACGACTAAAGAAATTTTCATTTCGCATCCCTAAAGACAATGAATTTTGAATAGATAAATCCTGCTACCAGGCTGAAACCAGAAAATGCAATCAGTGTGATTAGTGCTGGTGCATGAAGGCGATCTGCAATGTAACCGGTAAGAGTCGCCACACCACCCATAAAGATGACAAAAGCAACATACCGACCAGTTGTTGCCTTGGATTTAAACGTCCATTTGGCATTGACAAAAAAGCTGAACGTGACTGCAACGCAGAATGCGATCAGATTAGATATCGCCTGGTTCATGCTCATCAAACTTAACAATGCAGAGAAGCACAACCAATGAATTGCTGTGTTAAGCACACCAACGGAGAAATATCGACTAAATAGCTTTAACATTATAAAAATCAGTGAATTCTTAAAGCCGAGAAGTTTAGCATCTGTAAATGGATCAATCGATACCTGATGTTGAGTGGGGTGGTACAAAAACTGGCCACAAATAGCTTTTCACCGGCTTGCAAGCCTTTGCTTACTCTTCTCCTAGTCGATCATGATTATCGTTGCAAGACAATTTAAAGCAATGTGAAACAGAGTGGTGCAATCACCACTTTTTTAGTGTTACCATCATTTTACCGGGTGAGAGACTGAGGATATCAGTTTTTCATTTGTGTACCAGATTGTGTACCAATTTAGCGATTGTTGGTTAGATGGTTGCACAACTTACTGTAAACAAATAAATTTTCTCTTTGTATGTGATCTTACGTGTGGGTCACCACTGCAAATAAGGATATAACATGCCTGTTATTACTCTTCCTGATGGCAGCCAACGCCATTACGACCACGCTGTAAGCCCCATGGATGTTGCGCTGGACATCGGTCCTGGTCTGGCGAAAGCCACTATTGCTGGCCGTGTTGACGGTGAGCTGGTAGATGCTTCCGATCTGATTGAGCATGATGCGAAGCTCTCCATCATCACCGCGAAGGATGAAGAAGGTCTGGAGATCATTCGTCACTCCTGTGCGCACCTGTTAGGGCACGCGATCAAACAACTCTGGCCGCACACCAAAATGGCGATCGGACCGGTTGTTGATAACGGTTTTTACTACGATATCGATCTTGACCGTACGTTAACCCAGGAAGACGTCGACGCGCTCGAAAAGCGGATGCACGAGCTCGCTGAGAAAAACTACGATGTCATTAAGAAGAAAGTCAGCTGGTACGAAGCGCGTGAAACCTTCGTGAAGCGTGGCGAGACCTATAAAGTCTCTATTCTTGATGAAAACATCGCCCATGATGACAAGCCTGGCTTGTACCATCATGAAGAATATGTCGATATGTGCCGTGGCCCGCACGTGCCGAACATGCGTTTCTGCCATCATTTCAAACTGATGAAGACCGCTGGGGCATACTGGCGTGGCGACAGCAATAACAAGATGCTGCAGCGTATTTATGGTACTGCATGGGCAGATAAAAAAGCCCTGAATGCCTATCTGCAACGTCTGGAAGAAGCGGCCAAACGCGACCACCGTAAAATCGGCAAGCAGCTTGACCTGTATCATATGCAGGAAGAAGCACCGGGTATGGTGTTCTGGCACAACGATGGCTGGACTATCTTCCGTGAACTGGAAGTCTTTGTTCGCTCAAAACTGAAAGAATACCAGTATCAGGAAGTGAAAGGTCCGTTCATGATGGACCGCGTGCTGTGGGAAAAAACAGGTCACTGGGATAACTACAAAGATGCAATGTTCACCACCTCTTCTGAGAACCGTGAATACTGCATTAAGCCAATGAACTGCCCGGGTCACGTACAGATCTTTAATCAGGGTCTGAAATCCTATCGCGATCTGCCGCTGCGTATGGCTGAGTTTGGTAGCTGCCACCGTAATGAACCGTCAGGTGCGCTGCATGGCCTGATGCGTGTTCGTGGCTTCACTCAAGATGATGCGCATATCTTCTGTACTGAAGAGCAGATTCGTGATGAAGTTAACGCGTGCATTCGTATGGTCTACGATATGTACAGCACCTTTGGCTTCGAGAAAATCGTCGTCAAACTGTCCACTCGCCCCGAAAAACGTATCGGTAGCGATGAAATGTGGGACCGTGCTGAAGCTGACCTGGCCGTTGCGCTGGAAGAAAACAACATCCCGTTTGAGTTCCAACTGGGTGAGGGCGCGTTCTACGGTCCGAAAATTGAATTTACCCTGTATGACTGCCTCGATCGTGCATGGCAGTGCGGTACTGTACAGCTGGACTTCTCCCTGCCGTCCCGTTTAAGCGCCTCTTACGTTGGCGAAAACAACGAACGTCAGGTGCCGGTTATGATTCACCGTGCAATTCTTGGGTCGATGGAACGTTTCATCGGTATCCTGACCGAAGAGTTCGCTGGCTTCTTCCCGACCTGGCTTGCGCCGGTTCAGGTTGTGGTCATGAACATCACCGATTCTCAGTCTGAATACGTTAACGAATTAACGCAGAAACTACAAAATGCGGGTATTCGTGTAAAAGCAGACTTGAGAAATGAGAAGATTGGCTTTAAAATCCGCGAGCACACTTTACGTCGTGTCCCTTACATGTTGGTCTGTGGCGACAAAGAGGTAGAAGCAGGCAAAGTTGCCGTGCGCACCCGTCGTGGCAAAGACTTGGGCAGCCTGGACGTAAATGAAGTGATTGAGAAGCTGCAACAAGAGATTCGCAGCCGCAGTCTTCAACAACTGGAGGAATAAGGTATTAAAGGCGGAAAACGAGTTCAAACGGCACGTCCGAATCGTATCAATGGCGAGATTCGC
>OJKA01000024.1_pt1 | contig 126891 bp, 138 predicted proteins | sample 1596451 | NCBI WGS metagenome assembly OJKA01 (sample SAMEA4350155, study PRJEB24818) | metagenome | biome: human; feature: gut; material: faeces | place: Denmark | collected 2013-09 | reverse complement strand
AGGCTGCACGTAACGCTAACGACGGTATCTCTCTGGCGCAGACCACTGAAGGCGCGCTGTCTGAAATCAACAACAACCTGCAGCGTGTTCGTGAACTGACCGTTCAGGCGACCACCGGTACTAACTCCGATTCTGACCTGTCTTCAATCCAGGACGAAATCAAATCCCGTCTGGACGAAATCGACCGCGTATCGGGTCAGACTCAGTTCAACGGCGTGAACGTACTGGCGAAAGACGGCTCCATGAAGATTCAGGTTGGCGCGAATGACGGCCAGACCATCTCTATCGACCTGCAAAAGATTGACTCTTCTACTTTAGGTCTGACTGGCTTCTCCGTATCCAAAAATGCGCTGGAGCTGGGTGATTCGATTACTCAGATCGGTGACGCTAGCGGCACCATGTCTAAAGTTGATCTGTCAGATGTCGCTTCCGCACTGAAAGTTGATGCAAGTTCCTTGACGCTGCACAACGTACAGAAAGCAGGTGCTTCGACTGGTACCTATGTTGTATCTTCCGGTTCTGATAATTACTCTGTTTCTGTCGGTAGCGATGGTTCAGTGGCTCTGAACAAAACTACCGTAACTTATGATGACAGCGATAATGGTGTAACTGGCGCAACCAGCGATCAGTTCATCAAAGTAGCTTCAAACGCTAGTGGCGATGCAGTTGGTTTCGTTACTATCCAGGGGAAAAACTTCCTCGCTGGTACAACTGGTGACGGTAAAGATGCAATTGTTAACACCTCTGGCACAACTAAAGGCACCCCAACCCCAACTAACGTTGCAACTGGTTCTGCTGCTACCCCGCTTCAGTTGAGTGGGACAACTGCGACCGCCGAGTTCGCTGGTGCATCTACTGCAGATCCACTGGCTCTGCTGGACAAAGCTATCGCGTCTGTTGATAAATTCCGTTCTTCTCTGGGTGCGGTACAGAACCGTCTGAGCTCTGCGGTAACCAACCTGAACAACACCACCACCAACCTGTCTGAAGCGCAGTCCCGTATTCAGGACGCCGACTATGCGACCGAAGTGTCCAATATGTCTAAAGCGCAGATCATCCAGCAGGCCGGTAACTCCGTGCTGTCCAAAGCTAACCAGGTTCCTCAGCAGGTTCTGTCTCTGCTGCAGGGCTAATCGCCTGATAATGCTCAAACCCCGCTTCGGCGGGGTTTTTTATTTAGCGCTATTCGCATAACCCCCCAAATAACCCCTCATTTCACCCACTATTCACCCAATTGAAACCCCTGCAGAATCGGATAATCATGCCGATAACTCAATTAACGCAGGGCTGTTTATCGTGAATTCACTCTATACCGCTGAAGGTGTAATGGATAAACACTCGCTGTGGCAGCGTTATGTCCCGCTGGTGCGTCACGAAGCATTGCGCCTCCAGGTGCGCTTGCCGGCGAGCGTGGAACTTGACGATCTGCTACAGGCGGGCGGTATCGGGTTATTGAATGCAGTTGACCGATACGACGCTCTGCAAGGAACGGCATTTACGACTTACGCAGTTCAGCGTATTCGTGGTGCGATGCTGGACGAACTGCGCAGCCGTGACTGGGTGCCGCGAAGTGTTCGCCGCAACGCCCGCGAAGTGGCGCATGCGATGGGGCAGCTGGAACAGGAACTGGGACGCAACGCAACGGAAACCGAAGTGGCGGAACGTCTTGGCATTGCTGTTGAAGAGTATCGTCAGATGTTGCTCGATACCAATAATAGCCAACTCTTCTCTTATGACGAGTGGCGCGAAGAGCATGGCGATAGCATCGAGCTGGTGACGGATGAGCACCAGCAGGAAAACCCGTTACACCATTTAATGGAAGGGAATTTACGCCAGCGCGTAATGGAAGCGATTGAAGCGCTGCCTGAACGCGAACAGCTGGTGTTGACCCTTTATTATCAGGAAGAGCTTAATCTCAAAGAGATTGGCGCTGTTCTGGAGGTGGGGGAGTCGCGGGTGAGCCAGTTGCACAGCCAGGCCATTAAACGCTTACGAACCAAGCTGGGTAAGTTATAGGTGATTTTTTCACCCGAAAAATGCCGCACAACGTATTGACAACCAGGAGTTATCATGACGGTGCAGCAATCAAAAAGACGGCCTTTAAGCCGCTACCTGAAAGACTTTAAACACAGCCAGACGCATTGCGCCCACTGTAAGAAACTACTCGATCGTATCACGCTGGTTCGCCGTGGGGAGATCGTGAATAAAATCGCGATCTCTCGCCTCGACACGTTGATGGACGAAGCGGCGTGGCTCGAAGAGCAGAAAGAGTGGGTGGCGCTTTGCCGTTTCTGTGGCGATCTCCATTGCAAAGAGCAAAGCGACTTCTTCGATATTATCGGCTTCAAACAATTCCTGTTTGAACAAACGGAGATGAGCCACGGCACCGTGCGCGAATATGTGGTTCGCCTGCGCCGGCTTGGACAGCATCTGACCGTTAACAACATCTCTCGCGATCTGCTAAAAACCGGTTATCTGGATGAGAATCTGGAGCCGTGGCTGCCTGCCACCAGCACCAACAACTACCGTATTGCGCTGCGCAAGTATGCGCAATATAAGGTACAAATGCCGGGTGCGATGAAGCAGAAAGGCCACGCCGGAACAACTTCTGATATATATTAAAAAAGAATAAGATGTAGCGCAGTCGCCTTTGACGTCGCAGGCGATTTCTCTACACTACGTAAAAATTCTACGCTATCGGGGTATTTATGAAATTAGCACTTCTGGGTCGTCAGGCGTTGATGGGCATTATGGCCGTGGCGCTGGTTGCGGGTATGAGCGTGAAAACGTTCGCTGCAGAAAATCTGCTGAACAAAGTAAAAGAGCGCGGAACGCTGCTGGTTGGGCTGGAAGGAACCTATCCTCCGTTCAGCTTCCAGGGCGACGACGGCAAACTGACCGGTTTTGAAGTGGAATTTGCCGAAGAACTGGCAAAACACCTCGGCGTGAAAGCCTCCCTGAAACCGACCAAATGGGACGGTATGCTGGCATCGCTGGATTCCAAACGCATTGACGTGGTGATTAACCAGGTGACCATTTCTGACGAGCGTAAGAAGAAGTATGACTTCTCCACGCCGTACACCGTGTCCGGTATTCAGGCGCTGGTGAAGAAAGGTAACGAAGGCACCATCAAAACCGCGGCCGACCTGAAAGGTAAAAAAGTGGGTGTCGGTCTGGGCACGAACTACGAAGAGTGGCTGCGCCAGAACGTTCAGGGCGTGGACATCCGTACCTATGATGATGACCCGACGAAATACCAGGATCTGCGCGTAGGCCGTATTGACGCCATTCTGGTTGACCGCCTGGCCGCGCTGGATCTGGTGAAGAAAACCAACAACACTCTGGCGGTTGCCGGTGATGCGTTCTCTCGTCAGGAATCCGGTGTTGCGGTCCGTAAAGGTAACGAAGACCTGGTGAAAGCGATCGACGCTGCGATTGCTGATATGCAAAAAGACGGCAGCCTGAAGGCGCTCTCCGAGAAGTGGTTCGGCGCAGACGTCACCAAATAAGTCTTTGACGTGAAAAAAAGGCGCTTTTAAAAGCGCCTTTTTTATTTCTTACGCGTCTGCGTGCATAATGAAAAATATCACATTTTGTCTGAGTTACCGGAGAACCCATGTCACTACAGAATTTAACGCGCTTTCCCCGCCTGGAGTTTATCGGCGCGCCGACTCCGCTGGAGTATCTGCCGCGATTTTCTGATTACGTAGGACGCGATATTTTCATTAAGCGCGATGACGTAACGCCGATGGCGATGGGGGGCAACAAGCTGCGTAAGCTGGAGTTTCTGGCCGCGGATGCTCTGCGTGAAGGGGCGGACACGCTCATCACCGCCGGGGCAATCCAGTCCAACCACGTTCGTCAGACGGCGGCAGTCGCGGCGAAGCTTGGTCTCCATTGCGTGGCACTGCTGGAAAACCCGATTGGCACGCGGGCAGAAAATTATCTCACCAACGGTAATCGTCTGCTGCTGGATCTGTTTAATGTGCAGGTGGAGATGGTCGATGCGTTGACCGACCCGACTGCCCAGCTCGACGAACTGGCTACGCGCCTCGAAGCGCAGGGTTTTCGTCCTTATGTTATCCCTGTCGGCGGTTCGAATGCGCTGGGCGCGCTGGGTTATGTGGAAAGTGCGCTGGAGATCGCGCAGCAGTGTGAGGGGGCGGTGAGCCTCTCCTCCGTGGTTGTCGCGTCTGGCAGTGCGGGCACGCACGCCGGGCTGGCGGTGGGGCTGGAGCAGCTGATGCCCGAGGTGGAACTGATAGGCGTGACGGTGTCCCGCAGCGTTGCGGATCAGAAGCCGAAAGTGGTCACGTTACAGCAGGCGGTGGCAGAGCAGCTGGCGCTTAAGGCAAAAGCCGATATTCTGCTCTGGGATGACTATTTTGCGCCGGGCTACGGCACGCCTAATGAAGAGGGGATGGAGGCGGTTAAACTGCTGGCGCGCCTTGAGGGTATACTGCTTGATCCGGTCTATACGGGTAAAGCGATGGCCGGGCTTATAGATGGCATTACGCAGAAACGCTTTAAGGATGAAGGGCCGATTTTATTTGTGCACACCGGCGGGGCGCCCGCGCTGTTTGCTTATCATCCTCATGTCTAAAAATCAGGTCGAAAAATAATAATGCAAGAAAGTATACAACTGGTTATTGATTCCCTGCCGTATCTGCTGAAAGGTGCGGTATTTACGCTCCAGCTGAGTATTGGCGGGATGTTCTTCGGCCTCGTGCTGGGCTTCGTGCTGGCCTTAATGCGTATGTCGCCCATTCTGCCGGTACGCTGGCTGGCGCGCTTCTATATCTCCGTGTTTCGCGGTACGCCACTTATTGCTCAGCTCTTTATGATCTACTACGGTCTACCGCAATTCGGTATCGAGCTGGATCCGATCCCGGCGGCGATGATTGGCCTGTCGCTCAATACGGCGGCCTATACCTCTGAAACCCTGCGCGCGGCAATCTCGTCCATTGATAAAGGTCAGTGGGAAGCGGCGGCCAGTATCGGGATGACGCCGTGGCAAACATTGCGTCGCGCTATTTTGCCGCAGGCAGCGCGTGTGGCGCTTCCGCCGCTGAGCAACAGCTTCATCAGCCTGGTCAAAGATACCTCCCTGGCCGCAACGATTCAGGTGCCTGAATTGTTCCGTCAGGCGCAGCTTATTACCTCGCGCACCCTTGAAGTCTTCACCATGTATCTGGCTGCCTCGCTGATTTACTGGGTGATGGCAACGGTGTTGTCTGCTCTGCAAAACTATTTTGAAAACCAGCTTAACCGCCAGGAGCGTGATCCAAAATGAGTGCTATCGACGTTAAAAACCTGGTGAAAAAATTCCATGGTCAAACGGTGCTCCACGGGATCGATCTGGAAGTGGAGCAGGGCGAAGTGGTGGCGATTATCGGGCCGAGCGGGTCGGGAAAAACGACGCTGCTGCGCAGTATTAACCTGCTTGAACAGCCGGAAGGGGGCACCATCCGGGTCGGGGAGATTACGATTGATACCGGTAAATCCATCAGCCAGCAGAAAGGATTAATTCGCCGTCTGCGTCAGCATGTTGGTTTTGTGTTCCAGAACTTCAATCTTTTTCCGCACCGCACGGTACTGGAAAACATTATTGAAGGGCCGGTCATCGTAAAAGGTGAGCCAAAAGAGGACGCGACGGCGCGTGCCCGCGAGCTGCTCGCTAAAGTTGGGCTGGCAGGTAAAGAGACCAGCTATCCGCGCCGCCTGTCAGGAGGCCAGCAGCAGCGCGTGGCGATAGCGCGTGCGCTGGCGATGCGCCCTGACGTGATCCTGTTTGATGAACCGACCTCCGCGCTCGACCCCGAGCTGGTGGGCGAAGTGCTGAATACCATTCGCCAGCTGGCACAGGAAAAGCGCACGATGGTCATCGTGACCCATGAAATGAGCTTTGCTCGTGACGTGGCGGACAGGGCCATTTTCATGGATCAGGGGCGGATTGTGGAGCAGGGGCCGGCGAAAAGTTTATTTGCGGATCCTCAACAGCCGCGAACCCGCCAGTTCCTTGAAAAATTCCTCATGCAGTAGCATTTTTGTCCTTATTTGCTCCGGAAATCTTTTCTGGAGCAAATTATTCTCCCTGTTGCCCCGGGCGTCTGCTTTTTTATTCCACCCTACGCAGATAAGCCTTATCAATAGTAAAGTTAATTGTGCTATTGCCGATATTTTGTGGTTAGAAATAAGTTTTATGTGTTAGGTTATATTCACCATAATAATGATTATCTTTTCAGAGGCTTCTTTTAGTAAGTATGAAGGATTCAGACTTTTTCACCTGGCGACGGGATTGCTTCCTCCGGTTTCAGGAATTGACCTGTGCCGACGAGGTATATCAGGAACTTCAGCGACAAACGCAGGCGCTCGAATTCGATTATTACGCGCTCTGCGTGCGCCATCCCGTCCCATTTACGCGGCCCAAGGTCTCGTTGCAAACCACTTATCCAAAGCAGTGGATGGCGCAATATCAATCCGCGAACTATTTCGCGATTGATCCGGTTTTAAAGCCGGAGAATTTCATTCAGGGTCATCTTCCCTGGACGGATGCATTATTCGCGGATGCGCAGGAGTTATGGCATAACGCACAGGATCACGGTTTACGCACGGGAATAACGCAGTGTCTGATGCTGCCTAATCACGCGCTCGGTTTCCTCTCGGTTTCCCGTACGAGTGTGCAGGATGTGCCGTACAGACAGGAAGAAATAGAACTACGGTTGCAAATGCTGGTGCAAATGGCATTAACCACGCTGTTGCGTTTTGAAGATGGGATGGTGATGCCGCCAGAGATGAAATTCAGCAAGCGTGAGCGGGAAATTCTGAAATGGACTGCAGAAGGGAAGACGTCAGCGGAAATAGCGATCATTCTCTCCATTTCAGAGAATACGGTTAACTTCCATCAGAAGAATATGCAGAAAAAATTCAATGCACCCAACAAAACCCAGATTGCTTGTTACGCGGCGGCAACGGGACTGATCTGATTAGAGAGTACGTTCTGCGTGACAGACGAGCGGACGGCTGAATGCAGTGCATCCAGCCGTTTTTTGTTACTGGCGGTACGCTTGTTTAATTTGCTTAACGGTGTTTGCAAATACAGCCGATTCCGCCTGGTCTTCCATCTGCGCGATTTGCTTTTCCATTTTAATGATCACACGACCAGCATCAGCCTGGCCCATCGCCTGCAGCATCAGCGTCAGCAGTGCTTTCAGGCAGTTTACTTCCTGTGCCAGTTCCTGGTTATTCTCCGCAGTGGCAAATTCAGGTGTGCTCATTTATTTTCCTCATTATTAAACGGCGCTAAAGCGCGACGACGAAAGTCAAGGCGGCGGAGTATACCACAAGCTGAAGCAAAAAATGCAGCGGTTGTTTTTCGTACTTTTACTGCGCTGTTTATTTGCGTAAACTCCGCCAGGCGGTAGACTGATGCCCTGGTATGACTATTAATTGTTTATGAGTGGTTTGCTTACCGTTAATTATTGTTACAAAAATCTGAAAACTGTTTTCCCCGAGGAAAAGGTGCAGGGTTTTTGTAACTTTTTGAATACGGATGCTTAAAAAAAAGCGCAAAAGCCCTGATGGCAAGGACTCTCTTTCCACGGACTGTACAGGCTAATTTCCAAAAACGAGAGCAAAATCGAATAGCCGATTTTTTAACGTTTTAATCTTGTGAGGAAAACCGTTAATATAAACCAAATTATCACTCAGTAGCGTTATCCCTATTCTGGAGACATTTCCTTTGATCAACGTCCTTCTTGTTGATGACCACGAACTGGTGCGCGCAGGGATACGACGCATTCTTGAAGATATAAAAGGGATTAAAGTTGCCGGAGAGGTGTGCTGTGGGGAAGATGCCGTAAAATGGTGCCGCACAAACTCCGCCGATGTGGTGCTGATGGATATGAACATGCCCGGCATCGGTGGCCTTGAGGCAACGCGCAAAATTGCGCGTACCTTCGTAGATACCAAAGTCATCATGCTGACCGTGCATACTGAAAATCCACTGCCTGCGAAAGTGATGCAGGCGGGTGCGGCCGGTTACCTGAGCAAAGGTGCCGCTCCGCAGGAGGTCGTCAATGCCATCCGCTCCGTGTTTGCCGGGCAGCGTTACATCGCCTCTGACATTGCGCAACAGATGGCTTTGAGCCAGATCGAACCCGAGAAAAACGAGTCCCCGTTTGCCAGTTTGTCTGAGCGCGAATTGCAGATTATGCTGATGATCACGAAAGGTCAGAAGGTAAATGAGATCTCGGAACAGCTGAACCTCAGCCCGAAAACGGTGAACAGCTATCGTTATCGAATGTTCAGTAAACTGAACATTCATGGTGATGTTGAACTGACTCATCTGGCCATCCGACATGGTTTATGTAATGCGGAGACGTTGTTAAGTCAGTGAGTGATGTGTTCGATTCAAAAGCATTTCTGAAAACGGTAACCAGCCAGCCTGGCGTCTATCGGATGTATGACGCTGGCGGTACGGTTATCTATGTGGGGAAGGCGAAAGACCTTAAAAAACGCCTTTCCAGCTATTTTCGCAGCAACCTTGCCTCCCGTAAGACTGAAGCGCTGGTCTCTCTCATTCATAATATTGATGTCACCGTCACGCATACCGAAACCGAAGCCCTGCTGCTTGAGCACAATTATATAAAGCTCTATCAGCCGCGCTATAACGTGCTGTTGCGGGACGATAAATCCTATCCGTTTATCTTTCTCAGTGGCGATACCCATCCGCGTCTGGCGATGCACCGTGGTGCAAAACACGCGAAGGGGGAATATTTTGGTCCTTTCCCGAATGGCTATGCCGTGCGGGAGACGCTGGCACTGCTGCAAAAAATCTTCCCGATTCGTCAGTGCGAAAATAGTGTCTACCGTAACCGCTCGCGTCCGTGTCTGCAGTACCAGATTGGTCGCTGCCTGGGCCCCTGTGTTGCCGGGCTGGTCAGTGAAGATGAGTATGCCCAGCAGGTGGACTATGTACGCCTGTTCTTAGCCGGAAAGGACGATCAGGTGTTAACCCAGCTGATCGCGCGGATGGAAAAAGCCAGCGCCGCACTTGAGTTTGAAGAGGCCGCACGGATCCGTGACCAAATTCAGGCGGTGCGCCGGGTCACCGAGAAACAGTTTGTCTCGAATACCGGTGACGATCTCGACGTTATCGGCGTCTCCTTTGACGCAGGAATGGCCTGTGTTCACGTGCTGTTTATCCGCCAGGGCAAAGTACTCGGCAGCCGCAGCTATTTCCCCAAAGTGCCTGGTGGCACCGAGCTGGGGGAAGTGGTGGAAACCTTTGTCGGCCAGTTCTATCTACAGGGAAGCCAGATGCGCACGCTCCCCTCGGAGATCCTGCTCGATTTCAACCTTGACGATAAAACCCTGCTGGCCGATTCGCTTTCCGAGCTGGCGGGCCGTCGGGTCAACGTACAAACCAAACCCCGCGGCGACAGGGCGCGTTATCTGAAGCTCGCGCGGACCAACGCGGCGACGGCGCTGACCACAAAATTGTCTCAGCAATCGACGGTCAGCCAGCGGTTAACCGCGCTGGCAACGCTCCTGAAGTTGCCGGAAGTGAAACGTATGGAGTGTTTCGATATCAGCCATACGATGGGTGAGCAGACGGTAGCATCCTGCGTCGTGTTTGATGCTAATGGCCCGCTGCGCGCCGAGTATCGACGCTATAACATCACCGGCATTACGCCGGGGGACGACTATGCCGCCATGAATCAGGTGCTGCGTCGTCGTTACGGTAAAGCGATTGAAGAGAGCAAGATCCCGGATGTGATCCTGATTGACGGTGGTAAAGGCCAGCTTGGCCAGGCGAAAGCGGTATTTGAATCACTCGACGTTGAGTGGGACAAAAACCATCCGCTGCTGTTAGGTGTGGCGAAAGGGGCCGATCGTAAGGCGGGTCTGGAGACGTTGTTCTTCGAACCGGGAGGTGAGGGCTTCAGTCTGCCGCCAGACTCTCCGGCGCTGCATGTTATCCAGCATATTCGCGATGAATCGCACGACCATGCTATCAGCGGGCACCGTAAAAAACGGGCGAAGGTGAAAAATACCAGTACTCTGGAAACCATTGAGGGCGTCGGGCCAAAACGTCGCCAGATGCTGCTGAAGTATATGGGCGGATTGCAAGGATTACTCAACGCCAGCATGGAGGAAATTGCAAAAGTGCCGGGTATTTCGCAAGGGCTGGCAGAAAAGATCTACTACTCGTTGAAACATTGAGGGCTCTGTAGCAACATAGAGCTAAATTTTACTGACAACAAATAGTTACCGTCACTATGCAATATAATATCCCTACGTTGCTCACTCTCTTTCGTGTTGTACTCATTCCGTTCTTCGTGCTGGCGTTTTATCTGCCGGTTGTGTGGGCACCTTTTGCCTGCGCATTGATCTTCCTTATCGCAGCGGTAACGGACTGGTTTGATGGCTATCTGGCGCGTCGCTGGAATCAAAGCACTCGCTTCGGCGCATTTCTCGATCCCGTAGCGGATAAGGTCATGGTTGCTATCGCGATGGTGCTGGTGGCTGAACACTATCATACCTGGTGGGTGACGCTGCCTGCGGCAACCATGATCGGCCGTGAAATCATCATTTCTGCGCTGCGTGAGTGGATGGCGGAGTTGGGTAAACGCAGCAGCGTGGCGGTCTCCTGGATCGGGAAAGTGAAAACGACCGCACAGATGGCGGCGCTGGTCTGGATGCTCTGGCGTCCAAACGCCTGGGTTGAGTGGGCGGGAATTGGTCTGCTGTGGGTAGCGGCAGTGCTGACGTTGTGGTCAATGCTGCAATATTTGAACGCTGCGCGCGGGGATTTGCTTGATCAGTGATCGTTTCGCCGTAATTTTCAGCAAACGATCCAGGGAAGCAAAAAATAACGTTGACTCATAACGTCATATCAGTAGAATGCAACGCATCGAACGGCGGCACAGCAAGCCGGACGATAATGAAATCAAGTGTTTAGAAGTTGACTTGATGACATGCGGGAATAGCTCAGTTGGTAGAGCACGACCTTGCCAAGGTCGGGGTCGCGAGTTCGAGTCTCGTTTCCCGCTCCAGATTAAAGACATGCGCAATAGCGGGTGTCAGTTAGAAAAGTTTTACGGCGCGTTAGCAAAGCGGTTATGTAGCGGATTGCAAATCCGTCTAGTCCGGTTCGACTCCGGAACGCGCCTCCACTTTCTTCCCTGGCCGGATGGTGGAATCGGTAGACACAAGGGATTTAAAATCCCTCGGCGTTCGCGCTGTGTGGGTTCAAGTCCCACTCCGGCTACCATGGGAAAACTAGAATAAAATCAATGATAAGCAGTGTCGTATAAACCACCGAAAGGTGGTTTTTTATTGTCTATTTTTCGCCATTCGCCATTGTTTCGCCATTCGACTTCGCCACAGAAAGAGGGCATTACTGCCCCCCAACCACCGGCACTACAGATATTTTTCGGTTATATCTTGCAGTCTGCGAAGCATTTTTGTGGCCTGATATTTCCTGTTTCTCATGCAGGGTTCCTTCCAGATCAGATATCCCTTTAGCTTTCAGATCATGGAACGTGAAGTTGAATTCAAGCTCAGGAAATTTTTCAGCAGCAGCCTTTTTTGCCTTCATCCATTGAGCATTGAACGCATCACGCGTATAACGAGATCCTGATTGCTGATGAATTACATAAAGGCTAACCATACCGCTGTTTAATGGAAGTTTATCTGCCATGTTAATCGCTTTTGACAGTCGTTCTGTCCAGGCCTTTATTTGGCTAACTGCTGTTTTACTTTGCTGAATTAGAATTCCTTCATCAAGGATCTGACTTTTCTTAAGGTCAAGAATGTCACCCTGACGTGCGCAGCATAAATAAGCTAACTCCATAGCGATTTTAACCGGCACCGTAGAAACGCTGAATAGTGCATCATATTCTTTGTCCGTAACATAGCGGGTGCGAGCCTGTTCCTTAAATTGCTTCACACCCTGGCAAGGATTCATCTTAACTTTTCCGCGCTCATATGCCCACCTGAACACCCTCGATATAAACGCTTTCTCTCGGTTCGCCTGGACTCTGCTTTTAACACCTCTTTTATCCATATACTTCCTGATATGCTCAGGCTTGATATTGTCTGGCTTCATCTTCCCGAAAACGATATTTACCTTTGAACCATATTTTCGGTAGTCCTTTCTTGTTTCTGTTGCTAACTCATGAAAGTCACCGGAGTTAAAAAACTCTTCACAGAGTGCATGGAAATTTGAACCGACTTTGATATCGTTGATGAAGTTTTCATAGGCAGCCCAGACCTGAGACTTTGTGAGATCATGGTTGCACAATCTCACCGTTCTCCCGTCTGGAGTTCTGAACTCATAAGCTGATTTGCCCCGACGAACGCGGGGCGGCATCCAGTTATCTTCCGGGTTTTTGCGGATTCTTGGCATTACATGTCCTTAAAGTTTGGTTCTTCTTCCTCTGGATTGTTCACTACCAACTTCAGGCCAGCAGGGTTAGTTACATGATCCCATGTAGTTCCAGGTCTGCCGTCTTTTCGTGGCACGAAAAATACACCGCTTTCTTTCAGCGCGCGGCACTGAAGGGAAGGGCGACGATAACCAGTAAGCTGATAGAGGTCATCAGGGGTAAGAAAACGTTGGCTTTGTCCACTCATCGTATAGCTCTCCACTTAACCGGCTGCACCCGGCTATCTCTTATAGAAAATGCATGATGAGCAACCACCACGGAGTCCATCATTACAGGTACGACATCTTTTTGTTTCGGTGTAATAAAGCTGGTGGACCATCTCCTTCGGCATGAGAACCGGCATCGGCACTCGGATAACTAGCTTCTTGAGCCTGTCGAGTTCCCCGGCCAGTTCCAGCAGGCGGGAACGGCAATCCTCTGCCTCATCCCGCCACCAGGCCACGTCCGCTTTAAGGCGGCGCACGCGCCGCTGTTTGAGCTTGCTCACCATGACAGCCACCCCATTTGCTGAAGTGCGCCGATGACCAGCAGCACAAACATTACTGCGTCGAATGGGTTAGGCATCACTCATCATCCTCATCCCAATCATCGTCGTTATCGTCAACCGCCCACAGAAGCGGGTTGGTAGCTTTGCTTATCTGGCTTGCATATCCGCTGCGCCCAAGACTTCTCAGCACGTTGTATATCTCGAACATCTCAGTGCGTTCATCGCCAAGATCCAATTCACAGGCCAGTGTGTGACACTCTGTAGCAAGTGCGGCTAACTTTTGGAGTAATTCTGATTTGCTCACGGCTTCACCTCCTGCTGCGGTGCTGCTGGAAGTGGCATCCAGTGGGTTACTTCACCGGGAACAACGTCATGCGAGTCGAACGAATTCCAGCCTTCTCCATCCCACCAACCTTGACCGATATCGAAACCGTTGGAGGTGATGACGGTCTGCATGCCATCCGGCATCCGCTCACTGCAAGCCACCCAACCATCTTGCAACTTGTAAGCCGTCGTTACAGGTTCGGCACCCTGATGCGGTGCTGCTGCGAGCATGGCCACATACGCACATTCCATCGGCCCCGGCGCAGATCTGTCATGAATCTGTATTTGGTTGCGCTCGTAATGTGCTGAGATTCCAGACTGGATCATTTCCGCTGTCGGCTCAACCGGCACCAGTTTCCAGCCATCCGGAATCACCGGAGAGTTGCCATCGGCACCCTGAAGCATGGCGGCGAACTCATTCATGCCTGCATCATGCTCCGCACGCTGTTCTGGTGTCATAGCCTCAAGCTCAGAGTAATACTCGCTGCGCCTCCGTAATGCTCCAAGCATTGTTCTGGTAGGAACGCCTTTTCCAAAACGCAATGCTGGCTCAAGAAAAACAGGGCATGGCAGGGTTTCAGGGTACTCCTGCACCTCCTGCACATTTTCACTACTCCTGCACTTTTCTGTTACTCCTGCACCCTGAAGCATGGCCATCCCCACAATTTCGACCATGTCTTCTGGCGGAACCTTGCAGTGAAGCCCGATGTGTCTTTGCTGCTTGGCGTATTCCATGATGTGCTGTAATTTGGCGCGATTAATCATGGTTTACCTCCCTGAAGCATGGCAGCACGCATACCATCGTATGTCGCCCGACTCGCCTGAGACACATGCTCATTTTCCAGAATGTTGCTGCGCACGTCGCTATCCAGACTTTCCAGCACCTGGTCGTAATCAGGCACCGATAACTCCAGCCCCCTGAGGAAGGCGGCGCGGCAGTCATCAAGAGCACGGTTGTACCACTCCGCACAACCACCACCGACTCGACGCCCTTTGTACATCCACCATCCATCCGCGTCGTTACGCTTAATTGGCTCAGGCACAGATACCGGCGCAGGAGGGGCGGTGCGTCTGGCATATTTGAAACCAGCCCTGAATGCATCTGAAAGTTGACTATGACCGTCAACCTTAAGCCTGTGCAGCAATAGCGCCGAATTCAACTCTGCATCGCTTACATCAGCTGTGCATGCCTCCGCTTCGAGCGATGCCAGCGCGATACGCGCCAGCTCCAGTTCAATTAACCATGTGCGCTCTTTGAGGGGCTCTATGCTGACAGCCAGCATCATCTCTGCAAACTCAATACGCGCGTGCGCAGAAGCGATAAGCTGCTCTTTGGTGAATTCTTTGGTAATAGTGCTCATGGGTTAGCCCTCAGTATCCAGAGTACGCGCGGAGTGATGCTATTCTCGCGGTGATATCATTGATGATTTCTTCCACCACCACTGCGTGCTCATGCTCATCACGCAAGACGTCAAGGGAGCTGTCTATTTCACGCAGCATAGCCTGCTGCCATTCAATATCTTCTGATTCCGGGATTTCGTATTTCATACTCACTCTCCTTTCCACTGCTGCCCATACGCCTGGATGGCTTGTTCAAATCCTGCTTGATCATCTGTCTGACCGTAACTAAAACCATGCTGGAGACCATGACGGAACGCACTATCATGCAATTTGTCAGTGGCTTGGAGTTTCACCTCCAGCTCAGCAATCCGCTTCTCTGCGGCTTCTGCTTTTCCCCTTAACTTCTCGCTACAACCCTCAGCTTTTCGGATTGCTAACTCCAAATGTTTATTCAGCGCATCTGCGACTTCCAGCTCATCCAGCAGCGCCAGCACGGTGACGGGGCTGGCGGCGGCGATGAATGCAGCATCACGCGCTTCATTTTCACTGAACACCATGGCTATTTGCTCATTGTTCACGCCGTCAGTGGAGTAAATCTCATCGTCGAATTCAACGGCCCACTGACCTTTCGTAGCCTTCTCAGCCGCTTCACGTAATGCGCGTTTGTCGATGTTGCTCATTGGGCGGCCTCCTCGCAGACGTGCATTTCAGGCTCATCAGCCTTGTAGTAACCACCACAGATTTTGCAGGGAACTACCGGAACTTCATCGTAATTTGAGGTTCCAGTAATCATGATTTTTCTCCATGACGCTGCGCGGCGATAGCTTTGTGCTCGTCGATAATTTCCACGACTTCTGCATGGACCAATCCTTCAAGAGAGATAACACCTGTGTCGCTTATACCCGCCAGGCTGATCAGTTCTACAAGACGCCGCGCTTTCTTCACGCTAATTTCCGGCGCTATCACGCTGCGGGTAACTTTCTTCTTACCCTTTGCGGCAGCTGAAGCTTTATCCTTCTGAAGAACCTCACCGGCCTTTTCGCCGAACTCTTTTACACGATCAACTGCCACATCTACGGACACGGTCCCGGATTTAACTTCTTTCTGAACGTCATGGTTAGCTGTGCTAAGAAGCAGAAGCTTTTCGACAGTAGGAACAGACTTGTTGACTAGTTTTGCGATCTCGCTGGTGGTCTGGTTGAAAGCGTTATGCAACTCCTGAATAACTGCAGCCTGTTCCATGTCGGAGAGCGGCAGCTGGTTGTTACTGGTCATGATGCGCGCCAGGCGCTGAACATCGTTACCGTTGAACGGCATGATGTGAATGCGGTCCACTGGCTTGCCAGCTTCAGCGCAGCGCGCATAGCAGCGGCGACGGCGGTGACCTTCTACAACCCATACGCCACCTTCATCACGCGCGATAACTTCCAGCGGTGGAACTGATCCGCCGTTCATCAGATAGTTGAACAGGTCATCATCAGCCTGGCGGGTGCGTTCATCATCTTCACGCTTGTTGAAACCTTCACGAACGTGGATATCGGAAAGAGCGATAAACATCCCGGTATCGGTGCGTTTAATAACCCCGGACTTGGTCATTTGCTTGAATGAGTTAGACATCAGAGAGCAACCTCGTTATTCAGGGAAATGACTATTGGAGACAGCTCACGCAATTCTCGCTGCGCTTCCAGCAGGTGCATGTTGGTAGGCGTTTTGGTGTGGCGCTCTTCGATGCGGTCACACTCTTTGGCCCAACTGGCAACATCCTCACGTAGGGTGGCGTTCTGCTCAGCCAGTTCTTTACGCTGCGCCAACGCTTCACAGAGCGCGACGCTGGTAACATCAAGGCGTGTAGCCAGTTCGTTAACCATCCAGCCGTAAGCGGCTGGAAGGAGAGGGGCGGCCTTGCGAGCTGCGTCAATAAGCTGCTCTCTGGTCATGCGTGGTTGTAACTCGGTGACGTTCTGTGTGTTCGTCATGGATAGTTTCTCCGTGTTATAAGCGCTCTGCACAGCGCTGAATTTTGGTTGCACGAATCCCTCGCCGGGTGGCGACAAAAAATAAATGGTTTTCGTTTTAGTAAGCACCCAACCAGGGCACTTAGTGAAACGGGCGGCTGCAACCGCCTGTTAGCTTCTCCACAATTGGGAGCGCGTTCCCCTGAGGTTGATTTAACGACTGAGGCCTCTCAAGGAACCGGCTGAACGCGCTTTCAGTTGTGTAAAAGGGGCGGTCGACATTAAGGACATTCACAACTGCCGACCGCCAAGACTACACACAGCAATGAAAACGTTGCCTGTCTTTTCACCACGTCAGGCTCGGTGGTTCTCGTGTACCCCTACAGCGAGAAATCGGTTAAAATCTTCTCACCCCTACAGAGAGTGATGGATTCCGCCGATGGACAACAAATGGTTGCAGGAGTTATTGCGTTCAATCCTGCGTGACATAGACATTAGGCGTTTAATGCATATGCTAATTATCTTCGTCATTCTCACGGTTTTTCTGCCTGACTCTGTAAAGCAGTCTGTTGGGGCTCATAATCCAGAGTTTCTTCCAGCATTCAGCCTTTACTACCTGATGATCCTCTGTGTCAGTTTTTTTATTTCTTCGCTGACCAGCTTCACTACAAAATCTGTATTAAACGCGCTTCAAACACTGACTCTTCGCTTCAAAGTCAGCACGCTTTCAGTACCTGAAAAGCAATGTCTTCTGTCTTTCATCAAAGAAGGTAATTACGTTGTTTATGCTAAAAATCACAATCCTGTAGTAGAGCAGCTGGTCTATAAGGGCATCCTTAAAAAAACCTATTCCATAAATTGCGGGCCTGATAGGGAAGGTTACGTTATAGATGATAAGTATCATTTCCATATTCTAAGGCACTTATCTTCTTACCTTTGACCAATCAGCCGACATACAATGCTCGATCCTGCTATGGCCTCGTCTCTTCCGAGGTGTCACACCTGATCGCCACGCTGGTGAAACGTCTCTGGCTGTCGTACACAACTGGCTTGCACATTCCGGCTCCCCGCTGGATCTGGATACTGAAAGGAATCCCCGGACCGCTGTGGCACATGTGCCATATGCCGTACTGCAACTACCGATGGTCTTAAACATCATCACCCCGGCGCACAATGAGTATCACCAATAGTAATTAAATGATCAACACCTCTAGTGATAAAAATATCATGAAGAGTGTTAACTTTATGATTAGTAAGCTGAAAAAAGATGCAAAAAAAAGGAGCCGATTGGCTCCTTATTCGAAGATAGTTTCAGGCCATTGGGCCTTGACAACTTTGCCGATTATCCTGCAATTCTCATTACATTCAATGGCCTGATAGCGAGGGCTGGGGTTAAGAGGTTCGAGCCAGGGCTTACCGTCTTCACGAACAAATTTTTTAAAAGTGACCTCTGAATCGTTGAATATACCAGCAACACAGAAATCACCGGGCTCAACGTCCTGTTCTGGATCTATGAGTATAAGCATTCCCTCAGGAAAGCTTGGCTTTACTCCTGGAGGCGCAGTCATTGAATGGCCAGATACCTCAAGCCAAAAGGCAGAATCACTGGCTTTAACTGTGGTTGAGACCCATTCCTTCGCGTCGCGTTCTGTGTATGAATTAACAGGGCAAAATGAGCCCGCCTGCACTTCAGTTAACAGTGGGTACTCATATACAGAGGAATGATTCCTTCCGTTCGCAATCGCCTCAAACATAGCTGATATCTCAGCTGCAAGGGAAGGACTGAAATCATCGACTTTTACTCCGAGAATTTTTGCGAACTGCGCGGCATGAGTAGCGTTGATAGCATTTGTGCCATTCAGTAACTGAGCGACACCACTTTGTCCCATACCCATTTGCTCAGCCAAAGTCTCCTGTGAGAGCCCAAGCGCTTTTTTCTTGGACTCAAAGATAGCTTTCAGCCTGTTGGCATCGGCGATTTGTTCGGCGGTCAATGGTTTCTTTTTCATTCTCATAATTTATCACCGCACGGCATAATCACCAATCACCGCTAGTGTTGACATATTTATCACTAACGGTGATACTCCTTATGTGCAAACCACGAGGAAAACCAATGAAGATTATTCCGCTCTCTGAATATGTTTTGGAAAACGGTCAGGCCAAAACCGCTGAGGCTCTTGGGGTATACCAAAGCGCCATCAGTAAAGCCCTCAAGCGTAATCGCCGGGTAAATATCCTGGTAAACGAAGACGGGAAAATTGAAGCCGAGGAAGTTCGACCATTCCCTAACAAAAACAAACCTGTAGATCCTGACGTTGCAGTAATACCGTAACCCAGCAACCAGCATTACGTAACTACCAAAGGAAAAACAACATGGTAGAGCCAAGCCTGAAAGAAGTAGTGAAAGCGATGTGCAAAGCGTACCCCGGTGGCCGTGAGGCTATGGCCGGTGCTCTTGGCATGTCAGTAACGCAGTTCAACAACAACCTGTACGAGAAGAATGGCTGCCGGTTCTTCGAAGTGAACGAGCTGGAAGCGATGGAAGACATTTCAAACACTTCTCTCCTGGCTGATTACTTCGCGCAACGTCGAGGCGCTTTGCTGGTGGATGTTCCGCAACTGGAAGACCTCGATCGCGTAGACCTGTTTACCCGAGCCATGAGAACTGCAGCAGCACGCGGACAGGTCGATCAGATTATCCAGAAGGCCCTGGAAGACGGAGTGATTGAGCCGCATGAAGCTGAAGAGATTAACGAGCATCACCGCCGTCACCTGGCTGCGCGTGAAGAAGAAATCCGCGCGATTGTCGCGCTTTTTAGCCGTAAGAAAAGCCAAAAGAAGTGACGCCCGCGAGTGTGCAGCTCCGGGCGTCGTGGCGTGTCGTATTCAGTGGAGAAACTAACGCATGAACAGTTTAAACCGATTGAGACCAGCGAAGCAATTCAGATGCCTTCCACTGGTGGGAAAAGACTCCCCGTTCGGCTATGTGGAGAGATTAAACGACCAGGCTGGCATGAACAACTACCAGCCAGAGAACGCGATGGTAGAGGCTTTTGCTCAGATGAACGAGAAGGGGCGTGAAGAATGGCTGAAGTTAACCGGCGATTCAAAGACCACTACGGCGTCCCGGTCCGTGTCATCAGATGGGAGCCAGAGACTCGACGCGTTATATACCTTCGCGAAGGGTACGATCATGAGTGCTTCAGCCCTCTTGAACAATTCCAGCGTAAATTTACAGAGTTAAAGGACGACCATGAGCACTAAATTAACCGGTTACGTTTGGGACGCTTGTGCCGCTTCTGGCATGAAGCTGTCCAGCGTTGCCATCATGGCGCGTCTGGCTGACTTCAGCAGTGATGAGGGTGTTAGCTGGCCTTCTATCGCCACTATCGCACGTCAGATTGGGGCTGGTGAGAGCACAGTTCGCACGGCTATAAGCCAGCTTGAGAAAGATGGTTGGCTGACCCGCCAGCAGCGCCGTAAGGGTAACCGTAACGCCTCCAACGTTTATCAACTTAACGTTACAAAGCTCCGTGATTCTGCCTTTTCTCACCTGTCAGAATCTGACGCGTCAAAATATGACGCATCAAAATCCGACCCGTCAAAATTTGATGCGTCGAAAAACAGCAATAACGGCAGTTTTCACCCGTCAGAATCTGGTGGGGATCCGTCAGTAAAATCAACTACTGATCCATCAGATAAAAAACCTTCTTGTCAGGTTGCCCAGCAACCCGACGATGAGAGTGGTGGCAAGAAGCCTGATCCTGAAGTTTTGCTGACTGACAATTCAAAATCGGTACTGAAACATCTCAACCAGGTCAGCGGTTCGCGTTTCCAGAATTGCTCTGCGTCACTGGATAACATCCGCGCAAGGCTTCGTGAGGGGTTTACTCCCGAAGAGCTCATGCTGGTGGTCGATTACAAGCACGAACACTGGAAAGGCCTGAAGGATTACCAGTACATGCGTCCAAAAACTCTGTTCATCCCTGGAAACTTCCCTGGCTATCTGCAAGTTGCTACTCGCTGGGATGCGAAGGGCAGGCCAAAACGTGAGGACTGGGATGCGGCCCGAAAAAACAATTCGCTCACCTTTGGTGGACCCGACAAAGCAATCCCGGCAGGTTTCAGAGGAGCTAAACCATGAGTTTTCTGAAAACAATACAGCTGTTCATAGCCAACAATCCAGGGCTGACGAATAAGGAGATCGCCGCAGCACTGCCAGAGTATGAATTACACAGTGTGCAGCGTGCGGTATGCCGACTAGCAATGATGGGTAGAGCAGAACGCCATGGCCAACGTCCGACATTCCGCTACTACGCCAAAGCTCCGGAAGGTCCAATTGGGCCGATTGTCCCGCGCTACCCGGTCAAAAAAGCCGAAGTGATGCCTGAGCCAAAACAGGAAACCGCACCAAACCCTGCTGTCGTTGCGATGATGGAGAAGGCGAAGGAATTATTTGATAAAGGTCTGTTCCTGCGTGCCGCCACTGTCATGATGGATGCCTTCAACCGCTCCAAAAGCGAAGAGATGCGGGAAAAGATTATGGAGGAACGTCAGCACTGCCTGAGCATGGTTCAGCGAACTAAGCCATCAGGTGATGGATGGTGTCTGGCTGGCAGAGCGAGGAACGTCTGATGAAATACTCTCTGATTTACGCTGACCCTGCCTGGGAATACGGGAACACCGTCAGCAACGGCGCGGCTACTAATCACTACGGCACGATGAAGCTTATCGACATGAAGCGTCTTCCGGTCTGGGACCTGGCTGCCGATGATGCTGTTCTGGCCATGTGGTTCACCGGAACGCACACCCGCGAGGCTATTGAACTGGCTGAAGCATGGGGCTTTAAGGTCCGCACGATGAAGGGCTTTACCTGGGTGAAGTTCAACCCGCTGGCGGAACAGCACATCAATAAAGCGCTTCAGGCTGGTGGAGTAGAGGACTTTTACGATTTCCTCGACCTGCTGAACGCACAGACCCGCATGAACGGCGGCAACTACACCCGAGCCAATACGGAAGACCTGCTGATAGCCACCAGGGGGAATGGACTTGAGCGCCAGTGCGCAAGCATCAAGCAGGTTATCTACAGCCCACTCGGCGAGCATAGCCAAAAGCCATGGGAAGCGCGTCACCGTCTCGAAAAACTGTACGGTGACGTTCCGCGCATCGAACTCTTCAGCCGCTGCGGTGCGCCAGGCTGGGACCACTGGGGAAATCAATCTGAATTACCAGCTGTTGAGCTTATACCGGCAGTTGCCGTTCCCATGGAAAAACAACAGGAGCGCGCCGCATGAAACCTGAATTAACGCCGCGTCAGAATGAAGTTTATGAAGCTATCAAGGTTCACATTGAAAAAGTTGGCTTTCCACCAACGTTGATAGAGCTTGCTGAACTGATTGGTTGCTCATCGCAGAACGCTGCTGCTGAGCATGTGAAGGCGCTAAAGAAAAAAGGTTACCTCTCCATTGCTCCTGGCGCTGCCAGGGGCATTACCGTCGTCAAAACAGAACTGGATGCTGATCCGGTAGCGATCATTAAAGGCCTGTTATCCGGTGGAGACATGGCCAGAGATAACGCGGTGGAATGGCTGAAAAAGCAGGGAGTGACTTTATGAAACTGGTGCTCCCGTTCCCGCCGAGCGTAAACACCTACTGGCGAGCCCCGAATAAGGGGCCGTTAAAAGGCCGCCATCTTATCAGTGCGAAAGGCAGGGCATATCAGAGTGCGGCATGCGCAGCGATTATTGAGCAACTGCGTTGCCTTCCAAAACCATCAACGTCACCAGCTGCGGTGGAGATACTTCTCTTTCCACCAGATGCACGCCGCCGCGATATCGACAACTACAACAAGGCTCTGTTTGACGCGCTTACTCACGCTGGCATCTGGGAGGATGATAGCCAGGTGCAGAGAATGCTGGTGGAGTGGGGCCCGAAAGTACCTGGTGGACGAGTAGAGATATCGATCAAGAAACATGAACCTCTGGCGGGTGCAGCCGCCTGATAAGTGGAGAAGAGCATGAATCAGATGAATATCACCGTAATGTGCCCGACTCACCACGCAGCCGCGATGGGGCAGCAGATAACAATGTCCAGCCGTGAGATTGCAAAGCTGGTCGACTCTCGCCACAGCAATGTGTGTGTGACCATCGAGCGGCTGATGAACTCGGGCGTAATTGGGGGGTATGCTGCAATGCAGTACACCCATCCACAGAACCAGCAGGTTTACCACTACTACGAAGTTAACAAGCGAGATAGCTATGTAATCGTCGCCCAGCTGTGCCCGGAGTTTACCGCCCGTCTGGTTGACCGCTGGCAGGAACTTGAGAGCGGGGCAGGAATGGCGGTACCGCAAACACTCCCTGAAGCACTACGACTCGCTGCCGACCTTGCCGAACAGAAGCAACGCCTGAGTGATGAACTGGCCATAGCAGCGCCTAAGGCTGAATTTGTTGATCGCTATGTCAAGGCCACTGGCTCAATGACGTTCAGGCAGGTTGCCAAACTCCTTAACGCCAAAGAACCTGAATTCGCGATGTTCCTCATTGAGAACGGCATCATGTACCGCCTTAACCGCGTGCTTACTCCGAAGAGCAAGCACATCGAAGCAGGGCGCTTTGAAGTTAAGACCGGTACTACCAATCAGACCAACTACGCATTCAATCAGTCTCGCTTCACCGCGAAGGGCGTGCGCTGGATTGGCGGCCTGTGGGCTGAACATATCGCTAAGGGGCAAATTACGTGAGAGCCATACTGACACCTGAAGTTGCGCCAATATCCGGGGTGGTGCTGTTCCGCCCAGGAAACGAGTTGCTGTGGTTATTTCGTCGTGGCCGGGTAGTTATTGAAACACCATCCGAAGCAATCCAGCATCTGCCATCTGGTCTTATTCCGGAAGCGCACCAGCCACTGACAGATGATGTCAGCATGCAGCCGCTTTTCATGAATGAGAGGGTTATTCAGCGTGCTGGTGGACTGAGCAGCCTTGATGCCTGGCTGGAACGTAAATTCGAATGCCAGTGGCCACACAACGAATGGCACTCAAAGGACTTTACGGTGATGCGTCACGCCCCCGGAAGCATTCGCCTTTGTTGGGGCTGTGATAACCAGTTGCGTGAACAAACCACTGAAAGACTGGCAGGAATTGCCATGCAGAACCTGGTAAAATGGCTGCTCGAAAGGGTGAATATTATGCTGGGCTTTGGCGCAGAGCACACCCTGACGCTGCCGGAGTTTTGCTGGTGGATGGTACGTAACGATCTGGCTGACCTGATTCCTGAATCAGTGGCTAACCAGGCGCTCCGGATTAAGCCTGAATCGCACACCTCAGTGATGCGGGAAAGCGATATTGTTCCGTCATTACCGGCAACTGAAATACTCCATGAGAAAGTTAAGAAGATAGTCTCGGTGAAGGTCGATCCTGAATCACCGGAATCTTTCATGCTGAGGCCAAAGCGCCGTCGCTGGGAGAACGACAAGTACACCCGCTGGGTGAAGTCGCAGCAGTGCAGTTGCTGCAATAACCCGGCAGACGACCCCCACCACCTGATTGGCCACGGGCAGGGTGGAATGGGTACCAAAGCGCATGACCTGTTTGTGATACCGCTGTGCAGAGCGCATCACGACGAGTTGCACGCTGATCCTGTGGCATTTGAAGCGAAGCACGGCGACCAGTTGGTGCTGTTGTTTCGGTTTTTAGATCGTGCGCTGGAAATCGGCGTACTGGCGTAAGTGGAGACGCTCATGGACCTCGATAACGTTGTTAAATTTTTTGCCCCGAAGGGAATGCATATTTCCGACAGTGTGCGCGCTACTGCCAGCGAACAGCTGACGGTGACTGATGTTATGGCTGCGCTGGGCATGACACAGGCAGACGCCGGAATTGGTCTTGCCATGTATCTGAGCAAGGCAGGTGTAAGCAAGCAGGACAGAGACGCCTCGATTAACTGGCTTGCTGAATATGCCAAACAATCCGCGCCTTTTGCAGTACGCCGTCTCGCCGGAAAGAAATTCCCTCTCTGCATGCTTATCCTCGCTAAGTTCGCCTATAACGACTATGCATCGTCAGCCGCTGATTTATCCGATTGCCCAAAATGCAACGGTAAAGGTCTTATTGAAAAAGTCGGTACGGTCACCAAAAGCCATTACACAATGAGAATTCCTCAGTGGGCAAAAGACCTTGGACAGTCGCCATCTTCTTTCGAAAAGAAGCGGGAGGTGAAGAACGTGGAGCAATCACTCTGCGCAAAATGCAACGGTACCGGGAAAATAAGTAAGCGCTGCCAGTGTGGAGGAACAGGAAAGACACTGGACCGTAAAGCAACGGAGCTGCAAGGCTTACCTGTTTATAAGCAATGCAAGCGCTGCGAAGGGCGCGGCTACAGCAGACCAAAATCATCTGTTGCTTACCGTGGAATATTCTCTGAACTTCCAAGCCTTCCTGATCGCACCTGGCGCTACAGCTGGAAGCCATTCTACGAAATGCTTGTTTCTCGCTGCTTTCAGGAAGAGAGTTTTTCAAACACCCAACTGAAAAAAGTCACAAGAAACGATAATTTGACGGATATCGCGTAATTTAGCATCACGATGCTTGCAATGTTGCCGTTTTTGATGTAATTTGACACTAACAATGGGCATTGTATGTCTACGGTTAGAAAGTTAAATAAACCCTCGCTAATGCGGGGGTTTTGTTATTTGATAGGTAGAGTAAACACTATCAGGTAACTTCTATGAAATACTTCGAGCTTGAAACCAAGGGTATGCGTATTGTCGGTGAAGACAAGAATTACACTTGGGAAACGTCAAACCTACTTCACCAGTTAATATCTTCATTTTATGAAGCAAACGCTGCTCTAATTTTATACATCAAGCATGACGATGCGTTATTTGAGGAGTTAAGCTCTCCACCTCCATCTCCACCTACGGATGAAGAGTGGGCTGAGGGGGTCAAAGAGCGTGAAAGGCTGGCTTCAGAAGTTATAGAGGAATTTGGAATACCACCTGATGACTGGAATGAAATTTACTACCAAGTTGATCTAAAGTCGAAGAGAACAAAATGGTTACAGGGTAGTGTTCCACGTCAAATTGAATCTGCCGAACATCAGATATATGCAAAAGCATTCGTCTACGCGTTTGATACGATTGTGGAGACCCTTAAAAATCTGAAGGAACGGGAAGGTGTTTCTGAGGTTGTGGCTAAAAAAATCGAAGAGATAAAAGAAGCATTTCCTGACCTTAAAGATGTAAGAGACACTTCTCATCATTTAGGTGATAGGGTTGTGGGGTTAAAAGTAGTGCGTGGGAAGAAAATTCCGATTAATCCTGAAGGACAAAACATTGTCCTTAACAACCACGGAGATGGTAAGTTTTACACAATGAAAAAAGACGGCACTCAAGGTTCCATTTCTATAACTTATGAGTCTTTAGAGAAAATGGGACAAATTATTCAAGATATTTTGGATTCTTTTCAGTGGCAAGGGCATAAAGAACACTTACCATTTTAATTAAATAAATATTTCTTCATGAGGCCGCATAAGCGGCCTTTTTTGTTTCCCCTCGTTCTGAGAGGACTCACGGCAATAAGAGGGGGCTAAATGTCCGATCCTGTTTCTGGCACTACGGTAGCGGCTGGTGGGCTGATGGGGGCCAGCATGTTCGGCCTGGCAACCGGCATAGATTACGGTGTGGTGTTTGGCGCATTCGCTGGTGCGGTGTTCTACGTCGCTACGGCGGTTAATATCAGCCGCCTTAAGCTGGTGGGTTACTTCATCACCTCATTCATCTTCGGTGTTATCGGCGCGCCACTGCTTGGCTCTTACTTCTCTAAATGGACGGGGTATAGCGACAGGCCACTTGATGCGCTTGGCGCGGTAATCGTAGCCGCTATTGCTATTAAGCTGCTGACGTTCGTTAACAGTCAGGATTTGGGTAGCCTGTTTGGAATTCTCTCACGATTACGTGGTGGAGGGGCCAGCAATGGTAACAAGTGATCCGAGTGCGATGGCAAACGCAATTATCTCTGCTGTTATCGTTATTGCACTGATGTTCTACCAGCGCGACGGGGCGAGACATCGCCCCCAAATATCGCTGATGGCTTATTTCACGGTGCTGGTATACGCCAGCGTCCCTTTCCGTTACCTGTTCGGCCTGTACCATGAATCACACTGGTTTGTGGTGCTGGTGAACGTCCTGATTTGTGCCGCCGTTCTCTGGGCTCGGGGAAACGTGGCGCGCCTGGTTGATGTACTGAGGCACTAATGAACCAATCACAATTTCAAAAGGCGGCAGGGCTAAGCGCCGAGTTAGCTGCGCGCTGGTTTCAGCCAGTGAGTGATGCAATGAAAGAGTTCGGCATCACCAATCCGGTAAACCAGGCCATGTTCATTGCGCAGGCAGGGCATGAATCAGCTGGTTTCACTCTGCTGGTGGAGAGCTTCAATTACCGGATTGCGGCACTGGCGAACTTCATTCGTGCCGGACGACTCACATCAGACCAGGCAAACGCGCTTGGACGCCGTCCCGAAGAGCGCACTTTACCGATTGAGCGCCAGCGCGCTATTGCCAACCTGGTATACAGCAAGCGTATGGGGAATAACGCCCCTGGCGATGGCTGGTTATACCGTGGGCGTGGGCTTATCCAGATTACCGGCCTCAATAACTACCGTGATTGCGGGAACGGCCTGAAGGTTGATTTGGTCAAGCAGCCTGAGCTATTGGCAGAAGATGTTTATGCAGCCAGAAGCGCGGCGTGGTTCTTCGCCACTAAGGGATGCCTGAAGTATTCCGGCGACCTGCTACAGGTGACGAAGATTATCAACGGCGGAACGAACGGACTGGAAGATCGTCGCGCTCGCTTCGGTCAGGCCAAAACGGTACTGGTGTGAGGTTGATATGGGATTAGAAACAATCATTGGTCTTGCTGCGCTGGTCATGGCTGCTATCGCGGGTGCCTTTGGCATTGGTCATTCACGCGGCACCAGCAAAGCGGAAGCCAAAGCAGACCAGCAGCGCACCGAAGAAAAAGCCGCAGCCACTGAAGCAGTAGCAGAACGTCGGGTAGAAGCAACGAAAGAGGCCAGCAATGTACAGCAGACTGTTAACCGCATGCCTGATGACGATGTTGATCGCGAGCTGCGTAACACGTGGAAGCGCGGCTCATAAGGGGTGAACATGAGGAAAACAATCGACTTAACCGGCGTTAAGTTCGGCAAGCTGACTGTGCAGTCCTACGCCAATAAGGATAAATCGGGCGTTTCAATGTGGTTGTGCGGTTGTGAGTGTGGAACAGAAAAAATAATCAGGTCAAACGCCTTACGCTCTGGCAGGACACAATCTTGCGGTTGCATGTCAGGTGTAAAACACGGGCATCGCAGACCGTCAGAAACTTCTCCCACTTATATCAGCTGGCTGTCAATGCAGCGGCGCTGCAATTATCCCGGTGATGCGTATTACGTAGATTATGGTGGACGCGGAATCTCAGTTTGTGAGCGTTGGGGCAATTTTGAAGCATTCCTGCAAGATATGGGCGAGCGTCCAGCAGGTCATACACTTGATCGGATTGATGTAGATAAGGCGTACTCACCAGAAAATTGCCGATGGGCGACACCCAAAGACCAGGCAAGAAACCGACGAAGTAACCATATGCTCGATACACCAGCTGGTCGAATGTGCATTACCAAAGCAGCCGAAACCTATGGTGTAAAAGTAAAGACAATCGCGCACCGATTGAGCAGGGGATGGAGTGTTGAAAAGGCGCTGCTAACTCAACCATGGCAGGGCAACAATGAATAAATATTTCATGTTTATCTCTATGCTTTCCGTGTCAGCATTGGCTACTGGCTGTGTTGGTGGTCCTCCAAAGCCCAGCTATGTATTCGTCCACGATTCCTGTGACTGGGTTAGGCCACTTTATCTCACCGATCACGATATCGACGTTATGGACCGCCAGACGAAGAAAGACATCCTGGCGCATAACAAAGCGTGGCAGGCAAACTGTATTTAATCGACAAAAGAAAAGGCGCACTTTAACGATAAGAATGCTAGCATACTGGATAGGAAGATGATGCTTAGCAGTTATGCATTCTGAATGCATCCCGCTTTCCGAGTTTGTATTAAGTAATAAAAGATTTAAGCATAAGCCCCTCCTTTTTTTAGTAGTTGAATTTTAGAAGTTCAATCTCTGATTGCAACACAGAAATAACATCAAAAAACATATGTTTACACAAACGGGGTGATAAGTTAGATTTTTCCTACATTTCACAGCATAAGGAGTCTGCATTAATGGCTGATGCAGAAAACTCTTCAACAGCAGCTCAGGTTGCCAAAGTTTTTTTTGATAGTACGTTAAGCTTCTACGATAAAGCACCTATTGTAGCCAGTATCGGTTACCTTTTGGTTGCAAGCGCGTTGCCTTTGTTTCTGATCTTGCGTTTTGCTGCTAAGATTAGAAAAATCGATAACGACAAGGTCGTGGCTCTTTTCGAAAAAGAAACTTCAGGTTCAGCTTAAAGGTTAAGTTGAAACGACTGAGTTACATGCAACAGTGAGTGCATGTTACCCCACCAAAATCGTGAGGATGAAATGGAAACAGTAATCCCCTTGGTTATAGTTTTTGCACTGTTATGGCAGGCCGTTAGCTACGCAAGGGTTGTTTTTTTACGACGTCATTGGATGATGCCATTGGTTGAGCGTTATGTTAGACGCCCTGATGCTTCCCCTATACAAAAAAAGATTGCTACGGAAGCATTTCAAGATGCATTAACATTTTCTTTGCCTGTAAATCTTTTGCTAGCACGTCGAGCGCAGGAGAAAGCAGAGAGGGTTGAACTCCCTGGAGAAAAAGAGTTTATGGATCATTGCACCGAAAAATCTTCAGCAAATGAAGCACTCGGTGAGATCATCCAGGTTATGTTAGGGCTAAATGTCAAATTCAACACCCCCCTCCACTTAGTTTGTTTACTATCTAGATTGAGGGTTCGCAGCTTTGCATTAGCTGAAGTGCATACAGTGCAAGAGCAAGTTGGTAACGCTTATGTTGACCTTAAACATCAGCATCAACATGTTTGAGTTTGATTTTAATAAAATACTCCCATGAGTGGTTTTTGTTGCCACCAATAATGGTTTTTGATTACAGATAATCGTAACCCCATACATTGTCTGAATAGGCCCCGCACATGCGGGGCTTTTTAATGCGCATCGCACGCGCACATCAAAGAAAGTCTTTCAGCTGTGAGCCTAGGCAAACCGTTAACTTTCGGCGGATTTGCCGTGCGACAGGCTCACGTCTAAAAGGAAAATTAAAATGTCAGAACCTTCAATCGTCCCTTACGTAAAAACCACTCCCAAACCTTTTGGTGTGGACGTCGAATGGAAATGGCCGGGTGGCTGCGCGGTGCTAGAACTGCAATGCCTTCATGAAGATGGCCGACTTGTGAAAGAACGCCTCTACTGGCCAGCTACCGGATACTTTATTTCCGGGCTCAAAACTGGTGAGCGAGTGCAGGTGCGCCTGCGTCCAATTGCAGAGGATGGCTCAGCACTAGATTGGCGAGCCGGTGACTGGTTCGAAGGGGTTTCTTCTGTCGATGCCGGAGAAATTGTAGGGGCGTTGGACCATGAAATCCGTAACAGCGATGCATTCAAAGTCCTGAAAGATGGCTGGTCTTTCGAAAAAAACGGGACGCTGATTATTAATAACGGCCAGGTGTTCATTAACGATGCGAAGATTGGCGGTGGCGTATTGTCTACGAACTATAGCGTGAAGATGAACGTGGATTATGGTGGCAAACGGTACGCAGCTGGAATGAGCATCGGTCAGCCAAGTGAGCCGCAGGCAACGGTTAAGACTGATCGCTTTAATGTGCATGAAGCCGCTTCATCCATCATTGGAAACGCTGTGGTATCAGCCAAGAAGATGAAGATTAAGCTTGGCGATGAAATGACGCAGGCCATCATTGATGCTGTACGTGAAAGCGAATTGTTCACGGCAATTCAAGTAAATATCGATGCACAAACAGCCTCACTCACCAGCCTGCAACAAGCGATGCACGATGCTGTAAACGATGCAATCCGCAACGCGCTAAAGCCTGGCGGCGCAATATGGGTTCAACAAAGAGGGCGTTGATGCTGCCCCTCAGGGGCACCCGGGGGCCGCGGGTCCTTTCCGGCTATCTGACATGTTACGGGGCGGCGACCTCGCAGGTTCTCGCTATTTATGAAAATTTTCAGGATTTTGCCTTTTCCGTTCTTCTTCTTGCTAAGTATCTGTCTTTGCTGGGTATAACCTACCACAAGAAAGGAAGTGTTAAAGCCTGGTAGTAGTCATTTTACCCGGCATGGTTTCCTTACCCTGTTTTTCGCCTGGAGTTCGTCATGGAGGTCAATAAAAAACGCCTTTCAGAGATTTTTGGTGTCAGCATCCGCACGATCCAGAACTGGCAGGATCAGGGAATGCCAGTTGCGCGAGGTGGCGGTAAAGGGAATGAAGTGCTTTATGACTCTGCCGCCGCAATTGAATGGTATTCCGCCCGTGACGCAGCGATAGAATACGAAAAGCTGCGCAAAGAGGTTGAACAGCTGAGTGTTGATTCAGAATCAGACCTCCAGCCTGGCACGATTGATTATGAGCGCCATCGGCTTACCCGAGCCCAGGCTGATGCTCAGGAACTAAAAAATGCAAAAGAGTCCGCTGAGGTGGTGGAGACCGCATTCTGCACGTTCGTGCTGTCGCGGATAGCCGGAGAAATTGCCAGTATCCTTGATGGAATACCTCTGTCGGTTCAGCGGCGCTTTCCGGAACTGGAAAATCGACATATTGATTTCCTCAAGAAGGACATCATAAAAGCCATGAACAAAGCAGCTGCGCTGGATGAAATGATACCGGGGTTGCTGAGTGAATATATCGAACAGTCAGGTTAAGGGGCTACAGCACTCCGCGCGCTCGGGGCTCCGTTCGCTGTACCGGCCAGAGCCGCAAACGGCGGTTGAGTGGGCAGACGAAAATTATTACCTTCCAAAAGAGTCTGCTTATCAGGAAGGGCGCTGGGAAACGCTGCCGTTTCAGCGTGCGATAATGAATGCGATGGGTAATGACTATATCCGCGAGGTCAATGTCGTTAAGTCTGCCCGAGTAGGCTATTCAAAAATGCTGCTCGGCGTGTATGCGTATTTCATCCAGCATAAACAGCGTAACTCGCTTATCTGGTTACCTACCGACGGTGATGCAGAAAACTTCATGAAATCCCATGTCGAACCGACAATCCGGGACATCCCCTCACTGCTGGCGCTGGCGCCCTGGTTCGGTAAAAAGCACCGGGACAACACGTTGAGTATGAAACGTTTCTCGAATGGGCGAGGTTTCTGGTGCCTCGGTGGTAAAGCTGCAAAAAACTACCGTGAAAAATCTGTTGATGTGGCGGGTTATGACGAGCTGGCGGCATTTGACGATGATATCGAGAAAGAGGGCTCTCCAACGTTCCTGGGGGATAAACGTATTGAAGGGTCGGTCTGGCCTAAATCGATACGAGGATCCACACCTAAAATTAAAGGGACATGCCAGATTGAACGTGCCGCCAAGGAGTCGGAGCATTTCTTACGCTTCCATGTTCCCTGCCCACACTGTGGGGAGGAGCAGTTCCTTAAATTCGGCGATAAAGAGACGCCATTCGGGTTCAAATGGACGCCGGGCGATCCTGCCAGCGTTATATATCTTTGTGAACACAATGCCTGTGTAATTAAACAGCAGGAGCTCGATTTTTCGCAGGCGCGGTACATCTGTGATGAAACCGGGATCTGGACGCGCGACGGACTTTGCTGGTTTTCATCATCGGGTACCGAAATTGATCCGCCTGACAGCGTAACCTTTCATGTCTGGACAGCATATAGCCCCTTCACAACCTGGGTGCAAATCGTCAAGGACTGGATCAAGACCAAAGGCGACACGGGAAAGCGTAAGACGTTCGTCAACACAACGCTTGGTGAAACGTGGGAGCCTAAAATTGGTGAGCGTCCTGATGCTGAGGTGATGGCCGAACGTATTGAGCACTTCGGAGCCAGGGTGCCGGAGCGCGTGGCCTATCTTACTGCCGGTATTGACTCCCAGCTTGACCGTTATGAAATGCGTGTCTGGGGCTGGGGGCCTGGCGAGGAAAGCTGGCTTATTGACAAAATTATCATTATGGGTCGCCATGATGATGAATCCACGCTTCTGAGGTTGGATGAGGCGATCAATAAAACCTATCCGAGGCCTAACGGCGTTGAGATGCTTATTTCCCGCATCTGCTGGGATATCGGCGGCATAGACCCAACGATTGTTTATAACCGCTCGAAAAAGCATGGTCTGTTTCGTGTCATCCCCGTTAAAGGCGCATCTGTCTACGGCAAGCCCGTGGCGAATATGCCTCGTAAGCGTAACAAGAACGGCGTTTATCTCACTGAGGTAGGAACAGACACCGCGAAAGAGCAGATTTATAACCGTTTCACGCTGGTGGCAGAAGGCGACGAACCGCTGGCGGGAGCGGTTCACTTCCCTAATAACCCTGAAATATATGATTTAGCTGAGGCTCAGCAGCTTACGGCTGAAGAGCAGGTTGAGAAGTGGGGAGACGGGAAGAAAAAAATCGTCTGGGACAGTAAAAAACGACGAAATGAGGCGCTTGACTGTTTTGTCTATGCCCTTGCAGCTCTGCGGATAAGTATCTCCCGCTGGCAGCTGGATCTGGATTCTCTTCTGGCCAGCTTACGGGAAGAAGACACTGGCCGTAAAAATAATAAATCTCTGGCTGATTATGCCAGGGCATTAGCGGGAGATGAATAATGGCAACACAGGCTGAACTGGATGCCGCGCGCGCAGCGTTACATGATCTGATGATGGGAAAACGGGTTGCGACGGTACAGAAAGACGGTCGAAGGGTGGAATTTACGGCGACGTCAGTCAGCGATCTGAAAAAGTACATCACCGATCTAGAGTCTCAGGTCGGTACCACTTCACGACGCCGCGGTCCGGCAAGGTTCTACGCATGAAAATTCCTTCTTTAGTTGGCCCCGACGGGAAAACCTCCCTGAGGGAATATGCAGGCTATCACGCCGGTGGCGGCGGATTCGGTGGGCAGCTAAATGCCTGGAATCCCCGGAGTGAAAGTGCCGACGCCGCACTTCTGCCGAACTTCGCCCGGGGGAATGCCCGTGCTGATGATCTGGTCCGAAACAATGGTTATGCGGCAAACGCCGTTCAGCTTCACCAGGATCACATCGTCGGGTCTTTTTTCAGACTAAGTTACTGCCCGAGCTGGCGTTATCTCGGCATTAAAGAAGAGGAAAGTCGAGCATTTGCCAGGGAGGTGGAGGCCGCCTGGTATGAATATGCGGAGGATGACTTTTGCGGGATTGATGCCGAGCGCAAGCGTACCTTTACGATGATGATCCGTGAAGGTGTCGCGACGCACGCATTTAACGGTGAACTGTGCGTCCAGCCCACCTGGGACAGTGATTCATCGCGACTTTTTCGCACGCAATTCAAAATGGTTAGTCCAAAACGCGTGAGTAATCCCGGTAATACAGGTGACACGCGTAACTGTCGCGCGGGTGTCAAAATCAGTGATAGCGGCGCAGCGCTGGGGTACTACGTCAGTGAAGACAGCTATCCTGGCTGGATGTCGCAAAAATGGACCTATATAACACGGGAGCTGCCGGGCGGAAGGCCATCATTCATCCATATTTTTGAACCGATTGAGGATGGACAGACCCGCGGCGCAAACGTGTTTTACAGCGTGATGGAGCAGATGAAAATGCTCGACACACTGCAAAATACTCAGCTCCAGAGCGCAATTGTAAAAGCTATGTATGCGGCGACAATCGAGAGCGAGCTTGATACCGATACGGCGATGGACTTTATCCTCGGCGCGGATAGTAAGCAGCAAAATAAGCTGACGGGCTGGCTTGGCGAAATGGCAGCATACTACGCTGCAGCGCCGGTTCGCCTCGGTGGCGCGAAAGTGCCTCATCTTATGCCTGGCGATTCCCTGAACCTTCAGTCAGCACAGGATACCGATAACGGTTATTCCACCTTTGAACAATCACTCCTGCGCTATATTTCGGCCGGTCTTGGTGTTTCGTATGAGCAGCTTTCCCGTAACTACTCTCAGATGAGCTATTCGACGGCGCGCGCCAGCGCCAATGAATCCTGGGCGTTCTTTATGGGGCGTCGCAAGTTTGTCGCGGCCCGGCAGGCCTGCCAGATGTTCGTCTGCTGGCTCGAAGAGGCGATTGCGCGCCGGGTTGTCACGCTCCCGTCCAAAGCCAGGTTTAGCTTCCAGGAGGCGAGAACTGCCTGGGGTAACGCCAACTGGATTGGCTCGGGGCGCATGGCTATTGATGGGCTGAAGGAGGTGCAGGAGGCCGTGATGCTGATTGAGGCTGGTCTCAGCACATATGAGAAGGAGTGTGCCAAACGCGGAGATGACTATCAGGAAATATTTTCTCAGCAGGTACGTGAAACTATGGAGCGCCGGAGCGCGGGACTTAAACCTCCGGCATGGGCGGCAGCTGCATTTGAATCTGGGCTGAAAAAATCGAACGAGGAGGTAAAAGATGACGCCAGAGCTGCGTAATCTCCCGCACATTGCCAGCATGGCCTTCAATGAGCCGCTGATGCTTGAACCCGCCTACGCGCGGGTTTTCTTTTGCGCGCTGGCAGGCCAGCTGGGTATCACCCGACTGACTGATTCCGCTTCTGGCGTCACGCTCGGTGCAGAACAAATTGCAGAGCCGCTGGCGCTGTTTGGCGATGATGACGAAATGGGGCCCCGGCCAGCGCGGAGCTATCAGGTAACAAACGGGATCGCGGTACTTCCCGTTTCCGGCACCCTGGTCAGCAAAACCCGGTCGCTACAGCCTTATTCCGGTATGACGGGCTATAACGGGATCATTGCCCGCCTGCAGCAGGCAATCAGCGATCCCGGCGTGGACGGTATCCTGCTGGATATGGACACGCCGGGCGGGATGGTGTCCGGGGCTTTTGACTGTGCCGACATTATTGCCCGGATGCGGGATATCAAGCCCGTCTGGGCGCTGGCGAACGATATGAACTGCAGCGCAGGGCAGCTAATTGCCAGTTCTGCATCACGACGGCTTGTCACGCAAACGGCCAGAACCGGATCTATCGGCGTCATGATGGCGCACAGTAATTATGGCGCTGCACTGAAAACTAACGGCGTTGAGGTCACGCTGATTTACAGCGGCGATCACAAAGTCGACGGCAATCCTTACGAAAAACTACCGAAGGACGTTCGCGCTTATTTTCAGACGCGTATCGATGCCACTCGTCAGATGTTTGCCGAAAAGGTTTCCGCTTATACCGGCATGTCAGTGCAGGCCGTACTGGACACCGAAGCGGCTGTCTTCTCAGGCCAGGAGTCCGTGGATAACGGTCTGGCGGATGAACTTATTAACAATACCGACGCGCTCAGCGTGATGCGTGAAGCACTCGACAGACGCAAAAAAACAACCATTGGAGGAACTATGCCATCACCTTCTGCATCTGCAGCGACCAATCAGCCAGCTGACCAGGCAGCAACACAGACGACTGCACCGGCTGAGCAGGTCACCACCGTTGACACAACAACCGCGGCTTTAACGGCCCCGGCAGACCTCAGCGCTCTGGTTTCGGCAGCCGTAGCCGCCGAGAACGGTCGCATCATGGGTATTCTGAACTGCGAAGAGGCAAAAGGTCGCGAATCACAGGCCCGCGCGCTGGCCGAAACGCCGGGCATGACGGTCGAGAGTGCGCAGCGCATTCTGGCCGCGGCGCCGCAAAGCGCCCAGGCGCGTACCGATACGGCGCTGGACCGTCTGATGGAAACCGCACCTGGCGCTCTTTCTGCCGGGAATGTCTCTGCTGAAGCCGGCGACGATTTGTTAAACACCCCCGTATAAGAGGCTAACATGGCAATCACTGAAGTATTTACTCATCACCAGCCGCTCGGTAACAGCGATCCGGCGCACACTGCGTATGCACCGGGCGAACTGACAGCATCCACCCCGGCAATGACCCCGCTCATGCTCGATGCTACGTCAGGCAAGCTAACTGTCTGGGACGGCGAGAATGCAGGTGCAGCAACCGGCATTCTGGCGGTTACTGCTGACCAGAGCAGTGCAGAACTGGCATTTTATAAATCCGGTTCGTTCCGCATCGAAGATGTGCTCTGGCCATCTGCCGTTACCGACGAAAATATCAAGCGTAACGCGTTCGCCGGTACTGCGATCAGCATCGTTTAATCACCCTCAACTTTCATAAAAGCCGCATATGCGGCTTTTTTTACGGGAAAATTCTATGTCAGTGTACACAACAGCCCAGCTTCTGGCGGTCAATGAGAAGAAATTCAAGTTCGATCCGCTCTTCCTGCGCATCTTCTTTCGCGAAACTTATCCCTTCAGTACAGAAAAAGTCTACCTGTCGCAAATTCCTGGCCTGGTCAACATGGCTCTTTACGTGTCGCCGATTGTCTCCGGGAAAGTGATCCGTTCCCGTGGCGGCAGCACGTCGGAATTTACGCCTGGCTATGTGAAGCCTAAGCATGAAGTTAACCCGCTGATGACTCTTCGCCGCCTGCCTGATGAAGACCCACAGAATCTGGCCGACCCTGCCTATCGCCGCCGCCGCATCATCCTTCAAAACATGAAAGATGAAGAGCTGGCGATTGCACAGGTGGAAGAGAAGCAAGCAATTGAAGCTGTGCTCTATGGGAAATACACCATGAGCGGAGAAGCATTTGAGCCAGTAGAAGTCGATATGGGCCGCAGTGCCGGTAACAACATCATCCAGGCGGGTGCAGCTGCCTGGTCCTCTCGCGACAAAAAAACGTACGACCCGACCGATGATATTGAGGCGTACGCGCTCAACGCCAGCGGCACAATCAACATTATTGTGTTCGATCCGAAGGGCTGGGCATTGTTCCGCTCTTTCGACGCGGTGAAGGAAAAATTGGATACACGTCGCGGCTCTAACTCCGAACTGGAAACCGCTCTGAAAGACCTGGGTGAAGCCGTTTCTTATAAGGGTATGTACGGAGATGTGGCCATTGTCGTTTACGCAGGCCAGCTTGTTGAAAATGACGTCAAAAAGAACGCTCTGCCAGACCTGACAATGGTGCTGGGAAATACCCAGGCGCGCGGCCTGCGTACCTATGGCTGCATTCTGGATGCAGATGCACAGCGCGAAGGCATTAATGCTTCAACGCGCTATCCGAAAAACTGGGTGCAAACGGGCGACCCGGCTCGCGAGTTCACCATGATTCAGTCAGCTCCGCTGATGCTGCTGCCAGATCCGGACGCGTTCGTTTCAGTCAAGCTGGCATAACTTTCCCCAGTGGCCCTGTTGGGCCACATTTCTGGAGTATTTCCGATGACAGAAAAAGAAACCCTTATCGCCCGACTGAAAGAGCTGGGCGTAAAGCTTGATCGTGAGGTCAACGTCACAGGCACCATCCAGGAGCTTACGTTACGTATTTCTGAGCTCGAAGAGGAACTCGAAGAAGACGGAGAAGAGGGCGCTGAGGTGTCCGTTGCCAGCACTACTGCTATCAGCACCTCGGGCCAACCCGGCCCAGAGAACACCTCTGGCTCTATTACCGAGAATCCTGCGTCAAATGAGCCCGGCGAGCTGGTGGCGGTTGAGACACTGGTGACCTTGCACATTGATGCACTTCACGCCACACGCAACGAGTCCCTCTCTATTGTTGAGCCTGGTGTCGTTATTCGCGTGACCGACGCGGAGGCTGACGAACTGATTTCTCAGGGGCTGGCCCGGGAAGTCTGACAGGGGGGCTAATGGCTGATTTCGATAATCTTTTTGATGAAGCGATGGCGCGCGCGGATACCACTATTCGTGCAGTGATGGGCGCAGAGGCAAGCATAACCTCTGGATCTTTATCCGGCGTCACGCTCCGTGGGGTCTTTGACGATCCAGAGAACATCGGTTTCGCAGAAGCGGGGATCAGAATTGACGGAACCAGGCCGACGTTTTTTGTGAACTCATCGGATGTAAGCGGGCTGGAACGTCTGGACACGCTGAAGGTAAACGGGCGTGAATTTTGGGTTGATCGCGTGGGCCCGGATGACTGCGGTTCCTGCCATGTATGGCTGGGTAGTGGATCACCTCCCGGCGGATCTCGGCGTCGTTAAGGAGCATTCATGTCGATAAAAGGTCTTGAGCAGGCGATTGCTAACCTGGATAGCCTGGACAGAAATATGGTTCCCAATGCCAGCGCATGGGCTGTGAACCGGGTTGCTGCTAATGGCGTCTCGGTTGCCGTCCGAAGGGTGGCGAAAGAAACGGTAGCCGGTGATAACCGCGTTTCGGGGATACCTGTAAAGCTGGTCAGGCAAAGGGTGCGAATCAACAAAGCCTCGGCGTCAGGGCACTCAGCGGCCCGAATTAAGGTTAACCGGGGCAACCTTCCCGCCATCAAACTCGGTGCCGCGCAGGTCAGGGCGACGAACCGAAAAGGCCCGCTGGTTCGAAAAAGTAGCGTGCTGAGAATTGGCCGTTATGTTTTTCGCGACGCCTTTATCCAGCGCCTGGCGAACGGCCGCTGGCACGTCATGAAGCGCATTGCAGGAAAAAGTCGTTATCCCATCGACGTGGTCAAAATACCATTGTCCGCGCCCCTCACTACTGCTTTCGAAGCAGAGAAGAAACGCATGCTTGAAGAGGAAATGCCAAAACAACTTGGCTATGCCCTCAGGCAACAACTGAGGTTGCATCTGACACGATGAAACACACTCTCATTCGCCAGAAAATTATTGATGTGCTTGAAGAGGCCATCGGGAACGACGTCATGTTTTTTGACGGGCGCCCGGCTGTCATTGAGGAGGAGGATTTTCCTGCCGTCGCGGTCTATCTGACCGATGCGGAGTATACCGGCGAAGAACTTGATGCCGATATGTGGGCGGCAACGTTACATATCGAGATCTTCCTGTCCTCGCAGGTACCAGATTCCGAACTGGATGAATGGATGGAAAGCCATATCTATCCGGCCCTCGCTGATGTTCCCGGCCTCGATTCACTGTTAACGCTCATGGTTCCACAAGGCTTTGATTACCAGCGCGATGATGCGATGGGGCTGTGGACCTCCGCCGATATGAAATATTCAATCACTTACGAAATGTGAGGAAAACATGCCAACACCAAATCCACTTGCTCCTGTAAAAGGCGCCGGTACCACCCTCTGGCTTTACACCGGAACGGGCAACGCTTTCGCTAACCCACTGTCTGATATCGACTGGAATCGCCTGGCGAAAATCAAAGAACTTACGCCGGGCGAAATGACCGCCGAATCGTATGACGACACTTACCTCGACGACGAGGATGCCGACTGGAACGCGACGGCCCAGGGGGCAAAATCTGCTGGCGATACCTCGTTCACCCTCGCCTGGAAGCCGGGTGAAGAAGGGCAAAAAGACCTGGTCGCGTGGTTTATTGATGGCTCAGTACGCTATTACAAAATCAAATACCCGAACGGTACCGTCGACGTTTTCCGCGGCTGGTGCAGCAGCCTGGGTAAAGCGATTCCGGCAAAAGAGGTCATTACCCGTACAGCGAAAATCACCAATACCGGCAAGCCGGAGCTGGCTGAAGAAAGCGGGATCCCGAATATCCCCGTGACCGGCGTTACGCTCGATAAAGCCACGGCAAGCGTGGTCGTGGGCGCAACCACAACGCTCAATGTGACGGTTAACCCTGCCAGTGCCTCAGATACCTCGTTCCGCGTGGCAACCTCCGACGGGGCAAAAGCAACGGTCACCGTTAGCGGCAACGCGATCACCGTCACCGGCGTGGCGGCAGGTACCGCTGACGTTATTGTTATGACCAGCGATGGTAATTTCGTAGCGGTCTGCAAAGTCACTGTAACTGCAGCGTAAGGAAGGACGCATGTTTCTGAAAAAAGAGAAGTTCACCTGGCAAACAGAATCCCTGACCATCTTCGAGCTGTCGGCGCTGCAGCGTATTGAGTACATCACGTTTATGGCCGCAGAGGAAAAGGCCGTCAGCGCTGACAGCGACGGCATCAGCGATCAGGAAATGACGGCCAGGCTGATTGGCTCAAATATTCGCTGCGGTGCGCGTTTGATCGCGATGTCTTTGTGGCATAACGATCCGGCTGGCACGGATGTGGAAACGCTTTATCAGCAGGTTCTTAGCGGCTGGCCGCCGGAGGCGATCGGTAAAGCAGAAATGGAAATAAAGCTGCTCTCCGGCATGCTCGTTCCGGTTGGTGATGACAACGCTGCCGATCCGGATGCCTCCGCGGAGGCCGAAAGCGCTGAACCCGTTACGGCGGAAAAGCCCTTGCCAGCGAGCTGAAGTTTGTCCTGAATCTGGCGCGCGAGTTCGGGCGACCCGACTGGCGCGCCATGCTGGCTGGAATGACTTCCAGTGAGCTGGGCGACTGGCACCAGTTCTACCGGGATCATTATTTTCAGGACGCGCAGCTCGATGCGCATTTCTCAGAGCTGCTTTATTCCATCTCCACTCTTTTCTTCCGCGATCCGGAACTTACCCCCGCACATTTCAGCCTGCTTTCTCCTTCGGATAGCGTCATCAGCAATGATGAGCCGGATGATGACACGCTGATGACCGCCGCCGAGGGGATCACAGGAGGTATCCGATATGGCCCAGCAGATTAGCGATCTGGTTATTAAGCTGGATGTTGACCGCGCCACCTTCAGCGAGCAGGTCGCCCGAATCAAAGGGCAACTGACAGGAATGGCGGATGAGTCTGATAAAGTTCAGGCGCGAATGCAGCGTGCAGCGGACCGTCAGAGCGCGGCATTAAAGAGCGTGGGCGACGCTGGCGCGGCGGCTGCCGCAGATATGAAAGCCCGACAGTCTGCTGCAACGGAAGGGCTGACCAAAGACTGGCAGAACGTTTCTAAGTCCGTTGATGAAACTCACCGCCGCGTGACCGAGCTTAATCAGCGTATGCGGGAAAATGACGGACAGGCCGCAGCGCTTGCCCGCCGTCAGGATGAACTGGCGGCATCATTTTTACGCCAGATTGACGGCGTTCGCCAGCTCAATGGTGAAACGCAGTCGCTTGCTAACGTGCAGGCGCGCTTTCGTGCGGCAAGGGCACAGGGCAATATCACCCAGCAGGATTATCTCGCCCTGATTTCCCGCACCACGGCCAGGCAAAAAGAGCTGCAGATCGTAGAGGAAAAATCGGCCGCCGCGCGTACCCGATTCCTCAGTCAGCTGAAGCAACAGGTCGCAGAGCAAAAACTCTCCGGTACCGAGTTGCTGCGCATGAAGGCGGCGCAGGTTGGTGCAAGCGATGCGGCTGAGGTCTATATCCGCAAGCTCGAGGCTGCCAAAGTGGCCACGCACGGTCTGGGCCTGCAAAGTGCCGCAGCGCGGCAGGAACTGGGGATACTGATCGGCGAGGTCATGCGCGGTAACTTCGGTGCACTGCGCGGCTCCGGGATCACGCTGGCGAACCGGGCAGGATGGATAGACCAGCTGCTGTCGCTGCGCGGGCTTGGGATCGCCGGCATGGTTGGTGGTATTGCCGCGGCGGTTTACGGGCTGGGTAAAGCCTGGTATGACGGCAGCAAAGAGTCCGAGGAATTTAACAGGCAGCTGATCCTGACCGGGAATTACGCCGGGAAAACGTCCGGACAGCTACAGGCACTGGCGCGCTCACTGTCAGGTAATGGCATCACACAGCATGCTGCTGCAGGTGTGCTGGCGCAGGTTGTCGGAAGTGGTGCGTTTAGCGGTAATGATGTCAGCATGGTGAGCAATGTTGCTGCCAGGCTGCAGCAGGCCACCGGGCAGGCCGTCGACGAAACCATCAACCAGTTTAAACGCCTGAAGGATGATCCGGTTAATGCAGTCACAACGCTCAACGATTCGCTGCATTTTCTGACGGCCACGCAGTATGAACAAATTGCCTCTGCTCAGGCGATGGGAGATACGCAGAAAGCATCAGAGCTTGCCATGCGTGCGTATTCTGATGCGGTCATTCAGCGGGCCGGGGCGGTTGAGGAAAATCTTGGCTCCCTCGAAAAAGCCTGGAACTGGGTGAAGAATGCGGCCTCAGGCGCGTGGGATGCGATGCTGGGCATAGGGCGTAATCCTGACACCGCGATGAAGCGCCAGGACTCTTTTGCTGAATGGCAGGCAGCAGAGAAAGAGTACCGTGCTCTGTCCAGCAATCTTAAGGTCGACCCGGATTATGCCGGTAACAACGTTCTGCAGAAAGCTGATGCGGAAAGGCTGAGAAACGCGCGCCAGCAGGTGGAGCTGAAAAAGCAGGCTTACGATCTTGCCGATCAGCAATACGCCCAGGAAGGGCTGGCAGCCGCGCGGGAAAAAATGCGAACGGACCAGCAGGCTCAGGCAATCCGCAGCCAGCAGCAGTTTAACCAGATGGTGGAGTCCGGCGCGACGGCGGCAGAAAAGCGGGCTTCAGCAGAGAAAAAGCTCAGTCAGCTTATTGAGAAAAATCGCCAGGATGCTAAAGACGGTGTCGCCACGCTCTGGACTGAAAAAGACATTGCCGCGGCCCGCGCCGGGATTGAAAAGCAGTGGAAGGATCCCAAAACGCCGAAAGGCAAAAGCTACTCAACGCCCGCCGGGGATAAAGCCGAGGAAAAGGCGCAGGCCGAACTTCTCACCCTTCAGGCCCAGCTTAAAACGCTTGAGCAGCATACCAGCGTAAACGACGTTATCAGCAAACAGCGCCAGGATCTCTGGCAGACTGAAAATCAGTTCACCGTTCTGCAGGAGGCAGCTGGTCGTCGTCAGCTTACGGCGCAGGAAAAATCCCTTCTGGCGCACAAGGAAGAAACACTCGAGTACAAGCGGCAGCTGGCTGACCTGGGCGATAAGGTCGCTCAACAGCAAAAGCTCAATCAGCTTGCCGACCAGGCGGCTAAATTCCATCAGCAGCAGAGTGCGGCGAGAGCAGGTATTCAGGCACAGTCAGAAGGTGTATCCAGCCGACAGGCTGGGAGAGAATCAACCCTCAAGCGTCTCAGCGAAGCGTATTCCTTCAATCCGGCAGAGCAGCGAAAGGTTCTTGAAGATCAAAGAGCGACTTTTGCGGAAGAAGATGCGCTGCGCGCGAACTGGCTGGCCGGTGCGAAACAGGGCTGGGCCGAATATCAGGATTCAGCGACAAACGTTTTCAGCTCTGTTCAGCAGATTTCGCAGGCTACGTTCAGCGGGCTGGCGGGCCAGCTTACCAGCCTGACGACAACCGGGAAGGCGAGCTTCAGGGACTTCACCAGCTCGATCCTTAAAATGATTGTGTCCGTTATCAACCAGCTGCTGGTGGCTTATGCCATCCAGAGTGCAATGGGCTGGATAAGTAGCGGTACTAATACGGCCTCTGCAGGCCAGTCATTCGCGGTACCGTCTTTCCGGCCCCCGGGCTACGACGTGGGTGGTTACACAGGGCATGGCGGAAAGTATGAGCCTGCCGGTGTTGTCCACCGGGGAGAGTTCGTCTTCACCAAAGAGTCAACCAGCCGTATTGGTGTGAGTAACCTTTATCGGCTTATGCGCGGGTACGCCACGGGCGGTCTGGTCGGTGGTGGTAACGCCGCTGCTGCTGGTATGGGTGGCGTTAGTGTTTATGCCCCTGTTTCAGTTACAACCGGGCAATCCGGCAGCCAGAAGCAGCAACAAAATAATGGCGCGCTCGAACAGGCTTACCAGAAGGTGATTGATCGCTCGGTGCGAGATGGCATCGCCCGAGAGATAAGGCCTGGCGGGATTATCTGGAATGCTAATAAACAGAGGTAACTGATGGCCATAGAGCATTTTGGCTGGCGGATTCAGGCTGCCAGCCAGCCGACACTCAGCAGTAAAGACACCGTCAGAACGGCACAGTTTGGTGATGGGTATAAACAGGTGAGCGGGGCGGGTCTGAACGATGAGGTGCTGAATTATGCCTTCTCTTTTACCGGCGATCCGGTAACAGCCAGGGAGATTCATGCCTTCCTCCGGAGACATAAAACCACATCGTTCTCGTTCACTCCGCCTGGCGGCGATTTGGCGTTGTGGCGCGTCGAGGCAGACAGCCTGCAGCGAGTCATCCTGAATAAAAAAGTTGAAACCGTTACTGCAACTTTCGAACAGGCATTCAAACTATGAGCTTAAACGCAGATTATCAAAAGCTAGAGCCCGGCAGTGAGGTAAGACTCTTTGAAGTGGACGGGAGTGCTTTTGGGATGGGTGAGATTTTACGATTCCACGCCTATAACATTCCTCATACTGAACAGGAGATTCTCGCTGCAGGCGGAGACGAAACCAAGCTTCCTGCCAAAAGTATCTGGTGGCAGGGGGAAGAGTACTCGGCCTGGCCGTGCCAGATTGAAGGTATAGAGACGTCGACGGATGGCAACTCAGCCCAGCCGAAGCTGTCAGTTGCCAACCTGGATAGTTCCATCACCGCATTATGCCTCGCCTATGATGACCTGCTGCAGGCGAAGGTTACTATCCACGATACGCTGGCTAAATACCTTGATACGCAGAACTTTCCAGGCGGCAACGCTACGGCAGACTCTACGCAGGAAAAGCTGAAGGTGTTCTACATCGATGCCAAAAGCAGTGAGACGAACGAGGTTGTGGAGTTTACGCTTTCCAGCCCGATGGACCTGCAGGGGCTGATGATTCCAACACGCCAGCTGCATTCTCTGTGTACCTGGTGCATCAGGAACAAGTATCGAACCGGCGACGGCTGTGATTATGCCGGAACGCGTTATTTCGATAAGCACAATAATCCGGTTGACGATCCATCGCTGGACGAATGCAATGGTACGCTAACGGCCTGCAAACTTCGACATGGAGATGCTAACGAGCTGCCGTTCGGCGGCTTCCCCGGCACTTCCCTTATAAGGAGCTAATATGCGTCAGAAAACGATTGATGCCATTATGGCGCATGCTGCAGCGGAATATCCTCGTGAGTGCTGTGGCGTGGTGGCGCAGAAAAGCCGCGTCGAGCGCTATTTCCCCTGCCGTAATATGGCTGACGATCCCACTGAGAATTTTCATCTTTCTCCCGAGGACTACGCCGCCGCTGAAGACTGGGGGACGGTGATTGCCATTGTTCACAGCCACCCGGATGCTACGACGCAGCCGAGCGAGCTGGATAAAGCTCAGTGCGATGCAACGCTACTTACTTGGCATATCGCCAGCTGGCCGGATGGAGATTTGCGTACCATCCAGCCGCGCGGTGAGCTCCCTCTGCTGGAACGTCCGTTTGTGCTCGGGCATTTCGACTGCTGGGGCCTGGTGATGAGCTACTTCCGGCAAACCCACGGCATCGAGCTGCACGATTACCGGGTAGATTATCCCTGGTGGGAAAACGAGTATCCGGATAACTTTTATCAGGATTGCTGGTATGAATGCGGATTCCGTGAATTTGACGGACCGCCGCAGGCAGGCGATATGGTGATCATGCAGGTTCAGGCTGATAAGTGGAACCACGCGGGAATCCTACTGGAGGGCAATATGCTGCTTCATCATCTGTACGGACATCTGAGTCAGCGGGTGCCGTATGGTGGTTACTGGCAGGAACGGACGATGAAGATTCTACGTCATAAAGAAAGAATTTGAGCCCATGGCAGTGGGCTTTACGCAAGTCTTCGCGTTTTGTTGCTGTTCTAATCCCTGCTATTATTTTGGTAAATTAACCAAAAAGGATAGGGATATGAAAAAGTTATTTGTCACCCTGGGTATTCTTGGGCTTTTAGGGTGTACGAGTATGAAAGATATGAGGGAAAGCAAACCGATACTGGTTGCCTCTAGTGATAAAAACCCTTCTGAATTATCCGAATGCATTTTACAAAAATGGCAACTACAAACTGTGTTTAATGTTTTTATGCAGCCACGAGGAAATGGATTTACTGTGTATTTAGAAGGGCAATGGGAAGTTGCAGACATAGATGCTATAGGTAAGAACTCAAAGGTTTCTTTGTATAAGAAGGGTTCAATGTTCGACGGGCCATACAAGAAATATGCTGATTGGGTTAACGAATGTCTTTGATTCTTGCCTAACTTAAATGCCGCTGTAATAGCGGCTTTTATTTCAGGTGAATACAATGCAAGAAATAATGACGGAAATCGAACTTGGTGGCGTGTTAGGAAAGTTATTCGGGAGGGTTCATAAGCGAGTTATTTCTACTCCCCAAGAAGCAGGTAAGGCATTGGCTGCTACGGTAAAAGGTTTTGAGCAGTATATGATAAGCAGTAAAGCTCGTGGATTAACATACGCAGTATTTAAAGGTAAAAAAAATTTAGGCGTAGATGAATTAGGTTATCCTGTCGCAGGCGAGATTATTAGAATTGTCCCTGTAATAATCGGAAGTAAAAAAGCTGGGTTATTACAAACAATATTAGGTGTTGTGATTGTGGCCGCAGCTGTTTTTGCAGGACCAGCGGGAATGGCTGTGTTGTCAGGGGCGCAGGCTTTTAGCGTTGGAGCTATCGGTGCTTCAATGGCTCTTGGTGGTGTAATTCAAATGCTATCTCCTCAGCCAACCGGATTAGCCAGCAAACAAAGTGCAGATAACCGCGCATCCTACGCATTCGGTGGTGTTACAAACACCGCGGCACAAGGCTACCCGGTACCGCTCCTTTATGGTAAGCGTCGAATCGGCGGAGCAATTATTTCTGCCGGAATTTATGTCGAAGATCAACAGTAGGCCTCACCATTGAGGCCGGAGGGATATTATGGATAAGAATATTTTTTTACAGCGGTACAGCTTGGCCGCTGATGATTTCAGTGTTCAGCCTTTTTGTGGTTTTCGCGAGACTATCAAGCATTGTTTCAAGAGCGAGCCAGGCATCATGGATGCCATTCCCGTAAGCCTGGAAATAAATGCAGAATCTGTGCCCAGTCAGCTTGTCCCCGTCGGGAGTGATGTAGTCCGTTATGAGGGGGCTGATGCGGAAGGAGCCTTTTCTAAAATCGGGCCGTTCTATCTGAAGATATATCGATAATTTATCGTAAACCCATCTGATTGCTTCTTTGTTTGCATTCATTTCTATCTGGCGAATGAAAAATTCGAAACGGCCTGTGATTCCATGTGTGCACCTGAATAGGGCTGCTGATGGATCGTCCTTAGGTTCCCCGGAGAGCATACAATCAGTGCTTTCCAGCGCACTTTCTGGACCGTTTATCCATCTAATAAATTCGTAGAAATTTTGCACAGATATTTGGTCTGCGTGATCTACAAAGTCTTCTAAATGTGTAGTGATAAGTTCGGGGTGCTCTCTAAAATTATAGTATTTCCCTGCTTTATACTCATGCCCTTCTGTTGCACCCCATGGCTGGGAACGTCTTCCTGATTCAGTTATTTCAAAGGATGACACGACAATCATTGCATTTTCCTTAACCTATTTGTTCCAGATGAATGCTCATATTTGCGAGAAGTAACTACAGCAAAAGACCAACATACCCAGGTATGTAATGAAGCAACATCCTGATATTCAAACAGTAGCCACCACCGGGTGGCTTTTTTATGGGCGCAATATGGCTACAGATAAAGTGTTAAAGGGCCGCAAGGGCGGCAGCTCCAGTTCACGAACCCCTACCGAACAGCCTGATGATCTGCAATCTGTAGCGAAGGCAAAAATCCTCGTTGCGCTTGGGGAAGGGGAGTTTGCAGGACAGCTAACCGGCAAAGATATCTACTTGGACGGTACGCCGCTGGAAAACTCGGATGGCTCGCAGAACTTCAGCGGTGTAGCGTGGGAGTTTCGCCCGGGCACACAGGCTCAGAAATATATTCAGGGCATTCCCGGCACCGAAAACGAAATCAACGTTGGAACTACCATTTCCAGTGATACGGCCTGGACCCATACTTTTACCAATACTCAGCTATCCGCTGTTCGCCTGCGTCTGAAGTGGCCATCGCTGTTTGAGCAGAAAGACAACGGCGATCTGGTCGGCTATTCGGTTAATTATGCTATCGAACTGCAGACGGACAGCGGTACCTGGCAGACGGTGTTGAATACCAGCGTTACCGGCAAAACGACATCTGGTTATGAACGTAGCCATCGTATCGACTTACCGCAGGCAGGAAGCACATGGACGGTACGGCTGCGTAAGCTGACTAAAGATGCCAACAGTGCGAAAATTGGTGACGCGATGACGCTGCAGAGCTACACCGAGGTAATAGACGCCAAGCTGCGTTATCCAAATACTGCTCTGCTTTATATTGAGTTCGACTCAAGCCAGTTTAATGGCTCTATCCCACAAATTTCATGTGAGCCGCGCGGGCGTGTCATCCGCGTTCCTGATACCTACGACCCCGAAACACGCACCTACAGCGGCACATGGACCGGCGCTTTTAAGTGGGCATGGACGGATAATCCGGCGTGGATTTTTTACGATCTGGTAGTCACCGACCGTTTCGGATTGGGTGATCGTCTCACTGCGGCCAATATTGATAAATGGACGCTTTACCAGGTGGCGCAGTATTGCGACCAGCAGGTGCCTGATGGTAAAGGCGGTAATGGCACAGAGCCTCGCTATATCTGCAATGTATATGTTCAGGAAAGAAATGATGCCTATACGGTGCTCAGGGACTTTGCTGCCATCTTCAGGGGAATGACGTACTGGGGCGGTGATCAGATTGTAGCGCTGGCAGATATGCCCCGCGACGTGGACTACAGCTACACACGAGCGAACGTTATTGACGGGAGGTTTAACTACGCGAGCAGTACGTCAAAAACGCGATATACCTCAGCTTTGGTATCGTGGTCCGATCCGGACAATGCCTACGCAGATGCGATGGAGCCAGTCTTTGAACAGGCACTTGTGGCGCGCTATCGGGGATTTAACCAGCTCGAAATGACAGCCATTGGCTGCACCAGGCAGTCGGAGGCAAACAGGAAAGGGCGATGGGGTATTCTCACCAACAACAAGGATCGCGTTGTTTCGTTTGACGTCGGGCTGGACGGAAATATTCCGCAGCCGGGCTACATCATCGCCGTGGCAGACGAGTTGCTTTCCGGAAAGGTTATGGGCGGCCGCATCAGCGCCGTTAACGGTCGCGTTATCAAACTTGACCGCGTGGCAGATGCAGCAGCAGGTGATCGCCTTATTCTCAACCTGCCTTCCGGAGCATCGCAGAGCAGGACCATTCAGGCCGTGAACGGTGAATCAGTCACAGTCACCACGGCATACAGTGAGACGCCTCAAGCTGAAGCTGTTTGGGTGGTTGAATCTGACGAGCTCTACGCGCAGCAGTATCGTGTTGTCAGCGTCTCCGACAATGGCGATGGCACTTTCTCAATCACCGGCGCGTCGCACGATCCGGATAAATATGCCCGTATCGATACCGGAGCCATCATTGACCAGCGGCCGGTGAGCGTGATCCCGCCGGGTAACCAGTCGCCGCCTGCGAACATAGTGATCAGCTCGTTTTCCGTGGTTCAGCAGAATATCAGCGTCGAAACGATGCGCGTGAGCTGGGACCAGGCGCAGAACGCTATCGCCTATGAAGCGCAGTGGCGCCGCAACGACGGGAACTGGGTTAACGTGCCACGTAGCTCCACCACGTCATTCGACGTCGCCGGAATTTATGCCGGGCGTTACCTGGTGCGCGTGCGCGCAATCAATGCCGCAGAAATTTCATCCGGATGGGGCTATTCAGAAGAGAAAACGCTGACGGGTAAAGTGGGCAATCCACCGAAGCCGGTTGGCTTCATCGCTTCTGAAAACGTGGTTTTCGGTATCGAGCTGAACTGGGGATTCCCGGCGAATACCGACGACACGCTAAAGACCGAAATTCAGTACAGCCTGACCGGTACTGAAGACGATGCGATGCTGCTGGCCGATGTGCCTTACCCGCAGCGCAAATATCAGCAGATGGGCCTTAAGGCTGGGCAGATTTTCTGGTACCGCGCGCAACTGGTGGACCGCAGCGGCAACGAGTCCGGATACACCGACTGGGTGCGCGGACAGGCGAGCATCGATGTTTCCGACATCACCGATGTGATCCTGGAGGAAATTAAAGATTCTGAGGTATTCAAGGATCTGATTGAGAGTGCCGTAGAAAGTAGCGAGAAACTGGCCGAACTTTCTGATGCGATTAAGGAGAACGCCGATGGTCTGGCTGCAGCAGTAGGTTCGAATAAGCAGACAGCAGAAGCAATCATTGGCAACGCCCTGGCTATTGCTGATGTTGTTGTGCGCCAGACCGCGCAGCAGGGGGCTAACTCTGCGACATTCGAACAGCTCCGGGAGGTGATCGCCACTGAGACGGAAGCGCGCGTCACGGATGTTACCCGCCTTGAGGCAAAAACTGCGCAGAATGAAGCCGGAATTACTGATGTTCGCCAGGCGTTAGCAACGGAAACTGAAGCGCGCGCTTCTGCTGTAAGCCAGTTGACTGCAGCCACTCAGGCCGCATCTGACAAAGCTGATTCTGCTGCTGCGGTCGGAGAACAGAATACAGCTTCAATCACCAACCTTAGCCAGGTTGTCACAGACCTCGATTCCTCAATGGCATCACGCCTTGAAGAGCTGGGAGCGAAAACGGACAAGGCCAACGGCGGAATTCAAAACAATGCTATTGCGCTAATCACCAGCACACTCGCACAGGTTAACCAGCGCAACCTCCTGAGCGTTCAGTATGGAGATAACAAAGCCGGTATAGAGCGAGTTGACAATGTCATGGCCGACGCCAGTAAAGCTGTCGCTGAGTCATTGCGCGTTTTGGATTCCAGCACCGGTGGGAACACTGCGAATGTCACTGACTTGTCGAAGACACTTGCTGATTTTACCCAGGCGTCTGCTACGCAAATCAATTCGCTAAAGGTCACGGTTAACGGTCAGTCTGCGGCTATTATCCAGAACAGCCAGGTATCAGCGGACATCAATAACAACCTGAATGCGATGTACAGCATCAAGGTCGCTGTTGATTCAAATGGTAATCAGTATGCAGCAGGGATGGGGATTGGTGTTCAGAATACGCCATCTGGAATGCAGACGCAGGTTCTCTTCCTGGCTGACCGCTTCGCGGTTATGACCCAGGCAGGCGGCTCCGTGACTCTTCCGTTTGTTATCCAGAACGGACAAGCCATCATCCGGGACACAGTAATTGGTGACGGGACGATCGGTAACGCCAAAATCGGCAGCTATATTCAGTCTTCAACATGGGACGGAACCGGGAACGTTGGCTGGCACATCAACAAGTCGGGATATGCCACATTCAACAACGTGACGGTTCGTGGCTCCATTTATGCAACCAACGGTAATTTTTCATTTAACGGGTCCGGTAATACCACAGTCATTAATGGCAACGGCGTCACCATCAATATTCCGGGTGGTGGCCGGATCGTACTTGGGACATGGTGATAATATGCCGACAGGGTTATTGATAGAGCTGAACGACGGCGGGAAACGTATGGAGATAACGGCGGGGCTGAGATGCCCGTCATTCGGAGCCAGTTTTGACAGTGGCTACCAGAAAGCAAAGTATGCGGATGTTGCCGGATATGTTTCAGGGGCACAAGTACTCTTTATACCACACGCGACGGCTTATCTTGATTCAGGGCTGCTGCATAAAATGAATTCGGTCACCATATCGGGTGGCCGAGTCACGCAGAACTCGACGATGAAAGATAACAGTATCAGCGAACGGGATAGCACTTACACATTTCCCGGAAGTCTCTGGCAGATTTTTCCAAAAGGTCAGCGAAGTGGTATGGGGTTACTCATCAGTGATAGCACCGACTTCACTTCAATAACTAATGCAACTCAATCAGGGCAGTGTATCTGGAAAGGTACCGTGAATGTTCCAACCGGGGGCTGGGCGGTTCCGACGATAGCAGGTTATGACAAGTCGAAATATATCGTTTTCGGACGCTGTAATAGCGGTAATACGATTGACTTCGACGGCAACACAGTAAGATTCTTCAGTCCTCCGTCAACTAATGATGACGCTCCCGCAACAGGCACGATAGACATCGTTATCTTCGCCAGTGGCGTAGCGCCGCAGCCTGGTACTGGCCTCAATATTTTCAACGCTGAAGGGGCCTGTACGTTTTCAACTACAAAGCGACCTTTCGTATACCTCAATCAACTCTGGTCACCTTCCACAAGTGCCGTGAGCATCGGCAGCGGCTATGTACCGCTGGGCAGATTTGGTCTGATGATTCATATGGTAAATGGCATGTACGTGTATCGGATGTTCGGAATAAAGATACAGAACGGTAGCGCTTCAGTTCAGGGCGGGAAATACCTTGGACGCGAGCAGTATGCCATATTCGGTAATAACACGATTACTCCGCTCAGCCTTCCCGTCTTGCCTGATATGTACGTCTGAATTAACTGTCTATTCAAATCAACCTCGCTCCGGCGGGGTTTTTTATTGTCTGGAGATAATATGATTTATACCACTGGCACTATTGCCATCAGCGGAAATACCCTTACAGGTACGGGAACAAACTTCACTGCAGCTGGCTCGCTGATTCGTAATGGCTGTACCGTCATCGCGCTGACCAGCCCGGCGCAGGTTTTCCAGATCACCGTTATCGGCGGCGCAACCTCTCTCACCGTTACACCAGCTGCTAACCCTGCTATCCCTGCTGGAACCAAATATGCCATTCTTCTGAGCGACAGCCTTAGCGTTGACGGTATGGCGCAGGACATCGCTGAAACATTCACTATGTACCAGCGTTACATGAGCGGTTTCGCTGATGTGATGAACGGTACTACAGACGTCACTATCACGATTAACGGTGTGGCCGTTACCGTACCGGGCCAGAAATCACTGGCGAAGAAAGGGGCTAACAGCGATATAACCAGCCTAAGCGGCCTGACTACCGCGCTCAGTATCAGCCAGGGCGGTACAGGTGCAAAGAATGCTGCTGACGCTCGCACAAACCTCGGTTTGGGAAATGCCGCCACTAAGGATGTTGGCCCTAATACTGGTAATGTCTTAGGAGTTGGATATTTTGGTTTCGGAACTCCAACTGTTAACGTTTTAGGAAGTACCGAATCAGGGTTTTATGGCATTGATGGCTCTGGTACTGCCTGGGCGCCGCAAGCAGGATCAGGGATTGTATGCGGGTATGACCCAACGCGCCGACAGCAAATATTTACAGGAGTATCCGGCAATCTTTTTGTCAGGAACCTAGCTAGTGCTGCTATGAATACAGCTTCGTCCACCATTCCATGGACACAGATGCAGTCTGTTGGAACATCAGATATTAATTTTAAACACGTCAACGGCGATCTCGATGTTGCTGATTCTCTTGAAAAAATCTGTCAAATGGAGTTTAAGCGATTCTACTATCTTGATGATGATGAGCAGACAGAGCGCCGGGGCGTAATTGCTCAGCAGATCGAACAAATCGACAAGCAATATGTTCACTCTGCTGAGGGCGTAGGGAAAATGACGCTTGACCTTAATCCACTGATGATGGATGCCCTGGCAGCCATAAAGGCCCTTAATGCAATGGTAGTTGAACTTCGTGAACAGGTTGATGAGCTGAAACGGGGGTTCTTGATATAACTGAAGACAGTATATTGAAACAACTTAGCAGAGAAAACCGCCGTCCGACTTAAGAAAGAACGGGCGGCGGCTGGTTGCTCAGTGTTCATGCCCGAGCAAGCGTGGGGAATATTAACCGAGTAAAATCTAAAGACCAACCTGGCGAACAGTAGGAGACTCAGAGGTCAGCCACATGTCAGAATCTTCAAACATTTCCTCCAGCATGCGGTTCAGTTTTTCCCGATCGCTTTTGCTGGCATCGCTATTCAGGGCGTTTGCCTGCATCGGCTTCACCTTCACTTCGGCATCAGGGAAAATCTGATGCACCCGCTTCGTTAGCTCAGCCAGGATGATCTCTCTGGCCCCTTGGAGCCCCTCAACATTTCGCTTGTCATAAACCAGTTCAACAAACATACCGATCCCCTCTTAAGTGAAAATTGCCTGTGCTTGATCTGTTTTCATAAAAACAATACTGTATATGTATACAGTCAATGTGCGAGTGAGGGTTAGTTCATGCCTCGTCAACCGGATATTCGTGCTGCTTTTATTGCGGCCATACAGCAAAACCCGAAGGGCTATCTCTGCCTGCATACAGACAAATTCATCGCCGAACTGCAGGAGAGGCACTGGCATTTCAGCCAGGAGGATGCAAATTCATGGATCGAGGGATACCAGCCGGACTTCGCCGATAGGACAACAAACGGAAGTGAGAACCGATATTGGATCCTGCGTAACATGGGAAGGGTATTCTGATGGGGTTAGTTTCGCCAGCTACTGACTATGTTGAACATCGGATAGTCTTTTGGGAGTGATGACGACTACCGAGTGAAGAAAATGTCGTGCATCTAGGTATGTACGATTCAGGATAAACAAGTTATAAAACAGCAGGATATTGTTTTTTTATTTTTTTTCTAAAGGATCTGCAATGGTTGCCGATAGTAAATTTAGCGGCGCAAGAGCCTAGTGGTGGAAGCCGTAAACTTAAATTACGACCAGTCAAACAGGAATTACTATCATGGCACAAGTCATTAATACCAACAGCCTCTCGCTGATCACTCAAAACAATATTAACAAGAACCAGTCTGCACTGTCTTCTTCTATCGAGCGTCTTTCTTCCGGTCTGCGAATCAACAGTGCAAAAGATGACGCTGCGGGTCAGGCCATTTCAAACCGTTTTACCTCTAACATTAAAGGTCTGACTCAGGCTGCACGTAACGCTAACGACGGTATCTCTCTGGCGCAGACCACTGAAGGCGCGCTGTCTGAAATCAACAACAACCTGCAGCGTGTTCGTGAACTGACCGTTCAGGCGACCACCGGTACTAACTCTGATTCTGATCTGTCTTCAATCCAGGATGAAATCAAATCCCGTCTTGAAGAAATCGACCGCGTATCGGGTCAGACTCAGTTCAACGGCGTGAACGTGCTGGCAAAAGACGGCACTATGAAAATTCAGGTTGGCGCGAATGATGGGCAGACCATTTCAATCGATTTGAAGCAGATTGATTCTTCAACTTTGAATTTGTCTGGTTTTAACGTATCCAAAATCCCAACAATCACTACAGCTGCCGTAACTAGTTCAACCTATGCTGATTCTACCACTACAATTGGTACTGTAGATGTTACCTCCCTGTCAGATGCAACTTCAACGGTTGACTTGGCTACCATCAAGTTTGATGCTGCGAGCAATAAGTATTATGGTACTGTTTCTGCTTCAACTAACAATACCTTGGACGGCGCTTATGAAATTACTGTTGCTAGCGATGGTACTGCTAGCTTAGCTGGTAGTAAGCTGACTGGGGGTATTCCTGCGACGGCTACTAAGGCTGTAACCAAGGTTCAGGAAGCAACCACTGCAGCTGTTGACACAACTACAGCTGCCGCAGCCTTGGCAGCAGCTGGCGTGACAGGTGCAGATAATACCAATGTTTCATTGGTTAAACTAACTTCTACAGACTCAGCGGGTAACACTTCAGACGCAGGATACGGCTTGAAAGCCGCTGATGGTAAAATCTATGCAACTAATTATGATGGAACTAATGCTGCGACCTTTACAGCAAAATCTGTAACTTACACTGACGCTGCGGGCGCTTCTCAGACTGCTGCGGTTAGCTTGGGCGGCATAGATGGTAAATCTGAGGTTGTAACTGTAGGAACCGGAACAGCGGCTAAAACTTATGCTAAAGCAGATCTGGATGGCGCAAATCTCCAGACTGGTAAAACCAGCTCAGGTGAAGCACTGAAAGAGACGATTACTAGCACAACGGCAAATCCGCTGAAAGCACTTGATGATGCAATTGCTAATGTCGATAAATTCCGTTCTTCACTGGGTGCGGTACAGAACCGTCTGAGCTCTGCTGTAACCAACCTGAACAACACCACCACCAACCTGTCTGAAGCGCAGTCCCGTATTCAGGACGCCGACTATGCGACCGAAGTGTCCAACATGTCTAAAGCGCAGATCATCCAGCAGGCGGGTAACTCCGTGCTGTCCAAAGCTAACCAGGTTCCTCAGCAAGTTCTGTCTCTGCTGCAAGGCTAATACCATATCAAGCTTCAAAGCCCCATATTTGGGGCTTTTTTAATGGTCGAATATAGGTGTTATAACTAGTCAAATCCATCAATCAAAGTTCATAGTATAATTTACTATTTATTCACTTTAGTTCCATTTACGCAGGCCCATTTGTGATCAAAAAACAGGCGTTCAAATTCCGACTTGAACCTAATAAAAACCAGTCCTCTGACTTTTTGATATTTGCTGGTTCCTGTCGCTTTGTTTATAACAAAGGCCTTGCTCTTCTCAACGATATTTACCATTCTGGCAAGAAATTCATGGGTTACAATCAACTGGCTTCAGAGTTAGTTGGATGGAAAAGTGAAGAAAGCCTTTCTTGGTTGAAATCTTCTCCTTCCCAGTGTTTGCAGCAATCTCTAAGAGACTTAGATAGAGCTTTCCGGAATTTTTTCTCCGGAAAAGCACAATATCCAAAGTTTAAAAAGAAGGGGCGGCATGATTCTTTCCGTATTCCATGTCAAAGGGTTAGAGTAGATCAAGAAAAGAAAATGGTGTCTCTTCCCAAAGTCGGTTGGGTAAAATATCGCAAGAGTCGTGAAATCATCGGTGAGTTAAAAAACGTAACCATTTCCATGAAGCAAGATAAGTGGTACATAAGTTTTAATACGGAGAATACTGTCCCTGACCCAATACATCCATATGATATAAAAACAAAAATTGTCCTTAGTGATGAGAGTGAGTTTCCTATCCGGTTGGATCGCAGCATGGAGAGTGCTCAGCGGCTTAATGTAGTAAAAAAATTAATCCGACTTAATAGAATATTAACCAGAAGAACAAAACACAGCAATAATTGGTTGAAAACCAAAGGAAAAATTGACAAGATAAAGGCGAAGTTAGCTAGATGCAGGCTAGATAACATCCATAAAGTAACTACAGCAATTTGTAAAAATCACGCAGTTGTTGAGGTTTTGAGCTTGATGGATTCAGTATCGGAAAAAAACGATATCATTCTGAGCTTGCGATACGAATTTGTCAGACAGCTAATTTACAAACAAGAGTGGCTGGGTGGTAAAGTTATTCGCCGAGAGAGTTAGCCCAAATAGCGGGTGTTCCCGTGATGATTTAGTTTCATATGATGAAATTTATGCGGCAGGGCATGTCGTTTCTGCTTGTGGAGGAAGGTTACTTCAACTTCCGGTGAAGCAAGAATCTCATGATTGCAACTGAGAATGTCAACGTCTGGTCCAATACATTACAAGTATAAGTAACTAAGTTGCGATGTAGTGAATTTGCGAGTTTTCATTTGTGAAAAATCAGGACTAACTCCGACTAAAGGTGCATTACGAACGAACCAATTCTGAAATAAAAATACCCCTCAGGGAGACAAGTTAGGCTCAAAGCTAAGTGATGTAGTGACTGGCGATAACTGTCATAATTGAACATGCTTTTCCGTATTTATTACCCGTACAAAAAGCAGAAAAGAAAAACCAGCCGTATGGGGCTGTTTTTTCTATTATTTTGTTGGTCGGCATGAGAGGAGTCGATCCTCCGCCCCCTGATACCCCCATGATAAGGTGTTATTTTTTTGGTCTTTTAACGCGTGGAGGTATTCTTTCAACGATATGAGTGGTTTTTTTAACACTTAAGATTGTTCGTTGAACAAACTGTTCGATCGAGTTAGCAATTCATCGAACTCACTTTTGATAGGGCTCCAACCGCGATGAGCGGCGGCATTACCTGCATCAACTACAGTCGACAAAATACTGGCTTCAGTGTCACCAATAAAACCTTCATCCTTGAGTTGTTTTATTTTTTCTTCAAGGTACAAACCAGGGTGAATCTGAAGGATTTCTGTTGTCCGGTCAAAAATCGTCCTAAGTCCGATAGAGGCAAGTATTAGATGTCTGGACTTATAAGAAGAATACATTTCGTTAAAAATTTTAAATAGCTTAAAGTCTACTGATTCGAGTTTTGAAACCCAAGATGGAGTCGGTATGCGATCAAAAGCTGGATAGGTAGTGATCATGTCTATAGGTATCTCTTTGAGTTCACCATTTATGTAGTCATGAGTAGTGTGTTCACTGAAGTGTTCATTCAAATGGTAAAATACGGTAGAGCATCCGTTACATTGAAGTAAGTGATGATGATAGGTTCCGTAAATAGGTAGAACATCATCTTCCCAAGCAACAATGAGATGACCATGCATTGTGCAATTTCGTTGCCCGCCACATGTCGGGCAGAGCCCTTTTATCATAGTAACTTGACTGCTCATAAATCACCCCATAAAAGATGTATGATTATTTGCCAAAATGATACCAGAACAATTTTTCAACCGTATATATTTTGTCTGTGTTCCCTTCACCATTATGACTTTTTGACAACCGTAAGCTGTTGAAACTTAATATCTAAAAGTTATGATTTAATGGCGAAAAATCATCGTATGTTTCTGATAAATATAGATAACACGAGCGATTTAAAATCCCTCGGCGTTCGCGCTGTGTGGGTTCAAGTCCCACTCCGGCTACCATGGGAAACAAAGAATAATCAAAGCAATAAGCAGTGTCGTATAAACCACCGAAAGGTGGTTTTTTATTTTCTAATTTCACTCTCCCATTATTCCCACTTTTCGCAAGTACAGCTTACCGATTACATCATTGCGTCTATATATTGTTATGTTGCCCCGATACTGCAACGGAGTTGGTGTGTGGAATATGGGGGATTATATAAGCATGTCAGGTATTGGTGAATGGCATGATGTTGGCGACAGCAGGAGTTCAGGAGAATGGAATGGGAGGGTAACCCTCCCGATTTGTTATTTTGCGAATATACAATCTCGCCCAGAAGGTGCACCCATTACTCGGATCATTTTTTTACAAATCACAGTGACCTGCTGTCCTTTTTTCAATGCTACGGCAGTAGCCTTTTCTGAGTTTTCCATCTCCATTCGTGCAGGCATGAACTGATTGTCTGTTTGTAAGCCGATGATAATTGAGTCTGTAAAATCTTTATCAATGGACTGAACAACCCCGTTGACTGAGATGAGCTTACCTTTCATGTTTTCATCGGTTGCGACTTCATTCTCTTCATAAGCTTTAAAAAGCTGTTTTGCGGAGGTCGTAAACACTTCTTTTTGCGGTACTGACTTCTGCGTATCCGCAACTGGTGCAGAAGACGAAGTCGCGCCTGCTTCCGATTTTTCGTTTTTACCGACGATATATCCCAGAATCATCAAAGCAATAAAGATATAAAAAATCCATTTAATAAATTTCTTCATGAAATCACCTGTTAGCTAATAGTTTTGCTGCGAAAATAATGTGAGAATTTCACCTTATTACTTTATCGCATAAGGACGCTTATTGCCTATAAAAAGAATTTACGCGAGTAAATTATTTTATCCTGTTTCAGTGAAAGCATTGTTGTGGCTTAAAGGAGGATAAGTGCAGCGATATACGTCATGAAATGCCGCTGAATTGCCGATGTTACAGTATAAAGCTGGTTCAATGGTGCATGAACATCGTGTCGTCACACCCCACCCAAATACGCCTTCCTCACCTCCTGATTGCCCAGCAGATCCTCGCTGCTGCCGCTCAGGCGGATCTGCCCGTTAACCATCACATACCCGCGATCGGAAAGCTTCAGCGCGTGGTGCGCATTCTGCTCCACCAGGAAGATCGTCATCCCGTTGCGGGCCAGCTCGCGCAGCGTCTGGAAAATCTGTTTCACCACAATCGGGGCTAAGCCCAGGCTGGGCTCATCCAGCAACAGCAGCGTCGGACGGCTCATCAGCGCCCGGGCAATAGCCAGCATTTGCTGTTCTCCGCCGGACAGGGTCATCGCGCGCTGTTTACGGCGTTCTTTCAGGCGAGGGAACAGATCGAACATCGTTTGCATATCTTCGGCTGCAAACTGGTTGCCAATCGGGATGGTCCCCATCAGCAGGTTCTCTTCGACGGTCATATCCGGGAAGATACGTCTGCCTTCAGGGGCCTGCGCAATGCCGCCGGAGGCGACGTAGTGGGTGGATTTATGGCTGATGTCTTCGCCGCGATAAAGGATCTGTCCGTTGCGGATACGCGGCTGGCCAAAGATGGACATCAGTAATGTCGATTTACCCGCGCCGTTTGCGCCAATCAGCGCCACGGTTTCTCCTGTATTCACCTCAAGTGAGACCTGTTTCAGCGCCTGAATCACGCCGTAAAACACATCCACCTCGCGGAAGGCCAGCAGCGGTTCGCTCATAGGGTGACCTCGCTTTCATCCGTGCCCAGATAGGCGGCAATGACCTTTTCATCATGCTGGATCTGCGCGGGTTTCCCCCTGGCAATCACGTCACCGTGGTCGAGCACGATAATATCGTCCGAAATCTCCATCACCATCCCCATGTCATGCTCAATCAGTAATACCGTGATGTCATGATGATCCCGCAGAAAACGAATAATGCTGCTCAGCTTATGCGTTTCAACCGGGTTTAGCCCGGCGGCAGGTTCGTCGAGACAGATCATCTCCGGTCCGGTACACATTGCCCGGGCGATCTCGAGGCGCCGCTGCTGACCGTACGACATCTCCCCCGCCAGGCGATTGGCACAGTCCACCAGATCGACCACTTCCAGCCAGTAGAAAGCTCTGTCGAGGGCGTCGCTTTCCGCCCGACGGTAGGCCGGGGAATTAACGATCCCGGCGAGCAGATTACGGTTAACGCGCATATGCTGTGCGACCAGCAGATTTTCCACGACCGACATCTCGCGAAACAGACGGATATTCTGGAAGGTGCGCGCCAGCCCGGCGCGGTTGACCAGGTGAGTTCCGCCAAACATTTTATAGAACAGACGCTGCCCGAACTGCGCGGGGTTAATCCAGTCACCCGGCTGAAATTTTTGCCCGAGTACCTGAATGACGTTGGTCGTCTTATTGCGGCTGGTAAATAAAATATTGCCGCCGGAGGCTCTGTAGAAGCCTGTCAGGCAGTTAAATACGGTGGTTTTTCCCGCCCCGTTTGGCCCAATCAGGGCAGTAATGGAACCGCGCTGCACGTCCAGGTTGACGTCGTTTAGCGCCTTAATCCCGCCGAAGTGCATCATCAGATGTTCAACGCGCAATATCGTTTCGTTCATGGCGCGACGCCCTTACGCACGGGAAATCCGCTGCGGTTAATGCGGATCAAACCGCGTGGACGCCAGATCATCATCACCACCATCAGCATGCCAAACAGCAGGACCCGGTACTCGGCAAAACTGCGCAGCAGTTCCGGCGTGACCGTCAGCACAAAGGCGGCCAGCACCACGCCAAGCGTAGACCCCATGCCGCCCAGTACCACAATGGCGAGGATCAGCGCGGATTCAAAGAAGGTAAACGATGTCGGGTTCACGAACCCCTGATAGGTGGCGAAGAATACCCCGGCGATGCCCGCAGTCGATGCGCCCAGCGTAAAGGCCGAAAGCTTGACCAGCACATGATTGAGCCCCATGGAGCGACAGGCAATTTCGTCTTCCCGCAGGGCTTCCCACGCCCGGCCGATCGGCATCCGCGTCAGGCGGTGCTTGATATAGAGCACCAGCATTACCACCAGAAACAGCACCGTATAGATAAAGATAAACTTCATGTTCGGGTTATAGGTGAGGTGGAAAAACTCGTGAAAAGGCACGCCGCCTTCTTTTGCGCGTCGTCCAAACTCAAGGCCGAAAAAGGTAGGAGGAGGGGCCGACACGCCATTAGGCCCGCCGGTGAACGTCAGCCAGTTGTTCAGGATCAGGCGAATGATCTCCCCGAACCCGAGGGTGACAATGGCCAGATAGTCACCGTGCATGCGCAGTACCGGAAAACCGAGCAGGGCGCCCGCGGCAGCGGCCATAATGGCCGCCAGCGGCAGCATGCTCCAGAAGCCTAAGCCGAGATACTGATACCCCAGCGCCAGGCCGTACGCACCAATCGCATAGAAAGCGACATACCCCAGATCCAGCAAACCCGCCAGACCCACGACGATGTTCAGCCCCAGCCCAAGAAGCACGTAGATCAGCCCGAGAATGGCGACGGTCAGCACATATTTAGTGGCGACAAACGGGAAGCAAATGGCAACGGCAATCACCAGGGGAATAATCCAGCGCATGCGGCTTTTGTATTCCGGTGGCCGGACATAAACACCTGCGCTGTCGGCTTCAAAACGTGCCTGGAAACGTGCGCCTGGGGCGGTACCTAAAAAAGCGCTCAGCAGAAAACGACCCAGCATAACGATGCCGACTATCCATGCGAGTCGCTGTCCGGCGAAGTTAAAGCTGTATCCGTCCAGCACCACGCCGGCAATCGGGCCAAAAATGATTAACGCAATCAGGCCAGAAAAAATGGCGTCCAGAATACAGCGCTTAAGCGAAAAGCCGTGAGAGGTCATCGTATTCTCCTTCACACTTTGGCGACAATCGGGCGGCCAAGCAGACCCTGAGGGCGAAAAATCAGGATCAAGACCAGTAAGCCAAACGAGAACACATCTTTATAATCGGAGTTCACCATGCCGGAAAATTGCGCCTCGGCGACGCCCAGAATCAACCCACCGAGCATCGCGCCCGGCAGGGAGCCAATCCCGCCGAGCACCGCTGCGGTAAACGCCTTAATGCCAATCACAAACCCGACGTAGAAATCAAAGGTGCCGTAATTCATGGTGATGAGCACACCTGCCAGGCCCGCCATGGCCGCACCAATGACAAAGACCAGGGAGATAATCCGGTCGGTATTGATCCCCAGAATGGAGGCCATTTTACGGTCCTGCTGTACCGCGCGGCACATCCGCCCCAGCCGGGTATGGTTGATTATCCAGGTCAGCACCAGCATGCCGGCAAACGAGGCGACCAGGATAAATACTTTGGTATAAGTTATTTGCACAAAACCTTCGCCCAGATGCAGACGAAGTACGCCGTCGAGCATGGTTGGCACCCCTTGCTGGCGCGGCCCTTGGCTCAGCTGCGCGTAGTTTTGCAGGATAAGCGACATCCCGATGGCAGAGATAAGAGGCGCCAGGCGCGTAGAGTTCCGCAACGGCTTATAAGCAATACGCTCGATGGTCCAGCCGTACACCCCCGTAACGACAATGGTGAATACCAGCGTTCCCAGTATCAGCAGGGGGAATGACTGCAGGCCGAAGAAAGAGAGTAGCGCCAGGCCAATGGCGCAGAGGTAAGCGGAAATCATATACACTTCGCCGTGGGCGAAATTGATCATCCCGATAATGCCATACACCATGGTGTAGCCGATGGCGATGAGGCCGTAGACGGAGCCCAGCGTTAAGCCATTGATTAACTGCTGCAGAAAGAATGTACTCATCTTAGCGCGCTCGTTTTATAGGCAGCACGTGGTGCGCAGCCTGATGTTTATTACGCGCCGGCAGGCAGGCCCGCCGACGTTGAGCGTGATTCCGTCCCGTTACTGCACTTCCTTATATTTTCCTTGGTCGTCCCACTGGTAAACCACGTAGTCGGAGACTTTCAGATCGCCCTTGCTGTCCCAGGCTTTTTTACCCATCACCGTGTCGACCGTATTCGCTTTCAGCCACTCGCTGGCTTTGGCGGAGTCCTTGCCGCCCGTGGCTTTAAACGCAGCAGCAATGGCCTGCACGGAAGCATAGGAGTAGAGGGTGTAACCTTCCGGTTCGAATTTAGCGGCGCGGAATTTCTCAATCACTGCTTTACCGTCCGGGATCAGGCGAGGATCTTTACCGAAAGTCATATAAATGCCGTTGGTATACTGTGGACCGCCCGCCGCCGTCACCATCTCTTCATTAACAATGCAGTCGCCGGAGAAGAATTTCGCCTGTACGCCCTGTTCACGCATCTGGCGAACGAGCGGACCGGCTTCCGGGTGACAGCCACCGAAGAACACCACGTCCGGTTTTTGCGCGCCAATCTTCGTCACCAGCGCGTTAAAGTCTTTTTCACCGCGCGATAACCCCTCGTACATCACATCCTTGACCCCGCGTTTCGCCAGTGCCGCTTTGGTTGCGTCTGCCAGCCCCTGCCCATAGGTGTCTTTATCGTGAATGATCGCCACGCGTTTGGCTTTCAGCTTATCAATGATGAAGTCGCTGGCAACCTGGCCCTGCTGGTCATCGCGGCCGCACATGCGGAACATATCGCTCATACCGCGTTCGGTGATCAGCGGGTTCGTCGAGCCGGGGGTAATGGAAATGATCCCCGCATCGCTATACACCTCAGAGGCGGGCATGGTCGATGAGGAGCAGAAATGGCCGACAACGGCGTTGACTTTATCCTGGTCGACTAAGCGGTTGGCGACTGCCACGGCCTGTTTAGGCTCGCACGCATCGTCACCCTGAACCAGCTTGATTTTCTCACCGTTAATCCCGCCGGCAGCGTTAATATCTTCAGCGGCCTGCGTTGCGCCGTGCCAGTACTGATCGCCATAGGTGGCATTGGGTCCCGTAAACGGCCCGGCGACACCAATCACGATATCTGCCCGGGCGGAAAACGCCGTCACCAGACAACCAGCTAACACAAGAGACAGGGGAGTTCTGATTAATTTCAGCGACATTATTATGTTCCTTAGCAAAGAGGTTTTTGCACCACGGCGTAAACCTGAACGCCCAGGGCGCAGCCAATCCAAAACACGGGCAAGAACAAAATGCACTAAACGAACGGCATCCTGCATGATACGGCGAGGTTTCCATGCGCAGCGTCGCGCGAAGAACAGCAAGCAAAAACGTTGCCAGAATGGTTAACCCCTTGACGGGGTTATGACATCTTTGAGTATAGAGCGCCGCGTTCTGCCGCCCTGCGGCAGGAGAAGAAATTACAGCGAAGATCACATATCGTTAACATTAAAGCCCATAAGTTGTGCAAGGGTCACGATTTGCACACTTTTGCAGCAATAAAGACCTAAACTTCAGCCGGGAACGGCGTGAGAACTGTGTTAGGATCTTTTCCTTTTTATCAGGAGTGTCCGCGATGACGGAAGGTCCATTAAATGAAAGCGAAATGGCATGGCTGGAAGAGACTCTCATGTCTTACGGCCATGACGATGCGTCTGTGATTGACGTATCCGAACTGGACGGCATGCTTACCGCAGTGCTTTCCGGCCCTGTTGTCGTTGAGCCAGATACCTGGCTGGTGGCCGTGTGGGGCGGGGAGAAATACATTCCGCGCTGGAAAAACGATCGTGAAATGAACCGTTTTATCGATCTCTGCTTTAAGCATATGAACGACATTGCTGAGCGGCTGAGCGAATACCCGGACCAGTTTGAGCCGATGTTTGGATATAACGACGTCGACGGTGAGAGCTACACCGTGGTGGAAGAGTGGTGCTATGGCTATATGCGCGGCGTGGCGTTGACGGACTGGTCAGCCTTGCCGGAGTCTCTGAAGGCCGATCTCGAAGTGATTGCCCTGCACGGTACGGAAGAGAACAGCGAGAAGCTGGATGAACTGAGCGAAGCAGACTATATCGCCAGCATTGAGCGCATCCAGCCAGCGGCACTGCGTTTATATCAATACTGGGTAGATAACCCGCAGCAGCCGGAAGCAAAGAAGCCGATTGTGAACGGCACGAAGGTCGGGCGTAACGATCCGTGTCCTTGCGGCAGCGGGAAGAAGTTTAAGAGCTGCTGTTTGCATTGATAAAAAAGGGGCTAAAGATAGCCCCTTTTTTCTTAACCCACTTCCGGCAACATGCCGGCGGCAATCAATACCTGCACCAGAATAATCACCACCCCACAGCTAAACACAATGCCTAGCAGCGGTTTTCCTCCCGCCACGCGGTACCCCTGCTGAGGATGCTGCTGGCGGCTCTTCCATGCCAGCAGGGAAGGGAGTAACAGCGCCAGGATCGACAGCGCCACCCCGGCGTAACCCAGCGCCATCACAAACCCGCGTGGGTAAAACAGCGCAAACGCGAGCGGCGGCAGGAAAGTAATTCCCCCCGTCTGTAACCGCCCGCTAACCGTATTGCGACGCTGGAACAGGTCGGCCAGGTAATCAAACAGGCCGAGCGCCACGCCCAGGAACGAGGTCGCCAGCGCCAGGTCGGCAAACAGGTGGACCGCCAGCTCCACGTGAGGAGACGTGACGACCTCGCGCAGTGCCAGCAGAAAACCGTTCAGGCCAGCGTGCTGCGCCATGAGTCCAATAAAGGTTGAAGAGTCAATGCTGCCCAGCGTCACCAGTTGCCAGAAAATATAGGCGATGAGCGGGATCGCGCTGCCGATAACAAACACGCGGCGCAGCTTGCGAATATCACCGTTCATATAGCTGACAATACTCGGTACGCTGCCGTGGAAGCCAAACGAGGTGAAAATCACCGGGATAGCGGAAAGCGCGAGCCCTTTTTCCAGCGGCAGCGTCAGCAGATTAACCTTGTGCACGTGCGGTGCCAGCAGGACCAGCATGACAATCAGAAACAGAATTTTGGCGCTGAAGAGAAAACGATTGAACAGATCGACCAGCGAGGTCCCCACGCAGACCACGCCGCCGCCGATGAGCGCAAAGAAGATTGCCCCCGTCGCCGGGGTAATGTCAGAGCCAAACCAGTCATTGACGCTGGAGGCGATGAGCTCCCCGGCCCCGCTAATATACGCGGCAGTCAGGGCGTACATCAGGAACATCATGCTAAAGCCCGCTATCCACTGACCGTAGCGTCCCAGGTAGCGCGCCGCCAGTGAACCCAGACCGGTGTCGGCGGGCACGTGCTGGTAAACCTCAAGCAATAGCAGTGCGGTGTAACACATCAGCGCCCAGAGTGTGCCAAGAAGCAGCAGCGTCATCCCGAATCCCACACCTGCAGCAGCCAGGGGCATTGCCAGCATTCCTGCGCCAATCGTCGTTCCGGCGACGATAAAAATACTTCCCAGGGTTCTGTTTCTCACGCTTTCCTCTACAACGATGGTGAATCGCGACAATTTCTGCGGCGCAGAGTAAGGGAAAAGCCGTAATTCGTCAAATCACCGTTACAAGGTGTGTAATAAAATATTTACAGATTAGGCATGCTGTGATCCTTAATGGGGCGATGCCTACTTCATAAGAGCAATGTCACGGCGCAAATTTCAGGCGTAACGTAAACAACTCGTGCAAATAATAAAATAATGTGAGGGTTTTTTATGGCGGGGGAGAATCCATTTAAAGCGGCATGGAGCCGGGGAGGCAATCTGTTGTGCCATGGACACTGGATAATGAGCTGGCAGAACCAGCCTCTGACGCTGCCTGAGTCCCGCCGCGAAAAGGATATGGGCACCTGGGCAATCTATTCGGTTATTGATCCTGAAGATGAAACCTTTGCACAAGGCTTACAGGAAGATGAGTGGATTATCGAAAACGTTGACTGGCTGACAGACCTGTTTTTCGAGGTGGGTATTCCGCTTGAGACGGCCAGCTACCGCTATTTTTATCAGGCCGTCAATCCCCATGACTGGCGCTGTACCAGCTGCGCAGGATGTATGTAAATTAACGCGGTGCAGGAAACCCGCACCGAGTTGAAATTAATTCTGTGTATCGAGAGTGGAAAGTTCTTTATCAATAAAGTAAAGACCTTCACCTGATTTACCCACCAGGGATAATTTATCCAGCACGGATTTAAACAGCTTCTCTTCTTCATGCTGTTCTGCCACATACCATTGCAGGAAATTAAAGGTTGGATAATCCTGGCTGGTCATTGCCGCATGAACCAGTTCGTTAATTTTCTGCGTGATCAGCTGTTCGTGCTCGTAGGTGGCGCGGAACAGTTCATCGAGAGAATTATACTCGGCAAAAGGCGAGGCCACGGTCTCAATGCGCGGCAGGCTGCCGGTGTCGGTCAGATAATCAAACAGGCGCTGCATGTGGGTCATCTCTTCCTGCGCATGGCGACGCAGAAACGCGGCCGCACCTTCAAAGCTGTGGTAGCTGCACCAGGCGCTCATCTGCTGGTAGAGAAGGGATGAAAAGAGCTCAAGGTTCATTTGCGCATTGAGCTTGTCGATCATTTCAGTTTTCAGCATGGTGACGCTCCGGGTTATTATTACTGGTTCACAATGAGCGACACTATAATTTGTTATTTAATTATTTGCAAAACGTAAAATAAATATTCATTACTTCAAAATACGAATGGGAATAAAACGCATTGTCGGTTTTATATTAATGCGAATTGTTTTTGTTCTTAGTTAAATAAAGTGCCAGCAAACGCTGGCAGCTTGGATTAATACCAGGGATTATTTGACTTAGGGTTAACGGCATAACCCATGCATTTATACTGAATGGTCACGCTTTCGTTAAGACACAAAGAGCCGCTTATCAGCGTACAGGTTTTGACGGGTTGCCCGTAGGCAGACGCGGTGGCATACCCCATACCCTGACAGGCTTTCACTGCGGTGCCGTTATTTACATATTCGTCAGACCAGGCATTTTGCAGCACGGCCTGACCGTAATCGAGGCGGACAATGCCGTTTGGTGCGTCGAGGCTACTGATTTCCGCCTGACGGTTAACGCTGCATCCCGCGAGCAGCAGGATCGTACCGGCTACGATGACTCTTTTCATGGTTCGCTCTGAGTGGATGGAGATACGTTATCGTACCCGCAGAGACGTAGCCCAATGCCAGGAATAGCCGGACGATCTGCCTTCTCTCTTTGATTTTGTTCGCGGTTTTGCTGGCTAACAGGTGTTGCAGTAAATTGAATTGTGATGCATGTCACAAAAACATTGATTTTTGTGATGGTGGTCATATTATAGGCGCATTGACGATAAAGCTGTATGACAAGTTAATGGAGCATCACAATGAAACTGCGCAAAATCCTCAAAAGTATGTGGGCCAATTACTGCCGCACCTTTAAAGACGTGCCGCCGGGCGCCATGTTCTGATAAAAAAAAACCTGCTTCGGCGGGTTTTTTTGTCCCTGCTGGTGACGAAGGGGAGATGTCAGGGGCTGCGTTTTGATACTATGGCGGCCTTTAAATAAGGAGAAGCCCCATGTCACAAAACCTGAGCGCCGATCAGGAACTGGTCTCTGACGTTGTTGCCTGTCAGCTGGTTATTAAGCAAATCCTTGATGTTCTGGATGTTATTGCCCCGGTTGAAGTCCGCGAGAAGATGTCCACGCAGCTGAGAAACATTGATTTCACCAGCCATCCTGCCGCCGCTGACCCGGTGACGCTTCGTGCGATCCAGAAAGCCATCGCGCTGATTGAGCTGCGCTTCACCCCGCAGGGCGAGTCGCATTAATATCTGCAAACGGGCGACCGCGTAAGTCGCCCGTTGATGCCTTTAAAAGAAAGTCTGTACCAGCAGGTAGCTCGCCGCACACGCGCAGCTCACACCGATTAACCCGGGCAGAATGAAGCTGTGGTTAATGATGAATTTGCCGATGCGGGTGGTTCCTGAGCGATCGAAGCCGATACAGGCTAAATCACTGGGATAGGTCGGCAGAACAAAATAGCCGTATGACGCCGGGAAAAAGGCGATCAGCATTTTTGGATCGATCCCCAGCATCAGCCCCATTGGCGCCACGGCCGTCAGGGCAGCCGCCTGGCTGTTCACCAGCTTCGACACCAGGAAAAGCACGATGGCATACGTCCACGGATGGCTTTTCACCACGCCTTCCAGCGCCAGTTTTAACTCGTCGAGATGCGCCTGGAAAAAGGTATCGCTCATCCACGCCACCCCGAACACCGAGAAAATCGCCACCATACCGGCCTTAAATACCGCGCCGTTAGAAATGGCTGAGGCATTGACCTTGCAGGCCATCAGCATCACGGCACCGGCAATGAGCATCATCATCTGAATGACCAGGTTCATCGACAGCGCCGTCATTTTGCCTTTCAACTCGAAGGCGGGGCGCAGTTCGGGGAAGGCCCCGAGCAGGACAACCACGGCAATACCGGCAAAGAAAATCCAGGTCGACCAGTAAGCCTGCTTCGGAAAACGTTGATTCATTAACGTCTCCGTACCGCCATAGATAAACTCACGCTGCTTTGGATCTTTTAGTTTTTCCTGAAACTCCCTGTCGTCAGACAAATCTTTCCCGCGGCGTAAACTCCACAGGGCAGCAATGGCGACACCAAAAAGTGAAGCGGGAACCGACACGGCGAGTATTTCCAGGATCCCCCATGCGTGACCGATCCCATGCTGGGCGGCCAGGATGGAGACCAGCGACACGACGGCGACGGAAACCGGTGATGCCGTGATTGCCATCTGCGATGCTACCGATGCCACGGCCATTGGGCGCTCGGGTCGGATCCCTTTTTTCAGGGCGATATCCGCAATGATGGGGAACATGGTGTAGACCACATGGCCGGTACCGCAGAGAAAGGTCAGCATCCAGGTGGTAAACGGGGCGAGAAGCGTGATGTGCTGCGGATGTTTGCGCAGGAGGCGTTCGGCAAATTGCATCATGACATTGAGCCCACCGGCAGTTTGCAGGGTGGCTGCACAACCAATCACGGCGAGAATGGTCAACATCACGTCAACCGGCGGCTTGCCGGGCTGGAGACCAAAGACAAAACACAAAATAAAAAGGCCAATCCCGCTGATTAACCCAAGCCCCATGCCGCCGAAACGTGTACCCGTCAGCAGGCAGAGGAGAATGACAATAAACTCAATGGTGATCATGCTGCTCCCTCGTCAATGATTATGTAATTAAATAAATCATTACATGTTGTGTGGTTAATCATTGGGAGCGAGATCTGATTTGTTAAATCTCAGCAAAAGCAGAAGGTTGGCGCAGGGAAGGTAACCTGCTCCGAACGGGAGCAGGTCAAAAGCGTCAGTGATGCTGCACTGTGACAATGTCGAGCAGGTGGCGATCGGTTTGTTCCGGGCACAAACCTGCCTGTTGCGCATTATGGATCTCGTCCGCAAGGGTTTTCAGCAGCATTCCGTCCTGCTGCTGCTCTTTATCCATATCGCGCAGGAATTTCAGCGTGGTCATGTCATGCTGCGCTCTGGCTTCATCGGCCAGCTTGTTGAGCGTCGTGCAACGCTGTTCATACTCTTCAAGCGTCTTTTCAAACAATTCTTCCAGAGAAGAGTAATTATCGTTGATCCCCTCCAGGGCTTTAACAACCGGGTTTGCCCCCGCCGCTTTCAGGAAATTAAAGACGCGCATCATGTGGGTGACGTTGCTTTGGGCCTGTGAACGAAAGAACGTGGCAGAGCCCGTAAGGCTTTTCTCGGAACACCACGCACTGAGGTAAAGGTGCAGATTTGAGGCGTAAAACTCAAGGTTCATCTGCGCGTTAAGTTTTTGCATCATCGTTTGGGTAGCCATACTCATATCCTTATAGACTGTGGGACGTGATGTCCGTTGCTTAACCTGAGCGCCAGGCAAATACGAAGAAATAGAGCAGAAAAAGAGATTCTGCAGTGCCAAAGCTGACCGAAATTCACTTCCTGTGTTCGATATAAATAAGCATACCGTTGTCTTTAATTTAAGAAAAGTCTTAATCCCGCTGTTTTTACCATACATTACAAAATTTAATATAGTACAAATATGCAAATAGATTCCCATGAAATGAAATCTCACTATCTTACTGATAATAAAGAGATAGTCTGTTTTTAGTGCTGCGGTTTGTGTTTCGGGGGTATTGCGCCGGAATAATTATCTGGGAAAGCAAGAAATACAGATAATTCATTTCGCATATATGATGTTTCATTAAAATTGCGCTAAATCAATTTTTGCCGGGAAATATATTTTCAGCGCGAGTGTGTTTTTTTGATGGAAAGCAGGGTGTTCCTTTCAACCCTTAGCCCCGGCGTGACCGGTCTAATGGCATCAGGGACTTCTTAGCTAATCTTATGGATAATTCTGCTCACCCCTCTTTTATTTGTCTGACAAATCCTGCCTTTTTTATGTCATTTTTCGCTGAATTTATGTACGCAATTACTGTAATTCTGCGGTGTGATGGGGCTCTCTTATGGATGATTAATTTCCCGCTAAAACTATCACCAGCAATAACGCTTATGACGAGGTAAGCGCTAATGCCTTGTTTTAAGTCCGATTAAATAAGAAGCACGCAAATATTCCCTACAGAAAAGAATGCTAAAGCTGGAGTTTACCATGCACAAATTTACTAAAGCGCTGGCGGCCATCGGTCTGGCTGCCGTTATGTCACAATCCGCTATCGCTGAGAATTTAAAACTCGGTTTTCTGGTAAAACAGCCCGAAGAACCCTGGTTCCAGACCGAGTGGAAATTCGCAGATAAAGCCGGGAAAGATTTAGGTTTTGAAGTGATTAAAATCGCCGTGCCCGACGGTGAGAAAACGCTGAACGCCATCGACAGCCTGGCGGCCAGCGGTGCAAAAGGTTTTGTTATCTGTACACCGGATCCGAAACTGGGGTCCGCCATTGCGGCGAAAGCCCGCGGTTACGACATGAAAGTCATTGCCGTTGACGATCAGTTCGTGAATGCCAAAGGCAAACCGATGGACAGCGTGCCGCTGGTCATGATGGCGGCGACCAAAATCGGCGAACGTCAGGGTCAGGAACTCTATAAAGAAATGCAGAAACGCGGCTGGGATGTGAAAGAGACCGCCGTCATGGCCATTACCGCTGATGAGCTGGACACAGCACGTCGTCGTACGACGGGCTCAATGGACGCGCTGAAAGCGGCCGGTTTCCCGGAGAAACAGATCTATAAAGTCCCGACCAAATCCAACGATATCCCGGGGGCATTTGACGCCGCGAACTCCATGCTGGTTCAGCACCCGGAAGTGAAGCACTGGCTGGTGGTCGGTATGAACGATAACACCGTGCTGGGTGGGGTCCGTGCGACAGAAGGCCAGGGCTTTAAAGCGCCCGATGTGATCGGAATTGGCATCAACGGCGTTGACGCCGTCAGTGAGCTTTCCAAAGCGCAGGCCACCGGCTTCTACGGTTCTCTGCTGCCAAGCCCGGATGTCCACGGCTACAAATCCAGCGAAATGCTCTACAACTGGGTAACCAAAGGCGCTGAACCGCCGAAATTTACCGAAGTGACCGACGTGGTGCTGATCACCCGCGACAACTTCAAAGAGGAACTGGCGAAAAAAGGACTGGGCGGTAAGTAATACGCTGTGATTGTGCCCCTTACTCGCCGTAAGGGGCCAGACGTACAGACTACAGGAATCACGGAGTCGTTATGCAACAGTCTCATCCCTATCTCTCTTTTCGCGGCATCGGGAAAACGTTCCCCGGTGTTAATGCGCTGACCGATATCAGCTTTGACTGCTATGCCGGACAGGTTCACGCCCTGATGGGGGAAAACGGAGCGGGGAAATCCACGCTGTTAAAAATCCTCAGCGGCAACTACGCGCCAACAACCGGCACGCTGGCTATTCGCGGCGAAGAGATGGCCTTTGCCGATACCACGGCGGCGCTTAATGCCGGGGTGGCCATTATCTATCAGGAATTGCACCTTATTCCCGAGATGACCGTGGCGGAAAATATCTATTTAGGCCAGCTTCCGCACAAAGGCGGCGTGGTGAACCGTTCGCTACTTAATTATGAAGCGGGGCTGCAGCTTAAACATCTTGGTCTGGATGTCGATCCCCAGACGCCGCTGAAATATCTCTCCATCGGCCAGTGGCAGATGGTTGAAATTGCCAAGGCGCTGGCGCGCAACGCCAAAATTATTGCTTTCGATGAACCCACCAGCTCGCTCTCCAAGCGTGAAATCGAAAACCTGTTCCGCGTGATCCGCGAGTTGCGACAGGAAGGACGCACCATTTTGTACGTCTCGCACCGCATGGAAGAGATATTTGCCCTGAGCGATGCCATTACCGTTTTTAAAGATGGGCGCTATGTGCGCACCTTTAGCGATATGCAGCAGGTTAACCATGACCAGCTTGTTCAGGCGATGGTCGGGCGCGATCTGGGCGATATCTATCACTGGAAGCCGCGCGAGTATGGCCCTGAACGCCTGCGGCTGGAAAACGTGAAAGCGCCAGGCGTGAGAACACCGGTTTCATTATCCGTCCGCAGCGGCGAGATCGTCGGGCTGTTTGGCCTGGTAGGGGCGGGGCGCAGCGAATTAATGAAAGGCTTGTTCGGGGGGACCCGCATTTCCGCAGGGCGGGTCTCCATCGACGGTGAGCAGGTTGATATCCAGAAACCCGCCCACGCGATCAGGGCAGGAATGATGCTCTGTCCGGAAGACCGCAAAGCGGAAGGGATCATTCCGGTGCATTCGGTGCGTGACAACATCAATATTTCCGCCCGCCGTAAGTTTATTCGCGCGGGTTGCCTGATAAACGACAGCTGGGAGTCGAGCAATGCCGACCACCATATTCGCTCGCTGAATATTAAAACGCCCGGCCCGGAACAGCTGATTATGAATTTGTCAGGGGGGAACCAGCAGAAGGCCATTTTAGGCCGCTGGTTGTCGGAAGACATGAAGGTCATTTTGCTGGATGAGCCGACGCGCGGTATCGATGTGGGCGCAAAACACGAGATTTATAACGTGATCTATGAACTGGCAAAACGCGGCGTGGCGGTACTTTTCGCCTCCAGCGATCTGCCGGAGGTGCTTGGCGTTGCCGACCGCATTGTGGTGATGCGTGAAGGCGAAATCGCCGGTGAATTACTTCATGAACAGGCGAATGAACAACAGGCGTTGAACCTCGCCATGCCTAAAGTCAGCCAGGCAGTCGCCTGAGTAAGGAGTTAATGATGTCCTCTGTTACTACATCCGGAGCGCCGAAGTCGGCTTTTAGTTTTGGTCGTATCTGGGATCAGTACGGCATGCTGGTGGTCTTTGCCGCACTTTTCGTCGCCTGTGCGATCTTCGTCCCTAACTTTGCCACTTTCATTAATATGAAAGGATTGGGCCTGGCCATTTCCATGTCCGGCATGGTGGCCTGCGGTATGCTGTTCTGTCTGGCCTCCGGTGATTTCGACCTGTCGGTGGCCTCTGTTATCGCCTGTGCGGGCGTGACCACCGCCGTGGTGATCAACATGACAGAAAGCCTGTGGATTGGCGTGCTGGCGGGTCTGTTACTCGGCGTGCTTAGCGGCCTGGTGAACGGTTTTGTCATTGCTCGTCTGAAGATTAACGCCCTGATAACCACGCTTGCGACGATGCAAATTGTGCGAGGTCTGGCCTATATCATCTCCGACGGTAAAGCGGTCGGGATTGAAGACGAGCGCTTCTTTACGCTGGGTTACGCTAACTGGCTGGGCCTGCCTGCGCCAATCTGGCTCACCGTGGCCTGCCTGATCCTGTTCGGCTTCCTGCTCAACCGGACCACGTTTGGCCGCAATACTCTGGCGATCGGGGGCAATGAAGAAGCCGCACGTCTGGCCGGTGTGCCGGTGGTGCGCACCAAGATTATTATCTTTGTCCTCTCGGGACTGGTTTCTGCCGCCGCCGGGATTATTCTGGCCTCGCGTATGACCAGCGGCCAGCCAATGACCTCGATTGGTTATGAGCTGATCGTCATTTCTGCCTGCGTTTTAGGGGGTGTTTCCCTCAAGGGCGGCATCGGAAAAATCTCATATGTGGTGGCCGGTATCCTGATTTTAGGGACGGTAGAGAACGCCATGAACCTGCTGAATATTTCGCCGTTCTCTCAGTACGTGGTGCGTGGTCTGATCCTGCTGGCGGCGGTGATATTCGACCGTTACAAGCAAAAAGCAAAGCGTACCGTGTAACCCCGACGCTGACTTTTTATTGCTCAACTTATAACCATAGTTGACCCCTGAACCGCCTCGCCAGTTTTGCTGGCGGGGCGGTTGTCAAATGGCGAGCCCCATCACACTGTCTATACTTACATGGCTATGAAAGAGGTAAAGGCGTTTACCTCTCATCAACTGTAAGGAGGAAAAGGGTGGCTGACTCGTTAACTGCACCGCCTGTACTGCCCGGAAAATATGCTTTCTTTTTTGACCTCGACGGGACGCTCGCCGGGATCCAGCCGCATCCTGACGACGTGGTCGTACCGGATACGGTGTTAGAGAATTTGCAGCAGCTCTCTCGACTGAACGAGGGCGCATTGGCATTGATTTCAGGGCGCTCAATGGCCGAGCTGGATGTGCTCGCCAGTCCTTACCACTTTCCGCTAGCCGGTGTACACGGAGCGGAGCGCCGCGATATCCATGATCAACTGCATGTTGTATCACTCCCCGATACCTTAATTCAGGCGTTACACACTGAACTCTCCTCGGCGCTGGCGTCACTTCCGGGTACGGAACTGGAAGCGAAAGGCATGGCATTCGCCTTGCACTATCGGCAGGCACCGCATCACGAAGCAGCGATATTTGCGATTGCCCGTAGCGTGGTCGATGCACACCCGCAGCTCGCGCTACAGCCGGGGAAGTGTGTCGTTGAGATAAAACCTGAGGGCATTAATAAAGGTGCTGCTATTGCGGCGTTTATGGCGGAACCGCCATTTAAGGGACGTATACCGGTATTTTTAGGCGATGATCTGACCGACGAGGCCGGATTTCGCGTGGTGAATCAGGCCGGAGGGATCGCCATTAAGGTGGGGCCTGGTAACACTGTCGCAGAATGGCGTCTGGCAAATGTCGACGCCGTCTGGCAGTGGATATCTGATATCGCTAACCAGCAACAACAACAAATAGCGCAAAACAAAGGGGGAAACCATTATGGGTCGCTTAGTCGTCGTCTCTAACCGAATTGCACCGCCTGATGATAAAAAATCCAGTGCAGGTGGCCTGGCGGTAGGGGTGTTAGGTGCCTTGAAAGCTGCTGGTGGGCTGTGGTTTGGCTGGAGTGGTGAAATCAGTGAAGAAGAGAAACCGCTTAACAAAGTGACGCGTGGGAATATCACATGGGCATCCTTTGCGCTGAAAGAGAAAGACTATGACGAGTATTACTCGCAATTCTCCAACGCCGTGCTGTGGCCTGCGTTTCATTACCGTCTTGACCTGGTCAAATTCCAGCGTGAATCCTTCGAAGGGTACTCGCGCGTCAACGCGCTGCTGGCGGATAAACTGCTGCCTCTTATAGAGGAAGACGATATTTTATGGATCCACGATTATCACCTGCTGCCCTTCGCCCGAGAGCTGCGTAAAAGGGGGGTAAACAACCGGATTGGCTTCTTCCTGCACATACCGTTCCCGACGCCGGAGATCTTTACCGCACTGCCGCCGCATGAAGCGCTGCTGGAGGGGCTGTGTGATTACGATTTATTGGGCTTCCAGACCGAAAATGACCGCCTCGCGTTCCTGGATTCGGTGTCAGGTAAAACGCGACTGATGACAAAAGGCGGCAAGACCCATACGGCGTGGGGGAAAACCTTCCACACCGAAGTGTATCCGATTGGGATTGAACCCGACGAGATTGCGGATCAGGCTTCCGGCCCGCTGCCGCCGAAGCTGGCGCAGCTGAAGAATGAACTCAAGCATGTGAAGAATATCTTCTCGGTAGAGCGTCTGGATTATTCCAAAGGGCTACCGGAACGCTTCCTGGCCTATGAAACGCTGCTGGATAAATACCCTCAGCACCACGGTAAAATTCGTTATACACAGATAGCGCCAACGTCGCGCGGTGAAGTTCAGGCCTACCAGGATATTCGTCACCAGCTGGAGACGGAAGCGGGGCGCATCAATGGTCGCTATGGTCAGCTTGGCTGGACGCCGCTCTTTTACCTGAATCAGCATTTTGACCGCAAAATCCTGATGAAAGTCTTCCGCTATGCAGACGTGGGGCTGGTCACCCCGTTACGTGACGGGATGAACCTGGTGGCAAAAGAGTATGTGGCGGCTCAGGACCCGGCGGACCCGGGGGTACTGGTGCTTTCCCAGTTTGCCGGGGCGGCGAATGAGCTCACATCAGCGCTTATCGTGAACCCTTACGATAGGGATGACGTGGCTAATGCCCTCAACCGCGCGTTGACCATGCCGCTGACGGAGCGCATTTCACGCCATGCTGAGATGATGGAAACGATCCGTAAGAACGATATTAATCACTGGCAGGCGCGTTTTATTCAGGATCTCCGCGAAATAACGCCGCAAAGCCATGAAGGCGATCTGCAAAAAAAGATCGCAACATTCCCTAAACTCGCCTGATATTCCTCCGGGGGGTTTACGACCCCCCAAGCGGCACTAACAGCACATCAACCTGGCTTGACGCGACAATCGATTTTGCCGCGCAAGCTGCGCGAGATAAAAAGCTGTGGTTATGGTTCCCGCAAATTACTAAATCAATATTCTGTTTGCGACACATGTCGAGAATATGAGCATTAAGTTCACCGGTCGCAATTACGGTCTCGTAAACAGGATATTGTGCCTTTTCTACCAACTCTCGCAGAAATTGCTGTGTTTCTTCCTGCAATACCTCACGAATATCTTCCAGCATGGGGGCTGCCAGCTGATTATACATCTCGGGTTCGGCTGCAAGCGTGATGAGGCTAATGCGCGCATTGCTGGGCCTGGCGATGGACACGGCCCGGGAAACAAGCAGATGGCTTTCGGGAGAAACAGCAACAGATACAAGCAGATGGGAGTAACTCATGTCGCACTCCTTAGATGTCTGAAAGACAGCGTGTGATCACCATTACCGCGAATGACCAGGATCTGCAAGAGGGGATTACGACATTAGTGTGAAGCTTATCATAATTATTCATTAATTATTCTTATAAGAAGAATAACTGAAAAACGCGTCTAAATGAAAAAAATTAACAACTTAACGTAAATCACACAATTTCCCTCTTTTGCCGTTAAATCGTTTTAACCCGTTATAAACATATTTCGAATGATCACGCTCTGAAACAATTTTTATGGGCGGCTTGCATAACTCTATGTTTTTTCACGGTAAGAAAAATGTTTCCTTAAGATGAGCATCTTGTGAAGGATTCCGGGGCGCGCTCACGGCAGGAAAAGCACGATACATGCCAGTTCGCTTCACCCTTCTGCATGACTATTCGTCGATTAAGAATACAAAACTGTGCCAAATGGGCAAAAAATGAACAAACTACAAGTCATACTGATGGATTTATGGAGGATATTCACTTAAATTGTGTGACGTGGATCACATTTTTTTTAAATTTGAGGGTGGCTGCATTGTATGTGGCAAATCTGACGAGTAGAGTTTGCGTCGAATTAGGAAAAATCTTAGTTATTTGTAAGAAATGATAAACCACGTAAGAGACGTTACTGCGTTTCGACTCTTGCGCGTTTCGATGAATACAAACCTAGATTCAACTATGCATTTAGCCTTTTCTTTTTATACCGGGTGATTTCCCGGCGACATCACGGGGTGCGGTCTTTCCGCATAAAAATAATAGTTGGTTATTCGGGATGGGAACAATGCATACATCCGAGTTGCTAAAACATATCTATGACATCAATTTGTCATATTTACTGCTCGCGCAGCGTTTAATTAGTCAGGACAAAGCGTCCGCGATGTTTCGTCTGGGTATTAACGAAGAAATGGCAACCATGCTGGGTGGTTTAACCCTCCCGCAGATGGTAAAACTGGCCGAAACGAATCAACTGGTTTGCCAGTTCCGTTTTGAAAATCCGCAGACGATCACGCGTCTGACGCAGGAATCCCGTGTTGACGATCTGCAACAGATCCATACCGGTATTCTTCTCTCCACTCGCTTGCTTAACGAAATCAGCCAGCCTGATGACGCAGCCCGTAAGAAAAGGGCCTAGCAATGAGCGAGAAAAGCATTGTTCAGGAAGCGCGTGACATACAGCTTGCCATGGAGCTGATTACGCTGGGTGCTCGTTTACAAATGCTGGAAAGCGAGACTCAGCTGAGCCGTGGTCGCCTCATTAAACTGTATAAAGAGTTACGTGGTAGTCCCCCGCCGAAAGGCATGTTGCCGTTTTCGACAGACTGGTTTATGACGTGGGAGCAAAATATCCACGCATCGATGTTCTGTAACGCCTGGCAATACCTTCTGAAAACCGGTTTGTGTAGCGGCGTCGACGCCGTGATCAAAGCGTATAAACTTTACCTTGAACAATGCCCGCAGCAGGACGAAGGCCCCCTGCTGGCACTGACCCGCGCATGGACGCTGGTACGTTTTGTTGAGAGCGGAATGCTTGAATTGTCGCGCTGCAATTGCTGCGATGGCAATTTTATTACCCATGCTCATCAGCCTGTTGGCAGCTTCGCCTGTAGTTTATGCCAGCCTCCATCCCGCGCAGTAAAAAGACGTAAACTTTCCCGGGATGCTGCCGATATTATTCCACAACTGCTGGATGAACAGATCGAACAAGCTGTTTAACCCGAACGTGTGGGCAAGATTCCAGCAGCGGTAAGTCATTACCGCTGCTTTTTTTTACCCCTCAAACGGTAAACGCTACGAACTGAACGTCCTTGCCATAGTCACTAGCGGAAGGATGATGTCGTGCTTATCTTATTAGGTTACCTGGTAGTTCTCGGTACAGTTTTCGGCGGTTACATGATGACCGGCGGGCACCTTGGAGCACTCTATCAACCGGCTGAACTTATTATCATCGGCGGCGCAGGGGTAGGGGCTTTTATCGTTGGTAACAACGGCAAATCCATCAAGGGCACGTTGAAAGCCATTCCATTGCTGTTCCGTCGCTCGAAATATACCAAAAGCATGTATATGGATCTGCTGGCGCTGCTCTATCGCCTGATGGCGAAGTCACGTCAGCAGGGGATGTTCTCTCTTGAGCGGGATATTGAAAACCCGAAAGAGAGCGAAATTTTTGCCAGCTATCCGCGCATTCTGGCTGATGCCATGATGCTGGATTTCATCGTCGATTATCTGCGACTCATCATTAGCGGCAATATGAATACCTTCGAAATCGAAGCGCTGATGGATGAAGAGATCGAAACCCACGAAAGCGAATCTGAAGTGCCGGCCAACAGCCTGGCGCTGGTGGGTGACTCGCTTCCGGCTTTCGGTATCGTTGCGGCGGTGATGGGGGTGGTACATGCCCTGGCGTCGGCGGATCGTCCGGCGGCCGAACTGGGCGCGCTGATTGCCCATGCGATGGTAGGGACCTTCCTCGGTATTTTGCTGGCTTATGGTTTTATCTCTCCGCTGGCCAGCGTCCTGCGCCAGAAGAGCGCGGAAACCACAAAAATGATGCAGTGCGTGAAGATCACGCTGCTCTCAAACCTCAACGGTTATGCGCCGCCGATCGCGGTTGAATTTGGCCGTAAAACGCTTTACTCCAGCGAGCGTCCGTCGTTTATCGAACTTGAAGAACACGTGCGCGCGGTGAAAAACCCAAACCAACAGACGACAACTGAGGACGCATGAAAAACCAGTCCCATCCGATCGTCATCGTAAAAAAACGCAAGCACAAGGGCGGTGGGCATGGCGCGCACGGCTCGTGGAAAATCGCGTACGCCGACTTTATGACTGCAATGATGGCGTTCTTTCTGGTGATGTGGCTGATCTCCATCTCCAGCCCGAAAGAACTGATCCAGATTGCCGAATATTTCCGTACGCCGCTGGCGACGGCAGTGACCGGTGGGCCGCGTATCTCTAACAGCGACAGCCCCATTCCTGGCGGCGGTGATGATTACACCCAGCAGAAGGGTGAGGTGAAAAAAGAGCCGAACATCGACGAGCTGAAGAGGAAGATGGAACAGGCGCGTCTGAAAAAACTGCGTGGCGATCTCGATCAGCTGATTGAGGCTGACCCCAAACTGCGTGCGTTGCGACCGCACCTGAAAATCGATCTGGTGCAGGAAGGGTTGCGTATTCAGATCATTGATAGCCAGAACCGTCCGATGTTTAAAACCGGCAGCGCTGAGGTTGAGCCGTACATGCGCGATATTCTGCGCGCTATTGCACCGGTGCTGAACGGAATTCCTAACCGAATCAGCCTGTCAGGCCACACGGATGATTTCCCGTACGCCAGTGGGGAGAAGGGATACAGCAACTGGGAGCTTTCTGCCGATCGTGCCAACGCCTCGCGTCGCGAGCTGGTGGCCGGTGGGCTTGATGATGGCAAGGTACTGCGCGTGGTCGGCATGGCAGCAACCATGCGCGTCTCCGACCGCGGGCCGGATGACGCCATCAACCGTCGTATCAGTCTTTTAGTGCTGAACCAGCAGGCGGAGCAGGCCATCCTGCATGAAAACGCCGAAAGTCAGAATGAGTCACTGGACGATTTAAAACAGCCTGGGGCCGTTCCTTCGGCTGCCGTTCCAACATCGCCACCAGCCAATCCGAGGTGATAGCGTGAGCATGGATATTAGCGATTTTTACCAGACATTCTTTGATGAAGCCGACGAATTGTTGGCCGATATGGAGCAACATTTGCTCGACCTGGTGCCCGAAGCACCGGACTCCGAGCAGCTCAATGCCATCTTCCGTGCGGCGCATTCCATTAAGGGCGGAGCCGGAACGTTTGGATTTACCATCCTGCAGGAAACAACCCATTTAATGGAAAACCTGCTGGATGAAGCACGACGCGGTGAGATGCAGCTCAATACCGACATTATCAACCTGTTTTTGGAAACCAAAGATATTATGCAGGAACAGCTCGACGCCTATAAAAGTTCGGCAGAGCCTGATGCCGCCAGCTTTGAATATATCTGCAATGCGCTTCGCCAGCTCGCTCTGGAAGCAAAAGGTGAGGTCGCAGCAGCCGTTGTCCCTGCTGCAAAACTGAGCGTTGTCGATGCGGTTGGTGCCGGTGAAACCGCGCCAGCCGCTGCGCAAGCGGGCAAATTGCGTGTTGTGCTTTCACGCCTGAAAGAGAATGAGGTTAACCTGCTGGAAGAAGAGCTGGGTAACCTGGCGACGTTAAGCAATGTCGTGAAAGGCAAAGACAGCCTCGCCGCTACGCTTGATGACGGGATTGGTCAGGACGATATCGTGGCGGTGCTGTGCTTTGTGATTGAAGCCGACCAGATTGCCTTCGAAACCGAAACCGAAACCGCCGAAGCGGGAGCTCCAGTAGCGCAGGAAGAGGTGGCCGTCATCGCTCAGGCTCCGACCCCGGCTGTCGCGCCTGCGGCCCCGGCGCTGAAAGCGGTGCCAAAAGACGCTGCTGCACCTGCACGTGGTGAAAAACCGGCCGCGCGCTCCAGCGAATCCACCAGCATTCGCGTTGCCGTTGAGAAGGTTGACCAGCTGATCAACCTGGTGGGCGAACTGGTGATCACCCAGTCGATGCTGGCACAACGTTCTAATGAACTGGACCCGGTTACCCATGGCGATCTGATCACCAGCATGGGTCAGTTACAACGTAACGCCCGCGATCTGCAGGAATCGGTCATGTCCATCCGTATGATGCCGATGGAATATGTCTTCAGCCGCTTCCCGCGCCTGGTACGCGATCTCGCGAGCAAACTGAATAAACAGATTGAACTGACGCTGATGGGTAGCTCCACCGAGCTGGATAAGAGCCTGATCGAGCGCATCATCGACCCGTTAACGCACCTCGTGCGTAACAGCCTCGACCACGGTATTGAACTGCCGGAAAACCGCATTGCTGCCGGAAAATCGCCGGTGGGCAATTTGATTCTCTCTGCGGAACATCAGGGCGGGAATATTTGCATCGAAGTGACCGATGACGGCGCGGGTCTTAACCGCGAGCGTATTCTGGCGAAGGCGATTTCGCAGGGCATGGCGGTCAACGAAAACATGACCGATGAAGAAGTGGGGATGCTGATCTTCGCGCCCGGCTTCTCTACCGCAGAGCAGGTGACTGACGTTTCCGGGCGCGGCGTCGGCATGGACGTGGTGAAACGTAACATCCAGGAGATGGGCGGCCACGTTGAGATCCAGTCTAAGCAGGGTTCCGGCACCACCATTCGCATCCTGCTTCCGCTGACGCTGGCGATCCTCGACGGGATGTCCGTGAAAGTGGCAGACGAAGTGTTCATTCTTCCGCTGAACGCGGTGATGGAATCCCTGCAGCCACGTGAAGAAGATCTGCATCCGCTGGCGGGCGGTGAGCGCGTGCTCGAAGTGCGCGGGGAATATCTGCCGCTGGTGGAACTGTGGAAAGTGTTCGAAGTGGACGGCGCGAAGACAGAGGCCACGCAGGGCATCGTTGTGATCCTGCAAAGTGCGGGCCGTCGCTATGCGCTGCTGGTTGATCAGCTGATTGGTCAGCATCAGGTGGTGGTGAAGAACCTCGAAAGCAACTACCGCAAAGTGCCTGGTATTTCTGCCGCGACCATTCTGGGTGATGGTAGCGTGGCGCTGATCGTCGATGTGTCGGCGCTTCAGGGATTAAATCGTGAACAACGTGTGGCGTACACAGCCGCCTGATTAAGTAGAAGGTAAAAACATGACCGGTATGAGTAATGTAACGAAACTGGCGGGCGAGCCATCAGGGCAGGAATTCCTGGTATTCACTTTAGGCGATGAGGAGTACGGCATCGATATCCTTAAAGTGCAGGAAATTCGTGGTTACGATCAGGTTACCCGCATCGCTAACACACCTGCTTTTATTAAAGGTGTCACCAACCTGCGCGGCGTCATTGTGCCCATCGTCGATCTGCGCGTGAAGTTCAGCCAGGGCGACGTTGACTACAATGACAACACCGTGGTGATCGTCCTGAACCTGGGGCAGCGCGTGGTGGGTATCGTGGTGGATGGCGTATCTGACGTGCTCTCTCTGACCTCTGACCAGATTCGCCCTGCGCCGGAGTTTGCGGTCACCCTGTCGACCGAATACCTGACCGGTCTGGGTGCGCTCGGCGAGCGTATGCTGATTCTGGTGAACATTGAGAAGCTGCTGAACAGCGAAGAGATGGCGCTGCTGGATATCGCGGCGAATCACGTAGCGTAGGTAAATGCAAAACGGCAACCCGGTTGCCGTTTTTTATGTTTGCTCCCTCTCCCTGTGGGAGAGGGTCGGGGTGAGGGCATCAGGCCTCACCCCTTTCATATCCTTACGCTTCCTGCTTTACCAGCTCAGCTTCCACTTCCCGCGCCCCTTCATTCTGCGACAGCATCGCGGTCGCAATCCCGTTCCCCAGCACGTTAATGGCTGAACGCCCCATATCCAGGAAGTGGTCGATCCCCATCAGCAGCAGAATGCCCGCTACCGGGATATTAAAACTTGGAATGGTCGCAGCCAGCACCACCAGGGACGAACGCGGTACGCCCGCAATCCCCTTTGACGCCAGCATCAGGGTTAACATCAGTACCGTTACCTCTGAGAAACTCAGGTGAATGTTATACGCCTGGGCGATAAACATCGACGCGAACGAACAGTACACCATCGACCCCACCAGGTTGAAGGAGTAGCCAATTGGCAGAACAAAAGAGGCGATATTGCGTGAGCAGCCAAAACGCTCCAGTTGCTCCAGCGTTTTAGGGTAGGCGGCTTCAGAACTGCTGGTGGTGAACGCCACCAGTACCGGGTCTTTCAACATGCTGACCAGGCGAAACACCTCTTTTTTCAAAACCATATAGCCCACGGCGAGCAATACCAGGCAGGTGAGAAGGATGGCAACATAGTAACCGCCAATAAAGGAGGCATAGTTCAACAGAATGCCTAAGCCCTGAGTGGCAATGACGGAGGAGATCGCCGCAAAGATGGCCAGCGGCGCAACGTACATCACGTAACCGGTTACCTTCAGCATGATATGGGAAACCACATCCAGCGCGGCAACCAGCGGCGCGTTGAATTTCTGCCCCAGCGACGCACCGCCGATACCGAAGAACATTGAGAACACCACAATCTGCAGGATCTCATTGTTCGACATCGCGCCTGCGATACTGGTTGGAATAGTGTGAGACAGAAACGCTTTCAGCGTCATGCCTCCAACGGCCAGACCGGTATCTACCGCCTCGGTTGGGATCGTCAGGTTCAGACCACTTCCCGGATGCTCCAGCGTGACGATAAACAGTCCGACCAGAATGGAGAGCACCGATGAGCTGATAAACCACACCATCGCTTTACCGCCAACGCGGCCAATGGTGGAGGTTTCGCCCAGTTTCATAATGCCGACGGTCAGCGTACTGAAGACCAAGGGCGCAATCACCATTTTGATCAGACGAAGGAAAATGTCGGTCAGCAGGGTAATATTATCCGACCAGGCTTTAATGGCATCCGCAGATGCGTATTCATGAATTGCTGCCCCTGAAAGAATACCCGCCAGCATGAATATCACGATGAAGAGTGTGAGTTTGTTTGCACTTGCCACGAAAAAAGACCCTCTATGCGCTTTAGATGTCGCCCGCGCCGATACATATAGATTTTTTATTACTGCGCGGGAAATTATTCGGCACATAAATTGACGCAAAGTGTAGGGGGATACAACAAGTTTTTAAGTTTTATTAATTTTGTTGTTAATGTGCAGACGATATATTGTGACGCTTATCACATTTTTGCGGATATATCCTCAGCCTGCGCGCCCGAATATTCTTTTAATTCGGTTTAACTTTCTGTTTTTAAAATATAAATGCTGTCAATAAGACATAGGTTGTGACTACCCTGCGTCGGGTGGTCGAAGCGATATCCGTAAACTAAATTCTCAATAACCCCCTCAGAGGAACGTTAAGCGGGGCTAACATCTTGAACGTTAAAAATAAAATGTTGCAAGGGAACGGAGACGTCTTCTGGAGGGTGGTAAATGAAAAGAAAACTCCTTTTGATCTGTGCAGGCACATTACTGACTACGACCGTAGTCCATCAGGCACTGGCCGTTACCAGCAGCGGCACCATCGGGGCGACGCTGACGCTGACAAACGGCTGCCTGATAAACGGATCGCCCACGCAAAGTGGTATTAACTTCGGGACGCTCGATTTTGGTACCCATCCCGCAACGTTTTCCACCCTTACGACGCAGTTGAGCGGCGCCAGCGGCGGAAACACCTTTACCGTCCAGTGTACGACCGCCAGCTATACGGTCGCGATAACCGGCAATACCCATTCCACCGCCCCTGGATCCGTGGTGGGGTCGCCAGGGACGCCTGAGCGCTACCTGGTCAATACGGCCAACGCGGCACAGGGCGTGGCTTATAGCCTGTACAGCGACAGCGGGTTCAACTCTGTGATTGCCAATAACACCGCGTTGCCGATCGCGTCTACGGCAGGTGGGGTCGACAGTTATACCCTGTACGGCCGCATTACCGGAGGCGGGAACAGCGTAACGGTGGTACCCGGGACCTATACCGACACGATTAACGTCAGCGTGACCTATTAGATCTGCACTGCCATGAAGGCCCCTTTTACAGGTCTGCGCAAACGCGCAGAGGGAAGCGTGCAGCCTTTTTTCGCGCTGATCGTCGGGCTGTTGCTGATACCTGCTGCGGGGGCGGTGACATCGCAGTCCTTTAAGGTCAGCGCGACCATTGTACCGGGGTGCGCGGTGGCCACCGGTAGCGGGGGGCTTCTCGGTACGCTGGATTTTGGCACCCATAACGGGGTGGAAAGCGCGCCAGTCAGTACCAGCTTTGTGCCAAACGGGGCGTTGTCTATCGCCTGTACGCCGGGCGTGGCGCTGAGCATGAGCATTAATGGCGGTCAAAATTATTCATCCGTCCGTCGGATGAAGCGGTCCGGAGGAACAGAACTGGTGCCGTACCGGCTCTACAGCAGCAGCTCGCTGGCCGCCAACAGCGAAATTGGCGTTAACCAGGCAATACCGGTGACCTATACCAACAGCAATAACATCGCGCTGCCGCTGTTTGGCGTGGCGCTACTGACCGGCTTTAGCCCGGCAGGAACCTATTCCGATCAGCTCACCGTGACCTTGTCATGGTAATAAAGGGAGAGAGTCGATGAAGCCATTGTTCCGGCAGTTGTGTCTGGCGGGTGTTTTATCAGGCGTCGCGGCCACAGGCGAGGCGCAGGCGGCGGCCACCATTCTGCTCTGGCCCATCGATCCCTGGCTTGCCGCAGATGCCAACGCCACGGAGCTGTGGATCCAGAACCAGGGAAACAGCGCAACGACGATGCAGGTGCGTATTGTGCGCTGGAAGCAGGAGGGGGGATACGAACGCTACAGCGCGCAGCAGGACGTGGTCGCCAGCCCGCCCATTGTCACCATTCAGAAAGGCAATAAACAGCTGATTCGCCTTATCAAACAGAGCGCAGTCCCTGTCGGGGTCGAACAAGCTTACCGCATTATTGTTGATGAAATTCCCCAGCCCGACGCGAAAGCCGAACCCTCCATCGGCCTTAAATTACAGATGCGCTATTCCATTCCGCTGTTTGTCTACGGACAGGGTATCCCGACCCTTAAAGAGGGGGCGCATCATGCCCTGGCCGAGACCCGAAACCTGAGCTGGCGCGTGACCCACGAGGGAGGACAGCCTGCATTACAGGTACGTAATCAGGGGGATGTGCATGTCAGATTAAGCCAGGTGTCACTGGAGCAGGGCGGACAGAAACGCACCGTAGCGGAGGGATTACTGGGTTACGTCCTCCCGGGCAGCACCCGCAGCTGGCCAATACCCGCTGGCGTTCGTCAGCCGGACCGGATGAGCGCGCAGATTAATGCCAGGGATGAACAATGGCAGTCGACGCCCGTCAACTGAAGCCGGCAATGATGCTACTGCTTTGCGTCAGCACCACAATCTGGGCCGATCCCGGTGACGACAGTTTACCGCCGCCTCCTCAGGCGCAGGCGGTAAATGATGAGGCGGTTTTCCAGCTTGCCCTCGTGCTCAACCACTACGACACCGGTCTGGTGGTACCCGTGACGCAACGTAACGGCGCTTTCTTTATCTCCAGCGCCGATTTGCTGCGCGCGGGGCTCCCCCCGGAGTATGTGCCCGCCGGCGAGGTGAATCTCGCCTCACTAAGTCAGGTTCGTGTGGCGTATGACAGTGCCGCACAGCGCCTGTTGCTGACCGTTCCCCGCGACTGGATCAGTGCCCGGGTGACGCCTTTCAGTGCCCAAACGGCGCAGACCAAACCGCACTATGGGCGCGGGGCGCTGCTGAATTACGATCTGTATACCAACCACACGGAACATATCGGCGGTCAGGCGTCGCTCTGGCATGAATTCCGCTACTTCAACGAGAACGGCTCGTTCTCCTCCACCGGCTACGCCCGGAAAAATTTCACCGGAAACGACGGTCAACAGGAAGGGTATGTTCGCTATGACACGACGCTGCTGATAACCCGTGAGGATGACGCGACCACCTTGAGCGCGGGGGACGTGATCAGCGATGCCCTGAGCTGGACCTCCAGCGTGCGGATGGGCGGTATTAGCTACGGACGTGATTTCTCCCTGCGCCCGGACCTGGTGACATGGCCGCTGCCGGAGTTTTCGGGAGAAGCCGCGGTGCCTACCTCGGTGGATCTGTTTATCAACGGCTATCGCTCTGGCTCAACCCAGCTTCAGCCTGGCCCCTTCACCCTGACCAATCTGCCCTATATCAACGGTGCCGGGGATGCGGTGCTGGTCACCACCGATGCGCTGGGCCGTCAGGTGAGTACCACGCTACCGTTTTATGTCACCAGCGATTTGCTCAAACAAGGGCTGAGTGACGGCGCCGTGACGCTCGGCAGCCTCCGCCGTAACTATGGCATCAGGAACTTTGACTACGGTCCTGCTGCCGGTAGCGGCTCGTATCGCTACGGGGTGACCGACTGGCTGACGCTGGAGGGCCATGCGGAAGGGGCGCAGGAGCTGGCGCTGGGCGGGGACGGTGATCAAACTCGGCCAGTTTGGCGTAGTGAACACCTCTTACTCACAAAGCCGCATGCGCGGAGACAACGGCGGGCAAATCAACTGGGGTTACCAGTACAATACCAGCGAGTTCAGCGTGGCCACCCAGCACACGCGTCGCGATCGCGGTTTTGGCAATCTTGCCCTTTATGACCAGCCGACGGTGTATGACGAAAACGACAAACCCATCGCCAGCTTTAGCCGCAATACGGACCAGTATTCCCTGACGTTTAATATGGGGCAGTACGGCAATATTGGCGCGGCCTGGATCGGCGTAGAGAGCTTTGACGGCCAAAAAACGGAGCTGCTGAATCTCTCATGGAGCCGAAATCTGTGGGGCGCAAGCAGTATTTACCTGGCCGGCAGCCGGGACCAGCAGCGGGGGGACTGGACGGTTGCGCTCTCGCTGCAGGTGCCGCTGGGCGCACGCGACAGCGCTGCCGTCACCGTTGAGAACACCCCGGATGCGGGCAGCACGCAGCGGATTAACTATAACCACTCCATGCCTTCTGACGGTGGTTTTAGCTGGAACATGGCCTGGGCAAATCAGTCAAAATCCAGTGATTATCAGCAGGGTACGCTGGGCTGGCGCAATAACAACATCGAACTGCAGGGCGGTGGCTACGGCGAAAGAGACACCATGACCTGGTGGGGCGAGGCAATGGGCGCGATTGTCCTGATGGACGGAGAGCTGTTTGCGGCGAACAAAATCAACGATGCGTTTGTGGTGATCAGCACCGACGGTCATCCGGACGTGCCCGTCAGCTATGAGAACCAACCCGTGGGTAAAACGAATAACAACGGTTACCTGCTGGTCAGCGGGGTGTCGGCGTATTACCCGGCAAGCTACCGGATTGATACGCTGAATCTGCCTGCGGATACCCGGCTGAAAGAGACAGAGCGGCGGATTGCCATCCGTCGTCACAGCGGTTATCTGGTGGATTTCCCGATGGAGCAGGAGAGAGTGGCAAGCGTCATTCTGCATGATGCGCGAGGGCAAGCGATTCCGGTTGGAAGCCAGGTGCGGCGAGCCTCGCGCAGTAATGCGGTGGTGGGCTATGACGGGATCGCCTGGCTGGAGAATCTCAGCGACGTCAATCCGCTTGAGGTGATCACGCCTGCCGGGAAGCGCTGCACGGCGACCCTGAACGTGGGGCCTAATCCGCAGCATAAGCTGCAAACCTACGGTCCGCTGGTGTGTCGGGAGGGCCCGTGAAACGCTGGCTGCTGTTGATGCTGCTGCTGTTCTCCGGCGGGGGCTGGGCGGCGTGTACCATCAGTACGGTCAATGCCTCGTTTGGTAGCGTCACGTCGTTTGCGCTTAGCGGAACCGGGGAGGTGGAAACCACCGGTACGCTGGTAGTGGCATGCGATGCGGTACTGAATATTCTGACCAACGATTCGGTGACGTTGAATTACACCGCGGCGTCGGTTTCGGGCAACAGCCGCGCCAACCTGAAACGCACCGACGACACGAGTATTACGGATGTGATCCCCACCCGGCTGTGTGGATTATCGGGTTGTGCGAGCAGTAGCGAAGTGCAGATAAGTAAATCGTATACCTGGAGCGGTAACACCCTGCTGGGGTTGCTTGGCTCAAAGCGGTACAACATACCGCTCTATTTTCGCACCGTCGCCGGGCAAAACGTGACGGCCGGGCCTTACCAGGTGCTGTTGACCTTCAGCATCAATTACAACGTCTGTGCCGTCGGTCTTGGAAGCCTTTGTACGTCTCCCCAGTCGGGAACCGCAACAACCAGTATTCTGCTGAACATGACCGTCACCAATGACTGCAGCGCCATGACCACGCCGGACGTGAACTTTAACAGCGCGCCGCTGGTGCAAAGTTTCCCCACCGTCTCGCAGGCCATTGCCGTGACCTGTACTAAAGGCAGCACCTACACCATTGGCATTAATAATGGTGCCAACGCCCTGAACAACGTACGGCGTATGGTGAGCGGCAGCAACTTCCTCAGTTATGACATTTATAAAGAAGCCACCACCAACCGCTGGGGCGGCAGCGGTGCCGAACGCTGGACCAGCGCGACCGCGTCCCAGGTCAGCACCGACGGTTTACTGCGCACCTACAACTACACCGCGAAGGTCCTGACCAGTCAGACTACGCCTCCCGCTGGCACCTACACCGATACGCTGATTGTTGACGTCGCGTTTTAGTCCACGCTTTTCCCTTTCGCAAATGTAAAGTTCCTGTGGCCTGTGCCGATAACACCGTTAATAAATCTATGAGAAGGTGTTGTATGTTGAACCGTATCCGCGTTGTCACAATGCTTATGATGGTGCTGGTCATTTTCGCACTACTTCAGCTTATCTCCGGCGGGCTTTTTTTCTCGTCATTAAAACAGAACCAGGACAGTTTCGCCGCCTCGAACGATCTTCGCCTGCAGCAGAGTGAACTCACCTCGACGTGGGATCTGATGCTGCAAACGCGTATCAACCTGAGCCGCTCGTCCGCGCGCATGATGATGGACCCTAACAATCAGCAGAGCAGCGCGAAGACCGATCTGTTGAAAAATGCCCGCGCCACCCTGGCTGACGCCGCAAAACACTACGCCGCCTTCAAACAGATCGCGCCGCAGCCTGCTATGGCGCAGGTTAGCCAGAATATCGATGAAAAATACACTGCCTACTTTGCTGGCCTGACGGAGCTGATCCAGTTCCTGGAGAGCGGCAACATGGACGCCTATTTCGCACAGCCCACGCAGGGGATGCAAAACGCACTCGGCGCCGCGCTCGGGGAATACGCGAAGGCCAGTGGCGGTCTGTATCACTCGGCCTTTACGGAAAGCCAGAATGACTACCGCTTTGCGAAATGGCAGATGGCGGCGATGGCGCTGGCGCTGGTTATTGTCCTGGTCGCGGTGTGGTACGGCATTCGCCACATTCTGCTGAATCCTCTCGGTCGCGTCATTGCCCACATTCGTGAAATTGCCGGTGGCGATCTAACCAAAACGCTGGCCGTTTCCGGGCGCAATGAGATTACCGAACTGGCTAACAGCGTTGACCATATGCAGCGTTCGCTCATCGATACCGTCGCCAACGTGCGTAGCGGCACGGATGCCATCTATACCGGCACCAGCGAAATTGCGATGGGGAATAACGATCTCTCATCCCGTACCGAGCAGCAGGCGTCCGCGCTGGAAGAGACCGCTGCCAGCATGGAGCAGCTCACCGCAACCGTGAAGCAGAACGCCGATAACGCCCGTCAGGCCTCTCAGCTGGCTGAAAGCGCCTCCGAGACGGCGCAGCGCGGCGGCCGCGTGGTGGATGGCGTGGTGAAAACCATGCACGAAATTGCCGACAGCTCGAAGAAAATCGCCGACATCATCAGCGTCATCGACGGCATCGCCTTCCAGACCAATATTCTGGCGCTGAACGCCGCCGTGGAAGCGGCGAGGGCGGGTGAGCAGGGGCGCGGGTTTGCGGTGGTTGCCGGGGAAGTGCGCAACCTGGCCAGCCGCAGCGCCAACGCGGCGAAAGAGATTAAGGCCCTGATTGAAGACTCCGTCTCCCGCGTGGATACCGGCTCGGTACTGGTGGAAAGCGCCGGGGAGACCATGAATGACATCGTGAATGCTGTTACCCGCGTAACGGACATCATGGGTGAAATCGCCTCTGCATCTGATGAGCAGAGTCGTGGTATCGACCAGGTTGCCCTGGCGGTATCGGAAATGGATCGCGTGACACAACAAAACGCCGCGCTGGTGCAGGAGTCCGCGGCCGCGGCCGCTGCCCTTGAAGACCAGGCGAGCCGTCTGAAGATGGCCGTCTCGGCGTTTCGTCTCGCTTCACTCGCTGGAAATACGGTCACTGCGCAAGCCACGTATAAAGCGCCTGCCGCCGAATCGACGGCAACTCGCCTGCGTGCTGCAACGGCCGGACAAGATGAAAACTGGGAAACATTTTGACTGACAATTAAACCGCGGCTGCTTGCCGCTTGATGGGAGCGTGGATGTTAAATCGTATTCGTATCTCGACCACACTGTTTTTGATTCTGATCCTTTGCGGTGTGTTGCAGGTTGGCAGTAACGGGTTGTCTTTTTGGGCGTTTCGCGATGGCTATCAGAATTTGCAGGATGTTGAGGCGAGTAATCAGCAGCGCTCCGCACTGGCACAAACGCGTGCCGTGCTGTTGCAGGCAAGCACTGCGCTGAACAAGGCGGGCACCTTAACCGCGCTGAGCTATCCGCCGGATGACATTAAAGCGCTGATGGCCACCGCGCGAAGCAGCCTGAAACAGGCTGGCGCACAGTTTAACGCTTTCACGGCGCAGGCGGCGGGCAGCGAGAAAGAGCACGCGCTGAAAGCCGCCATGAAGAAGAACTTTGAACAGTGGTACAGCGATCTGGACCACCAGGCGACCTGGCTTGAGAACAACCAGCTCTCGGACTTTATGACCGCGCCGGTGCAGGCCTCACAGGATGCGTTCGACGGCAGCTTTAACGCGTGGCAGCAGGATATTAACCAGTCTGTTCAACGTGCAGAGGAAGACAGCCGTATCAGCTATCACATGTCGGGTGTGATCTTTGGCGTCGTCGTGATTCTGGCGGGGCTACTGACCGGTGGGGCACTGCTCTGGTCACGCAAAATGATTGTGCAGCCGCTGGCGATTATCAGCAGCCACTTCGACAGTATTGCGAAGGGCGATCTGGCGCGTCCGGTGGCGGTGTTCGGTAAGAACGAAATTTCGGCGATCTTTGCCAGCCTGAAGGCGATGCAGGGTGCCCTGCGGGAAACCGTCTCCGATGTGCGTCAGGGCAGTTATGCCATGCACACCGGGATCTCAGAGATTGCGGCAGGCAACAACGATCTCTCTTCCCGCACCGAGCAGCAGGCGGCCTCGCTGGCGCAGACGGCGGCCAGCATGGAGCAGCTGACCGCAACGGTCAGCCAGAACGCCGATAACGCGCGTCAGGCGTCTGACCTGTCAAAACAGGCGGCAATGACGGCGAAAAAAGGGGGCGATCAGGCCTCTCACGTTGCCAGCACCATGCAGGAGATTGCCACCAGCTCGCAAAAGATTGGTGACATCATCAGCGTGATCGACGGTATCGCGTTCCAGACCAACATTCTGGCGCTGAATGCCGCGGTTGAAGCGGCGCGCGCCGGTGAACAGGGGCGTGGGTTTGCGGTCGTGGCGGGGGAAGTGCGTAACCTGGCCAGCCGCAGCGCCAACGCGGCGAAAGAGATTAAGGTCCTGATTGAAGAGTCGGTATCACGCGTCCAGCAAGGCTCAGCCCTGGTGGATACGGCGGCGCATACCATGCATGAGATCGTCACCTCCGTCACGCGGGTTAACGACATCATGGGCGAGATTGCGTCTGCGTCGGACGAACAGCGTCGCGGCATTGAGCAGGTTGCTCAGGCCGTCAGCCAGATGGATCAGGTGACGCAACAGAATGCCTCGTTAGTTGAGGAAGCGGCAGCGGCAACCGATCAGCTGGCCAGCCAGGCGGATCGTCTCACCGGGCTGGTCGCGGTATTTAATGTGAAAGAGCACGTTGAAGCAGTAAAAGAAGTCGGGCGGTCGCAGGCCGTGCCAGTTGTATCCTGAATGTAATTAAGAAGGCGCTATGACATCACCAATGCCCCCTGGGCAAACGTCATTATTGTTGCAGATGACACAGCGCCTCGCGCTGTCCGACGCGCATTTTCGTCGGATATGTCAGTTAATCTACCAGCGTGCAGGGATCGTGCTTGCGGATCATAAGCGGGACATGGTCTACAACCGTCTGGTGCGGCGCTTGCGTACGCTGGGGCTGGATGATTTTGGTCGCTATCTGAGCATGCTCGAAGCCAACCAGAACAGCGCAGAGTGGCAGGCTTTTATCAACTCGTTAACCACTAACCTGACGGCCTTTTTCCGCGAAGCCCACCACTTCCCGGTACTGGCCGAGCACGCGCGGCGTCGTACCGGGGAGTATCGCGTCTGGAGTGCGGCCGCCTCGACCGGTGAAGAGCCGTACTCGCTGGCAATCACACTTGCCGACACGCTTGGGATGGCACCCGGGCGCTGGAAGGTGTACGCCAGCGATATCGACACCGAGGTGCTGGAGAAGGCGCGCAACGGCGTGTATCGCCAGGACGAACTGAAAACGCTGTCGCCGCAGCAGTTGCAGCGATATTTCATGCGTGGGACAGGCCCGCATGAAGGCCTGGTACGCGTACGCCAGGAGCTGGCGAATTGCGTCGAATTCGCGCCCGTTAACCTGCTGGACAAGCAGTACAACGTGCCGGGGCCATTTGACGCCATTTTTTGCCGTAACGTCATGATTTATTTTGATAAAACGACGCAACAGGACATTCTGCGTCGGTTTGTTCCGTTGCTCAAGCCTGACGGTTTACTGTTTGCCGGGCACTCGGAAAACTTCAGCAACCTCGCGCGAGAGTTTAGCCTGCGTGGGCAAACGGTATATGTGCTGAGTAAGGAAAAAGCATGAGTAAAATCAGGGTATTGTCTGTCGACGATTCAGCGCTGATGCGTCAGATCATGACTGAAATCATCAATAGCCACAGCGACATGGAGATGGTAGCAACGGCGCCCGATCCGCTGGTCGCGCGGGATTTAATTAAAAAATATAACCCCGACGTGCTCACGCTGGATGTCGAGATGCCGCGCATGGATGGCATCGATTTCCTGGAGAAATTGATGCGGCTGCGGCCGATGCCGGTGGTGATGGTCTCCTCCCTGACCGGGAAAGGATCGGAAATCACCCTGCGCGCGCTGGAGCTGGGGGCGGTAGATTTTGTCACCAAACCGCAGCTCGGTATTCGCGAGGGGATGCTGGCGTATAGCGAGATGATCGCGGAGAAAATTCGTACCGCATCGCGGGCAAAACTGGCGGCCCATAAGCCAATGGCCGCCCCGGCAACCCTGAAGGCCGGCCCGTTACTCAGCTCGGAAAAACTGCTGGTGATTGGGGCGTCAACCGGAGGAACAGAGGCAATTCGTCATGTACTCCAGCCATTGCCGCTTTCAAGTCCGGGTATTCTGATTACCCAGCATATGCCGCCAGGCTTTACCCGCTCGTTCGCCGAACGCCTGAATAAGCTGTGTCAGATCAGCGTGAAAGAGGCGGAAGATGGCGAGCGCGTGCTCCCGGGACATGCCTATATCGCCCCGGGTGATAAGCATATGGAGCTGGCGCGCAGCGGTGCAAACTATCAAATCAAAATTCATGACGGACCGCCGGTCAACCGGCACCGTCCGTCGGTGGATGTGCTGTTTCATTCGGTGGCGAAACATGCGGGGCGCAACGCCGTTGGGGTGATCCTGACGGGGATGGGCAACGATGGTGCCGCCGGAATGCTTGCAATGCACCAGGCTGGCGCCTGGACGATTGCGCAGAATGAAGCAAGTTGTGTGGTGTTCGGCATGCCGCGCGAGGCCATCAATATGGGTGGCGTGAGCGAAGTGGTCGATCTTAGCCAGGTAAGCCAGCAGATGCTGGCGAAAATCAGTGCCGGACAGGCAATACGTATTTGACTCAGGAGTATTATTTTATGGCGGATAAAGAGCTTAAGTTTTTGGTTGTGGATGACTTTTCCACCATGCGTCGCATTGTGCGCAACCTGCTGAAAGAGCTGGGCTTCAACAACGTTGAAGAAGCAGAAGACGGCGTTGATGCGCTGAACAAACTGCAGGCGGGTGGGTTTGGTTTTGTTATCTCCGACTGGAACATGCCAAACATGGACGGTCTGGAGCTGCTGAAAACCATTCGTGCCGATGCGGGAATGGCGTCCTTGCCGGTTCTGATGGTCACCGCAGAAGCGAAAAAAGAGAACATCATTGCTGCTGCACAGGCGGGCGCAAGCGGCTATGTGGTGAAGCCATTCACCGCGGCAACCCTGGAAGAGAAGCTCGGTAAGATCTTCGAGAAACTCGGCATGTGAGGTGATGGAAATGTTGCAACCTGCTATGAAACCCGTTGAAGAACACTCGCCGAGCGATATCATCGTCCGTATTGGCAGTCTGACGCGCATGCTGCGTGACAGCCTGCGTGAGCTGGGTCTGGATCAGGCGATTGCGGAAGCGGCGGAAGCGATTCCTGACGCGCGAGATCGTCTGGACTACGTTGTGCAGATGACCGCCCAGGCGGCAGAACGTGCGCTGAACAGCGTTGAAGCGTCGCAGCCCCATCAGGATGCGATGGAAAAGGGCGCGAAAGCGCTGACCCAACGCTGGGACGAGTGGTTCGAGAACCCGATTGAGCTGGCGAATGCCCGCGAGCTGGTGACCGATACCCGTCAGTTCCTGGGGGATGTGCCGGGCCACACCAGCTTCACCAACGCCCAACTGCTGGATATCATGATGGCGCAAGATTTCCAGGACCTGACGGGTCAGGTGATCAAGCGCATGATGGATGTGATTCAGGAGATTGAACGCCAGCTGCTGATGGTTCTGCTGGAGAACATCCCGGAACCGGCAGCCCGTCCAAAACGCGAGAACGAAAGCCTGCTCAATGGCCCACAGCTCGACGCCAGCAAAGCGGGCGTGGTGGCAAGCCAGGATCAGGTTGACGATCTGCTGGACAGCCTCGGCTTCTGATTGGTGCCGTTACCCTCAGGTTGCCTGCGTAACCTGAGGGTCTGTTCTAGCGCAGATCCATCTTCACCGTGACGTTTCCTTCGAAGCTCCCCGGTGCGGGCGTGGCATCCGTGGTGCTGACGGGAACCGCCTGTATTTTAACGCTGCCGTTTCCCTGCTCGTCCAGGTTTACTGGAAATGCATAAGTCCCATCCAGCGCCACGTTCTGGCTATTTTCGTCGTACACCCGCACGCCCAGATCGTCCCTTTCAAGCAGCTTAGCAATGTAGGGCGTACTGCTATCCACTATGCCCTGGTCGGCCGTCAGGGTGAGCTTTATCCGGTCATTATTACCAACGGCGTTATCGTCACAGTGGTAGTTAATATCGACGCTTTTTAGGGCATAGCCCTGAGGCGGTTGCCCTTTGCGGGTAAACTGTTTACTGACGATGCTGCCAAACTGGACTTCAATCGTGCTGCCTGCGTTGATGGTGCAGCTCAGCGGTGCAGAAAGGGTGCCGCCAAACCAGATATCAGAGACGTGTTCTGCCTGAGTAGCGTCGCAGCTTCCACCGGTGCCAATATAAAGGCAGGCGTAGTTTTGGGCGATGAGCGTCGCCGGGATCACCTCTTCACCCAGGATCGGTTTTTTTATGTGCAGCAGCACGGCCACGACGTTCCAGCGAAACTTGCGTTTCGATGCGGCACCACCGTCAGGCCGGGAGTCATTGCTGCATACGTCGCTTTCTTCTTCTGTTTTAGACAGGCTCGATTCGAGCACGGTAAGCATATTTCCCCGCGGGGTCGGGTACTCATTGATCGGGATTGGGGTGAGCGAGCTGCCGTCCGGGGAGTTAATCGCATCCGCATAGCCAGTAATGTGGGCATCAATTTTATCCGTAAGATAGCCAGTACCGCTGGTGCCGGGGTTAAGGGGACTGCCAGCCAGGGTTTTTTCGTAGACGGTGCTTGACGAAAACATGTTTCCCGGGCACGTGCAGTTTGCTTCCAGGTCGGCACCTGCGCCGACCAGGTGACCCGGAATATCATAATCGTTGTTTGCAACGTTTTCCGTCGACGTAAATTCATGATGGTAATCAATGGAATACGTCTGTGGGGCTCCGAAACAATTTTTGAGTACCGTGACGGCGCCGAAAGCCCCCGTTGATACCAGCATCAGCGTGCTGGTCAGAGAAACCGTAAGGGTCCGTCTTTTCATTTTAGTGAGCATAAGCTGTTTCCTGCTGACAAAGCGCGCGGGTTGAACGGATACCGTTAGGGCTCTCCGTGTATCCCTCTGCCTGCTGTAAAATATGGGCGACGCACTGTTGGTCTGGCGCTTTTCCCCATTTCACCGTGAGCTGTGTGGGCTCGCCGACGCCGGCCAGGTATACCGTGCTGGTATCGTCCACGATGCCGCTCAGGTCCGCGTTCGCGCTGGTGACGATTGCGCCAAAGGGGACGCGTTGATTGCCGGGGCGGGTTAACGCGATCAGCATTCGATAACCAACGTGCGCATCGAACCGGCTTTCAACGGCGGCATTACGTGAAGGGATCACCCGGATTGACGTATCGCTGCTCTCCACGTTTTCGGGCAGGCTTGCGGTGTCGATACGAATCGCATTTTCCTGATACGGCGTCAGGGACGGGATAACGGCGTTACCCAGCCAGTCTGTCTGAATACCCTGCTGGTTCTGAAAGCGTACACCGGAGGCGCCGTTGGCATTGACAATGGCAAACTGGCTCCCTAACGGCTACGCCAGCGTAACGCCGCGGGGGTGTGCAACAATGGCCCCGCTGATCCCGTAGTTCATCTGCTCCGCGCTGCCGGAAGAGGCGTAATAACCGGCATTCAGGTTGGCGTATTGAGAACGATAGGTACCATATACGCTGCTGGTATCCTCCCCATCGTGATTAGAATGGCTTTGCTGCAGCGAATAGCTTAAACGTTCGTCGTCCAGCAGCGTTCCGTTGACGCCGATATTGTGTCGGGTGTAGCCATTTTTGGTGTTGCTGATGTTATAGCTACTCCACGCGCGGGGGAGCCAGCGAGTTAGCGGCACGCTAAAGCCGAAGGAGACCATCCGGTCGGCCTCCTCGTCGTTCGTTTTACTGTAGGTATATGCCAGGTGATAACTCACCCCAGACAGAACGGTGTTAAAACCTAACGACAGGCTGCGTTCTTTTTTCGACGTCCCCCAGTAGTCCTGCTGGTAGCCGTTAAGATAGAGACTGACGCCAGCAAGGTTCTGGCTGATACTGGCCTGAACGCGGTTGCGTTTGTTATAGCGGAAGAGCAAATCGCTATCGTGTCCGTCCTGCTTCTGATTAGCGTCAGCAAAGCTGTAATACCCGCGACTCGAGTAGCGATAACTGCCAAGCGTGAAATTGGTATCGGTGGCGTCAATTTTCCCCGAATAGAGTACGCGCCAGGACTGGCCGACATGCTTGCTGCCGTCGTCAAGCGTGGTATCGGCGGCGGTGACGTCTGTAGAGAGCGAACCCAGCGGCCCCAGCGCGATGCCAGCGCCCGTATTGAGGGCACTATAGTCTTGCGAAAGGGTTAGCCCGCCAAACCAGGTCAGCAGATTGTTGACGCCGTAGATGACGCTCCCCTGAAGGAAGTCGGGCTCCTTTTGGTCACTCCCGCTGTCTGCGCGATAACGGCCCGCCGTCAATTCATACTTCATGTGTCCCGGGCGCTGCATAATGGCGATGCTTGAGTAGGGTTGAGTAAAGTGATGTTCGGTGCCGTCGGCCTCTTTCACCGTCACTTCCAGGTCGCCGCTGTTGGTGGTGGAGTAAAGGTCGTTGAGCTCAAACGCTCCGGGGGCTACGTTCTGCTGGTAGATGAGATATCCGTTCTGGCGCACCGAGACGACCGCATTCGAGCTGGCGACGCCGCGAATGACCGGTGCATAGCCGCGTTGGCTATAGGGCAACATTTCTTCGTCCGTGGCGAGATTGACGCCCCAATACTGCAGGCTGTCGAACACTTCGCCGCGCGTGCTGCTCTCGCCCGCGGTGAACTGCGCTCTCAGCGCGTCGATGTCGTGCTGCAGGAAAGTGTTGATGTTATCCCACTGTGAATCGCCGTCCGATTTGCTCCACGTTGAGTAGTTTCGAAGACGCCAGCCGCCCAGGTTCGCCCCGGTACGCAAATTCAGATAGCGGCTTTCTGTGCTGTCCTCGCGATCTTCTTTGCTTTGCGAGCCCGACAGCGAATAATCGCTGAACAGGACGGGAACACCATCGTCCCAGCGCGAGGGATCGATAAAATCGCGACCGTTATCAGCCAGCGCGGCCTGGGGGATGCTCAACCTAAGCGTCATTGTTGAGAAATCAAGCTCTGCAGACGCCTGTGGAATATAGTTATCCAGCGACTCTGGGAGCGTTTCCTCCGCCGGACGCTTCAGCAACGGAGGATAACGGTCGATATTAATGCCCCAGGCGCGCAGCATCGCGGGGCTCAATTGGGGGATCAGGCGCCCGTCAGATCTGCTGACGTAGCGAATGTTGGCATCCTTCAGCCTGCGATCGTTGATTGTGATGACGGAAGAGTAGGTGCCGGGCAACTGGGCATTCGATTTTGTAAAAAGCGAGAGGTCGATATCCTGCTGCGTCAGCATGTCCCCTTCGAGTGAGGAAGGGGAAAAGAGATACTCCCGGGCATCTGCGGAAAAAATCATTAACATCAGGGTACTCGCCAGACAGCGGGTAACCGAATTCAGCCGAAAGGTTCCCCCAACAGGCAAGAAATTACGTCCTGCAATCATTCTGTCGTTTATCCCCTGGTCAGATGGAACGTGTATTTTTCGGAGGCATTGCCGTAATCGGTAATGCACCGCCAACTGACGTCATTCGCCGGTGCAGCGTCGGGAAGAGGGATATCAACGCGTGATGCTGGCCCCACCATATCGGCGCTTTCGAGCTTCTGCGAGCCTAGCGAGAGAGAGTCAAAAACGGTGTAAAACGCACTGTCGTTTATCACCGTCAGCTGCTGGCCCTGGCGAACGAAGCGCAGATTCTTGCAGGACTCGCCTGGCGTCCCGTTGAGCCCCACGGGACGCCAGAACAGCTTCAGTCGCGTTTTGTAGATGAGTCGTAGCACGTTTTTATCGGCATCCTCTGCGGCGGTTGCGGGCACCGTGCGGACATTCAAATAAAACAGCGTCTCTTTGTCTTTCGGTAACGGGCTGCCGTTCCAGGTGATTCGCAGGCTTTGCTCTTTTTGAGGATCGAGTCGAAAGAGGGGGGGCGTGACAATAAAGGGCCCACGCGTTTTGCCATCGCCAGTGTCTGTCCAGGTCTGGATCAGCCAGGGCAATTCTTTTTCACTGTTCGTAAGCGGCAGGGCAACTTCCTTTTTTGCAGCATCGTAAATTATGCGGGTGCGGCCGATTTGTATTCCCGCGGCGTGACAAAACGAACTTGTTATGACGGGAAGGCATAATAAAAACAGCAGGGATGTGCGCACGGGAAACCCTTATTGGAGCAGGTTGAAATAATGATAATAGTCCGCTTTCGGACTATTATCGGAGCATGACGCATTACGTGTCATTATCTAATCAGTGGCATGCTGAATATTAGATAAACAGGTATTAACGGTATAAAATATTCACCGTCATATCCGCATCGGCAGGGCCAGCGGTCACCGTTGCGGCAAATGACTTATAGCGGGCGTTAAAGTCGGCTTTAATGGTATCGGTAGTACGGGTGGCCAGTTGAATATAAACCTGTCCTTCTGCCCCATCCATGGTGATAAGTTGAGTGTCTTTGCCCGCCGGGCTAACGGCGACGCCGATACCGGTGGCGGCGGTCTCACCGGTGGTGGTGATTTTGCTGACATCCAGCAGCGTAGAGGTATTGGTCAGGGTCGTCGTGCCGTTAAAGGTGAGCTGTACTGCCGGCAGCCCATCGCTCTTTACCGGGCAGTTTGCGAGCGTAATCGAGAACGGGGTCAGGGAAGATTCAGTTCCGACCGCCTTAAAAAGAGATTTAGGGTACGTCCCCAGAGGGACCGTACTGTCCGTGCCGCTATCACCCTGAATGGTGCAGCTCGGTTCAATAATTTCTCCCGTAAAGTGGACCGTCCCCGCATTCATTTCGGCAGCAAAACTGCCCATCGAAATGGCCGCAAGTACTGCGCCAGCCATAAAGTTATTTTTGAAATCCATCTGCAAAAACTCCTGAGTTTAAAAACACGTTAGGTATTCAATTTAATATTTTGGCTCAATTGACACCGTGCAGAAGTATAGCGGGTAATTTCCTTCAAGTAATTGCGGGTCAAGATTAATATTAATTATTATAACCGTCATGAAAAATATTTTAATACTGGAGAAAAACCATCATTGATATAAATCAATTATAATTTTTTCGATTTAATATTATCCATAAGTATATTTTGATCAAAAAATAGACGTATTTTGATGATGAAACCGGCCAACTCAGTTTTTAAAAATTTTATATTTATTTTTATTAAAAACACTTTTAAAAAATAATCAGTATTAAAAAGTGAATGCCAAACCTGAGTTGTACGTTTTTTGAACGGCAAACGGCCTCGCTACAGCGTTTAATCGTTAAAGTGGTTAACAGGGCATGATTATAGGGGTTTATCTACCCATTGGCGATAACCTCCCGTGGCAAGATAACCGTGACGTAATGGGCTGAGCATGCACTGTGGCAGAAGAGAACGACGACAAAACGGAAGCCCCCACACCCCACCGACTTGAAAAAGCGCGTGAGGAAGGGCAGATCCCCCGATCCCGAGAATTGACCTCCCTGCTGATCCTTGTCGTAGGGGTGTGCATTATCTGGTGGGGTGGGGAGTCGCTCGCCCGCAAGCTGGCGGGAATGCTCTCAACTGGCTTACGTTTTGACCACAGTATGGTCAATGACCCGAATCTGATCCTCAGCCAGATTATTCAGTTAATAAAAGGGGCCATGGTTGCGCTGCTGCCCTTAATTACCGGCGTGGTGCTGGTGGCGCTGGTCTCTCCAGTCATGCTGGGCGGTCTGGTGTTTAGCGGAAAATCACTGCAGCCCAAATTTTCGAAGCTGAACCCACTGCCGGGCATTGCGAAAATGTTTTCGGCGCAGACCGGGGCCGAGCTGCTCAAGGCTATTCTCAAATCGGTGCTGATGGGCAGTTCTGCCGGGTTCTTCCTCTGGTATCACTGGCCCGAAATGATGCGCCTCATCAGCGAGTCGCCCCTTACTGCCATGAGTAACGCCCTGAATCTGGTTGGACTCTGCGCGCTGCTGGTGGTGCTCAGCATTATCCCGATGGTCGGTTTTGACGTTATCTTCCAGCTTTATAGCCATTTCAAGAAACTGCGGATGTCACGTCAGGATATCCGTGACGAATATAAGCAGATGGAAGGTGACCCGCACGTTAAAGGGCGTATCCGTCAAATGCAGCGTGCTGCCGCTCGTCGGCGCATGATGGAGGATGTGCCGAAGGCGGATGTCATCGTCACCAACCCGACACACTATTCCGTTGCCTTGCGCTACGACGAAAACAAGATGAGCGCGCCGAAAGTGGTGGCGAAAGGGGCGGGGCTGATCGCACTTCGTATCCGGGAAATTGGCACCGAAAACCGCGTGCCGATCCTGGAAGCTCCACCGCTGGCGCGTGCCTTATACCGCCATGCGGAAATCGGACAACAGATCCCGGGACAACTCTACGCCGCGGTGGCGGAAGTGCTGGCCTGGGTATGGCAGTTGAAACGCTGGCGTCTGGCCGGGGGTCAACGGCCTGTGAAACCTGAGAACCTTCCGGTGCCTGCCGCGCTGGATTTTATGAACGAGAAGGACACTGATGGCTAATCTGGTGGCAATGTTGCGCCTGCCCGGCAACCTGAAATCGACCCAATGGCAGATCCTCGCCGGGCCGATTCTCATCCTGTTAATTTTGTCGATGATGGTTCTGCCGCTCCCGGCATTCATCCTCGATCTGCTGTTCACGTTTAATATTGCGCTCTCCATTATGGTGCTGCTGGTGGCGATGTTCACTCAGCGGACCCTGGAGTTTGCCGCGTTCCCGACCATTCTGCTGTTTACCACTCTGCTGCGACTGGCACTGAACGTGGCGTCCACGCGTATCATCCTGATGGAAGGACACACCGGCGCGGCAGCAGCAGGTAAAGTGGTGGAGGCCTTCGGCCACTTCCTGGTAGGCGGTAATTTCGCTATCGGTATCGTGGTGTTCGTTATCCTCGTGATCATCAACTTTATGGTTATCACCAAAGGTGCCGGACGTATTGCGGAAGTGGGCGCCCGTTTTGTGCTGGACGGGATGCCGGGCAAGCAGATGGCGATCGACGCCGATCTGAATGCCGGGTTAATCGCGGAAGATGAAGCCAAAAAACGCCGTGCGGAAGTCACTCAGGAAGCGGACTTCTACGGATCCATGGACGGTGCGAGTAAGTTTGTGCGCGGTGACGCCATCGCGGGCATTCTGATCATGGTGATTAACGTGGTGGGCGGCCTGCTGGTGGGGGTATTGCAGCACGGCATGGACATGGGCCACGCGGCGGAAAGCTACACGCTGCTGACTATTGGTGATGGTCTGGTCGCGCAGATCCCGGCGCTGGTCATCTCCACGGCGGCGGGCGTGATTGTCACCCGCGTGAGTACCGATCAGGACGTTGGCGAGCAGATGGTTGGCCAGCTCTTCAGTAACCCGCGCGTAATGCTGCTGGCCGCTGCCGTACTGGGTTTGCTTGGTCTGGTACCGGGCATGCCAAACCTCGTCTTCCTGCTGTTTACGGCGGGTCTGCTGGGCCTTGCCTGGTGGATGCGTGGCCGTGAAACCCAACCGGCGGCGGATCCGGTTCCGGTGAAAATGCCGGAGAATACTCAGGCCGTCGAGGCGACGTGGAACGACGTGCAGCTGGAAGATTCCCTGGGAATGGAAGTGGGGTATCGCCTGATCCCGATGGTGGATTTTCAGCAGGATGGCGAGCTGCTTGGCCGTATCCGCAGTATCCGTAAAAAATTCGCTCAGGATATGGGCTTCCTGCCGCCGGTGGTTCACATCCGTGACAATATGGATCTGCCGCCTGCACGCTACCGTATTCTGATGAAAGGGGTCGAAATTGGCAGCGGCGATGCCTACCCGGGTCGCTGGCTGGCCATTAACCCTGGCACCGCGGCAGGCACGCTGCCGGGCGAGCAAACCGTCGATCCGGCCTTTGGTCTGGCGGCCATCTGGATTGAAAGTGCGCTGAAAGAGCAGGCGCAAATCCAGGGGTATACGGTAGTCGAAGCCAGTACCGTGGTGGCAACCCATCTTAATCATCTGATTGGGCAATTCTCGGCAGAGCTGTTTGGTCGTCAGGAAGCGCAGCAGCTTCTCGACCGCGTGACGCAGGAGATGCCGAAGCTGACGGAAGATCTGGTCCCGGGCGTGCTGACGTTAACCACGCTGCACAAGGTGCTGCAAAACCTGCTCGAGGAAAAAGTGCCGATTCGCGATATGCGAACCATTCTGGAAACCCTTGCCGAGCATGCGCCGCTGCAAAGCGATCCGCACGAGCTGACGGCGGTGGTGCGCGTGGCGCTGGGGCGCGCAATCACGCAGCAGTGGTTCCCGGGAACCGGAGAAGTGCAGGTGATTGGCCTCGACACGCCGCTTGAACGTCTGCTGCTGCAGGCTCTGCAGGGCGGGGGCGGCCTGGAGCCAGGTCTGGCGGATCGCCTGCTGGAGCAGACCCAGGAGGCGCTGGCACGTCAGGAGATGCTGGGGGCGCCACCGGTGCTGCTGGTCAACCATGCGCTGCGTCCGCTGCTGTCGCGCTTCCTGCGTCGCAGCCTGAACCAGCTGGTGGTGCTGTCGAATATGGAGTTGTCGGATAACCGTCATATCCGCATGACGGCGACGATTGGAGGAAAATAATGGCTAAATGGCTTTGGATTATGCTCTTCCCGCTGGCGGCACAGGCGGCCGGGGAAGGCGCCTGGCAGGCAAGCAGCATGGGCGTGACCCTGAGCAACCGGGGTGTCGCCATGTCTTCTACTCCGCTGTCGCCCTCTGAAGCGGTTTCCGGTCTGATGGGGATGGTGGTCTGGAATTACAGACTGATTGGCCCAACGCCAGCCGGACTGCGGGTGCGGCTCTGCTCCCAGAGTCGCTGTACGGAAATCGACGGAGAGAATGGCACGACGCAGGCGTTCAACGGCGTGCCCGCCATTGAACCTTTGCGTTTTATCTGGGAAGTGCCGGGCGGGGGACGTTTGATCCCGGCGCTGAAAGTGCAGAGCAATTCTGTCATTGTAAACTACCGCTAACTGCCCGCTTTTTCACCAGCCATCAGGTAATACTGATGGCTGGCTCGCAAAACTGACCTCACCTTTTGATGAAAAAGAAACGCTGTTTTATAAATCAGTGACACGCGTGACGATACTCTTTGCATTTTTGCCATTCACCCCCTGCGTGATGGCAGAAACAGAAAGGTATCAGGAAGTCGATGCCTTTACTGTAGCCGTGTAAAAGCTCCCGGACGAGGTTTGCTTACAGGGAGTCTCCCAACATTGATTAGGGTTGACGGCAATGAAAACACGTAAAATTGGACTCGCAAATTATCTTGCATACGGGTCAGGTGATTTCCTCGGGGCGGGTACCACCGCCCTGACGGCGGCCTGGCTTTTGTATTTTTACACCACCTTCTGTGGACTCACACCGATTGAAGCAACGTTCATTTTTGCCGCGGCACGGGTGCTGGATGCCGTTGTCAGTCCGTTAATGGGGTTCTTGACGGACAACTTCGGTACGACCTGGCTCGGAAAGCGCTTTGGTCGCCGTAAATTCTTTATTCTGCTGGGGATCCCGTGCGTATTCAGCTACTCGCTGATGTGGGTGGGGGACATGAATTTCTGGTATTACCTGCTGACTTATCTTGTGTTTGATATTGTCTACACCATGATTCTGGTGCCGTACGAGACGCTGGTGCCGGAAATGACCGATGACTTCAAACAGAAAACCAAGTTCTCCGGGGCGCGTATTTCCATGGCGCAGATGTCCGCCATTCTGGCCTCCTTTCTGCCCGGGATATTGCTCACGCATTTCGGTAAAGACAATGCGGTCTCCTTCTTCTATGCAAGCCTGGTTTTCTCCGTTCTGTGCGCCCTGATGCTCATTTTCGTCTGGTGCTTTACCTGGGAACGTCCGCGTGAGGAATGGTCCGAAGCGGCGCTGCGGGCTGAAGAAGAGAAGAAGAAGCTGACACTCGGCCAGAGCCTCAATCGTCTGTTCGTGGAATTGAGTTCTACGCTGCGAATTAAAATTTTCCGCCAGCATCTGGGCATGTATCTCGGCGGCTACATTGCGCAGGATGTATTTAACGCGGTCTTCACCTACTACGTGGTGTTTGTGCTGATGCAGGAAGCCTCAATGGCCTCTAACCTGCTCGGTACGATGGCCATCTTCCAGTTTCTCGCCGTGCTCGGGATGATCCCGCTGTGCATTCGCTTTGGTCCTGCGCCGTCCTACCGCATGGTGGTGGTACTGTTTGGCCTGGCCTCTCTTTCTTACGCCGTCCTCTATTATGCCGGGCTGAGCGACATCTATTCTCTGCTGCTGCTGGTTTCTGCCATTGCCGGCCTTGGCCGCGGCGGTATCAACTACGTGCCTTGGAATACCTATACCTACATCGCTGATGTGGACGAAGTGATCACCGGTCAGCGCCGCGAAGGGATCTTCGCCGGCATCATGACCCTCACCCGTAAAGCCTCTCAGGCCGGTGCGGTGATGCTGGTGGGCATCGTGATGCAGATGTCCGGCTTTGTCAGCGGTCAGAAAGTGCAGCCTGCGGAAGTGAGCCATACCATTTTGATGATCCTGAGTGTGGGCACCCTCCTGGTGCTGTTCTGCGGATTCCTCGTTTCCCTGCGCTTCAGACTGAATTTACAGACCCACAGCACGCTGCGCGAGGAGACCGCGAAAATGCGTGCGTGGGGTCATGCGATACCGGAATCAGCGACGCCGCATGCCCGCGCCACTGTCGAGATGCTGGCCGGTATGCCGTATGCGTCACTGTGGGGTAATAACAACATCGGTTATCTGAATCGCAATAAGCCAGCCGCACCTTCGCTGAAGGATGGTGCAGTACTGAATTCGACATACAACAGAGGTTAAGATGATGAAAGTTTGGCCTGTCAAACATAGCCCGTTATTGCGTCAACCTGAACGCTTTATTGCCAGAGATGAGCTGAAAGCACTGATTCAAAAGGTGACGCATAACCTGGTCAATATCCACGACAAGACGGGTGAGTTTTTGCTGCGGCTGGACGACGGGCGCGTGATCGACACCAAAGGCTGGGCCGGATGGGAATGGACGCACGGCGTCGGTTTGTACGGTATCTGGCAGTATTACTGCCAGACCGGTGACACAGGCATGCGCGACATTATCGACAGCTGGTTTGCTGACCGTTTTGCTGAAGGTGCCACTACCAAAAACGTCAATACGATGTCGCCGTTCCTGACGCTGGCCTGTCGTTATGAAGAGACCAAAAACCCGGCCTGGCTGCCGTGGCTGGAAAGCTGGGCGGAATGGGCGATGACCGAGATGCCGCGCACCGATCACGGTGGCATGCAGCACATCACCCTGGCGGAAGAGAATCATCAGCAGGTGTGGGATGACACGCTGATGATGACGGTGTTGCCGCTGGCGAAAATCGGCAAACTGCTCAACAAACCGGAGTACGTTGAAGAGGCGGTGTATCAGTTCCTGCTGCACGTGCAGAACCTGATGGACCGGGAGACGGGCCTGTGGTTCCACGGCTGGAGTTACGACGGCAACCATAACTTTGCTCATGCCCGCTGGGCGAGGGGCAACAGCTGGCTCACCATCGTGATTCCGGATTTCCTTGAACTGGTTGATTTGCCGGAAAACAACGCCGTGCGCCGTTATCTGGTGCAGGTATTGAATGCGCAAATTGCCGCGCTGGCAAAGTGTCAGGACGAGAGCGGCTTGTGGCATACCCTGCTGGACGATCCGGGCTCGTACCTGGAGGCGTCCGCGACGGCCGGGTTTGCCTACGGGATCCTGAAAGCGGTGCGTAAGCGCTATGTTGCGCCTGCGTATGCTGACGTTGCTGAAAAAGCGATTCGCGGCATCGTGAAAAATATCTCGCCGGAAGGGGAGTTATTGCAAACGTCGTTCGGCACGGGGATGGGCAGCGACCTGGCGTTTTATCGCCAAATCCCGCTGACGTCGATGCCCTATGGACAGGCCATGGCGATTCTGTGTCTGACGGAGTATTTGCGGAAGTATTTCTGATAATAAAAAACCCGGCGGCTGCCGGGTTTTTTGTATTACATACGCTCTACGGTTTCGATACCCAGGGTATCCAGACCCAGCTTCAGGGTCTTCGCCGTCAGTTGCGCCAGCTTCAGGCGGCTGTTGCGGACCGATTCATTTTCCGCAGACAGAATAGGGCAGTGCTCGTAGAAGCCGGAGAACAGACCCGCCAGATCGTACAGGTAAGCGCACATAACGTGCGGCGTACCGTCACGGGCGACAACCGTCAGCGTCTCTTCAAACTGCAGCAGACGCGCCGCCAGCTGGGCTTCACGATCTTCCGTGATGGTCACGGTCGCATTCGCCAGTACGTTTTCATCAATGTTCGCCTTACGGAACACCGAGAGCACGCGGGTGTAAGCATATTGCATGTAAGGCGCCGTGTTGCCTTCAAACGCCAGCATGTTATCCCAGTCGAAGATATAGTCGGTGGTACGGTTTTTAGAGAGATCCGCGTATTTCACCGCGCCGATACCGACGGCGTTAGCCAGTTTTTCCAGCTCGTCGGCAGGCATGTCCGGGTTCTTCTCTGCCACCAGACGACGGGCGCGCTCCAGCGCTTCATCCAGCAGGTCAGACAGCTTCACGGTACCACCCGCACGGGTTTTGAACGGCTTGCCGTCTTTACCGAGCATCATGCCGAACATGTGGTGTTCCAGCGGAACGCAATCCGGTACGTAACCGGCTTTACGCACGATAGTCCAGGCCTGCATCAGGTGCTGGTGCTGACGGGAGTCGATGTAGTACAGCACACGGTCAGCATGCAGGGTTTCGTAACGGTACTTCGCGCAGGCGATATCGGTGGTGGTGTAGAGATAGCCGCCATCCTTTTTCTGGATGATCACGCCCATCGGTTCACCTTCCTTGTTTTTGTACTCATCAAGGAACACGACCGTTGCACCTTCGCTCTCAACCGCCAGGTTTTTCGCTTTCAGGTCCGCCACAATGCCCGGCAGCATTGGGTTGTACAGGCTTTCACCCATGACATCATCACGGGTCAGGGTCACGTTCAGACGGTTATAGGTAAGCTGGTTCTGGGACATGGTGATGTCCACCAGCTTGCGCCACATCTCGAGGAAGTATTGATCCCCGCCCTGCAGCTTGACGACGTAGCTGCGCGCGCGCTCGGCAAAGGTTTCGTCTTCGTCGTAATGCTTTTTCGCTTCGCGGTAGAACCCTTCCAGGTCCGCCAGCGCCATTTCGCCCGCGTTTTCCTGCTGCTGTTTTTCCAGGTAAGCAATCAGCATGCCGAACTGGGTACCCCAGTCGCCAACGTGGTTTGCGCGGATTACCTTGTGACCGAGAAACTCAAGCGTGCGCACCGCGGCATCACCAATGATGGTGGAACGCAGGTGGCCAACGTGCATCTCTTTCGCCACGTTCGGGGCAGAGTAGTCGATCACCACCGTCTGCGCTTGTGGTCGGGAGACACCCAGACGGTCTGATTTCAGCGCCGCGTCAACGTGGCTTGCCAGGAATGCAGGCTCCAGGAAAATGTTGATAAAGCCCGGGCCAGCGATTTCGGTTTTGCTGGCGATACCGGTGAGATCCAGATGCGTCAATACCTGCTCAGCGAGCTGTCGCGGCGGCATGCCCAGTTTTTTAGCCACTGCCATCACGCCATTAGCCTGATAGTCGCCAAACTGTACTTTTGCTGACTGACGAACCTGTGGTTCGCAATCCGCAGGCGCACCTGCGGCAATCAGTGCCTGACTGACTTTTTCGGAGAGAAGAGCCTGAATATTCACCTGGATACCTTACGTTTTTGATGCGGGCCTACAACCGCCCGCGCCAGTTAAAGAATTTAGGGCGGGAGTATACTGCAAATGCCTTCTGCCGTCAGCATTGCGGGGCCCGAAGATTGCTCAGAATCCAGCCAGAGAAGAGGTGCATAAACATGCAGTCGTAAAAACCGCGATTCAGAGGTTGGTCGAAACAGGGCAACAGAGTAAATTAGCGGCTTTGCGACATGAAAAGAGACTGACGTATGGCGAACTGGCAATCCATTGACGAACTGCATGATATTTCCGCAGATTTACCGCGCTTCACCCAGGCGTTCACAGAACTTGCCACCCGTCTTGGTCTGGATATCGCGCCGCTTGAGGCCGATCACATCTCTTTGCGCTGCCATCAAAACGCGACTGCCGAGCGCTGGCGTCGCGGGTTTGAACAGTGTGGCGAGTTGCTTTCTGAGAACATGATTAATGGTCGTCCCATTTGTCTGTTCAAACTGCATGAACCGGTCTGCGTGGCGCACTGGCAATTCACCGTTGTAGAACTGCCATGGCCGGGTGAAAAACGTTACCCGCACGAAGGCTGGGAGCATATCGAAATCGTCCTGCCGGGTGAGCCGGAAACGTTGAACGCGCGCGCGCTGGCCCTGCTCTCAGACGAGGGATTAAGCCAGCCGGGCATTTTTGTGAAGACAAGTTCGCCCAAAGGCGAGCGTGAGCGTCTGCCTAATCCGACGCTGGCCGTGACTGACGGGCAGGTGACGGTGAAATTTCATCCGTGGACCATTGAGCAGATCGTTGCCAGCGAAGCCTGAGAGTTGTGACTCGTCGCTGAGACCCAAAACAAGAGGCGTGCCATGATGGCGCGTTAAGCCGATTTTAAGGAGGAGTCGATGGCGCTGCTGGAGATTTGTTGTTATAGCGTGGAGTGTGCCGTCACCGCGCAACGGAAAGGGGCCGATCGCATTGAACTGTGCGCCGCCCCGAAAGAAGGAGGGTTAACGCCCTCATACGGCGTGCTGACGTCGGCCCGTAAGGCCGTCACCCTTCCGGTACACCCCATTATTCGTCCTCGCGGCGGTGATTTTTGTTATACGTCGGGTGAGTTCAGTGCCATGCTTGAAGATATCGCCCTTGTTCGTGACCTCGGGTTCCCCGGGCTGGTGACCGGCCTGCTGGATGAAGACGGTGAGGTCGATCTGCCGCGTATGCGTCAGGTGATGGACGCCGCAAAAGGAATGGCCGTGACGTTTCATCGTGCGTTTGATATGTGCAAAAAACCACTGCAAGCGTTTGATACCCTTGCCGAACTGGGTGTGGCGCGCGTTCTGACATCAGGGCAACAGTCTTCTGCTGAAAAAGGTCTGCAATTAATTACGGAACTAAAAGCCCATTCCGGTGTTCCAATAATAATGGCGGGTGCGGGAGTCCGTGCCGGCAATCTGGAACGGTTTTTAAACGCCGGGGTGGAAGAGCTTCACAGCTCTGCGGGGAAATGGATACCTTCACCCATGCGTTATCGCAATACAGGGCTGTCAATGTCGACGGATGCTGAAGCGGATGAGTATTCACGCTACGGTGTAGATGGAGAGTCGGTTGCGGAAATGAAGTCGCTGATTGAGCGCTATCACGTGTAGCAACGTACCGATTTTTACCGCGCATCATGTCGCCCAATATGATGCTTGCTTGTACCAGGCCCCTGCAAATTACACAGGGGCCTTTTTTTCTCCTTCATATTTCAAGCCGCAGCCGCGTTGGCCGCCTCGCTCACCCCGGTCACTTACTGATGTAAGCTCCCGGGGATTCGCTGCCTTGCCGCCTTGCTGCAACTTGAACTATTTTGGAGAAAACGTGCGACGCGTATGCCGGGTAAGGCGTAGCCGTCACCCGGCTAAAGGGTTACGGCTTCGTCGCGATCAATACCGCACGCATCGGTGCCGGATAGCCTTCGATGGTTTTGCTGTGGTCGGCCGGGTCAAGGAACTGCTCCAGCGACTCGGTGATCATCCAGTCGGTGCGGCGCTGCTCCTCGAGTGACGTCACGCTGACATCGGCAATCCGCACATCCACAAAACCGCACTTCTCCAGCCAGTTCTTCAATGCCAGCGCGGACGGGATAAAGTAGACGTTACGCATCTGGGCGTAGCGATCGCCCGGCACCAGAACAGCATGTTCGTCACCTTCGATCACCAGCGTTTCCAGTACCAGTTCGCCGCCGCTGACCAGCTGATCTTTCAGCTGCCACAGATGTTCAAGCGGGGAGCGACGATGATAGAGCACGCCCATGGAGAACACGGTATCAAACGCTTTCAGGGCAGGAAGTTGCTCAATTCCCAGCGGCAGCAGGTGGGCGCGCTGGTCGTTGCCCAGCAGTTTACGCACTGCTTCAAACTGGCACAGGAACAGTTGCATTGGGTCGATACCGACTGCCAGATGCGCGCCTGCGCCAATCATGCGCCACATGTGGTAACCGCTGCCGCAGCCCACGTCCAGAATAGTGCGCCCGGTCAGGTCAGACAGATGAGGCAGAACGCGATCCCATTTCCAGTCGGAGCGCCATTCGGTGTTGATGTTCACCCCGTAGAGCGAGAAAGGCCCTTTGCGCCAGGGCATCAGGTTACGCATCAGCGTTTCGATGCGGTTGATCTGCCCGGCCGGGAGCGGTGCTTCGCTTTCTGCGGTGACGCTGTGAAGCAGGTCCAGACGATGCGGGGTCAGCTCTGGCAGATACTCCACCGCATTTGACCACTGCTTTAACAGGCCGTGCTGCTGATCGCGCTGCCAGGCGGCAATCTGCGCGGGCAGAGTTTCCAGCCAGTGAGACAGATGGTTTTTAGCTATCAGCTGATAGAAATTACTGAACTCAATCATGCTGCATCTCCGGCTTTTAGCGCCACCAGTGAGCCAAAGTTAAAGCACTGGAACCACAGTTCGCTATGCTCAAATCCGGCTTTGCGCAGGCGTGCTTTGTGGGTTTCTACGGAGTCTGTCAGCATCACGTTTTCCAGCATGCTGCGCTTCTGGCTGATCTCCAGCTCGCTGTAACCGTTCGCACGTTTAAAATCGTGGTGCATATTGAACAGCAGTTCGCCAACGTCGGCATCCTCAAAGCTGAATTTCTCGGAAAGCACCAGCGCGCCGCCGGGATTTAGCCCCTGGTAAATTTTGTCCAGCAGCAGCTGACGGTCTTCAGGCACCAGGAACTGCAGGGTAAAATTCAGGATGACCATCGACGCGTTGTGAATTTCAATCTCACGAATATCGCCTTCGACGACGTCCACCGGTACAGGGGCTTTATACGCATCAATATGGCGACGGCAGCGTTCTACCATCGCCGGGGAGTTGTCGACGGCAATGATTCGGCAATCTTCATGATGAACGTTACGACGTACCGACAGCGTTGCCGCGCCGAGCGAGCAGCCCAGGTCATAGACCTGCGTGCCGGGTTGAACGAAGCGCTCAGCCAGCATACCGATCATAGAGATAATATTGGAATAACCGGGAACAGAGCGCTGGATCATATCCGGGAAGACTTCGGCTACCCGTTCATCGAAGGTCCAGTCGCCCAGGCTGGCGATAGGCGCGGAAAAAAGCGTGTCGCGATCTGACATAACGTAAAAATCCGGGAAAAATAAAGTGGCGTATTGTGCGCTAATGGAGGGAGAAAACCAACTCCCACGGCATATACCAAAGGTTAGCCAGCACCATCAGCAAAAGCGAACACCAGGTCGCGCTCATGCCGGAACGACGCCAGCGGAATAAGCGGTGGTGAAAGCCATAATAATGCATTAGCCGGCCAGCAATCAGAAGCAGGCCACAGACGTGAACCATCCAGGTTTCTGCGCCATTCATCTCCATAAACAGCAGTAAAATCAAGGCGACGGGGATGTATTCGACCGCATTACCGTGAATGCGGATAGCGCTTTGCAGTTCCGAAAAACCGCCGTCACCATAAGAAACGCGGTACTGCATTCTCAGACGCACAACATCAAATGAAAACTTAATCAGCAGTAATGCACCTAAAACCGCATACAGCGCGCTGACCATACAAACTCCCTGTTTTTGGCAGATGGCACTTCACTATGATAGGGGGTGATATCAGAAAAGAGAAGATTGTTGTGGAATAGAGGGGGCGTCACCCACGGCGGGAACCGCGGCCTGCAAGGCCTGCCAGAGAGCATCGACCAGTTCGGGTGCCTGCGCAATATCCGGTGTGTGTAAAAAGAGATAGGGCGTAGTGGTTTGCTCCCACTTCGCTAATTTTTGCAGCCAGACGGCGAACATCGCCTGATTTTGCTGCATGTTATCGCTACCGATGAACCTGACCATCGGGTTTTGCGCGGTGACGATGGCGTGGACCGGCACTTTCGGTTTTTTGCGTTGCGCATCCACAATCGCTTCACTGTGCGGGATTGCACTGTGGACGGGGCGACTATCAAGAATGACGCGGTTGACCGCACGTTCCAGCAGGCCGCGGTTGAGCGCTATTTCTGCTTCACCTTTGGCAAAAAATTCAGCATGCCTGACCTCCACGCCGTAGGTAAACTCGCGGGGCAGGCTATCCAGAAACTGCCACAGGGCAGGCAGATCGCGCGGGCCGAACGTAGCGGGAAGCTGGAGCCAGTATTGCCCAATCCGGTTCGCCAGTGGCGACATGCGCGTAAAGAACTCTTCGGTTAAATCCCCGCAGTTGCGCAGCGCGGCGTTGTGGGAGATGGTCGCCGGAAACTTAAAACAGAACCGGAAATCGTCGGTCGTTTGCTCCCGCCAGCGTTCAACAATCTCCGCTTTAGGCAGCGCGTAGAGGGTCGTGTTGCCCTCGACACAGTTGAAGTGTCGGGCATATTCTTCCAGGCCGGTGATGCCCAGGCGCACCCATTTCGGGTGCGACCACTGGGGTAACCCCACATACATCATAGTGCGCTGAGGATCTCGTCCGTGCTGCGCACGCGTCCGATACGCGGGAAGATATGGGTCATGCTACCCTGATGCTGTTCCGCGGAAGCCGCGCTGCAGGCATCTTCCGCAATGACCAGGTTAAAGCCCAGCTCCCAGGCGTTACGGGCGGTAGACTCCACGCCGATGTTGGTGGAAATGCCGCACAGAATAAGGGTGTCGATACCTCGACGGCGGAGCTGCAGTTCCAGATCGGTTCCGTAGAATGCGCCCCATTGACGTTTGGTCACTTCGATATCGCTGTCGCGTTTGCCCAGCGACACCGGATACGTCCACCAGTTTTCCGGCAGGGCATGGGAGGGCGCCTGTGCATCAACGGGCTGTTTTAACGCCTCGGCGAAATCAGCGGACCAGCCGACGCGCACCATGACTACAGGGGCACCGCTGGCACGGCATTTTTCCGCCAGACGAGCGGCGCGGCTAACCACATCATCCGCAGCGTGCGGGCCACCGGCAAAGGGCAGGATCCCTTCCTGTAAATCAATCACCACAAGCGCGGTTTTGCTGGCATCCAGTGTTAACATCGTTACTCCCGTTAAATGAATCACTTCCGTAACACCATACGACGTGATGACCTGTAATGGGTCGGATAATTTTGTTAATTTTTGTGAGAATGCGCAATAAGAGTGCAGCAAACGACCGTCAGGCCGTGGTTCGCTCTTATCGTCCGGCGGAATTTCCAGTATAATAGCCGCCTTTTTTCATCCAGTTGTGACATACAGAAAGCTGCGACATAGTAGCCTGCATTCCAGGCGACATTTAGCCTGCGGCTAATTAAGGGATATCTCATGCGTACAGAATATTGCGGGCAGCTGCGTCAGTCCCACGTCGGACAGCAGGTCACCCTGTGTGGTTGGGTCAACCGTCGTCGTGATCTTGGTAGCCTTATTTTCATCGATATGCGCGACCGTGAAGGTATCGTTCAGGTGTTCTTCGACCCGGATCGTGCGGATGCGTTGAAGCTGGCTTCTGAGCTGCGTAATGAGTTCTGCATTCAGGTCACCGGTACCGTGCGTGCGCGTGACGAGAAAAACGTCAACGCAGACATGGCGACGGGTGCCATTGAAGTGCTGGCGTCCGATCTGGTTATCATTAACCGTGCTGAAGCGCTGCCGCTGGACTCCAACCACGTCAACACGGAAGAAGCGCGTCTGAAATACCGCTACCTGGATCTGCGTCGTCCGGAGATGGCCCAGCGCCTGAAAACCCGTGCGAAAATCACCAGCCTCGTGCGCCGTTTCATGGATGACCACGGTTTCCTCGATATCGAAACCCCGATGCTGACCAAAGCCACACCGGAAGGTGCGCGCGATTATCTGGTCCCATCCCGCGTACATAAAGGCAAATTCTACGCGCTGCCACAGTCTCCACAGCTGTTCAAACAGCTGCTGATGATGTCCGGTTTCGATCGCTACTATCAGATCGTCAAATGTTTCCGCGACGAAGACCTGCGTGCTGACCGTCAGCCAGAATTCACCCAGATCGATGTGGAAACCTCCTTCATGACCGCCGAGCAGGTGCGTGAAGTGATGGAAGCGCTGGTGCGTAGCCTGTGGAATGACGTGAAAGGCGTCGAGCTGGGCGATTTCCCGATCATGACCTTCGCCGAAGCCGAGCGTCGTTACGGTTCCGACAAACCAGACCTGCGTAACCCGATGGAGCTGGTGGATGTTGCAGACCTGGTGAAATCCGTTGAGTTCGCGGTATTCGCCGGCCCGGCTAACGATCCGAAAGGCCGTGTTGCAGCCCTGCGCGTACCGGGCGGTGCGGCACTGAGCCGTAAGCAGATCGACGACTACGGCAACTTCATTAAGATCTACGGCGCGAAAGGTCTGGCCTATATTAAAGTAACCGAGCGTGCGAAAGGTCTGGAAGGGATCACCAGCCCGGTTGCGAAGTTCCTGAATGCGGACATCGTGGAAGCGATTCTTGAGCGCACCGGCGCGCAGGATGGCGACATGATCTTCTTCGGCGCAGACAACAAGAAAGTGGTTGCCGATGCGATGGGCGCGTTGCGTCTGAAGCTGGGCAAAGACCTCAGCCTGACCGACGAAACCAAATGGGCACCGCTGTGGGTTATCGACTTCCCGATGTTTGAAGACGACGGTGAAGGCGGCTTGACCGCGATGCACCACCCGTTCACCTCGCCAAAAGACATGACGGCGGCAGAGCTGAAAGCGTCTCCGGAAGATGCAGTGGCAAACGCCTACGACATGGTGATCAACGGCTACGAAGTGGGTGGGGGTTCCGTGCGTATTCACAGCGGCGAAATGCAGCAGACCGTGTTCGGCATCCTGGGCATTAACGAACAGGAGCAGCGTGAGAAATTTGGCTTCCTGCTGGACGCCCTGAAATACGGTACACCGCCACACGCAGGTCTGGCTTTCGGTCTTGACCGTCTGACCATGCTGCTGACCGGCACCGATAACATTCGTGATGTTATTGCCTTCCCGAAAACCACTGCCGCAGCGTGTCTGATGACCGAAGCGCCAAGCTTTGCTAACCCGACTGCACTGGCTGAGCTGGGCATTGAGGTGGTGAAGAAGGAAGAGAAAAACTGATATGACATACAAGCTTCCCGTTTCTGTCTTAGTTGTCATTTATGCCCAGGACACGAAGCGGGTGCTAATGTTGCAGCGGCGCGACGATCCTGATTTCTGGCAGTCGGTTACCGGCAGCCTGGAAGCGGGGGAAACCGCGCCGCAGGCCGCCGCGCGTGAAGTAAAGGAAGAGGTCACCATTGATGTTGCTCGCGAGCAACTGACCCTGAAGGACTGTCAGCGCACGGTGGAGTTTGAAATTTTTAGCCATTTACGTCATCGCTACGCGCCGGGCATTGAGCGCAATACGGAATCGTGGTTCTGTCTCGCGCTCCCCCATGAGCGGGAGATCGTGTTTACCGAACACCTGAACTACCGCTGGGTGGATGCGACGGATGCCGCCGCACTGACCAAGTCGTGGAGCAACCGGCAGGCGATTGAAGAATTTGTAATTAACGCTGCCTGAGAAGGCGCGATTTTTGGAGAACTTTTTATGGCAGGTCATAGTAAGTGGGCCAACACCAAACACCGTAAAGCGGCACAGGATGCCAAACGCGGTAAGATCTTTACCAAAATCATTCGTGAGCTGGTGACAGCGGCACGTCTGGGCGGCGGCGATCCGGCCTCTAACCCGCGTCTGCGCGCGGCGGTGGATAAAGCGCTGTCTAACAACATGACGCGTGACACCCTGAACCGTGCCATCGCACGTGGTGTAGGCGGTGATGAAGACGCGAACATGGAAACCATCATTTATGAAGGTTACGGCCCTGGCGGTACTGCCGTAATGGTTGAGTGTCTGTCCGACAACCGTAACCGTACCGTTGCGGAAGTGCGCCATGCATTCACTAAAACCGGCGGCAACCTGGGTACCGACGGTTCCGTTTCTTACCTGTTCAGCAAAAAAGGCGTCATCTCCTTCGAGAAAGGCGACGAAGATGTGATCATGGAAGCCGCCCTGGAAGCCGGTGCGGAAGACGTGGTGACCTACGATGATGGCGCAATTGACGTTTACACCGCGTGGGAAGAGATGGGCGCCGTGCGCGATGCACTCGAAGCCGCGGGTCTGAAAGCGGACAACGCTGAAGTTTCCATGATCCCATCCACCAAAGCGGACATGGATGCGGAAACTGCGCCAAAACTGCTGCGTCTGATCGACATGCTCGAAGACTGCGACGACGTGCAGGAAGTGTATCACAACGGTGAAATCTCTGATGAGGTTGCAGCGACTCTCTGATGAGAGCGTATAAGCCGTTTACGGGAGACGCGTGATGTCGATTATCCTTGGGATTGACCCCGGCTCGCGCGTCACCGGTTATGGCGTTATCCGCCAGGTGGGACGCCAGCTAACCTACCTCGGCAGCGGCTGTATTCGCACCAAAGTGGACGATCTGCCGTCGCGCCTGAAGCTGATTTATGCGGGCGTGTCGGAAATCATCACCCAGTTTCAGCCTGATTTTTTTGCCATTGAGCAGGTCTTTATGGCAAAAAACGCCGATTCGGCGCTAAAGCTGGGGCAGGCGCGCGGCGTGGCGATTGTTGCCGCCGTGAACCAGGATCTTCCGGTGTTCGAATATGCCGCACGTCAGGTAAAGCAGACGGTGGTGGGGATAGGTAGCGCGGAGAAAAGCCAGGTGCAGCATATGGTGCGTACCTTGCTGAAGCTTCCCGCGAACCCGCAGGCCGATGCCGCCGATGCACTGGCCATTGCGATTACCCACTGTCACGTCAGCCAGAACGCGATGCAAATGAGTGAATCGCGGCTCAATCTGGCGCGAGGCAGGTTACGATAAAGAGAAATCAGGCTGGATAAACATCCAGCCTTTTTTTATTATATCGCCAGTCAAACATTTTCCAGAACGCAGGAGCGTCACGTGATAGGCAGACTCAGAGGCATCATCATTGAAAAACAACCCCCGTTAGTGCTGCTGGAAGTGGGTGGCGTGGGCTATGAAGTCCACATGCCAATGACCTGCTTCTATGAGCTGCCGGACGCGGGTAAAGAGGCGATTGTCTTTACTCAGTTCGTGGTGCGTGAAGATGCTCAGTTGCTTTACGGCTTCAACAACAAGCAGGAACGTACCCTGTTCCGCGAGCTGATTAAAACCAACGGCGTGGGGCCGAAGCTGGCGCTGGCGATTTTGTCCGGTATGTCTGCTCCGCAGTTCGTGAATGCCGTTGAGCGCGAAGATCCTGCGGCGCTGATTAAACTCCCGGGGATTGGTAAGAAAACCGCCGAGCGTCTGATTGTTGAGATGAAAGACCGCTTTAAAGGTCTGCATGGCGATCTGTTCACCCCGGCCACCGATCTGGTTCTGACGTCACCTGGGGCGCCGTCAACAGATGATGACGCTGAGCAGGAAGCGGTTGCCGCGCTGGTGGCGCTGGGCTATAAACCTCAGGAGGCCAGTCGGATGGTAAGCAAAATTGCCAAACCGGATGCCAGCAGTGAAACCCTGATTCGTGAAGCGCTGCGCGCTGCATTGTGAGGTAAAGGATGATTGAAGCAGACCGCCTGGTATCGGCAGGCACCCTTCAGGCAGAAGACGTGGTGGATCGTGCGATCCGCCCGAAACTGCTTGATGAGTATATCGGCCAGCCGCAGGTACGTTCCCAGATGGAGATTTTCATCCAGGCGGCAAAGCTGCGCGGCGATGCGCTCGATCACCTGCTGATTTTTGGCCCGCCAGGGTTGGGGAAAACCACGCTGGCGAATATCGTTGCCAATGAAATGGGCGTCAACCTGCGCACGACCTCCGGCCCGGTGCTGGAGAAAGCCGGCGATCTGGCGGCAATGCTGACCAACCTTGAACCGCATGACGTACTGTTTATCGATGAAATCCACCGTCTGTCTCCGGTGGTAGAGGAAGTGCTCTATCCGGCAATGGAAGATTACCAGCTGGATATCATGATTGGTGAAGGCCCGGCTGCGCGCTCCATCAAGATCGATCTGCCGCCGTTTACCCTGATTGGCGCAACGACCCGTGCCGGATCGTTGACCTCTCCACTGCGCGACCGCTTCGGTATCGTGCAGCGTCTGGAGTTTTATCAGGTGCCGGACCTGCAGCATATTGTCGGTCGTAGCGCGCGCTATATGGGGCTGGAGATGAGCGAAGAGGGCGCTTTTGAAGTGGCGAAGCGTTCGCGCGGTACGCCGCGTATTGCCAACCGCCTGCTGCGTCGCGTGCGCGACTTTGCCGAAGTGAAGCACGATGGCACCATTTCGGCAGAGATTGCCGCCCAGGCGCTGGATATGCTTAACGTCGATGCCGAAGGCTTTGACTATATGGACCGCAAACTGCTGCTGGCGGTGCTGGATAAATTCTTTGGCGGACCGGTCGGGCTGGATAACCTGGCGGCGGCGATCGGTGAAGAGCGTGAAACTATCGAGGATGTTCTGGAGCCGTATTTGATCCAGCAGGGATTCTTACAGCGTACGCCGCGTGGTCGTATGGCGACGGTGCGGGCGTGGAATCATTTCGGCATTACGCCACCGTCAATGCCGTAATGATGAGCAGGCGGGATGTTAAATTTCGCCTGCGACGCTGACCGATTAGTTACCTCATCTGATTTATCATCCATATTATTTTGGATAAATTTATCCTACCTATCATTTTAGATAATTCGCTTATTCCCTCTATGATGAATTTATAGCGATATCCATGCTATGAATAAATTTCATCATCACATCAGGAATAACAAAATGAAAACAATGACGGCTCTGACTATTGCCGCTCTGACTATGGCGGCTTTGTCTGGCGCCGCGAATGCCGCTATTTCCGGAACCCAAACATGGAAAATGGTGGATAATAAACTTGAAAATACCAGTAACGGACGAAAATTATGTATGACTGGCATTGCTTACCAGCAGGCGGTGATGGAGCCATGTGGTTCTAATCCAGAATTGCAGAATATTCGTGAGGTCAATTTCGCTATTAATGGGATGCTGATGCTGGAAACATATCCAGAATATGCCTTCGCACCAGCAAGCGGCAAAGTTTATATACGCGAATATGAACCTATTGCGAGTCATTGGGACTATATTAACGGACAGCTGAAAAAAGTTGATACCGATGGTATTGTCAAGTGTCTTGATATGGAAGGCGGTATAAACGTCCCAGGTGCCAAATTGCATTTAGCAACGTGTACCAGGTAATAAAATAAGCCCCGATAATTTCATCGGGGCTTATTTACGTGTGCACCCAACATGGGCGCACTCCAGCGGTTTAAGTCCCGCCATGCGTTGATCACAGCACATGAAGCGAAGCGCCACCCTCTGTGGAAGCGCTAATCGTTCATTCAGGCATTAGGTTGTTTTTTCATCATGCTGAAAATAAACAGCACCGCCGCACTCAGCACTACTGACGGCCCAGCAGGCGTGTCATAGAACGCCGAGAAGGTTAACCCACCCGTTACCGCAATCATTCCGATAATCACGGCCACACCGGCCATCTGCTCCGGCGTGCGGGCAAAACGGCGCGCCGTGGCGGCAGGGATGATCAGCAGCGAGGTAATAATCAGCGCCCCGACGAACTTCATCGCCACGCCGATGGTTAATGCCGTCACCAGCATCAGCAGTAGCTTAACCCGTTGCAGCTTCACGCCGTCGACGAAGGCCAGGTCCGGGCTGACGGTCATCGCCAGCAGGTTACGCCACTGCCAGAGCAGAATACCGAGTACCACCACCACACCGAAGGCGATGGAAATTAAATCTTCCGGCGTCACGGCAAGCAGATCGCCAAACAGATAGGCCATCAGGTCGACGCGGATATTCGACATCAGACTCACCACCACCAGACCCAGCGAGAGCGCGCTGTGGGCCATAATGCCAAGCAGCGTATCAATGGCGAGGTGCGGACGTTTCTCCAGCCAGACCAGCCCGGCTGCCAGCAGCAGGGTGACGACAATCACCGCGTAGAAGGGATTTACATCCAGCAGTAAACCAAAAGCCACGCCCAGCAAAGAGGCGTGCGCGAGGGTATCACCGAAATAGGACATTCTGCGCCAGACCACAAACGAGCCGAGTGGACCCGCGGCGCAGGCAAGCATAATCCCGGCCAGCCAGCCGGGCAGTAACAGTTCAATCATGAGTGTCCATTTCCCCGGCGCAGGACAATTCGTCCCTGTAAATCATGGCGGTGATTATGATGATGACGGTAAATACCCAGCTGTTCAGCGCCACGAGGGCCAAACATGGAGATAAACTCCGGGTGCATCGAGACCACTTCAGGCGTGCCGGAACAGCAAATATGATGGTTAAGGCACAGCACTTCGTCCGTTTTCGCCATGACAAGATGGAGATCGTGGGAGACCATCAGCACGGCGCAATTCAGTTCACGGCGAAGCTGATCGATCAAATCATAAAGCGCGACCTGACCGTTAACGTCCACCCCCTGGGTAGGCTCATCAAGCACCAGCAATTGCGGGCTGCTCAACAGCGCGCGCGCCAGCAAAACGCGCTGCGTCTCACCCCCGGAAAGTTTTTGCAGCGGCGCGTCAATAAGGTGGCCCGCCTGTACGCGTTTCAGCGCCGGGAGAATATCGGCTTTCCGCGTGCCGGGGCGCAGGCGCAGAAAGCGACTCACCGTTAAAGGCAGCGTGGCATCCAGGTGTAATTTCTGAGGCACATAGCCGATACGCAATTTTTCCTCGCGGGTGATAACACCTTCATCGGGCGTCACCAGACCCAGTACAACCCGTACCAGCGTGGATTTGCCTGCGCCATTAGGACCAAGCAGCGTCAGAATTTTGCCGGGCTTCAGATCCAGCGACACGTCAGAGAGGACGCGGCGCTGGCCGAAAGAGACCGAAATATTATCGAGAGAAACCAGTGTCGTCATGTCAATTTAAGCTTGAAGAAGTCAACGAATGTTATAATATCACATTCCACGCATTTACTACGATGATTAGTCGCATTATGTTACATAAAAATACGCTTCTTTTCGCAGCATTATCCGCTGCCCTTTGGGGTACAACCGCACAAGATGTTAACGCGGCGGTTGTCGCTTCGCTTAAACCGCTTGGATTCATCGCGTCGGCCATTGCCGATGGGGTGACGGAAACCCAGGTTTTGCTGCCTGACGGGGCCTCTGAGCATGACTATTCTCTTCGCCCTTCAGATGTAAAACGCTTACAAAACGCGGACTTAGTCGTCTGGATTGGACCAGAGATGGAAGCGTTTATGCAGAAGTCGGCCAAACAGATTCCCGGCGATAAACAGGTTGCGATTGCCGGGCTTTCCGGCGTGAAACCGTTGCTCATGAAAGGCACGGATGACGACGGTGATGAACATGACCATCACGCGGCAGAGGGTGAAAAAGGTGATGGAGATCACCATCATGGTGAGTACAACATGCATCTCTGGCTTTCCCCAGAGATAGCGCGGCTTTCAGCGGTTGCAATCCACGACAAATTAGTGGAACTTATGCCGCAAAGTCGAGCCAAACTAGACGCCAACCTGAAGGATTTTGAGGCACAATTAGCCGCAACCGATAAGCAGGTAGGTAATGAGCTCGCACCGTTGAAAGGAAAAGGGTATTTCGTTTTTCATGACGCCTATGGCTACTATGAAAAACACTATGGTTTGACCCCGCTTGGGCACTTCACCGTCAACCCTGAAATTCAACCTGGTGCGCAGCGTTTACATGAAATCAGAACACAGTTGGTTGAGCAAAAAGCGACATGCGTTTTTGCTGAGCCACAGTTCAGGCCAGCGGTCGTAGAAGCCGTGGCCAGGGGGACATCCGTGCGCA